>Ga0326727_10002605_pt1 | contig 60653 bp, 42 predicted proteins | sample MB2enrmetagenome_FD_207643 | JGI IMG/M metagenome (GOLD analysis project Ga0326727, IMG submission 207643) | Lab enriched peat soil microbial communities from McLean, Ithaca, NY, United States - MB29MY | ecosystem: Environmental > Terrestrial > Soil > Wetlands > Peat | place: USA: New York...
CCGCCAAGTTTGGAACTAATCCCACCACCAGTAGCAGCGTACTTACACTCACCGCCAGTAGCACGGCGGCAACCGGCACGTACACCGTTACCGTAACCGGCGTCTCCGGCTCAACAACAGAAACCACGACCTTCACGCTGACCGTGAATCCTGCCTCCACAGGCAGCTTTGGCTGTCATGTGGCCTACACCATCAGCAGTCAATGGTCGGGCGGCTTCGGCGCCTCCATCGCTCTGGAAAACACCGGCTCGACGGCATGGACAAGCTGGACGCTGACTTGGACCTTTGCCAACGGACAGACCATCACGCAGTTGTGGAATGGCACGGCCACGCAAAGCGGAGCCAACGTGACCGTCACCAGCCTGAGCTACAACGGCGCGGTTGCCGCAGGCACCACCTACTCCGGCATGGGATTCAACGGCACATGGAACAACTCCACCAACGCCGTGCCCACGTCGTTTGCTGTCAACGGAAACGCCTGCAAATAGTATTCGCCCAGGTGAAACGGCTCAAAGCAGCCGCTTCACCTGTTGATACTGAAGCAATCGCAAAACAGAGGATAAGCAAAACAAGGAGAGTTCCTGATGATCCCGACACGAAAGATGTTTACATCCACGGCCTTCTGCATCCTTACCTGTCTATTGCCGATCTTGACGCTGGGCAGTACCATGGCCTGGGCGCAGAACGCTGCAGGCTATACATGGTCCAACGTCTACACCGGCGGTGGCGGCGGATATATCCCCAATATCATCTTTAACCCCAGCCAGAAAAACCTGATTTACGCACGCACGGATATTGGCGGCGCATATCGCTGGAACTCGACGACCAATCTCTGGGTTCCGCTGATGGACTGGGTCACCTTCAACAACTGGAACATGATGGGCGTCGAGAGTCTGGCCACCGACCCAGTCAACCCCAACAACCTTTACATTATGGCCGGAACTTACACCAACAGTTGGACCTCGCAGAACGGCACACTGCTCATCTCTCACGATCAGGGCGCCACCTTTCCCACGCAGGTGACTATGCCGTTCAAGGCTGGCGGTAATATGCCCGCACGCAACATGGGCGAGCGTCTGGTCGTCGACCCCAACGACAACAACATTCTCTTTTTTGCCGCACGTAGCGGCAACGGACTTTGGGAAAGTACCAACGCCGGCATGACCTGGTCCAAGGTCACCAGCTTTCCTCAACCTGGCACCTACGAAATTATTCCCGGCGACTCCTACAAGGGTGATATCATCGGACCCGCCTGGGTGGTCTTCGATCCGCGCAGCGGTTCCACCGGTTCGCCTTCGCAGACGATCTACGTTGGCGTTGCCCAACCTGACGGTTCGAATATCTATGTCACTCACAATGGAGGAACAACCTGGTCGGCACTGACCGGTCAACCCACCTGCTCGCTAAGTAGCGGCACGCAACAGTCGGGCAGTGTTTCCTGTACCAACGGAGCCACGTGGACTGTCTCCAATTACGCGCCGGGACCGGGCTTCTTCCCCAATCGCGCCGTTTTGGCGCCGACCACCGGGATGCTCTACATCACCTATAGCAACGGAGCTGGACCTTACGACGGCACCTTGGGCGATGTACAAAGATACAACACGGCCACCGGTGTGTGGACCGACATCGCGCCCGCGCTGCCCACCAATTCCAGCACGGACTACTTCGGCTACTGCGGCCTGACCGTGGACGCGCAAAAGCAGACCACGCTGATGGTCTCCGCATTCAACTCCTGGTGGCCCGACACCATCATCTGGCGCAGCACCAACGGCGGATCGACCTGGTCGCAGATCTGGAACTGGACCAGTTATCCCAGCCGCAGTCTGATGTACACGCTGAACGATTCGGCCGCGCCCTGGGTCAATGAAGGCAACACCAATCCCGTCGCACCCATCATGGCTCCGGAACTGGGTTGGATGGTCTCCGGCATGGCGATCGATCCGTTCAACTCCGATCACATGCTTTACGGCACCGGCATGACCATGTGGGGGACGAACAATTTAACCCAGTGGGATGCGGGGAACCAGTTCGCGCTTTCCATCGCCTCCATGGGGATTGAAGAAGAGGCGGTTCTGGGGCTGGTAAGCCCGCCGGCCGGCGGCGGCGCGCATCTTTATAGCGCCATGGGCGACATCGGCGGTTTCGCGCATGTCAGCATGACCACCGCGCCTACCTTCCCCTTTGCCATCCCGTTCTTCGGCACCATGACCAGCATCGACTACGCCGAGCTCTCGCCGCAGTTCATGGTCATCGCCGGCAACGGCAATACCACCGCGAGTCCCGTCGTGCGCAGCGTCGGCTTCACCTATTCCGGCGGCACTTCCGAGAGTTCCTGGTTCAGCGAATCGAGCGATCCCTCAGGCTACACCAATGGCGGAGGCGGCACCATTGCCGCGGCCGCCGACGCCAGCCGCGTGGTCTGGAATCCCGCCGGACTGGGCGCCTTCTATTCCACCACCAACGGCAGCAGTTGGACGGCCTCTACCGGATTGCCGACAGGCGGTATAGTCATCTCCGACCGCGTCAACCCGCTCACCTTTTACGATTACGCCAACGGCCAATTCTATGTGAGCACCAATGGCGGAGTCAGCTTTACGGCCACGGCAGCCACCGGGCTTCCCGCCTCTGGAGATCCCATCAACATGCGTGCTGTGCCCGGCATCCAAGGCGATATCTGGCTGGCTGGCGGTTCTTCTACCTCGGGCCATGTCTATGGCCTATGGCATTCGACCAACGGCGGCGCCAGCTTCACACAATTAAGCAATGTGCAGCAGGCCGACAACATTGGATTCGGAAAAGCAGCCCCCAGCGGAACTTATCCGGCACTCTTTACCAGCGCGGAGATCGGCGGCGTGCGCGGCATCTTCCGTTCCGATAACGAGGGCGCCAGTTGGGTTCAGATCAACGACGCAGCTCACGTCTACGGCAATACCGGTACCGTTATCACCGGTGACCCCCAAGTCTACGGCACGGTATATACCAGCACCAATGGCCGCGGAATTGCCATGGGTACGCTGACCTCCACGTCAAGCTTCGCCTTGTCGCCGTCTTCTTCTTCCGTGAGCGTAACGCAAGGCGCAACGGCAACTGACACCATCGCGGTGACCGACGTAGGCGGCTTCACCGGCAGCGTGACGCTCACCGCATCGGGCTTGCCTAGCGGTGTCACCGCCAAGTTTGGGACCAATCCCACCACCAGCAGCAGCATACTTACACTCACCGCCTCCAGTTCAGCGGCAACCGGCACGTACACCATTACCGTGACCGGTGTCTCCGGCTCGCTGACAGAAGCCACAACCTTCACACTCATCGTGAATCCCTCGCAGAGCTTCACCCTTGCGCCCTCGTCCTCGTCGCTCTCCGTCACGCAGGGATCGAGCGCAACCAACACCATCACCATCACCGACGTGGGTGGATTCACAGGCAGCGTAACGCTCACCGCCTCGGGCTTGCCTAGCGGCGTCACCGCCAAATTCGGGACCAATCCCACCACCAGCAGCAGCGTACTTACACTCACCGCCAGCAGCACGGCAGCATCCGGCACATACACCGTTACCGTAACCGGTGTCTCCGGCTCGCTGACAGAAACCACAACCTTCACGCTGATCGTAAATCCGGTCACGAAGGGCGGCTGCCATGTAACTTACGCTATAAACAACCAATGGCCGGGCGGATTCGGAGCCTCCGTCGCTCTCGAAAACACTGGCTCAACGGCGTGGACAAGCTGGACGCTGACTTGGACCTTTGCCAACGGACAGACCATCACGCAGTTGTGGAATGGCACGGCCACGCAAAGCGGAGCCAACGTGACCGTCACCAGCCTGAGCAATAACGGCGCGGTCGCTGCTGGCGCCACGTACTCCGGCATGGGCTTCAACGGCACCTGGAACAACTCCACAAACGCTGTGCCCACGTCGTTTGCTGTCAACGGAACCACCTGCAATTAATCTGCCGGCAGGGAGAAGGCGGCGAAGCAGGCTTTGGCCGGTTTTGCCGCCTTCCTCGGCCGCAGGCAATAGCGGTTTTTTAGACATTCCTATTCGATCGAGTTACGCAACCATACGATGCGAATCGATTTCCCTGGCAATGTCCACACAATACATTCTTCGCCGCTATCGAAGCTCAAACGTTTTATCAAAAGACTAAATACGATTCGCAAACTTGCATTGCCCAGAACGCAGAACCCCGGATCGTCCGTATTCATACCGGCATCATGCATAGCGTCTACGCACATCGGGCCGATTCGCGTGTTATGCGATGCAAAAGGAGACCGTATGTTTGAGCAACTGAAATTCGCCGGCGAGTGCACGCGCATTCGCCATCTGAGCGTAGCTCTGGCATGGAGCGCGATCCTGCTTCTCGCGCTCCTTGTCCCTAGCATGAACGCGCAAACCTGCTCCGCCAGCTACGCGATCCAAAGCAGTTGGTCTGGAGCCTTCCAGGGCGCGATCTCCGTCACCAACACCGGCACAACCGCCACCACCGGCTGGACGTTGACCTGGACCTACAGCGGCAATCAGCAGATCACGCAATTGTGGAACGGGTCGGAAACCCAGTCCGGCAAAACCGTGACCGTCACCAATGCGAGCTACAACGGCTCCATTGCAGCCGGTTCGACTTTGACGGGAATTGGCTTCCTCGCCAATGTAACCGGAACCAACACGGTGCCCACGATTACCTGCACGGCCCAAGGCTCTACCGGCGGCGGCAGCTTCACGCTCTCGCCGTCAGCCTCTTCGCTTTCGGTAACGCAAGGCACGAGCGCGACGGACACCATCAGCATTGCCGATACAGGCGGATTCACGGGCAGCGTGACGCTGACAGCTTCGGGCTTGCCCAGCGGTGTCGCCGCCACGTTCGGAACCAACCCCACCACCGGCAGTAGCGTGCTCACGCTAACCGCCTCCAGTTCGGCGACAACGGGTTCCGCAGTCATCACCATCACTGGAGTTTCGGGCTCGACAACAGCAAAGACAACAATCGCGCTGAACGTAAACCCCGCGCAAAGCTTCACGCTCACACCGTCGGCTTCCTCACTTACCTTAGCGCAGGATGCAAGCGCCACCGACACCATCACCGTCACCGATCTAGGCGGCTTCAGCGGCAGCGTAGAGCTGACAGCCTCCGGATTGCCTAGCGGCGTAACCGCGTCGTTCGGGACCAACCCCACTACCGGCAACAGCGTACTGACGCTAACCGCCAGCAGTTCGGCCACGACTGGAAGCGCGACCATCACGATTACCGGAACCTCCGGATCACTGACCGCCGCGGCCCCTATCGCGCTGACGGTGGGCAACTACACAGCATTCCAGCAGCACTTCCTTGATCTTTACAATGATATTCACGGCAGCGCCAATGGGTATTTCAGTTCGGAAGGAATCCCTTATCACTCCGTGGAAACGTTGATCGCCGAAGCTCCCGACTACGGCCATGAAACGGTTTCCGAGACCTATAGCTACTGGGTCTGGCTGGAATCGCTGTATGGCGGTTTGACAGCCAACTGGACACCTCTACAAACGGCATGGACCAGCCTGGAGACCAATATGATCCCCAGCGCGGCCAACCAACCCACCAACAGTTTCTACAATGCTTCTTCGCCTGCGACCTATGCGCCCGAGTGGCCCAGCGTCAGCGATTATCCCGCCACGCTGACCTCGTCGGTAGCTGTCGGTAGCGATCCGCTCGCCAGCCAACTCAGCGCCACCTACGGCACAAGCAACATTTACGGGATGCATTGGATCATCGACACCGACAATTGGTATGGCTATGGCCAGCAGGAAGACGGCACCACCAAGCCGTCCTACATCAATACCTTCCAACGTGGTTCCATGGAGTCAGTGTGGTTGACCGTTCCGCAACCCTGCTGGGATGCGTTCAAGTACGGCGGCAGCAACGGCTACCTCGATCTGTTCACCGCGCCCGCTCCGTATTCCAAACAGTGGAAGTACACCAATGCTCCGGACGCGGACGCGCGCACAGTGCAGGCCATGTACTGGGCCGAGCAGTATGCCAAAGCACAAGGCGGGAACAGCATTGTCACCGGCCTGCTGCCCAAAGCCGCCAAAATGGGCGACTATCTGCGCTACTCGTTCTTTGACAAATACTTCAAGCAATTGGGGTGCACCAGTCCTAGTTGTCCAGCCGGCACCGGTTACAACGCCGCGCACTATCTGCTCTCCTGGTATTACGCCTGGGGCGGTTCGATCGCAACCAGTGGCGGATGGGCTTGGCGCATCGGGGACAGCGCTGCGCACTTCGGCTATCAGAACCCGGTTGCCGCCTATGCGCTCTCTACCGACACTAACCTGATTCCTTTGACCTCACAGGCCAAGACCGACTGGACCACCAGCCTGGAACGCCAATTGGAGTTCTACCGCTGGTTGCAGTCGGATGAAGGCGCCATCGCTGGCGGCGCAACCAACAGTTGGGAAGGCCAGTATGCCACGCCGCCAACGGGTGACACAACCTTCTACGGCATGGCCTACGACTGGGAGCCGGTCTATCACAATCCGCCCAGCAATCAATGGTTTGGCATGCAGACCTGGTCGATGGAGCGCCTCGCCGAATACTACTACATCACGGGAAACTCCAAGGCCAAGCTCGTCCTCGATCCCTGGATCAAGTGGGTCGAAGCTAACACCACCACCAACGCCAATGGAACTTACACCATTCCTTCCAATCTGACCTGGACCGGTCAGCCAACACTGAATTGGAGCGCGACCACGCAGGACTGGACCACCGTTCCTCTCAATACCAGCCTGCACGTTACAGTCGCTTCCACCACCACCGACATTGGCGTCACCGGTTCCCTGGCCAAGGCCCTCTCTTACTACAGCGCCGGAACAGCGAAGTGGGCCACAACCCAGGACACCACCTCGCAGACTCTCGCCAAGACCCTGTTAACCGACGTGTGGACACAATATCGTGACAGCATCGGTATCTCCGCGCCTGAGGTCCGCACCGACTACAGCAACTTCACCGAATCTGTCTACATTCCTTCCGGATGGACCGGCACCATGCCCAATGGCGACGCGATCAACTCATCGACCGCAACGTTCATCAATCTGCGTACGCAATACAAGAACGATCCAGCGTGGTCCAAGGTTCAGACTTACCTCAACGGCGGCTCCGCTCCTAGCTTCAACTACCACCGCTTCTGGGCGCAGGTAGACATCGCATCGGCCTATCTGGTCTATGCCAACCTCTTCCCTGGAAATTAACCTTGAGCCATCGAAGCCAAAGAAACTGTTGACCCTTGTGAATCCCCATTCCGGCAGCATTCGGCGCACAACCCGGCGCCGGCCATGCCTTCCGAAGTGGGGATTCACTACATCTTCAATTGGTCCCTCCCGGAGATGTCGAACGCCTTCTGCCTCGCAGGCTAAGCCGAGAGCTTTCCTTGATTCGCTCGTGGCGTGTCTCTCTTGCCGGTTCGATGATGCAAACAAGATTTCGTGTTGGACTCAGACCGCGGAAAACGCCAGATCGAACACCGGAGCATAGGAAGGCAGAACGCCAATCTCGGCGGCCATGCGGAAGAAGCCGCGCATTCCTTCCATGCACTCCTCGTCGAGAATGTAATGGATATTAGTGGTCAGATAGCTGCGAATCGACTCCACCGTAAGTGGAATGCGAGCGGCCCACTCAGTGGCCAGAGTATCGATATTGGCCAGGCCGTGATCGCGGGAGGCAAGAAAATCCTGCACGTGACTTTCTTCGATGGGGCTGCCCGGCGCGGCGCACCAGACGGCGGAGACGAACGGCAACCCGGTCAACGAATACCACTCGTGAGCAAGATCGAGGTAGACCAGTTCTTCGCTGCCACGCTCCTCGCGATTGAAGCGCTCTTCAAGAGCCATCAACGCGGGATCGCCGATGACAATGGCGGCGTCGGCATTATTCAACATGTTGTCCAGATCGGCGGCCATGGGAACAAAGTGCGCCGCGGGATTGCCCCACTTGTGGAAGAGAAGGCGGGCGTAGGTAACGGTGGTGCGGCTGGCGGTATCGGCGGCCACCGAGCGGATCTTGGCGATGGGCTGGCTGGCGCGGTGTACCAGAATCAGCGAGCGGACACGGTCTTTGGAGGCGATGGTGCATCCAGGCAGAATGCGCAGCTCGGGATTCGCCGCCAGAGCGGCAATGGGGATCAGACCAACATCATCCTGGCCGGAGACCAGGCGCGCGGCGCACTCCGCCGGTGTCATCGACTCGATACGATAGCGCTGCGCCAACGGGACAGAAAGAGGTAGATGCTCAAAATCCCACATCAGTGGTGCGGGATTGAGAAAGCCGATGGCGGCAATCCGCAGCCGTGGGTCCAAACTTCGATTCACGCCTGTTAGATTAGCAACCGGCGCGGAAAGATTCACACAGAAAAACCAAGGGGAAACGGATTGATTAACTGCCGGGCGCGAAGAGTTGCAGGATTCTGCCACAATCCAGCGTAGAATGAAGCGCGAAGACCGCATGGCCGCTCCCACTCATTCCGGCTTGCAACCGCCGCGCGCGCTGGCTTACCTGGCCAGCACTTATCCCACGCTTTCCATGACCTTTGTGTTGCGCGAAGTTGTCGCGCTGCGCGAGCTTGGTTTACGGATCGAAACCGCCTCCATCAATCTTCCCGAACGGCTGGCCGGGGCGCTGACAGGGATCGAGCGCGAGGAGTTTCGCAAAACTTATTACGTGAAACGCCACGGAGTTGCCGGAGCGGCAACCGCTCATCTGCAAACTCTCGCCACCAACTTTGCCGGCTACTGGCGCGGGCTGGCAAAAGCGCTGGCCACGGCGGGGCTGGATCCGCGGTGCATCGCGCTTCATCTGATGTATTGGACCGAAGCGCTGATGGTGGGCCAGTGGATGCGGTGCAATGGGCTGCGCCATCTGCATGTACATCTGGCCTCGCAGGCAGCCAGCGTCGGCCTGTTCGCGCGCACCGTCTTCGGTTGCGGCTACTCCATCACCGTGCATGGGCCCGACGAGTTTTACGACGCCCACCGGCAGATGCTCGCTGAAAAAATTGCGGCGGCGGATTTTCTCTGCTGCATCAGCTCGTTTGCGCGCAGCCAGATGATGAAGCTCGCCCCTTACGAGCAATGGAGTAAATTCGTGGTCTCTCCGCTCGGCGTCGATCCGCAACTCTTCGCGCCACGACCCACGCTGCTGCAGCGGGAGCGCTTCGAGATTTTGTGCGTAGGCCGGCTGACTCCCGCCAAAGGCCAACACATCCTGATCGACGCCGTCGCGCAACTGGTGCGCAACGGCCGCCAACTGCGGCTATGCTTCGTTGGCGGCGGGCCAGACGAGCCTTCGCTTCGGCGTCACGCCGCGCAAAGCGCAGCCGCTGGGTGCATTGTCTTCGCAGGGCCGATCGATCAAGACCGCATTCGCGACTTCTATGCCGCGGCCGACATCTTCTGCCTGCCCAGCTTTGCCGAGGGGCTGCCTGTTGTGCTGATGGAGGCCATGGCGATGGAACTTCCCTGCCTGACGACGGCCATCGCGGGAATTCCAGAGTTGATTCGCGATGGCATCGATGGCCTTCTCGTGCCGCCCTCGAATGTGGAAGCGCTGGCCAGCGCTCTGGCCCGGCTGATCGACGACAACGCGCTACGCGAGCGGCTGGCCAAAAATGGCCGGGCTCGCGTAATCGCGGCCTACGATCTGCGGCAGAATGTGCAGAGACTGGCGAGCATCTTTATCGAACGCGTAATAACTTAATCCGGAGCGTGATTCGAAAGCAACGGCTTCAACCAAGCGGGCGTTGGCAGATGTATTTTTAACAGTCCTTGGCAAACCTCCGCCGCGAGACGATACGGCGCTGCCAGATTGCTATTGTCGTAAACCCACACGTTGGGCAGCGCTGCCAGCGCGCGGCGCAGATTCTCCATCGTCCGGCCGTATCGCTCGCGTATCTTGCCGGTAGGAACATCGTGGCCGCCCTTCAACACCCGCATGGAAACGCGCTCTTCAGAGGCACGCGCGCTGCTGATTCCAATAAAAAACAACGCCACCGTATATCCGCCGCGCGCGGCGCGCAGCAAAAAATCGACTTTGTCTCCCACCGGATCGGAAAACACCGTCTCGAAGATAAAGCTCTCGCGGCGCGCGATCAGTTCTCCGCGAATCTGCCCAGCAAGCTCCGCCGCCCGGTAAGGATCGAGCTTCAGTTGCAGCGCCAGTTGATCGGCGTTGACGAAGCGCAAACCGGATGGCGCCAGATGCGCGCGATAGAACGTGCTCTTGCCGGCTCCATTCGGCCCCGCCACGGCCACGACAATCGGCCTGCGGTCGAGCAACGCGGTGGTCATATCTTTATCGCCTGCGCGCGTGACCGCTTCGCCGGTGCTTTTGCGGTAGCCCGGCGGGCAGGCCTGCGTTTCCTGCTGCGTTGCGCGGCCGGCTCCATCGGCTCGGCCACAAACTTGCGGTCGATAAAGCGGCCCAACGCGCGGGTTCCGTCCGCCTCGGTGCGGATCAAAAGCCCCTTGCGTGTTGGATGCGCGGCAAAATGAGGAAACGGCTCATGGGCAAGAACCGCCTGCAATCGCGCATCGCCCGCCGGGCCACCCACCGCGGCAACCAGTTCCGAGAGCGGTTTTGCGCCCCCCTGCTGCAATCTTTCGCTACGCGTTCTGCCGTCGATCAACGCATCCACCAGCTTGCCCAGCCGCGCCCAATATTCCACCTGCCCGGCAATCGACCGCTGTTGCGCCGCGCCTTCGATCCGGGCATCCAAAACCAGTACGTCTGAGAGCTTCACGGGCTGCGCCATGGCTGTATGGTAGCATTTTGCTACCCGGGCGGCAAGCCTTCAATTTTTCACCAGTTCCTTGAGCACGCGCACGTTACGCTCCTCGTCGGCGGGCTCTTCAACCGGGGTTTCGGCAATGAAGGCGCTATGGGCGAAGCGCGCATCGTTGAGCAGGCGGCGGAAGGGGCCGACGCCCATCGTCCCCTTGCCAATGTGTTCGTGGCGGTCGAGCTTCGAGCCGCGCGCGGCCTTGGCGTCGTTGCAGTGCCAGACGCGCACCGCCTCCAGGCTCACCGTCGCGGCGGCCTGTTGTATCGTCTCCTCGTAGCCCTCGGCCGTCACCAGATCGTATCCGGCAACATGCGTATGGCAGGTATCGAGGCAGACGGCGACCGGCGCGTGGCTCTTCAATCGCGCCACCAGCTCGGCCACCTGTTCGAAGCTGCCGCCTAACGAAAACTCCGAGCCGGCGGTGTTTTCAATCAGGACATGGAACGGCGTTCCCTGCCAGGGCAGCCCGTCGATGGCGCGCCGGATCGAGTCGGCGGCAAAGCTGAGCCCCTCCTCGCGCGTGAGCCCCTTCCACGAGCCGGGATGCAGGACCAGATACTCGGCGCCCAGCTCGAGCGCCCGCTCAATCTCGCCGCGAAAGGCCGCCACGCTCTTCTCGCGCACCTCTTCGGACTGGCTACAGAGATTGACCAGATAGCTGGTGTGAATCACCAGCGGCCCCACGTCGAACTTGGCGCGCAGCTCGCGCATCCGCCCGGCCTGCTGGGGATTGATCTTGGCCGCCCGCCACATCCGCGGGCTCGAAGAAAAGATCTGAAAGGTGTTGGCGCCGATCTCCCGCGCCCGCTCGACGGCATTCGATACGCCGCCCGTTGTGCCCAAATGCACGCCGATTCGCTTCGTCATGGCAACAGTCTACTAGGCCCAGTGGCAGCGGCGTAGAGGAACAGTACCCCGCTGGCTGAAAAAGTGAAGTCCGCTCTTGAGGCAAACACTTTGCCCGGCCCGATCCATTTTTCTGCTTCTCGGCTTCAATATTTCGATGGACGCACCTGTGCCAATGGCATACTATATTCCTCTTGCAGGGAGGCGTGATGAGTAAATTATTTGAAGAAGGGCATCCGGCGTTGGACTCCTATCGTATGGTGTAGGATATATATTCCTCCCAGTGATTAAGTAAGCGGAGTCATTAACATGACGACAAACCTGTTTACGAAGCGATTCTCTGAGTTGGTTCAGCAATTGGATGAGGTGCAGAAAACACGCCATTCTGTAAATTCCCCGTCAACAGGCTCTCCGATAAAGCAAGTGGATTCGGACCTATTCTTAAATTGGCAGGTAAAAGCTCGAAATCTTCTGGAACGTGCCTGCGGCCAAGATTCGCAGCACTTTAAAGTATTTATAGATAAGCTAGAACATTCATGGTCCGGTCCGTATGACAAATTGCTCAGCCTCAAAGCTATACTTCTCGCTGCGCAAGAAGACTACAACGGCGGCTACTTAAACAATCTTCGAAATCTCGTGCAGGCAGAAGTATTTGATGACGAATTGGAGCAAGCTACAGAACTTTTAAATAACGGCTACAAGACACCAGCAGCAGTTGTTGCAGGGATCGTGCTCGAAGTGAAGCTAAAAGAGCTTTGCACAAAAAACGAAATACCCCTTGGAAAGCTCGGCAAGATGAATGAAGATTTGTACAAAGCCGGAGTGTATTCACTGCTATTGCAGAAGCGAGTGACGGCGCTTGCACAGATCCGCAATGATGCAGCTCATGGCAACGCAAATTCATTCCAGGATTCCGACGTTACTTCGATGATTGATGACGTGCGAAAGTTCGTGACCGACTTCGCATAGGCGGATTTCCCGGATCTAACAGGCAGTGCGTTCTCCTGAGAACAGTGGGTGCACCAAGGTTCCGCTCTTGGGAATCTGGGATCGCAGTATGCCAACATCGCAGTTCCCTGCTCTGAATGTCCAGACATATGGCCCCCACAACCAACCCCCGGCAACATCCAGAAACATCCCGGGCTCGATCAATACTGGATTCGAGGAATCGCTTGCAACGTAATGCCGAGCAGAACAAGCACGGTGGCAAAATACAAGCAGGAGTTCCAGTCGCTTTGCGCCGGCTTGTCTTTGGTGAACAGGCGCCAGACCGTGCCCGCGGCAACGAGAAAGAAAAACACATTTCTCAGATAGACGCTCAGAACGATCGTCAGCACAAGCAGGCCAATCCGCTCGTTGAGCCCCAGCGCGCTCATGGCCTTGCCGCCATCGAGCATCCAAACCGGGATCAGGTTGAGGAGATTGATCACCACGCCGGTTCGCGCCAGCGCCACCCAAAGAAGATCGTGCGTTTGCCAGTAAATCAGCACGCAAACCGCGGCCGCGAGCCAGCCGGCCAGCGGTCCGGCAAGACTGATCTGCGCAATCGTGCGCTTGCTGACGCCGAGATTCGTCCAGCGCACATAGGCGCCCAGACCGGGCAGAAAGACCGGCATCTCGGCCGGCAATCCCCGCCGCTTGATGTCGATGAAGTGGCCCATCTCATGAATCAGAATCGCCGCCGCAAAGCCGGCCCCGTAGCGCCAGCCGTAAAGACTGCCATAGATCGCAAAAAACGATAAGAAGCTCAAAAGAAATTTGAGCTTGAAGAGAATCAGGAACAGGCTTTTTGCCTTGGTCAGAACAATGGCCAAAGGCGCCAGGGGACCGAGCCATTTGGCCCAGGCTGGCGGCGCGGCTTTATGCGGTGTCTGAACTGTTGCTGCCTGCTGATCCAGCGTCTTCAAATGGCTGCTCACCCACTCGGCCTGCGTGGAACCGGGCGGCAGCATAGTCAGCATGCGGCTCCAGGTATCGCGCGCGCGGCCGTAGTCTTTCACCGCCTCCCACTGCTTGGCTTCGCGCGCCAGCTCGTCGAGCTGTGCGCCATAGACCAGCGCGTGACAGCGCGGGCAGGCAGTCACGCCCAGCGCCAGCTCCTCGCTGCAACCCGGGCATTGCCGGATGATCGGTTGGGTATAGGTCGACAAAATCTTCTACGCGCTCAGTGGCCCTTCGAACTTTGCCAGCCGCTTGGCTTTGGTCATGCGGAAGGCAATCGAGAGGCCGACAAAGAGAATCACCAAGCCCAAGAGGCCATTCGCTGGATTCTGCAACTCTAGAAAAGGCGAGGCCAACCCTATCAACGCCAACTGACCGATAGCAGCAACCATGTCCGGATGCGATTCTTGCGGCGATTGCTGATCATCGGCCTGCGCGGGTTGCGCATTCGATGCCGCGGGTTGTGCGTCGGAGTTCTGACCGCTCGCCGGCACGTTGCTTGGCGTCATGGTTTGCGTAGCTGGAGCGGAATGGGTATGCGTGTGCTTGGCAGCAAGGGAGATATAGATCGGAATCGAAGACAAGGAGATTGCCGCGTAGGTTAACAGCACTGCCGCAACCTGATAACGGAAACCGCCGACCCCTTTTGATCCCTTCAACATCGCTCTCGCCACCAGCCAGCCAACCGCCAGAGCGAGATAGCCAATCGTCAACCCCGTGAATATTGCGAAACACGAATAGACGATCAGTCCCAACAAAGCTCCCACAGCGCCGAATAGCAAGGCGCGCATAAACGCCGCGTGTGTATCCACCGGCAGCTTTTCTTTCAGCGTAGCGGCGCACTTGCCGCAGACCGCGTTTCCATTCACGCGATAGTACTCGCCGGAAATCGGTTGATTGCAAGCTTTGCAGGAAGCAGAGCTCACACCTGCGTTAAAAACCGCCGTGGAGAATTGGGGTATATCGGAAGCGGCGGTCGCTGGAGCATTTTTATATTCCTCAGTGACCGGCACCAACTGGTTCTTGAGCTCTTCCATACGTCCTCGCCTCGAAATCTCGCTACAGAGTGTTCACCCAGATCGTGGCAACACAGATAAATTTATGACTTCCAGCAGGCCGATTGGCAGTGCCGGAGGATAGCACCCTTACTTCATGATGTTTTCTGATTTCGGTCAGTATACATGGATTCACATTCATTTGTTCGCCCTCTCTGTAGTGACAATCTCAAAACATATTCGCCGCATCTTCGCCCTTGTGCCGTATAATCCAGCCATGGACTTTCAGCTTGTTACCAGCTACCAGCCCAGGGGAGATCAGCCGCGGGCGATTGAACAACTTTGCGAGGGACTGGGAGCGGGCGAAAAGCACCAGGTGCTATTGGGCGTGACCGGCTCGGGCAAGACCTTCACCATGGCCAAGGTCATCGAGCAGTCGAACCGGCCGGCGCTGATTTTGGCGCACAACAAGACCCTGGCCGCGCAGCTCTATCACGAGTTCAAACAGTTCTTCCCCCAGAACGCGGTCGAATACTTCGTCAGCTATTACGACTATTACCAGCCGGAGGCCTACATTCCGGCCGGCGATCTATATATCGAAAAAGAAGCCACGATCAACGAGGAGCTGGACAAACTGCGTTTGGCGGCTACGCGTAGCTTGTTCGAGCGGCGCGACGCGATCATCGTCAGCTCGGTCAGTTGCATCTACGGCCTGGGCGACCCGGACGCTTATTATGGCATGTTGTTGTTGCTGGAAAAGGGCCAAAAAATCAGCCGCAAAGACATTACGCGGCGGCTGGTGGAGATTCTTTACGAGCGCAACGACGTAGACTTCCGGCGCGGCACCTTCCGCGTGCGCGGCGACATTATCGAGGTCTTCCCGGCCTACGACGAGAACGCTTATCGTATCGAGATGTTCGGCGACGAGATCGATTCGCTCGCCCAGATCGATCCCTTGTTCGGCACCGTCAAGCAAAAGTATGCGCGGCTGCCCATCTACCCCAAGAGCCACTACGTGGTGCAGCCGGAGCGCAAGAATCAGGCCATCGATTCGATTGTCGCGGAGCTGAGCGAGTGCGTTACACGCATGGAAGCCGCCGGGCAGATGGTTGAGGCGCAGCGGCTCAACCAGCGCACGCGCTTCGATCTGGAGATGATCAAGTCGATGGGCTACTGCCACGGCATCGAGAACTACTCGCGGCATTTTTCCGGCCGGTTGCCGGGCGAGGCGCCGCCCACGCTGCTCGATTATTTTCCCCGCGATTATCTGCTCTTTATCGACGAGAGCCACGCGACCATTCCGCAGGTGCACGGCATGTGGCATGGCGACCGCAGCCGCAAGAAAACCCTCGTCGATTACGGCTTCCGGCTACCTTCGGCAATGGATAACCGGCCGCTGACCTTCGAGGAGTTCGAGAACCGCGTACATCAGGCGATCTACGTTTCCGCGACCCCAGGGCCGTATGAATTGACGCGCTCGGCAGGCGTCGTGATCGAGCAGGTGATTCGCCCCACGGGCCTCATCGATCCAGAGGTGGAGATTCGCCCGGTCAAAGGCCAGATCGACGATCTGCTGGCCGAGATTCGCGACCGGGCCGGGCGCGGCGAGCGCGTGCTGGTGACCACGCTGACCAAACGCATGGCCGAGGACTTGGCCGGCTACTACACCGAGGTCGGCGTGCGTTGCCGCTATATGCATTCGGAGATCGAAACGCTGGAGCGCGTAAAGCTGCTGGCCAGCCTGCGCAAGGGTGAGTACGACGTGCTGATCGGCATCAATCTGCTGCGCGAGGGGCTCGACCTGCCCGAGGTCTCGCTGGTGGCGATTCTCGACGCCGACAAGGAAGGCTTTCTGCGCTCGGCCGGTTCGCTGATCCAGACCATGGGCCGCGCCGCGCGCCATGTGAAGGGCAAGGCGATTCTCTACGCCGACAAAATCACCGACTCCATGCGCCGGGCCATTGGCGAAACCGATCGCCGCCGCACCATTCAGCGCGCCTACAACGAGGAACACGGCATTGTGCCGCAATCGATCGTCAGCCAGGTGGAGATGGGGCTGGCCGCGATTCTCAAGGCCGAATACGGAGAGATCGCCGAGGAAGAGACAGCCGGCGTGCCCGAGTTCAAGACCCAGGAAGAACTCGACGGCTTTATTGCCAAGCTCGAAACCGAGATGCGCGAGGCAGCCAAAAAGTTCGAATTCGAAAAGGCGGCCAAGCTGCGCGACACCATCAAGGAGCTGCGCGACAAGGAATTTTTGTTCGGATAAAGGAGTGGCACATGAGACAAAAGCAATGGGATCCAGTTAGCTACATTGAAAACTTTTCAAAGCTGCCTGACTGTCCTGCCACACATCGTGCGTACCAGAGCGCGAAGTATTTCCTCACTGCTAGTGAGCAGAAGCGCCTTCGGGAATACGAGGTTGCAATGAGTTTCTGCAGCCGACTCGGAATTACAGCCTCGCTTGTCATGTTGGAACCAGCTTCATCCAACCCACCGCCGCCTGATATCGAATGCCGACTTTCAGACGGGTCGCATTTTCTTGAGCTTGGTGAAGTCATCCAGGAAGATATCATCGAAGCGTCTGAATTCAACCGCAAGTATCAAACCTTGGATGCTACAGAGCCGAAAGAGCCTTTGTCCAAGGTATGGCCAACACTATGGAGAATTTTCACGAAGAAACTTGGGAAAAGGTATCATCCCGACAATAGACCGATATCTCTGTTGCTTTACTATGATCAAGCCGACTCGTACTGGGAATTGCTGCGGCCAGTCTTCGAACATAAGGCAATCGATTTTAGAAATTCACTTCTCGATTCCGGTACTTTTGACCAAGTATTTCTTTTCGACATGAAACGGGGCGAGATCCTTCGGGCGATTGAAACCGAATCTCTCAGGGTTCAGAGCTGACGAGCAGAATGCAACGTAACCGGATGGTGCAGACCCGGGCGCACATCTGATTCATGCCCACACTCGCTGCTCCTCGTCTAGATCCAATCGGAGGAAGATCGCATCAGCCGCAGCCACAAGTTCATCGTCGGTAGGTAGCCCATGATGCTCTAGTGCGGCCCGGCGCAGCATCTCATCCAGCACCTCTTGCCGGGCAGAGTGCGGAAGCGCCTCAAATGCATCCAGTAGTTTTTGCGCGGCAACTACCATTCTTCAAGTTTACACCTCTTTGAATTTACGAGTGGCATACTCGATACAGGGCAATCGCATTTGAATTTTCCGCAATGAATTCCTTATTCTCGCGGTTTCTGACCGCCACGGGGAGGGAGCATGGGCCTTCAGGCCCATGAAAAAGAAATGGATGATCTTGGCCTTCAGGCCCGGGAGGTTTGCCGCGCATCGCGAGCACGGATCGGGAGAAGGCAAAAAGGCCCGCGGCTGAAGCCGCATGACCCTGAAATTCGATTCAGGGGCCTGAAGGCCCATGCTCCCTCCCAGGCAATTTGCCTGCGTCTTCAGGGAATTTGAAATGCGATTGCCCCGATACTCGATAGCTCAGCATGAATGGCACACTGTTTCGTGTAGTTTCAACGTTCCCGCAGACTCCCAGGCAACCAGACGTGCCGCTGCCTCATCCTAGTGGAAGGACGAAGAAAACGATTCTGCGCGTTGTTCGGAGTGCGAACGCGGTAGCCGGTGCGCATGACAACCATTTTGCTTGTGGATGACGATCCCCTTGAGGCATCCTGGGCCATTTCAACTCTTAAACGGCGCTTTGGCAATGTAAGCCGCGCCGCCGACGCCGCGCAGGCCTTTTGCCTCATCGAACAGCCCAATTTCGCCGCGCAGCTCAAGCTGGTCATCTCCAGCCACCACTGTCCCGGCATTGGCGGGCCTGTATTTGTCGCAGAACTCCGCTCACGGATGGCTGAAGTTCCCATCCTCGTTCTCGGCCGGGATAACGAGTCGCCGGCCGATTACCCTGCCCCACATGTGGTTTTTCTTCCCCGCTCGCGCGCCGCTGAGCTGGCGCTCAAGACGGTCGAGCAGTTGCTCAGGCACGAAAAACACGCCGCGGCATGAGAGGACCGGCTTCAGGTCCGGTTTTCCACAAAACGTGAGCCAAATCACAACGTTTTGTTTATGATATGTGAGGAAGTCCTTTAAAAAGAGACTTCTCTTCCCGCCTCTGCGTGCGAGAATCATCCTGGAGTTTCGATGGCCACCTTTGGCAGTTTCTCCTTACTGATCGCACTTGCTCTAGCCGCCTGGAACCTGCTGGCGGGCTCTCTGGCGCTACGGTTGCTGGCTACCGGGCAACCATCGCGCATCTCGCCCGAACGATTGGCCGAAACCGCCCGCCGCGCCGGCATCGCGGGCTTCGTGGCCGTCTCCGCCGCCGCCTTCGCGCTGCTTTGGGCTGCTTTCACCAACGATTTTTCCATCGCCTACATCCTCGAACACTCCAACCGCACGCTGCCCATTGCCTATAAATTCGCGGCGTTGTGGAGCGGGCAAGAGGGCTCGCTGCTGTTGTGGGCCTGGCTGCTGGGCATCTACGGCTTCATCCTGCGCCTGCGCCACAAGACCGACGTACGGCTCTACGCCTACGCGGGAACGATTTTCGCCGGAGTGCAGGTTTTCTTTCTCGCGGTGCTGAACTTTGCCGCGCCGCCGTTCTCGCTGATCACCGGCGCCATTCCCGAAGACGGCAACGGCCTCAATCCCCTGCTGCAATACCCGGAGATGGTGATTCACCCGCCCATGCTTTATCTGGGCTATGTGGGTTTCGCGGTTCCCTTCGCCTTCGCGCTGGCGGCGCTGATGATGCGTTACCCCGGCGAAAAGTGGATCAAGATCACCCGCACCTGGACGTTGGTCACCTGGCTCTTTCTCACCGTGGGCATCTTTCTCGGCATGCACTGGGCCTACGCGGTGCTGGGTTGGGGCGGTTACTGGGGATGGGACCCGGTGGAAAATTCCAGCGTCATGCCCTGGCTCACCGGCACGGCCTTTCTGCACTCGGTGATGATGCAAGAGCGCAAGGGCATGATGAAGAGCTGGAACGTGTGGCTGATCTTTTCCACCTTCCTGCTCACGCTGCTGGGCACGCTGCTCACGCGCGGCGGCCTGGTCAGTTCGGTGCATGCCTTTGCCCAGTCGTCGATCGGAACCTGGTTCATCGTCTTCATGGGCGTGGTGCTGGCGGTCTGCATCTTTACCTATATTCTGCAGCGCGGCCATCTGCAAACCGAGCATCATCTGGAATCGCTGGTCAGCCGCGAGTCGAGTTTCCTCTTCAATAATCTAGTTCTGCTTACGGTCTGCTTTGTGATCTTGTGGGGCACGCTCTTCCCTGTCATCTCGGAGTACGTGGAAGGGGCAAAGGTGACCGTGGGAGCGCCGTTTTACAACAGTGTCGCCGTGCCGGTGGGATTATTTTTGCTGTTTCTGTGCGGCGTGGGACCGCTGCTGCCCTGGCGCGCCACTTCATTCCGCGCCGTTCGCCGCAACTTCATTCTTCCCGTCATCGCACTTTGGATCGCGGTTGCGCTCAGCCTGCTGCTCGGCGCCAATCCCTGGCAAGAGGGCGTCTTCGACAAAGGCCGCTTCTACGCGCTGGTCGCCTTCGCGCTTTCGGCGTCGGTCTTCACGGCGGTGGTCGCGGAGTTCTGGCGCGGCGCGCGCGTCATCGCGCAGCAAACCCGGCGCGACATCTTCACCGCGCTCTGCATGCTCACCCGCCGCAACACGCGCCGCTACGGCGGCTACATCGTGCACATCGGCGTGGTGTTGGCGATTGTCGGGCTGGCCGGCGCCGCCTTCAATCGCAGCGAAGAGCGCGAACTGGCATTGCACGACAAGCTCGCCATCGGCCCTTACACGCTGCTCTGCAATGGCTTCACGCAAGACTCGAACGCCAACTACAACTCCGAGTACGCCGCCCTCGATGTCTACAAAGACGGCAAGATGCTCTTCCAGCTCAATCCCGAGAAGCGCTTCTATCTTGCCAGCGGCCAGCCGCAGACCATGGTTGCCATTCGCTCCACGCTGGAGTGGGATCTTTACGTGGTCTACGAGGGCACCAACCCCGATACCGGCCAGCCGATCATCAAGGCATTTTTGAATCCGCTGGTCGGCTGGATCTGGTTCGGTCTGGCGGTAATGATCTTCGGCTCGCTGGTGGCATTGGTTCCCAGCCTGGCGCCGGTCGCCGCAACTCCATCCGCGAGCGCTAAAACCATCGCAGCCGAAGCGGCGCTCAAAGGAGTTCTCTCGTGAGCGCTTCTATGCAGTCGCGCTGGATCAAGGCCGCGCAAGCCACGGCAGTGGCTCTGATCCTATGTCTTTCGCTGGGCGCAACCGGCCCCGGCGCGCGCTTCAACACGCTGGGCCATCGGCTGATGTGCACCTGCGGCTGCGCGCAACTGCTGGGCGAGTGCAACCATGTGGGCTGCCCCGAGTCGGGCCACGAGCGCAACGAGTTGAGCGCGGCCATCGCCGCCGGACTCAGCGACCAGCAGATTCTCGACGGCTTTGCCGCCAAGTATGGCGCAACCGTGCTCGCCGCGCCGCCCACCAGAGGCTTCGATCTGGTGGCCTGGATCGCGCCCTTTGCCGTCTTTGCCGCGGCGTTGCTGGGAACGATTCTGCTCATTCGCCGCTGGTCGGGCCGCAATCAAAGGCCGCACGCCGGTGCATCGCAATCGCTCGATCCGGCCGAGCGCGAGCGCATCGAGCGCATTCGCCGCGAAACCAACATCGACGCCGGCAGCCAGGGAGGGTTTTGACCGATGACCGAGACCGAAGGCCTCATCGCCGGAATGCTGCTTCTGTTCGCGCTTATCGTCTATACCTTCCGTCCCCAACCGGGGCTGGCCGGCCAAAAACAAAAATCGCGCCTCGACTATCTGCTCGAGCGCAAGGAACAACTTTACGAAAACCTTCGCGACTTGAACTTCGAATACAAGGCCGGCAAGTATCCGGAGGAGGATTTCTTTGCCCAACGCGGCATTCTCGAACACGAGACAGCAGAGCTGATGGCGGAGATCGAAAGACAGGGACTAGGGATTAGGGATTAGGGACAGGAAGCCGGCCGGCGTGGATAGCGCGGAATACAGGATGAAGGGATGCGACAGGAAATGAGAGTGAGACGGAAGTTCGAGAGAATCTTGGCATTGAGCCTATTGTTCGGCGGCGCACTGGCCCAGGCCGCGACCGTCTCCGGCACGGTGACCGACAAAACCACCGGCAAGCCCGCCGCCGGCGACGCCGTCACGCTGGTTGAGCCGATGTCGGGCATGAGCGAGGTGGGCCACGCGACGACCGACGCGAATGGCCATTACAAACTGAATCTTCCCGGCAGCAGTCCGTATCTGATTCGCGTCACGCATCAGGGCGCCGATTATTTTGTCGCCGTGCCGCAGGGCGGAGGCGCCGCCGACGCCTCGGTTTACGATGTCGCCGCCAAGGTGGCTGGCGTTTCTGTCGATGAGCACGTCATCGGCATGGAGACAGAAAACGGCCAGCTTCGCGTGGTGGAGCGCTACACCGTACGCAACACTGGCGCGCCGCCGCGCACGCAATGGAGCCAGCGATCATTCGAGGTGATTTTGCCCGCCGACGCCACGCCCGGCGAAGCCTCGGCGCAGCGGCCGGGCACAAGCAGCCTGCCGACCACCGTCAAACTCGACCCCGATGGCCCCAAGGGTCACTACTCGTTCAACTTTCCTATCCAGCCCGACGAGGGCGGCAAAGGCACGCTCTTCCAGATCCAGTACCAGTTACCCTATAGCTCGGGCAGTTACACGTTTCATTCTTCGGTTGCGCTGGCGGCCAATACAACGTGGGTCGTGCTGCCCAAATCGCTCACCTTCACCGGCAGCAGCGGTTCGGGCTTCGAACTTTCTCCGCAAGACCCCAGCGTGCAAACCTATTTGAGCCGCAACGGCCAACCGGGCAAGAGCCTCGACTTCACTATCTCCGGCACGGGGTCGTTCATGCGCGACGAGCAAGGCGCGCAGAGTGCCGCGCAGCAACCTGCCGACGGCAGTGCGGCGGTCCCCGGCAATCAACCCGGCGGCGGCATCGGCGCGCCCATCAACACGCCCGACCCGCTCTCCAAATACAAGTGGCGGATCCTCGGCGGCCTGGCGCTGATTCTGATTGCCGCAGCGGCCTTCATGCTGCGCGCGCCGGCAGCAGGTGCAGCCGACACGCCTGCCGTGGCCACCGCTCCAGCCGCGCCCGCAGTCCGAAATCATTCCCTGCTCGATGCCCTCAAAGAAGAACTCTTCGCGTTGGAGAGCGAGAAGATCGCCGGCAAACTTTCGGCCGCGGAATATGCCGCGACGAAAGCGGCTCTAGAAGTTGTATTGAAACGCGCCTTGCAACGGCAGGCCAACTGAAACGGATATGAAGACCACCCTCCTCGCGCTGCTCACGCTCTCGCTCATCGTCTGGCTGGGCGCGGAAATCTTTTTTCCCATCGCCGCCGCGGTCACCTTCCGCTCGCTCGCGCCCGACACCCACGCCGCGGGCAAAATCGTGGGCCAATTGCTGCGCATTCTGCACGGCATGGGATTGGTCTCGGGATTAGTTGCCATGGCCGTGCTGGCGCTGGCCGCGGCACGCGGCATCTACGCGGCGCGTACAGTATTTCCGCCGATGATACTTCTCTGCCTGATGATCGCCGGAACGCTCTGCTCGCAGTTCGGCATCATTCCGGCAATGGAGCGCGACCGCATCGCCGCCGGCGGAGCCATCCACGCCAGCGATCTGACGGACCCGCTGACCGCCCACTTCGACCGCCTTCACCACCAAAGCGTGTGGATCGAAGAAGCGGTGCTTGTGTTGGGACTCGCGACAGTCGTACTGCTTGCCCGCGCGGAAACATTACTCATCCGGCCATCATGAATTGCACCACGGTTTGGATGCCCCACCCCGGCGACGCTTTTGTTTTGTCGCCAGGGTGGGATAGCACGACACAAATCTTTGCGGCTGGATCAATAGGCCAGGATACTTATACTTCAAAAATCACTGCGGCAAGATAGGAACTATTGAGATAATTTTCTACGTAGCTCGCCGAAGATACGTTACTCGCAGTTGCGATACTGACTGGTGCTGGCTTCCATAGGGACCGGAGAGGGGATATCTCAATTCATGCTTCAGGATGTACTTCGCTATAAAAGCAGGTGGACCGGCGCGATATTGAAGGGCACGGCGGTGTGCCTGTTTGCCATGGCCACGATTGCTCCGGCGCAACAAGCAGTCCAGCTTAGCCGCCAGGGCGATATATATGTGCTGCAAAACAGTTGGGTACGCGCCGAAATCAGCCGGATTTCGGGCGATCTGCTTTCGTTGAAGTACAACGGGCTAGAAACGATGTCGGGCGGGCGCGATCATGGTTACTGGGAACAGAATCCATCCGACGCGGCCAGCCTTTCGGATGGCATCTCGATCGATCCCGCTACCAACCAAGGACAGCGCGCCGAGGTCTACATCCGGGGAAAAGCGAATGGCAAGGAACTCGGCCGCACCAGCAGCGGCCCGATGATCTGCGATCTGGAGATCCGTTACAGCCTCGGCCGCGACGATCGCGGCATCTATACTTATGCGATCTTCTCGCATCATGCCGGCTATCCAAAAACCGAAATCGGCGAAAGCCGCTTCGCCATGAAGTTGAATGGAGAGGTTTTCGACTGGCTCTCGGTGGACACGCAGAAGAATTTCTTGATGCCGAGCGGACTTGACTGGAAATCGGGCCAGGAACTGAACATGAAAGAGGCCCGCAAATTAGTCAGTGGAAGATTTGCCGGCAAAGTCGAGCACAAATACGACTATTCCACCGGCCTCTTCGATCACCGCGCCTTTGGCTGGTCGAGCACCAGCAAGCATGTCGGCATCTTTCTGATCAACTCTTCGATGGAGTACATGAGCGGCGGTCCCACCAAGGTTGAGCTGACCTGTCATCTGGGCGATAACGGTCCGATTGTGTTGGATTACTGGCGTAGCACGCACTATGGCGGCAGCCAACTCGATCTCGCCGAGAACGAAGAGTGGAGCAAGGTGGTTGGCCCGATCTTCATCTATCTGAATCAGGGCGGCACGCCGGATGCGATCTTCGCTGATGCACGCGACCAGGCCACGCACCAAGCAACTCTTTGGCCCTACGAATGGGTAAATATTCCGGAGTATCCGCGACTGAATGGGCGGGGCAGCTTGCGTGGCCGATTGACGATTGACGATCCCGGCTACCCCGCAACAAATATTGGAAGAATATTGGTTGGGTTGATTCCTGCCGACGAAACCGATGGAAGCTGGCAGTCCGACGCCAAGAACTACCAGTTCTGGGTGGAAGCGGGCAAGGATGGCGAGTTTGTGTTTCCCGCCGTTCGCCCGGGGCGATACGCGCTGCAGGCCATCGCCGACGGCGTGCTGGGCGAATTCACCGGAAGCACGGTTGAAATCACGCCAGGCCATGCCACCGATCTTCCGCCGGTCGCATGGACACCCAAGCGCTATGGGCGTCAGTTGTGGGAGATCGGCATTCCCAATCGCAACGCCACGGAGTTTTTCATGGGCGATCAGTCGAGCCATTGGGGCATGTATCTTCTCTACGGCAAGCTATTTCCCCACGATGTGGAGTACTGGATCGGCAAGAGCGACTATCGCAAGGACTGGTACTTTGAACAGGTTCCCAACGTAGCGCATGGAAACACCGCGAATCTGAGCGGCGGCGAGAGCGACTGGAAGATTCACTTCGCGGCCGGGGGAAATGCCAAGGGCAATGCGATTTTGCGCGCGGCGTTGAGTGGCGTGGGCGCGCGGCACGTCTTCGTGTCGGTAAATGGGAAACAGGTAGGCGATCTGGCGCCGCTTTTTTACAATGCCACCATCAATCGCGACGGCAATCAGGGCTCGTGGAGCGAGCACGATGTAAGTTTCCCGGCCAAGCTGCTGCGCAAAGGCGACAACCTTCTCGTGCTGCGCGTGCCCGGCGGCAACGCCATGGCGGGCGTCATCTACGACTATCTGCGGCTTGAATTGGATGAAAAATAAAAGCGCGTTCTGGCCCTTACGGCCTGCGGCGCAATCAACCAAGCACCATCGGCATAGAGTTATTTCAGGAGAGAATCGAATGCAGTTACGTAGCGCAATGACGTGGAGTCTATTTGCGGCCATGACCGCAGTATGCGGCGCACAAAGCACGCCCGGCACCGGGGACGCGGGGAAACAACCCGTCGTGTCAACCGATCCGGGAGCGACGGTCAAGCCGCCGTTGCCGTATAAGCCCAAGAACAATCTACCCACCATTTACTTAGTTGGCGATTCGACAGTGCGCAACGGCAAGGCCGACGGCGCCAGCGGCCAATGGGGATGGGGAGAGCCACTGGTGGAGTATTTCGATACCAATAAAATCAATATCGTCAACCGCGCGATTGGCGGACGCAGCAGCCGCACTTACATCACCGAAGGCCGCTGGGACGAGCTTCTGACCATCGTCAAGCCGGGTGATTTCGTGATCATTCAGTTCGGTCATAACGATCCGGGACCGCTCGACGATACCAGCCGCGCCCGGGGTTCGATTCCCGGCGTCGGCGAAGAGACCCGTGAGATCGATAACCCGGTCACGCACAAGCACGAGGTTGTGCACACCTACGGCTGGTACATGCGCAAGTATGTTACCGAGGCGCAAGCCAAAGGCGCAACCCCCATTGTCTGCTCGCAGGTGCCCCGCAAGATATGGAAGGACGGCCACATTGTGCGCTCGTCCGATAGCTACGCGGGCTGGGCAAAGCAAGTGGCCGCATCGCAAAAGGCGGACTTTGTCGACCTGAATGAGATCATCGCTCGCATTTACGATGGGCAGGGCGAGGCCGCGGTCGAGAAGTTTTTCGCCGACCCGCATACCCACACCAGTTGGGCCGGCGCGGAGCTGAACGCGCAAAGCGTGGTGGCCGGGTTAAAAGCGCTTCCCGACCACCCTCTGGATCGCTTCTTGAATGACCGTGGCGCGGCAATTCGAGCTGACAGCGGACACTGATTGGAAGTTCGTCAAGCAACAACCTGTCATCCATGAGCGAAGTTTGCCGCGTGGCCGGTCCCCCCGGCGGACTATTTTGTCCGCTGGGGTGGTTCGCGAGTGATGCCGCCACACGATTGCGATGTGATCGAACCATCCCGCAGGCTCTGCAAAAGCAGATGGGCGCCTCCTTCGGGAGGCGCCCATCTGCTTTGCGGTGCTAGCCGGTAGCTGGCGCCGCACTTACTGGATGTTAATGGAGATGGTAAACGAGCGCGAAACCGAGCCGTTGGTGCCTGTAACCACCACTGTGGTCGGGCCCGCCGGAACCGGCGTGTAGAACTTCACCTGGTTTCCTCCGCAGCCACTACTGACGATCAGCGGCGTGAAGGCCGTGACAATCAGCAACATCTTCCACAGTTTGCGGCGGCGCCGGAAGAGCGGAATCAGTGTCAGCAATCCGGCCGGAAGCAACGCGAGAACCGCGCCACGCGTTGACTTCGCATTGCTGCTCGTATAGTTGATCGGCAAGGTAGACGGCGTGGAGATCGACACCGTGCTGGTGAGGGTTGTCTTGCCCGTCAGCGTCACCGATGTTGGCGAAAGCGTGCAGGTGATATAACTCTCCGGCACTGTGCAGGTGAGGTTTACCGTGGCGGTCGATCCCAGGATCGGCGCGATGGAGATCGTCGCCTGCTCGGGAGCGGCCGCTTCTTCGTTGGCGACCGACGCATTACCGCCCGGGGTGATGCCCGGAACGATCAGGATCGGCGTGGTCGTCGAAGTCACGGTGTAGTCCGGCTCGTCAACGATCAGCGATGCCGTGCTGTTTGCCACTGTGAAATTGGAATCGCCGTTGTAGTTAAAAGTATAAACGTGAGTTCCTATGCTGCTATCAGTAGGCGTATAGGTTGCGATACCCACTGGATTCACTTTGGAAATCGTTTTAACCAGCGTCGGCGTCAATGTAAGTGTCGCTGTATTCGTCACGGTGGCGCCGGTGCCCGTCGAGGTAATAGGCGTGAAAGCATCGATCATCGTGAGCGTGCCGCTCGGTGATCCGTAGCATGTATCGCCATTGCACGCCTGCTGCGGCGACACGATAACAGTGACCGTCGCACCGCTAAGATTCGTGGGTAACACGGCGGTTGCCGCTTGTGAAATTGAAATCGCGGGTGTTGCCTTCGTCACGACCAGCGTTCCGTCGGTAATATTCACGGTGTAGTTATTGATCTTGTCGTAGGTGCCCGAGATATTAATCGATGGCGTCGGTACGATGGTGTACGTCCCCACCGGCAGTACATTCGAGTCAGCAGGGGTGTAGGTATACGTAGGCTGATCGCCGTTCACCAAGCCTGTAGCCACCGGAGAGGGGACGACATCCGTGTAGCCATAGTAATTGGTGTAGTTACCAACCACGATTGACAGGGGAGCCGGTTTCTCGGTGACGAGCGCGGGCGCGCCGGTCGAAGTCACCGCCGCCGGTACAAGATAGTTGACCGCGTTGCCACCACTAAGTACTGCGGTAATAGGATAAGTACCAACCGGACTCGACGGAGTCGCGCTCGTTTTGAAGGTGACGGTAATCCCCGCCTGGTCGGCCGGCAATATACCGGTTACCGTGCCGGTGAGCGTTGGCACCGTGCCGCCATACGTAAAGGAAGCATTACTGGAAACTACCGTAAGATTGGCAACACCGGGTACGGTGAACGTGTATGTAGTGCTGGTTGGGCTGTTGTAGGGATCACCGTTATAGTTGGCTGTAATCACATAGGTACGCGCCGGCAGCAGATTGGCGAGCGTAAGCGTTGTCGTGGAGATACTGCCCGAAGTTGTTAAATTCGCGGTCACCGGAGTTTGCGCGACGCCGTTGATCGTGTAATTAAACGTGACCGTTCCGCTTGGCGGGTACGGACTAATCGGCTGTGTTCCCGTCAACGTGATCACAGCCGGCGTGTATTTGGCCGGACCGGAAGCAGGTGAGGTCATCGCGAGACTCAGAGTTGGCATCGGAACTTCACCCATTCCGGATAACGACAGGTTGGCCGCGCCTCCCTGCACACTTACCGATGCGGATAGCGCCGTGGCAACAACCGGCGCAAGGCCAACTGTCAGCGTGCAGTGCAAGCCGCTACCGAGTGTTCCCAGTGAGAAGTTCGAGACCGAACAGGTGTCGGTTTCGCTGTAATCCGCTGTCGCTCCCGTCAGTGTCGCGAACGGCGAGGTTGGCGATAGCGACGAAGTACCGATATTGGTAACATCCAACACCACCGTGGAAGTTGGCTGGCCGATAGCGACCGTGCCAAAGTTTACCGGCACCTGGGTGCGGTTCACATATTCGATCCGGGTGTTGCCGGTGTCGGCCACATACACGTTCCCGCTGGCGTCGAGGGCGAGACCGCCGGGCGAACTCAGCCCGGTAAAGCCCAGAGTAACGGCCGAGCTGAGAGGCCCGGCACCGGAAGGCTGTTCCTGTACCGTATTCAAGCCCGCATCGCTGACGTACAGGTTACCCGCGGCATCGACCGCGACGCCTGTCGGCTCTGATAAGGCAGCGCGGATCAACGAGGCCGGCGAAGGAACAGCCGAGTTTCCCGAAGGCACTTGCAGATCGCCGCCGCTGGCTGCGATCTTGATAATCCCATTGCCATTGCCGGAGTCGGCCACATAGATATTGCCGGCCGTATCCAGCGCGATGCCTACCGGCGAGACAAATGTTTGCGCACCGTTATAGTCGAGCATCGGCACCGGCTCCAGTTCGCCGAAGGGCGAGATCTCGACGATGCGCTTGTTGCCGGTGTCGGCCACATACACGTTGCCCGTGGCGTCCACCGCAATGCCCTGCGGCGCATTCAGCCCCGTGCCACTGTTAAGGTCCGAGGAGAGCACCGTCTCGGTGCCGGTGACGGCGGCGATTTTGACCACCCGGTCGTTGCCGGTGTCAGCTACATACACGTTACCGGCGGCATCGACTGCAACACCTTTAGGAGACAAGAATCCAGAACCGATAGTCGCTGTCTTTCCGCCGCCCGCGGGGGTCACGGTAATCACATTGTTCGTCGGATCGGCGGCGTAGATATTGCCCTGCGTATCAATCGCCACGTTGGTCACGGCGCCCAGGCCGGTGACCTGCAGCGTTGCCGGAGCACCGCCGTCGATGGCGATCTGCGGTCCGCCACCGACACCGTTCAAAGCAAAGGTGTAGGTTCCGCTGGCCGCCGTTGCCTGCAGGGTTGCAGTACGGGTACCCACGGCCTGCGGCTTGAAGGCGACCGCCACGTAGCACTCAATGCTGCTGTCGCGGATCGTGTAGTTGGCGCAGCTCACGCTACTAATCGTAAAATCCGCCGCCGCCCCCAGAATCTTGAATGCCGTCGCATTGTTGGCCGTCGGCAGGTTCGACTGATCGAAGTGCATCTGCAGGGTCTGGGTCAGCGTGGAGCCAACAGTGGTTGTGGCAAACTGCGTGCCCAGCGAAATCTTGCGCACGATATTGTTGCCGGTATCGGACATGTACAGATTGCCGGCAGAGTCGAAGGTGATATAGCCAGTACCCCCGTTGTTGACCTTGGCATGCTGTACCGAACAACCATCGCCGTAGGCGTCTGAGGTCGTCGCACCGGCGGGACTGGGGCATGTGGCTGGCGAAGCATTGGTGCCGGCCGGAGCCACCTGAGAGGAATTCAGCAAACCCGGCAAAATGCGCATCGCCATCTTGCTGTTGACATCCACCCGGTACGTTGTCTGCCAATGGTAGTCCATCATATAGATGTTGCCCAGCGGGTCAACCGCGATCGACGACGGACGAAGCACGATGTCGTTGGCAAAATCGGCCGGGACCGCCGGTTCAAGCGCGACGGTGCCGCTGGACGAGTTGCCGTTAAGATAGCCGGTGGCATACGTACTGCTGACGCTGTTGATAACCTCGTACCAGCCACCAGCCACGGCCGTTTCTTTTTCGAGGCTCAGCAGATTGGCCAGGGCGCTACCCCCGGCGTAAGCCACGCCGGCATAGATGGAACCGTTGGTCCCTTTGGTATTGATCTGGTAGACATTTCCGTACTGGTCCGTGGTCATGCCGGCGAGGCCGTTATACGACACCAACGTCGTCGAGCTTCCCCAAGGCAGGCTCGTTGAGGTACATGCCTTAGTCCATGTTGCGTTGCAGCCAATCACGGCGGCGATATAGCCCGGCTTTACCGTCACGCCGAAAAACGTCTGCGTCGTGGCCTGTGTATTGATCACGCGAACGACGTAATTGGCATAGTCCTGCACATACAGATTGCCTGCCGCATCGATCCCCATCTGCAGGGGATCATGAAATTTGGCGGATGTGGCGATTACTTGGTCTTCATTGGCTTTTGGGGTGCTTTGCGATGGACTGCAGCCACTGCTCGTGGGCGTGGCCGTACCAGCGATGTGATAGATGTAGCCGGGTTGCACGGCCGAGGCGGAAGAGACAGTACCCGAATCGACGAGCGCGATGAAATTCGCCACTTGATCGCCGCCGCGGTAGATGACCCAAACGCCCTGATAGTTGTAATCGGAGAAGTAGACATTGCCGAAGCCGTCCACCACCATGCCTTGTATGCGCGAGCCCACGCGATTGCCATAGGCTGCCACGCCATCCGAGCATCCCGAGTTGATGATCGTGCAGGCCGTTCCCGTGCACTTGGTCGGAGGCACGCCAGCGATGGTCTGGATGTTGTTGGTGCGCGGATTCCACTCGCGGATGAGCGCATTGGATAGATCGGCGATGTATACGTTTCCTGCCGAATCCACGGCCAGCGCGTTCGGCGCACTGAGCGTCGCGCTCAATCCTGGTACATTTTCGCCGCCGTACCCGGCCACGGAACTTTGCGTATTTCCGGCGATGGCGGTGATGGTATATGGAACCAGCACCGGGGCTATCGTCTGAGCAGCAGCGCTCAAACCGATGATGAGGAGGAGGGTGGTTGCGATCACTGTAAAAACACGTACTCGGGAAAACATAAGTATCACCTACCAAAGCTAACTACGCGCATAACTCCGGTACGCCGTTGCGGAGATTCCGGGTTATCGTTTTGCGTTTCATGATGGGTTCGATTGCATGGCCTTGACTGGCTAAGGCTTCACGGGTTCAGCTGGCTTGGCAGCGGCGGCCGGTTTATCCGTAACCACCAGCGGAATTTCCATGGTTCCAGTCCGGTCCGAATTGCCATCCAGTATTCCGATACGAACAAATAGTTCACCGTTAGGAAGATCGAGATTCTGCAAAAGTTCGAACGGCTTGCGTTGCAGTTGCTGGTAGCGCTCCTCGGTCAGCGTGAGGTTGATCGTCTGACTAATGCTCGTTACCGGTTTACCGAAAACGTCGTATACCGCAATGTCGAACTCCAACGATCCAATATGCGACTTATCGGGCCCATCCTTGAATGTGATCTGGCGGCCAGGGAGTGCGTACTGAAAATCGTAGCGGTGGAGCGTCTTGCCGGCCAGTTTGGGATCGAGTGTGCCCAGCACCTTTGCGCCATCGGGCAACTTCCCATCGCCGTGTGGCTCAACGCGCGCGGTAAAGAGCAGTTGCGTCGAAGTCGGCACGCCCCGCCCCATCGATGCAGCCATATTGTTGCCATAAGGTTCGGGCGCCGTTGTAGCCAGTGTCAATCCGGGCGTCATCTCGTTGTGCGCAATGTCGTCGCTGTAATATCCGGTCCGGTAGGCCAAATGCACATACGGCACGTTCACCTTTACCGAGATCTTGTGATACTTGCCGTCGTACTGCGGATCGGGGGTCGCATAGAAAAGCGTGTAGTAGTTCGCGCCGTTGTTGATGGCATGGGCAACGGCTTCTTTCAATCCATTGGTGTTGTAGTAAGCAATGCCTCCGGTCGCCTCGGCCACCGCATCCATCGATAAGTGGGCCTGCGAAGTCTTGGTGTCGAAGTTCTGGATGGCTGTGGCCATACTATTGCCGTGGCCATTGCTGAATCCCGTTGGCGGACTCACGACACTGGCGCTGGGAACGGTCATCACGCCGCCCGCATCGACCGGATACACCGCCACCTGCGCCAAGGTTAGCAGGTCGGTGGTATGCCGCAGATCGCGGCTGTAATCGTTCATCGATGCCAGATCGTCCGACCCGCCCTGCGGAAATACCTGCAGCGGAACGCCCTTGGTAAACCAGATCAGATTCTTCCTGCCCTTGAGATCGGCGACATACGAAGCCACCTGATTCAACGCCTCCAGGGTCATGCGCTTGCGCATATCCGCCTGGAACGCCGTCTGCTCATTGGCAAACTCCTGCAGCGCGGAGGCGGCATCATCATCAGCGGCGGCGATCTGCTCATCCATTGCATCGGCAGCCGCGGTATCGACAAAGGGTGAAGGCAGCGCTCGGTTCTTCTTGGTATTGAGGGCCGCCAGCAGAATCGTCGGGTCCGAGGTGAAGCCCTGCAGCAGACGCAGATGAGAACCCAGCGTCATGATGGCAATGCGCGTTCCCGGCTGCATGCTCTTCAGATAGCGGGTCGCCTCATCCTTGATGAATACCTGATCGGCTGGTGCGGTATTCAGCAAATCCAGCAGGAGGATGTTGACCGCGCTGGTGACCGGTGCAGGCTGCAGATTGGTGTAGATATGCGGCGGCAACTTGGGCATCTGCCGGGTCACCAGCGGCGTGTTGGCGCTGTATTCGGAAAAAGCACGAATCGGCTGCGGCTTCCCGTCTTCGAAAATGGTAAATGCGCTCTGCGGCAAGCCCCGCACTGGATTTTCTTTTCCGTCGTAGACCAGCACATCCACCACGGTTAGCCGTGAATATGCTTTCATGGTGTACGCATCCGAGGCGCCACCTTGTTGCTCAACTTGGGATGGGGAACTTTGCGCAGGCAGCCAAGTAGCTGCCACCATCGCCAACGCAGTCATCCCAACAAAAGATCGCTTGAACTTGAAGCAGCGCACCGGATTTCCTTCCTTGGGATTGTTAGTGATCCCCTGGTTAGCCGCGATGAGATGCATCGGCATCAACCTCGCTCACGACGCATCGGAATCCTATGGAGACCATACGTCATATGAGAGACAATGTAGCTATTGAAATGCAGTAAACAAACTAGCACGGCGTAAGAAGAGTTGAAAAGAAAAATTTGCGGGACCAGTCCAAAAATATTTTATTTACCTATAGAAAATATTTCCCGGATAAATCATTTTCCTTCTCGAAAGAAATTTTCCATTAAAAAGATTTTTCCATTGACAATGCCATTTGACTTACTTAGTTTTGGGCGTACGTTGCCATACAGGTTCGTAAATGTTTTCTACGGAGTCGTCCCCCAGCGGCCCCCTAACCTGCCGGGTCGTACAGACACTTACAGGAGTTGCGCGCTTTGAGTTGGCACGTTGGAGCTGCTATGTCTCTATTTCGCAAACTAGATGTTTCGTTGACATCCATTCTTCGTTTGAACTTTTTGAGGGGCGTGCTCAGCGTGCTCCTGCTTGTGTTGGCCGCATGTACCGCAAAGGCACAACAGGGTGACGGCACGATCCAGGGCATGGTCACCGATCCCTCCGGAGCCGTATTACCCAACGCCACCGTCACCATCACCAATGTCGACACGAACGTCAGCGTCAAGCGCGTGACAAACTCGTCCGGCGACTTCAACGCTTCGCCGCTGCAAGCCGGCAAATACTTGATCCTCGTCGATGCGAAAGGTTTTAAAACCCTCGTACAAGAAAACGTTACTCTCGACGCTCTGCAGACCCTCGGTATCAACCTCAAGATGGTTGTTGGCTCAGCCAGTGAAGAAGTGACCATCACCGATGCGCCTCCCATGCTCGATACGCAGGACGCCTCCCTCGGAGGCACTGTCGAAAACGAGCTCTATACTGACCTTCCGCTCTCCATGAACGGAGGTCCGCGCGACCCCTCGCAATTCCAGTACCTGATGCCTGGCGTGTCGGAAGGCGGCGGCACGACCGGCGTCTTCGGCGGCAGCGGCCAGGAGTATCTGAACCAGAACTACATCAATGGCATCCCGGTCAGTTCGATTGCCTCGCAGGGCGACCCGACGACTGTGCGTAACGCTGTTTCCGTCGATGCCGTCGATCAATTCCAGGTGAAGACCAATGGCGCCGGTGTGGCCTTCGGCGGAGCCGGTGTCACCAACTACACCATCAAAAGTGGCGGCAACCAGCTTCACGGCACGGTCTTCGACTACACCCGCAACACGATGTTCGATGCCTGGGGATACTTTTCCAAGGTACCGGCTGCAAACGGGTACGCCATCAAGCCGGGCGAACATCAAGACTCCTTCGGCGGCTCGGTGGGCGGTCCAATTCTCAAGGACAAGCTCTTTTTCTTCGCCGCCTACGAAGGCTTTCACTACACCAAAATCAGCAACACGCCCGAATATTTGACCATCCCCACCATGCGCGAGCGCGCCGGCGACTTCACCGATGCCTTCGGCACCGGCGATGCGACGCAGAACGGCGTGGCCGGCATCTTCGATCCCATCCTCGGCACCGCGCGCAAGCAGTTCCAAGGCTCGCTGAACGGCGCCGCCACCTACAACGTGATTCCGGATAATGAGATTTCGAGCATCTCAAAATACCTGATGCAGGCGCTGCCGGCGCCGACCAACCTGTCGACCTCGAACAACTACCTGGCCGGCCTGCCCTTCCAGAATGACGACTATCGCCTCAACGGCCGTCTCGACTACACACTGTCGCAGAAACAGAAACTTTCCATCATCGGCCTGGGCGGATTGAATGGCTATAACAAGATCCCCCACTACAACAGTCTGAACGAATTGCCCCTGCCTTACGCCGCAGGATTATACAGCTCCCAGAAGAGCGCCACCGGCATCATCACCCACACCTTCGTGATCAACGAACGTCTCATCAACACATTCAATTACGGTCTAACTCGTACGTGGGGCGAATCCTATTCGCCGACGGATAAAACCATTTTTTCGGCGGGAAAAGCGGGCATCGAAAACACTCCCGCGGGCAGCGCCACCAATGAAATGCCGAGCGTGACCTTCAGCGGTGGCAGCGGCACGGCAGAAGTCGCTCCCACGGGTTGGGCCTCCAACCTCTGGAGCGGCCCGCAAGCCACCAACAGCTTCACCATTACCGACAACCTGCTCTGGGTCAAAGGCCGTCATAACTGGACCTTCGGCGTCCAGATGCAGTGGCTGGAAACCAATGCCGCATCCTACGGCGGCTACTCCGGCGCGACACAGCTGACCTACAGCGGCTACAACACCGAAAATCTCGCGAACACCATCGTCAACAACGAAACGGACGCGACGAAGATCTGGAAGGGCGGTTCGGCATTTGCCAGCTTCCTGGTCGGCGCCGTCTATACGGGAAACGTCCGCACCCAGACCATCTCCGACGTGGGCGGACGCTTCAAGCCAATCGCTCCGTACGTACAGGACTCCTGGCGCGTCACCTCGAAACTGACCGTCACCGCGGGTCTTCGCTATGACTACCTGCAGCCCTGGCACGAGGCCAAGAACCGCTTTGCCTATGTCAATCCCAATGTGACCAACCCGATCACCGGAAACCTGGGAGTGGTGTTCTACGGTGGTTACGGCAAGGGCCCGAACCCTGCCTATTCGCCCTATATCTGCCAGTGCAGCACGCCCATCCACCCCTACAACAAGAACTTCGAGCCGCAACTTGCGGTCGCCTACTCGCCAAACCGCTCCATGGTGATACGGGCCAACTTCGGTGTCATCACCACGCACGCCGGCGGCACCGGCGGCCACGCCAACGCCACCTCCGGCCCGGGCAACAACTCCGAATACGCTTTCACCAACGTCTGGCAGGGCTCCAACAGCACCTCGCCGCCGGCCTTCTTCCTCAACCCCGGAATTCAGGGCACGGCGCAGAACAGTCTGTTTCCTCCGGGACAGGCGAACGGCCAAGCCGACTACGCGTCCATTCCGCCCTGGACCGCGGCTAGCAATACCGTCAACCCCTTGAGCACCACCGGCAACTACAATTTAACAACTTACGCTATCGACAACTATTGCCCGGTCTCGAACCAGTTGAACAACGGTTGCAACCCAACCACGCAAAACTTTGTCGATCTTTACTACGGCGGCCGTGGACCGCAGTTCGTCAACTACAACATTGGCATCCAGCAAGAGATCAACAAGCAGGGTACCTTCAGCATCAACTACTCCGGCTCGCAGACGCACTTCCTCCCCGGTGGAACAGGTCGTGGCTATGCCACGAATTCGATTCAGCCCGAGTATGGCGCGCTCCTCGGTTCTGTCCTAGGTTGGCTGCCCGGGGCAATCCAGAACAGTCCATCGACACTGGCGGCCATCCAGCAGGTCGTGCCGAATTATGCGACCCCGGGCCCATACGCAAACTACGGCGGCAACGACGCGACGCTGGCTCGCGCGCTTTCCGCCTTCCCACAGTTCGGCAACCTGGCCGACATCTGGGGAGCGACGGGAAACTCCAACTACAACGCCCTGCAGGTCACTTATGTGCAGCGGCCCTGGCATGGATTCAGCGGCTTTGCCAACTACACCTGGTCGAAGTCCATCGATGACGTTGGCCAGCATCGCACGCAGTATTCGGTGAGCCCCACCGACGGCAATTTCGGACGTTACATTCCCGCCAATGCCGTCGACCGTGGCTTGGGCACTTACGACCAGCGGCAAAACTTCAACGCAACATTCAACCTCGACCTGCCCTTCGGCCGTGGCCGCAAATGGCTCACGCAAAATAAAATCGGCGGACTGGTGGCCGGTGGTTGGTCTGTCTCCGGCATCATCAAACTGCGCCAGGGCTTCCCGCTGCAGATCAACATGAGTGGCTATGAAGGCTCCTGCGAAACCAGCCTGGTTGCGTTGCAGGGTACCTGTATGCCCGACTACAGCCCGTCGTTCACCAAGAGCAGCGCGCGCATCCATGGCAAATGGGGCCGCGCCCCAGGCGCCAACGCCAGCAACATTCAAACCATCCAGTACATCGACATCAATGCCTTTCAATGCCCCAGCACGGGCACAACCAACGGCGGCTGCGGCGGTTACAAGCTGGGCAACGTCGCCCGCTCGGCCCCCTACGGCCTGCGCGGGCCTGGATGGAAGGACATGGACATGGGCTTCCGGCGCACGTTCAACGTGGTCGAACGCCCATCGATGCACCTTTCTTTCCAGATGGAAGCCGATGTGGCCAACATCACCAACTCCACCTTCTTCACCCTTGCTTCAGGCGCAACGAGCTGGGGCGCATGCACCGCCGGCCAAACGACGCTGCAGCAGTGCTCGGCAATGGCCTTCGGCACCATCGGCGGCCAGAACTCCGCCGTGCCGCCACGCGACTGGCAGTTCGCCGGCCGCTTCCGCTTCTAGATCTCGCGCCACATTCCGTGCGGCTAGAATTAAAGCCTGATCAGTTGCTGTTACAACCCACGGGGTGCTCTTCGGAGTACCCCGTGTCATTTCCGTGAAAGTGCTGACTGTACGCCAAGCGGTTTGTTGTGATGCGCGGATTGTTTTTTGCATCGCGCCGTATACAATCGCTCCCATGAAGAAAAAGGTGAGCTCCGGAACCTTCTTCTGGCGCTTGCTAACGCTTTTCAATTTGATCAGCGACATGGGGTTCCGCTGCATCGGCGGGATGTACTCGTGAAGGGCGGCCAGATTGAAACACACGCTCATAATCGACCGGATCGCAGCCTTTGTAGTGGCGGCCAGCTTCAGACTCGTGAGCCAACGATCGATCTCCAGTGGCTTCACATTCCGGATGGGCGTGTGGCCGAAGTGGGCTTCAATGTAATCGTCCAAAAGGTAGGCGTTCGTGTACCGGGTGGAGTGCTCCAAAGTAGGCAAGTGCTCTTGCCGGTAGAGGGCGCACACGTCCATGAATTTGGCGTCTGCCTGGGGCGCGTCTGCTCCTGCGTTAACTTGGGAGACGGTTAATTCAAGTGCCTGGCGTACATCTTTTTTGCTCGGATACACAATCGGGTCGAAGACCCGCGTCCGCTGATGGCGTTTTCCGTTCTTCCACTCTGAAAAGCGAACTTCCCCGGCAAATTCCATGGCTCTGGGAACCTTGCGGATGCTACCCTGTTGATACCGGAATCGTTGCGTTTTGACTTTCGCCCGCAACGTTCCGCGCCATGGCGCGATTGCTCCTTTCGGCGAGCTTTTAAGAACCGGAAAGAGAAGGTGCGCCGGCAGATTTCACGATGGCTTCAAATGGTTCGTTCTTACGTGGCCCCGTAGCTCAGGTGGATAGAGCAGCAGTTTCCTAAACTGCGTGTCGGAAGTTCGAATCTTCCCGGGGTCACCATTCCTCTCATCTTTTCCCGCCCATCCTGCTCAAATTCCACTGCCCGTTTCGGCTGGCAACTTTCGGCTGGTGGCTTTTTGACATTGCAGCGTGTTCCGTTTATAAAAATTGATGACATGGAAATCTGTTCCATGTCATCATCGCCGCAGCCCACAGCTGCCGCTAAATTGATAACTCGAACGCCTGGATGCTCGGGAAGGCGGTGCAACTCCGCCACTGCCCCGCAACTGTGAGCGCTACTGTTTCGATTCCCGTCTGCGTAAGAAGGGAATCGCTGAATCCCGGCTGGCGTGACTTCGCCCTCCCGCGAAGACGCACGATTCCGCCACTGAAGCCAGACCCACTCAATTAGGCTTTGGGAAGGCAGCCGTAGAAAGCGCAAGTCAGGAGACCGGTCCTCGGCGAACTCAACTGCTTACCCGTTCCGAGGGGAACGAAGGAGCTGCGATGAAGACTGTTCATTTTCTGCATAGATTTTCCGCGCGTATTTTAGCTGGCGCGCTTGCCGCGTTCACGGTGGTGTTGCTTCCCGCTCTCTGCAATGCGGCTTCGATTCGCGGGGCGGTCTCCGATCCGACCGGAGCCCGCGTCACCGGCGCCACCATCTCGCTGGTCAGCAACGGCCAATCCGTCGGCACAACCATATCCACGGCCGACGGCAGCTTTCAGATCACCACCGGCGAAAGCGGCCACTTCTTTCTCGTAATCTCGGCACCCAACTTCCGCCAATTGCAAACACCCGATTTTTACGCCGGCTCATTTGACTCCGTCGAACGCAATCTGGTGTTGGAGCCGGCCTGGGTGCGCGAGGCAATCGTGGTCACGGCAACCGGCATTCCCACGCCGCAGGAGCAGACCAGCGAAGCCACCAGCGTGCTGGAAGCCTCCGATCTGCAACCGCGCGACAATCTGGTTGCCGCGCTCAAACTGATGCCGGGCACAGCCGTCTCGCAGATCGGTCAGATGGGCGCGCAGGCCTCGCTGTTTGTGCGTGGCGGCAACTCGAGCGCCAACAAAGTGCTGCTCGACGGCGTAGATGCCGGCGACCTGGGCGGGTATTTTGATTTCGGCGCGCTGAGCACGGACGGAATCGAGAGCGTGGAGGTCTTTCGCGGAGCCAATTCCAGCCTTTACGGTTCCGACGCCGGCAGTAGCGTGATCAATCTGCGCACGCCACATGGAACCACGAGTTTTCCATCGGTCCTGGCCCGCTTCGAGGGCGGCAACCTGAACACAACGCGCGACGAAGCCACGGTGGCCGGCGTATTCAAGCGCCTCGATTATCTGGCTGGATTGAACTGGCTGCAAACCAGCAACGACCTGCCCAACGACGAGTTTCACTCGGCAGCCTGGACGGGCAACCTGGGCGGGCAACTTACCTCCTCCACGCAGGTGCGCGGAACCGTTCACTACGGCGTCAGCGCTGTAGGCGATCCCAATGCTTGGGACTTTTACCATATCGCCGACAACACCACGCAGAAAGATCAGGATCTGTTCGTCAGCGGCGCAATTGACAACCAGACCACGGCGGCCTTCCACAACGTGCTGCGCTACGGAGCCACGCGCAAGCGCGAGCAGTGGACACAGTGGGCGCTGGAAGGAAATTTCGACGCTTACGGAAATGGTATGGGCCAGCTCGTGACTGTGACCGGCGCCAACGGCTATTCGGTCACCGGCCAGGCACTGCTCGATAGCGTCTACAATACGTATCCCTCTGGCTTTGCGGAGATCAACAACCGCGATCAAGTTGCCTATCAGGGCGATTACCACTTCACGGCTCATCTGTATGGCTTGCTTGGCTACCACTACGCAGACGAGCGCGGCGTCTACAACGATCCCACGTACGCAACCCACCTAGCCGTCAAAAGAACCGATGCCAGCTACAACGCCGCGGTGCATGGCGATTACCGCAATCGCTTTTTCTACACGCTCAGCGGCAGCCTGGAACATAATTCGTTGTTCGGCACCGACACCACGCCGCGCGCCGGCGTCAGCTATTACCTTTTCAAACCCAAGGATGGCGTCTTCAGCGGCACGCGCCTGCAGTTCAACTACGGCGACGGCGTGCGCGAGCCTACGCTGGACGATGAAACCTATTCGTTGTATCGCTTGATGGCCAGCGCCAACCAATCGGCGTTAGCGCGGCAAATCGGCATCTCGCCTTTGACCGCGCCGGCAACGCGCAGCTACGACGGCGGCCTGACGCAGAGCTTTCTGCAAGAGCGGCTGGTCTTTCGCCTCAACCTGTTCCACAACCAGTTCGGCCATGAGATCGAATCCGTCCCCAGCAAGCAACTGGTAGCAATGATGACCAGCCTGACCTCGGCGGAAATCAAGAATCTGAAGTCGGTGCTGGGCTCCTATTACACCAACAACTCCGGATTGGTGATGAACACGCAGGCCTTCCGCGCCCAGGGCATTGAGACAACGGTCGAGGGCGGAATCGGCAGCCGCATCTTTCTGCGCGGCGGCTATACCTACACCGATGCGGTGGTGCAGCGCTCGTTTACCAGCGACAACGAAACGCTGCTGGGCGTTTCGCCCACGATGTACAACGGCAGCATTCCCGTGGGAATCGGCTCGCCGTTGGTTGGCGCGCGCCCCTTCCGCCGACCGCCGCACACGGGCTTTTTCACCGCCACCTATACGGCGAAAAAGCTCACCGGCTACTTTACCTCTTCGTTTTCGAGCCGCAGCGACGATGCCACTTATCTGACTGATGCAAACTACTCGCCATACATGTACCTGCCCAACCGCAACCTCGACCACGGCTACGCCAAGCTGGACATGGGCGGAAGCTACCAAGTCATGCGCTGGCTCGACGCCTACACGCAGATGGAAAACCTGCTCAACAACCAGCACATGGCGCCCATTGGCTACCCCAGCTTGCCCTACAGCGTTCGTACCGGCCTGCGCATTCACTGGGGCCTGGGCAGCGGACATTGATCGATCACCGCTGAAAAGCATTTTCCGCACAATCTTGCGCCTCATCCTTTCACCGGCTACGTGAAGGATGAGGTTTTTTGTTTGCTACCACAATTCTCGCCAAGCCAGTTTCCGTCGCGCCCGTTAATGTTTCGTCCTGCTTTTCCACAATGCCGTTGCAGAACAACGCGTTTTCCGCCGGAAATTGGTACATATTCGCATTTGTCCTCTTGGTACCCCTTACACCGCTGACCTAAAATGAAGCTCTCTTAAGGAAAGCTGTACCGCGAGATTTTTCATTGTGGAAGCCCGCGGATCGTTCGATCCGCTTTTTTCTTCAAGTGGTTTCCCCGTGCAATTCATCTGGTGTTTACAGAGGTTTTGTAGGCTTTAAAGCTGGAGGATTGTGGCTACTCTCGCAGGCGTGAATTCTTTTGCGCCGCAAGCCGCACTCCGCATGAACCGGGTTTCTCTGCGCGGAATGTGCTGCCGGTCGGCATATCGACCAGCGACATCTGCAGCATGTCTACTTCACGCATTACCTGGAACCAAAATACTTTCGGAGGGCAGTTATGAAATTTGAGCGAATTCGCCTCGGGCTTTGTTCCTTGGCGTTATTCCTTCTCGCTGCATGTCTCGGTCCGGTTGCCTTGCACGCGCAAACCTATACCGAAGGATCGATCGCCGGAACGGTCTTCGATGCCAGCGGCGCAATTGTTCCCAATGCGGCGATTACGATTCACAATGATGGCACCAATGCCGAGGCACATCTCACGTCGGACGCCAGCGGTTTCTTCAAAGCGCCGCAGTTGCCTGCGGCCACTTACACCGTCACGGTAACGGCTACCGGTTTTGCGCCGTTCAAAGCTGTCAGGGTGATCGTTCAGGTCGGCACCACCACGGAGTTGCTGCCACATCTGGCTGCCGCCGGTACTACGACCAACATCGAAGTCACCGCCGAAGCCCCGATCCTGAACTTCGAGTCGCCTGAGATCAGCTCGGAACTGAACAACCACGCCGTCCAGGATCTGCCCCTCAACGGCGGACGCTGGTCCAACCTGACCCTGCTGACGCCCGGCGCGACGCTCGACACCAGCGGATTCGGCCTGATCTCTTTCCGCGCCATCAGCACCCTGCTCAACAACGTCGAAGTCGACGGCGCCGACGACAACCAGGCCTACTTCTCCGAAGAGCGCGGCCGTACCCGCGCCGGCTATTCGACTTCCAAATATATGATCCAGGAGTTCCAGGTCAACACTGGCGTCTACTCGGCTGAATACGGCCGCGCGGCCGGCGGCGTGGTGAACTCGGTGACCAAGAGCGGTACCAACGAACTGCACGGCATCCTCCACTTCGAGGACCGCGATAACGCCAGCTTGGGCGCATTTAACAAATTCACGACCAATACCACGGCGGTCTACACCTCCGGCAACCCCCTGCCCACCAGCTTTGTCACCGCGCCCTACAAGCCAAAGGATTGGCGCAAACAGTGGGGCTTCGATGTGGGCGGTCCAATCATCAAGGACAAGCTCTTCTGGTTTTACGGCTACAGCGCCTTCAAGCGCAATTTCCCGGGAACCGGTAAAGCCTCTTCGCCCAGCTCTTTCTTCACCATTCCCGATACCACGCTGGCCAGCGGCTACACATGCAACCTGTCCAACGTATATTCCACAGGTACGACGATCAAATACGGCCGCGGCTACATCAATCCACCGTCCTCATCCAGCCCTGCGGCCAGCACTGTTGACCAGATGGCCTGCGAAGTGGCGGCCCGTATGGGCTATTCCACCTATACTGCCGGCGCAAATGCCTATGCCGCGCAACTCGCCAATATCCTCACCGATCTCGGTCCCACTCAACGCACCGGCTATTTGGCCCTCAACACGCCAAAAATCGACTGGCAGATCAACAGCAAAGAGCACGTCAGCTTCCTCTTCCACCGCATGCGCTGGGATTCGCCCGGCGGCGTGCAAACCCAGGCCACCAATTACTATGCCATCGACGCCTTCGGCACCGATTACGCCAAGATCGATTACGGCATTGCCAAGCTGGAAAGCCAGATCACGACCAATATCTCCAACGAAGCCCGCTACCAGTTCGGCCGCGAGTTAGGCGATGAAGGACAACAACCGATCAGCGCCTACACCAAGAAATTCCTGGAAGGCAATAACGGAGCCACGGCCGCCGGCGGCGGTTTGTCGCCCAACGTTCCCTATATCGCGCTCGACTCGCCGACATCTTACGGCTTCTATCTCGGCTCGCCGTACTATGACTACCGCAAGGCGCAACCCGACGAGCATAAATGGCAGATTGGCGATACCGCGGCGTGGATTCACCACAACCACGACATCAAGTTCGGCCTCGACCTGCTGCACAACAACGACCTGCTCAATAACACCTACGAGGGCAACGGCTACTATAGCTACTCCTACATCGGCAACTATTTTGCCGATTTGCTCAACGAAGGCAACTCGGCCGGCGTTTGCAACAGCACTCCGTCAGTCACCGCTCCCGGCAAGACCGGCACCGATTACGTCGGCACCGCTCCTTGCGGAACCTTCGCCCAAGGCTTCGGCTCTCCTACCTGGACGATCAACACCATGGATTACGGCTTCTTCGGCGAGGATCACTGGAAGCTCAGCCCCGGCCTGACCCTGGATCTCGGCCTGCGCTACGACTACGAAAGCCTGCCAGCTCCGTATGCGAATCTGATCACTGCCTCTGGCAGCTTTACGCCTTACCTTGCCTCCACCGGCGGCCTGTGCTCTGCTTACACCGGCCCCACGGGCACCTGCCCCGCGCTGGCTCAGCAGGCCGACCTCAGCAACCATCCCAGCTTTAAGGCCGGCTTCGGACCGCGTGTCGGTATTGCCTACGACCCCTATAAAACCGGCAAAACCACTTTGCGCGCAGGCTACGGCCTCTACTTCGGCCGCGTGCCCAACGGCGTGCTGCTCAACAACCTGCTGAACACAGGCAGCCCGCAGGGCCAGTTCGTCTCCGCCACTTTTACGCCCGCTACCACCGGCGCACCGTTGTTCCCCAACCTCATCTACAACGCCAACGGCTCGGCGCCCACCTCGTACTTCTTCTCCAAGAACTTCCGCACCCCGCAGGTGCATGAGTTTGACGCCGCCGTGCAGCAGGAACTTGGCCACGGCACGGTCTTCCAACTCAGCTATATGGGAGCGCTCAGCCGCGATCTGCCCAACGCCGTCAACATCAACTTGAATCCCACCCCCAACACCAACACCACGGCGGGAACTTGCAGCAGCACCGTAACGACAGGTTGCCCAAACGGCGTGGTACAGAGCGTCATTACCGTGTACGACCCGACCGGCGGTCAAAGCCCGCTACCCAACGGCGCAACGTACATTGTGCCCACTTATACCAATTACATCAACAGCAACTTCGGCGCCGTCAACGAGCTGATGAGCAACGTCAACTCCAGCTACCACGGCATGGTCGCCGAAATCGAAAACAAATCCTCCAAGTACATCCAGTTCGACGCCAATTACACCTGGTCGCACGCGATGGACGACAACCAGAACGCGAACACCCAAACCATGGGCAACGGCGCCTTCGACCCCTACAACATCGACGGCCTGCCCAAGGGCGGCAATTACGGCAACTCGATGTACAACATCCCCAACCGCATCGTAGCCTGGGCAATGCTCAACTCGCCCACCGTCAACACTCCCAACCCCTGGCTGAAACCGCTGGCCAACGACTGGAATCTGAATATCGCCTTCCAGGCGCAGAACGGCCTGCCTTACTCGGCCTCCATCCTCAGCGGCTATCCATCGGTCTCGGCTAAAAACTCCAGTTGGAATGGCGCCGGTAGTGCATCGAGCGGCTACTGGATTCCCGCAATCGGACGCAATACCTACTTCTCTCCGCGGGTTCTCATCATCGATATGCGCGCAGAAAAGCAGTTCACCATCGATGTGCACGACAAGCCCTATCACCTGCAACTGCTCGGTGAAGCCTACAACATCGGCAACCACCAGAACGCCACCTCGGTCAACAACGGCGCATTCACCCTCTCGTCCAACCCAACTGTCTCTAGCGGTTGCACTGCCGGCCAGATGGTTTCCGGACAGACACAGTCCGAGTGCTCGACGTTGACCTACCAGCCGCTGACCGGTAGCGGTACCTCGGCCTCCGGCTTCGGCGCCGTGACCGCCACCAATGGAACCTACATGTATACGCCGCGCGAGATCGAACTTACGTTGCGTCTGCAGTTCTAACTCGCTTGGGGCACCTCCCCAACATCAAAAGCCCGGCGGCCTCAACCGCCGGGCTTTCTCATTTCCGTATCTACCGCACGGAAATCGATCCCCTCGATTCAACAATTTTTCTTTCCCCTCCCGGAAACCCACCAAACGGCTATTTTGATGGTAAAATAACTAATATTTATGGCATGAAATCAACTTTAGATTTTGTTCTGATTTGACATAGTTTCCGTTGAATTTTATTGCATAATCCCTTTAGATTGAATCACTCCCTCAGATGTATATTTGCGGGCCTGTATAACTTGTAATTCCTTGCGTTAATTTCTACATGAGGTAACCCATGATCTGCCCGAAGTGCCAGTCCACAGCCCTGTCTGTGATCCCGGCAGAGGTCCGTTTGTACCGCAACAGTCTCCGCACCTTGAGCCATCCACCCATGAATCCCTCGCCCGACATTCGTGTCTGCCTGGATTGTGGCTGGTCAGAGTTCGTGATTCCGCGAGCTTGGCTTTCGGCGGGATGGTTGCGATCGCTGCGGCCACAACCGGTGGTCACCAAAACGCATATCGAAACCACCACCATCGCTACAGTTGTCGCCGCCGTGATGTAGCACGGCGAAAATCTAGATCCACTCCCATGGGCCCCATAAGCGCCGCGCCTACGCTTAAGATTAGAATTTTGCGCAGAAAAAGGCCTCCAGCATCACGCTGGGGGCCTTTCGTTTCTACGAATACACAGCGCTTGAAACGATCTACAGCGGTGCGCGATCCAGCGAGGCAATAAATCCGATGCCGGCCACGTTGAGCTTTTGCAGGTCTTCATCGTTGGTCAAAAACAAATCCACTCCCGTGTGCGCCGCGCAAGCCAACTGAATCGCGTCGGCATTGCGTATCCTGAAGGTGGCGCGGATCGATGCATAGCGATAGGCTACAGCGGCATCGAATGCCACCACTTGCGCTGCGGCGCGGATGGCGCGGTCGTATTGCTCGGCCAACGTGGTTTGGCCTAGTTTCACCGGCTTCACCATCACCTCTCCGAGCGTCATGGTGGAGGTAACAATCCGGTCGCCGCGATCGATCATCCGTTTGCGAATCTCCAGCGTACGGCTCCGGAACGGCTCCACGCCTTCAAACAAATAGATGAATACGTTGGTGTCGAAAAACACCTTGCTCAAATCTCTTCCCTCCGCAGTTTCTCGACATATTCATCCGCGTGCTCGCCGGCCCAAATCTCCCGCCCCGACCCCATCAGGCGAATCAGTGGATCGTCGTCGTAGTTCACAGGCAGCGGAGCCGATTGCCGCGCGATCCAATCATCGTACCAATCCAGCAAGGAATGAAATTCCGGAGTGACATCTTCCCGCCTGGGCACGGATTTGGTGAGTTTTCCCGCTTGCCGCAACGGGTGGATCGGATCGTCCGGCCGAAACAGACGCAGATACCCGGGCCGGGTCTCAACCAGCATTCTGTACCGCGTCGCTGAAGGCGGCACATTGGCAACCATGTGCTCCTTGAGGTGCGCATGAATGGAGGTCCGCTTCACGCCCGCGTCGAGGCCCGCCTCACTGAGCTTCTCCCGAATCTCGTCCTTCGAAAAGTCCTTGCGACCGGGAAATTCGCGGTGCAGCATGGCCACCGCAAGCCAGATTCTGTCTGCGAGCAAAAGATCGATTTCAACCGGAGACATACGATTGTCCTCCATTCGGAAGTTCGTAATAGGATTATACCTTTCATTCCTAGGAATAAGAATATAAATTACAAAAGAAAAAGGCCCCCAGCCGAAGCTGGAGGCCTTTTGTGCGTGCGCCGAAGGCGCGACTGCCGCACTGCGGGTGCTTAGTACATGCCGTCCATACCGCCGTGGCCGCCGCCGGCCGGAGCAGCCGACTTGGGCTCGGGGATCTCGGCGATCAGAGCCTCGGTGGTCAGCAGAAGAGCCGCGATCGAAGCCGCGTTCTGCAACGCCGTGCGGGTCACCTTGGTCGGATCGATGACGCCAGCCTTGACCAGATCCTCGAAGACGCCGGTGGCGGCGTTGTAGCCGTAGGAGCTGTCCTTGGACTCGAGCACCTTGGCCACAATCACTGCACCCTCTTCGCCGGCGTTGGCGATGATCTGCCGCAGCGGCTCTTCGATAGCGCGGCGGATAATCTGCGCGCCCGTCTTCACGTCGCCTTCCAGCGTGCCGATCAGCTTGTCGACCGCCGCCGCCGTGCGCAGCAGAGCCACGCCGCCGCCGGGGACGATGCCTTCCTCGACTGCCGCGCGGGTGGCGTGCAGCGCATCCTCGACGCGAGCCTTCTTCTCCTTCAGCTCAGTCTCGGTGGCAGCGCCAACCTTGATGATGGCTACGCCACCCACCAGCTTGGCCAGCCGCTCCTGCAGCTTCTCGCGATCGTAGTCGGAGGTGGTCTTCTCAATCTGCGACCGGATCTCCTTGACGCGGCCCTCGATGTCGGAGCCCTTGCCAGCACCGTCGACGATCGTGGTGTTGTCCTTGTCGATGGTCACGCGCTTGGCGCGGCCCAGATCCTCGATCTTGACGCTCTCCAGCTTGATGCCCAGATCCTCGGTGATGGCCTTGCCACCGGTGAGGATGGCGATATCGCCCAGCATCGCCTTGCGGCGGTCACCGAAGCCAGGAGCCTTGACGGCGGCCACGTTCAGCGTGCCGCGCAGCTTGTTGACAACCAGGGTCGCCAGCGCCTCGCCCTCGATGTCCTCGGCGATGATCAGGAGAGGCTTGCCGCCACGGGCAACCTGCTCGAGCAGGGGCAGAAGATCCTTCATGGCGCTGATCTTCTTTTCGTAGATCAGGATGTAGGGATCGTCGAGAATCGCTTCCAGGCGCTCGGCGTCGGTCACGAAGTAGGGGCTCAGATAGCCGCGATCGAACTGCATGCCGTCGACCGTTTCCAGACCGGTGTGCATGGTCTTGGACTCTTCGATGGTGATCACGCCGTCTTTGCCGACAACCTTCACCGCCTCGGCGATGATGGCGCCAATCTCTTCGTCGCCGTTGGCCGAGATGGTGCCCACCTGGGCGACCTTATCATCGGTCACAGGCTTGGAGATCTCGCCCAACGCGCCGGTCGAGGTCCATTTGCCTTCGTTGTCGCGCTTGCCGATAATGGCCTCGACGGCCTTCTCGATACCGCGCTTGAGAGCCGTCGGGTTGGCGCCGGCGGCAACCGTCTTCACGCCCTCGCGATAGATCGCCTGGGCCAGAACCGTCGCCGTCGTGGTGCCGTCGCCGGCCACGTCGCTGGTCTTCGAAGCCACTTCCTTGACCAACTGCGCGCCCACGTTCTCCAACGCATCCTTCAGCTCGATTTCCTTTGCGACCGTCACGCCGTCCTTGGTGATGGTCGGCGAACCGAACTTCTTCTCAATGACGACGTTGCGCCCCTTGGGGCCCAGCGTCGCCTTCACCGCGTCTGCCAGCGTGTTGACGCCGCGCAAAATCGCCTGCCGGGATTCTTCACCGTGCAAAATCTGCTTTGCCATTGCTATCTCCTGATAGGTTTCAGGGGTCAGGGATCAGTTCCTCTGTCCATCGACCCACTTATCAACTTTCCACTTCGCTCAAGACTCGTCGTCAAAAGTTCACGGTTATTAAGGTTATGGGGTCACCCCCTGAAACCTGCTCCCTGAACCCTGATCCCAGTCTTTCTGCTACTTCTTGATGATGCCGAGGACTTCTTCCTCACGCATGATCAGAAACTCTTCGCCGTCGATCTTGATCTCGGTGCCCGAATATTTGCCGAAGAGGATCTTGTCTCCCGCCTTCACATCCAGCGGAAATACCTTGCCCTCGTCGTTGGACTTGCCCTTGCCCACGGAGATCACTTCGCCCTCCTGGGGCTTTTCCTTGGCGCTATCGGGGATGATGATGCCCCCGCGAATCGTCTCGCCCTCTTCCACGCGGCGGACCAGGATGCGGTCGTGCAGCGGGGTAAACGTGGTTGCTGCGGATGTTGCTGCCATTGCTTCTCTTCTCCTCTACACGCGGCCGGGTTGAGCCCGGCACACGGGAATTGAGCCTGATTAAAGCTGTAATGATTCACCGCGAGCACCTGGATCCCCAGCCACTTCGCCCTTCAGCACTCCGGGCGGCAGGCTGCTAGCACTCTCGGCTTCCAATTGCTAAAGATAGTGCGTGGAGGTACCGGTGTCAAGCTTTTTTGTTTAAATATGAGCGCAACACGCTAAGATTACATGATTTTTAATAAATAGACCGCAGCGCGGCCCTACAACAATTCTTTCTCTTTGAAAATAAATGACCTTATCGTTCCTGCCATCCACGCTGGGAGCGTTTGGGTACCCCATCCTCGTCGCGTTCTTGTTCTTGCGTCAAGGGTGGGGTTAGCACGGCCGCTCAAACTTCGGGCTGGATCAACAAATATTGGTCAACATCAACAGCAATCAACCTTGTTGCGTTTGGAACTTGAAACGCAATCTCTTAACTCAGAGTTTCCAGTTCCTCCAAATTTTTCGTAATTGCACTTGTAAGTTTTTTGTCTTTAAATGCCGCTTCCACGTCTTCAAGATCGATTTGAAGGTAGCGGCAGGCATATGGGTCGGCTGCCCCTTGATTATTTTTGGTTGGACGAAAACACACGAAGTACTTGCTTTGATCGGCACGCAGGAACATCTCGGCGACAAAGCAACGGTACTGCCTACGCGCAGTGGAATCCAATTCCTTGAAGAACCATTCTTCTGTTAAAGTTGTCATTTTCTTTGAATGAATGTGTCCAACTCTTAAAATCGCGAAACATCGACCAAATTGTAATTGATTCATATCTGGCCCCATTTCAAACGGTTCTTGACACTCGCTCAACGCCGTAGCCTTATACCCGCTGCACATCCAGGCTGGGAGCAGTTACAATGATCCTCATGTTGCACCGTACGGCTTTTTCCCGCAGTTTCGTTCCCGTGATTCTTTGCCTGCTGGCCGCTCCGCTGGCCCTTCGCGCGCAGGACAGCGAAAACCACCACCCACGCAAGTACAAAACTCCGCCACCGGCGGCCCACATTGAAGTTCTAGTGGTGCGCGACGCTACAGGCAAGCCGATCCCGCAGGCCCATGTCATCTTTCATCCCGTCGAAGGCGACCGCGACAAGGGCTCGCTCGAGGTGAAGACCAACAGCGATGGCAAGGCCATCATCGACGTGATTCCCATTGGCGACACGGTGCGTCTGCAGGTGCTCGTCGAGGGCTTCCAGACCTACGGCCAGGACTTCAAGATCGACAAGCCGGAGATCGACATGGAAGTGCGCATGAAGCGGCCCGGCGGCCAATATACGATCTACAAGAACCCCGGCGACAATGCCGGCTCCGGCAAGGATTCGGGCGGCAAAGACTCGGGCAACGCCAATCCGCCGCAGTCCGGCCCGTCGCAGTCCCAACCCAAGTAATCCGCATGGCGGGCGGGGCACGGCCGCACTCCCGATGCCTGCGGAGCAGAGAGCCGCGCCCATGGCCAGTGAACCACTTGCGGGAAAAGTCGTTTTCGTCACCGGCGGCGCGCGGCGCATCGGGCGCGAGATCGCTCTGGCATTGGCCCACGCCGGCGCCGATGTAGCCATCGGCTATCGCAGTTCGCAAACCGAGGCCGCGCAGACGGCCAGCGAGATCGCAGCTTGTGGCCGCCGTTCGCTGGCCGTCCCTTGCAATGTCCGCGATGAAAATTCGGTACGCGAGGCCATTGCGCAAACCGTAGCTGCATGGGGCCGGCTCGACATTCTCGTCAATAACGCCGCTGTTTTTTCTTCAGCTCCGCTTGGCGAACTCACGCTGGCGCAGTGGGACGAGGTCTTCGAGACCAACGCCCGCGGCCCGTTTCTGGTTGCCCGCGAGGCTTTGCCGCATCTGCGCCAGGCCCATGGCCGCATCATCAACATTGGATCGCTGGGCGCCACCCACGCCTGGGCCAACCACGCGCATTATTGCGCCTCCAAAGCCGCGCTGCACATGCTGACGCAGACGATGGCCAAGAGCTTCGCACCAGAGGTCTGCGTGAACTGCGTCGCGCCGGGTTGGATCGAATTTTCCCCGGATCAGGCGGACGGCACCGCAGCTCACTTCGCCGCCAAAACGCCAATGGGGCGCAACGGCCAAGCCAGCGATGTGGCAGAAGCCGTGCTGTTCTTCGCCACGGGGCCGCACTTCATCACCGGACAGACGCTGGTGGTCGATGGTGGGCTGGGGTTGGGCTAGAGCGGACTGTGCGTTTAGCTACCGAAGATCCGGCTCCAAAAACCTTTGGGGCGGTCGGCGCCATCTGCGCTTTTCGTTGCGGTGCGCACGGAGCGGCCCGGCTGCCGGCCCTGAAAGTGCAACGGCTGGTTGTTCCACAGGCCGATAGGTTCGGGCTGCGACGGCCAGGGCGCGCCATCCACGGCGGCCTGGGGATTGGTCACGCACAGCCGCCGCGCCGTCTCTTCTCCGGCCACATTGGCCACATACTCGTAGGCCTTTTTCAAATGCGGCGGACGCCACTTGGGATTGTGCGCATCGGTAGCCAGGAAATGAATCCAGTTGCGCTCGAGAAGCTCGTTGGCCAGCTCCTCTTGCGCCTCGCCAAAGCGCCCATAAAGCGCTCCGGCGGTAACCTGAATCAGGCATCCGGCCTGCATCCAGCGCCGGATCAGTTCCGGCTCCTGCAACACCGCCGGGTAGCGCTCCGGATGGGTAACGATGAGCGTGTAGCCAGCCGATTGCAGCCGGAAGATCGCGTCCGAGATGCTGGGCGGAATGGTGTAGTTGGCAAACTCGATCAACAGGTAGCCCTTGCCGTCGATCGAGAAACGCAGCGGATGCGCCACCGCGTCGATGATATTTTCCGCCATCATGTGGAAGTCGCAGCCCAGGCTCAACTCGACCACGCCAGCCAGCTTCTCGCGCAGCTCGGCGTAACGCTGCTCGATGATGGGGAGGGGATAGAAATACTCGTTGTTCGAGTGCGGCGAGCAGACGATCCGCGTTACGCCCTCGCTGGCCGCCTCGCGCGCCATGGCCAGCGAGGTCTCCAGATCGGGCGACCCGTCATCGACTCCGTAAATCAAGTGATGGTGAATATCGATCATGATTCTGCGTATGGAATTCAGCCCGCGGCGCGGTGGCTTGAAGTGAGGGCCGCGGTTACTTCACCGCCAGCGTCTCGATCATCGATTCAAAAATCCCCCAGCCGCTGACCGAGCCCAGCAGCGCTTCACTGGCCCGCTCCGGGTGCGGCATGAGCCCCAGCACATTGCGGCCTTCGTTCAGAATGCCCGCGATGTTCGCGAGCGAACCGTTGGGATTGGCCTCGGGCGTCACCTCGCCGGCCGGCGTGGCATAGCGGAAGGCGATCCGGTCCTCGGCTTCGAGGCGCTGCAACTCCTCGGGCTCGCAGAAGTAGTTGCCCTCCATGTGGGCGATAGGAATCTGCAGCACCGAGCCCTTCTCCAATTGGTTGGTAAAGGGGCTGGCCGTGGTCTCCACGCGCAGGTTTACCTGCTTGCAGATGAACTTCAGGCCCACGTTGCGCATCAACGCGCCGGGCAGCAGGCCGGACTCGGTGAGAATCTGGAAGCCGTTGCAGATGCCCAGCACCAAGCCGCCACCGGCGGCAAACCGCTTGACCGCCTGCATCACCGGGGAAAAGCGCGCGATAGCGCCGGTACGCAGATAATCTCCGTACGAGAATCCGCCGGGAACGATCACCGCATCGACGCCCTGCAGGTCTTCACTGTCGTGCCAGAGCGCGGCCACGGGCTGGTGCGCCACCTCGGCGATCACGTTGTAGGCATCCTGGTCGCAATTCGAGCCGGGAAAGATCAGCACTCCGAATTTCATGCTTTCAGGGTATCAGTTTCCCGCGCCGCAGCGCGGCAATCGATGGGGCAAAAAAACATGCGCCGGGCACCAGATATTTGCCCGCGCGGTGCAATGTTTTCTGCTCCGCTGCCGTCCCATACATTGAAAGCACGGGAAAACCGCGGTTTTCTACACCGCACCCACCGTTTTCCCGAGCTTCCCCAGCCGGGCATGCCGCTACCCGGATCGCGCATGCCCGGACGATCCCATCCCCACACGGTGCAAATCGATTTCTATAGGCAGCGCGGTTCACGCAACCGCGTTTCATGGAATCGAATCAGGAACTGCTTCGGCCCGGCCTTACCATCGCCAACGGCTAAAATGACTTTACCGGAGAACTCCAACTTGAGCACATTCGCTCATCGGCTGATCGGTATCGCCATCCTCTTCGCGGCTAGCTGCAACCTGCATGCGCAGGCGGCAGCGCAGAGCAGCGCCATGGCCAAACCCGATGCGCAAAATACCGAAGAGGTGCCGCGCGTGCCGGGGCTGAGTTCGCTCTTTCGCGGCTTCAACGCTGGCTTGAGCTACTCTGGCGTGCACAGCTCCTCGGTCAGTTGGTATCAGGAACTGACGCCGGCCGTTAGCTACGCCTTCTCCGAGCGCTATTCGGCTGACATCAGCCTGCCAGTCTATCTGCATCGTCTGGTACCCAACAACGCAGTTTCCTTTCAATCACCGCAGCGCCTGCTGCTCGACAAGGCCGGCACCGGCGATACGTTGATGGGCTTCCATGCCAGCTTCAGTCCGCGCGCCTGGCAGGACACGGCCTCGTTCTCTCTCACCGCGCCGACCGGCAATCGCTCCGAAGGATTGGGAACGGGCAAAGTTACCTACGATTTCGACAATCGCGTCGAGCGTTACATCCACCAGTCGGCCCTGCTGCTCGACACAGGATTCGGCGATTCGTCGAGCGTGGTCAATACCCTGCTGACGCAGGATTACAGCTCGCTGGGCAAGCTGGCGCACTTCCAGACCGGGGCGATTATTTGGATTTCGCGGCGCTATTCGATTCAGTCGGTGGCCTACGAACAGTTGCCCCTCGGCAGCCAGACCGTGTACCTGAGCAAAGCCGAAGATGAAGGCAGGGGCGCTGCTCCGTTCTCCAACTTTCCCAATAACAATGTAGTCATCAACAGCAGCGCCAGCGAGGATAACGGCTTTACCACCTCGACCAATCTCCCGCTCACCCCGCACCTGATCCTGTCGGGATACTACGACCGCAGTCTGCGCCAGCATCTGGACACGGTCTCGGTGGGCATGACCTTCGTTCTGCGCCCCATCCCGCTCGCCAAGCGAATCTCGCTGATCGACCGCGCATTGCGCGAGGCCGCCAGCGTGAACTACTAGTACCGTGCCTTGGTCATTGCGATTATTGCAACTGCTGCAGCTTCTCGATCTGCTCGCTACTCATCTGTTGCTTGATCTCCATGTAGGTCTGCGCCACGGCTTTTTGCAGTTGCGCGCGCGCCTGATTCACCGCGTCGATGGCCGCGAAAGTGGTGGCCTTGTCGGCGGTGGAATCTTTGCTGATCGCCGCCAGCTTCGACTGCTCTTTGAGAAAACTCTTGTAGGCTGTCACGATCGCCGGCTTGTTGGCATCGAAGATGGCGTCCATCTTCTTTTTCTGATCGCTGCTCAGGCCGACGTTTTTCACGACGCTTTTGTCGTCCCACCAGCGGCTCACCGGGCCAAATTGAACACCCCTGCCGGTATTGGATGCCGAGGCATTCGGCGCCTTGTTGCCCGTCGCATTCGGCAACACCGGGGGTGGTCCGCCGTGGCCACCAGGGCCACCGGGCCCGCCCGGACCACCCGGGCCGCCCGGTCCGCCGCCGGCATGCTGAGCGTTGGCGCTCAAGCCCAATGCGGCAAGCAATAGGATCGCGATACAAGCTGGTTTCAGCATCCTGATTTCCATGGCTTCCTCATTTCAGCCGATGATGAGGCCTAGCAGAAAGACCGAATTCATGCAGCGATGGTTCCTCGTTGGGATTGATGGCGGCATCGACCGCTTTGAGCAATTCGTTATCCTGGGCAATTTGCGTCTCGCTATCTTCAGCGCCCATATTTGAAGATACCGCCATCGTGCCCGGTTGCGGCGCAGGCCGTTCTGCATGACGCCAGACCGGCACAGCGGCCACCAGCAACAGTCCCGCCACCGCCGCCCAAGCCGCCGTGGCAAACGGCAGATGGCGGCCACGCGCCGGAACCCGGGGAGCCTGCATGGTGATCGACCTGGTTTCGCTCCAGGCCAGCGACGCCTTGTTAAACAATTGCATGGCCAAGCCGGTTTGCTCAACCTTGGCGCGGCAGGCGGCACAGCCCGCCAGATGCGATGCGGCGGCCGGCGAAGCCTCCCCGATCAACACATCGTTCAGCGCCTCTTCAGAAAGATGCATGGTGGATTCTGCCGTCATATTTGCACCCCCAACTTGCCGCGGATCGCCGTCAAGGCGCGATGCAAGTGCGTTCTGACCGTATTGACCGGCATGCCCAACACTTCACTGATCTCCACCACCGCCATATCTTCGGAAAACTTCAGCATAAAGACGGTCCGCTGATTGTGCGACAGGTTCTCGATCGCCTCGGAGACCTGTTTAACCTTTTCCTTGGCCAGCACCTGCCGCTCGGGGCTCGAACCTTCGGCAGGCAGAAACGAGGCCATCTCGTGCACATCGATGGCGGTGTTCTTTGCCTGCTTCCAAAATCTGTACTTTGCCGAGCGCAAATGGTCGCGCATCACGTTGATCGCGATCCCCGTCAACCAGGTCTTAACGCTGCAATCGCCACGAAAGCTCTCCCGGCCCATATAGGCCTTCAGCAGCGTGTCCTGCGTAATACTCTCAGCCAGGTCCGGATCGCCGGTGGAAAAAGTCACAAAGCGCAGAATCTTGGCGCGGTAGGTCCTTACCAGCCCGTCAATGTCGTCGAGTTCGCTGACCGCTCTGGGTTGTTCCACAACAGGCGATTCTATGCCCAAGCCAGAAACCATGTCGATTGATTCGCTGCTGACATAAGCGCCCATCCGCTTGCGTTCCTCCGTGAAACGCTCTGTATCTCTATCTACCCGATTGGTCTGCGCGGCAACACCCTTCAGCATCACAAAACTGGGCGTTCAAAGTGCCCTCGTGCCTTGCTCCATGGTAAAACCACGAGCAAGTACCGCCTGATCGCCGGCCGGGACCGGCTCAACGCACGGCTCCCTGCTTCAGCTTCAATTCCAGCACGGTCAATAAACGGCGGGCCGGTGACTCCCCCACCCAACCCGCCGCGGGTACTCATCTGCTTTAGCACCCGTTGCTTATGTCGTAATCTGCCCGCCATTTGATTACAGCCGTGGAGCATTTTTGGGGGCGAACTTGAAAATTCCCACTTTTTTGAAAATCTTGCCCCCGCAGTGCCCTATTTGCGGGCAGCGCCGCGGGGATAGCACGAATACCTTAATAGCTTCATTCCACGGTATTTGTTTTTTTCATGAGACAGTGCATGCTCGCCCACCCGCTCACGCGGTATACTCGGCTCATCGAGCAAATTTCATACACACTGGTTTCTAACTCTATTTTTTACGAATTTTACGATTTATGGTCTATGAAAAAGCTATTCCGCTCTGTAATCACTCTCGTTGAACTTCATCGTCTTAACACACTAGCGTTTTTATAACTCCGCATGAACTTTGCCGGAGTTGCTGGTCAATCCCATCCCTGCGAAAGAAGCCGTTGCCGCTTGCTTCGCAGCTGCCAAAAGTGAGGAAGAACGTGTCGGAAGCATACACGCCAAGACCGATGAGTTTAGGGTTGTTGCCGGAGCCGGAGCGGAACACGACGTCGTTTGTGATCAGTTCGTGCATCAACCTGGCGATCTTGGCATTGTTGTTGATTTTGGGTCTGACGGCCAAGCACGTGATCCAGCAGCACTATGAGGCGACGACGCTGGTGGTGCCCGACAACGCACCGCCCAAGCCCAAGGTCAAGCCGCCGGATCCGGTGAAGCTGCCGCCGCCGCCCGAGGCGCCCAAGCTGGCGTTGTCGGAGCCCAAGATCGTGGTGCCGCAGAACAAGCCCGAGCCCAAGCCGGTGCAGATGGAAGCCAAGGTGGCTTTGCCGCAGATGCAGGCCAAGCCACAGGTGGTGACCCTGGCGCCGCAGCCCAAGTCGGCTTTGACGGCGGCCATGCCGGCGCAGAACACGAGCGTGAAAGCCTCGACGGCGCCGGTGCATCTGGGCCAGACCTTTGGTGTGATGCCCAACCCCAACGCCACCCGGCCGGCCAACGTGGCGGCCATCGGCAACCCCTATGGGGGGATGAACGGGACGGTGGGGGCGCCGCACGGCGTGGTGGGTTCGACCGGCATCGGCAACGGCACCAAGTCCGGCTCCAACGCCGGGGTGGTGGGCAAGGTGGCCTCGGCGGGGATTCCCGGCGGCACCGGCACCAGTCCGGTGGCCAGCTACGGCAAGGTGGCCTCGGCGGGGATTCCGCAACAGACGGCGGCGGCAGTGGTGCAGCGGCCCGCGGCCACGGTGGTGACGACCAACCTCGAGGTTCTATCGAAGCCCTCGGTACAGTACACTTCCGAGGCCCGGCAACTGCGGGTGCAGGGCGACGTGGTGCTGCGGGTGACCTTCACGTCCCAGGGCCAGGTGGTAGTGCTGGGCGTGGTGCGCGGGCTGGGCCACGGACTGGACGAGGAGGCGCGCCGTGTCGCCAGCGGCATCCGCTTCCGTCCCGCGACGCGCAACGGCCAGCCGGTGGATACAACGACGACGATTACCATCAGCTTTCAGTTGGCGTAGCATCGTAAAGAGGCTTGCGCGGCCAGCCTTGGAGGCCGCAACAACGCCGGGGCAAGACGGGTTTTATAGAAGTAAAAAGCACGACCGAGGCTGAGCCGGGCCGTCCGCAGCAGGGGACGCCGCCGGGCCGGAGCCGGGAAGAACATAACGAGGAGCCGCACATGAAGTTTCGCAAGATCTGCTACGCCGCGATGATTTTGGCGCTGAGCGCGCCCTTGGGCTACGCCAAGAACAAGCAGCCGAAGTTCGAGCTGACGCGGCAGCTGACGGCCGAGCAGTCGGATCTGGTTAACCGGTCCATCGCCCAGGAGAAGGTGCTGATCCGCAACATCCAACTGCGCACGCCGCTGGTGGAAACTTATATTCAGGACACGCGGCCCGACGTCAAGCTCTATTCGGTGCCGGTCGACGACCACTACATGCTCAGCCGGGTGGACTTCGGCAAGGTCTTCTTCAACAAAACCTACGAGCCCAAGCAGGCGGCCAGCCACAAGGGCTTCTTCAAGAACTCCATGGGCTCGATCACCCTGCTGTCGAAGGCGCTGGGGCTGGAGAAGTTCACCTACTCGCCCACCGGCTTCATGCAGATGATGTTCATCGACCCGGCCGGCTTCGACCGCCAGCACTACGTCTTCAGCTACGTGCGCAAGGAGTTTCTGGGTTCGGTCAGAACCTGGGTCTTCGACGTGCATCCCAAGGCCGAGGTCAAGGGCATGGGCCGGTTCTACGGCCGCATCTGGGTCGAGGACGAGGGCGGCAACGTGGTGCGCTTCAACGGCACCTACACCGGACCCACCACCGAGGACACGGCCAAGTATTATTTCCACTTCGACAGTTGGCGCATGAACGTGCAGCCGGGCATCTGGCTGCCGGTCGAGGTCTATGTTGAAGAGACCGAGCGCACCGAGGCCAAGAACTCGGTGGGCTTGAAGGCGCAGACCCACCTGTGGGGCTACTCGCTGAAGCTGCCCACGCGCGACTCCGAGAACGTGACCATGCGCATCGACGACGCGGTGGACAAGAGCGACGACTCGACCGACGTCAGCCCGCTGCAGGCCTCGCGGATGTGGGTCACCCAGGCCGAGAACAACGTCATCGACCGGCTGGTCGAGGCTGGCCTGGTGGCTCCGGCCGAGCAGAACGGCTACGAAAACAAGGTGCTGGACCAGATCGTCATCAACCTGCAGGTGCCTAACAATCTGGCCTTCACCGACCAGTTGCACACCCGCGTGCTGCTGACCGATACCATCGAAGCCACCACGGTGGGCAACACGATTCTGATCTCCAAGGGGCTGATCGACTCGCTGCCCAACGAAGAGTCCATCGCCTCGGTAGTGGCCATGGAACTGGCGCACATCGCCATGGGCCATCACATCGACACCCGCTACGCCTTCAACGACCGGCTGCTGTTCCCCGACACCGAGACCTTCCAGCGCATCGACATGAACCACTCCGAGGTGGACAACGGCACGGCCTCCAAGCGGGCCATGGAGTACTTGCAGAATTCGATGTACAAGGACAAGTTCCCCACCGCCGGCCTCTACTACGCGCAGCTGGTGGACCGGGCCAAGGTGCTCAAGCAGCTCAACACGCCCAAGCTGGGCGATTCGCTCTTGAAGTCCGACGGCACCCCGTGGATGGCCGATCTGTTGCACCAGTCGCCCAAGCTGAACTGGGACGACCTGACGCAGACCGCGGCCCTGCCCCTGGGCAGTTGGCTGAAGACCGATCCCTGGGACGACAAGGTGCACATGCTCAACGCCAAGCGCTACGCGCCGATGAACGCCCGCGACAAGATGCCGTTTGAAGTGACGCCGGTCTTCTTCAAGCTGCAGCGCTACGCCGCGGCCCCGGAGGCCGGCGCCACCGCTCCGGCCACGGGCACCGCCGCCCCGGCCCAGGACCAGCAACCCGCCGCCGCCCCGGAAAACGCCACCCCACCCCCCGCCCCGCCGCAAGACCAGCAACCGGCGACGGGGGGAC
>Ga0326727_10002606_pt1 | contig 60624 bp, 49 predicted proteins | sample MB2enrmetagenome_FD_207643 | JGI IMG/M metagenome (GOLD analysis project Ga0326727, IMG submission 207643) | Lab enriched peat soil microbial communities from McLean, Ithaca, NY, United States - MB29MY | ecosystem: Environmental > Terrestrial > Soil > Wetlands > Peat | place: USA: New York...
ATCCTACAAGACCTGGCGCACGAAATACTCCGAAAGACCCACCGACTGAAGCCGCTCGACTCCTGATCATCCTTTTCACGCCGGATTCAGGTAGAAGGGAGTTTTGATGTCTTCGTAGGAAGCCTCGATGAGAATGGCCTTCCACCGGAACTTTGCCAGACGCTCGCAATTGGCGAGGAATTGCTCACGATACACGTTAATACAGGCTACGAGATCCGCTAAGCTCTTGCGTTCGAGAGCGAGGAGACTCTCCATACCTTCAACTGTGTAGTCACCGGCCTTCAATTTACATCGCCGCTCGCCACCGATCCAGTTCGGGTGGTTGGCATATAAGGTGAAAGGTTGCTTCTCTCGTGTGTCGACAAGCACCACTGGTTTTGGTACGCGCGCACTCCGGATGATGTTGTGACCGTCACGTTTCACCACGAGGCGGCCAGTCCCCGCGCGAACGAAACGAGAGCTCATATTCGAATCGGATGGATCATCATCGGCAGAAGATGTCACGGCAGTTTCCCTCCCAGTTCCATACCGTTGTATTGCAGCTTATGGATTTCATATGTTGCCGGCGGCAACGGCAAATGCACGTCGTAAACCGGTTGTCGTTGGACCACCGCCCGTCTTCCGCTTGCCTCGCCGATCCTTAGCGCACGGGATTCCGGTACAGGTGTTCCACCTCGTCATCGAAGGAAAAGCCCACGGTGAGTGACAATTTGGCCGAGGCCCGCTACGCCTATTACTCGATTGCGACCGCCAATCAACGATTGTTGACGACCATGTGGAATCCGAGCTTTTTGGAAAGACCGCCGGCCTCTTCCTTCACACGGCTTGAGATGGCGCGCATACCGGCGACGGTGAAGGCATTAGATTGAGCCTCCCGCAGGAACAGCAGATCAAACGCAATGGAGGTTAACCAGTCGACGTAGCATCGGAATCCGCACACCGCGAGGGCCTGAGTCTCGCGAAGAAATCTTCGCAGCCGAATCCCGTGTTTAGCTAGGGTGTCGCAGGAACTGAAATACACAATTCGTCCTTTGCATTTGCCGAGCAGGGTTTTCTCCAGTTCGTCTAATGAAATGATGTTTCCCTGCTTTCTGAGATCTCCGAACTGAATTGTGCCTGGCGTACCGTGAAAGGGTAGATAGAGAATAGGGTAGCTTGCGTGTGTGGCTAGGAGCCATTTCTTTAGATAGTAGTTGAACTCTTCGCGAGTCCCCACATCGCGGCGCATGAAAGGCGTGTAGTATGGGGGAAATTCGCTTAACAGCCGCAGCATCGACTCACTACTGGTCGGATGTTTCAGGTCGTTCCACCAGTCTCCTTCCAGGCAGAAGACACCCTTTGCCTCAGAAGCGTTCCTACACATGCTTCCTCCCTCTGTGATCGCCCAACCTACGCTTCGCGCTGTGCTGCCCTTCTTGGGCGCGACGGCGCTCCTTGAGGGCGGCCGATTGTTAAGTACGTCCGCGAGCAATTGATACCCGTGGCAGCCGGAATGAGAACAGGTACTCCACGCCATCCTCAATCCAGCGCCCTATGTACTCGTCGCCAATCAGCGCCCAACGCGCAATCACCTTCACGGGGATTGGGTTTTTAAGTGAGTCCACTCCAGCAAAGAAATGCTCTACCTTCTTCCCATGGACGAGGAAGGTCACGGGTTCGGGTGAAGGTTGTCTCGAAATGCTTAACACCATCTCGTCCCCCTGCTGTCGCACCTGCGCATACCGCTCCTCAGAATCACCACCAACCGTCAGAAACTGGATGGGAATGTGTTTGTATAATTTAGGCACGGGTTTCTCCTTTGATCTGGCTCGTACGCCGACGAACTTTCCGGCGCGCTGCGCCATGATGGAATGAAGTCTCGGAACCCGTGTTTAACGTCCAGGGAGACGACCGGGGAGGGGCAGAAGGAAACTAGGGTTTACTTGCCTCCCGGTACCATTATTTTAGCAAAACGGCGAGCGCCAGTCACGCACAAGCGGGGCCAGGGTGAGAGCGAGCGGGTAACTAGTCAATGGTTCAAGGAGGCAGGAAGAAAAGCCGTTAGTTGCCCAAATAATCGCTGTAGTACTGACGAACTTTCCGTCGACAACGCCAGACCGCAGAATCAATAGCTGGTTTCACGGATTGCAGAGCTTTGTAGAACGCCGGTTCGTTTTTCTTGTATTGAGATGAGCATCGAAGGAGCGCCGATAAGACAACTTTGCATGACATCTCCAAGAATCGTTCGATGGATTGGCTATCTGTATCCCATCGAGTCATCGCCCGCAGGAACCCATTTTTCAGCCTAATCCTTCGAAGCACACGGTGGAAGACCGTCAAAGACGCCAACTCTGCAAGCTGTCCGCGCTTCCTGCGCTTCTTGTTTCCTAGTCGGTAAATTGTCGTCCGAAAACTGTCATCCACACGTGCCCATGCAACCGCTTCTGCGCGTGTCTTCTCAGAAACGTCATAATCTTTAAACAGTTTGAGCGCCCTCTTACTAAATAGTTTTTGCTTGCTTTTGCCTCCCACCGCACCTTCTGCTGACTCGATGGCAGCGAGGACTTGCGCTAGCCGCTCTTTGGCAATCCCAAGTTGGCCGAAGCGAAGTTTCTGCTCTCCTTTCTTCCTTTCAAGGTGAACGTCCTGGCGGCGAAAATACCTCTGGAGCGAGACAAGAGACGGATATTCGATGGAAAAATCGCTGCTATCAACCTTGTTTTGGTTGTTCGCCCGAAGCGCGACCTTGACTTCGGTTTCATTCAGCATTTCCGCATCAGCGACCTCCACAAATTTCACAATGACGCGAGCGGAATTCCTTGTGAGATGCTTCATGGCCCTCGGATTACCAAAATATGAGACGGTCTGCGCTCCATTCACAATGGTCGCCGAGCGCATGATGACTGCATCGCCTCGCTTCTGGATTCTAGCGCCAGTCACAGTAATCCCATTATGGGAGAAGACCATTTCGTGAGAATAGTCTCGGATCGTTTCGAGTATCCCTTCACGCACCCGTTTGGCTGTCTGCCCTCGCAACGCGTAGCGGATGTTGCCGGCAAAAAGCATATTGCCGTGACGCACAAAAGCTAACCCAAGCTGCCGCGCGGGTACCGTGAATATCCAAACTCGGGTGCCGTCCGCCTCGGCGATTTTCCTAGGCGCCGACGCGTTTGAGATCCGAAACTGATCGAGGCGCGGGGTCTTGCCTTCCGAATAATTCCGTTCCAGGTTCCCCAGAACATCTATGTCGTAAACTTCGATTCCTCGCTGTTTCAAGGAACGCTTATGCCCCGCTTCAAATCGACAGGGAGCTATAACAATATACCGGTGTCTCCGACGCTCCTCGCGAAGTCGGCTATACAAACCGTGCAGTTCATCGCGACAAGAGGCTAGCCATGTGTGGAATGCGTCAAGCGGTCCCTTTAGTGCGGCAATCGCACCATGGAAACGTTCAAGGTCCTTCTCAGATGGAGATTGGCCGAAATATTTTGATTGAATAATCAGGACGTCGTTTCGGCCCTGGTTCTCGAGCGGCCATGCTATTACGTCGATTCCGCCATCACTCGGACCGTCAACAAAATTAATGCTCTCGCTGTGAATCTCATAGGCATAGCCGTTCGCTGCCAGCCACCAATATATGAACGCTCTCCAAGGCCGTTCACCAGCATACTCCTTGCGGAGAATTTCCTTGATTCTGTCTTTGAGTTGCATAGCTTTTAGTCTCCGTCAGTCCCGACGATGCGATCTCAATAGGATTTCTCGGACAAGTGTGACTCGGTGGCTCGGCACTTGGCCCACCAGCAGGGCGAAAACCTGCACCTGGTTCAGCGGCTTCTTCGCGCTGGCGGGCTCGGGCGGCTTGGCGGCGCGCAGCGCCTGAAGAAATGTCTCGCTCGCGCCGGCGGTCTTGAGGGTTTGGAAAAAATCCTCAGACGGGGTGAAATCAATCCCGCGCTGCTCGATCAGCTTGGCGCCCGACTCGTCTCCGAATCCGTCGCGCACCATGCTTACGACCTGCTCCTGGGTAAAGGGCTTTGCCTGGTCGGAGGCGGCTGTCGTAGCGCCGACCTTGAGGTCGGCATGCCGTAGCGGCGGCTTTACGCCGCCATGGCGAGGTAAACTCGCCGCTACGTCAGCACGTGCCGACCTAAAGGTCGGCGCTACAGGCTTCTGTTGCGCCCAGGCATACAGGGCAAACACCAACGCCGTCGCCAGAATGAGAAAGGTCAGCGTTTTGCGGAATCCCATGGCCACCTCGCGCGCCGTGCGTGGACTCGGAGAAATCCAGATTCTACTCCAAACGGGGAGCATTGTTACCTTCGGCGCAGATTCGGTAGTGGTGCAGTTTTACGCAGAGGCGGCGTAACCTGTCCCGATCCTATCGGGACGCCGCCATGTGGCGAGGTAAACTCGCCGCTACGACCTCAAACTGCACCACTACCGCAGATTCCCATGAGCCTTCGGCTCGCCGCTGTACATGAAAGTGGGCGAAGCACCTTGGACTGCGGCGGTCTGGCGCCGCCTTGAAATGACACCGAGGACGATGCCAAAGGCGGCGTCGAGCCGCCGCAGTCCAAGGTGCCCTTGGCACATCCATTTTATCGCGCGACCGTACCAAGCGGGTACGGCAAGCCGCACCCCTACGACCCGGCGGAAATCGGTAAATTATGGCAAGGAGAATGGCCTCCGACGTGCTAGCCTATCTCGAGGAGGGCGAGATCAGCGTGATATCGGGCAGTACGGCCAGGGGTAAGACGGGGGGGCTGGGTTCTGCGGAGTCCGTAGCCCCCAGCGCCTAGCCTCTGATGCCGCGCCCTTCCATTATGTGTTAGAAACAAAAGGGGTTCTCTTTTTAGAGTCAGAATGTCAAAACGCTCTATACCATTGGAATAAGGAGAGTTACGGTGAAATACCGGCTCCCAGGCGAAAAAGGTGGACCCGGCTTTCCATTATGTACTAGAAAACAAAGGAGTTCATTGTTTATCGTCAAAATGTCTCAACGCTCTATATCCTTCAAATAAGTAGAGTTAAGTTGAAATACGGGATCCGGATCGAAAGAAAAGGCGCGGCTTTCCATTATGTAACAGAACAAAAAGGGGTTAGCGATGAATAGCGAAAATCATGCAAAATCCTATCTTATTGAAACAAGATCACTTATCAAATCCTCGGCGATCAGGGTCATCGAAAAAAAAGGGGATTAAAATTGAGGCTCAAGTTTCCTAAGTTAATGAAAACAAATGTAGAAAAGATGTCTGTTTTCAGGCTTTCCATTATGTTGATGAAAACAAATAAGTTATACCATTCTTTCCATTATATTGATGAAAATAAAGGAGAAACGCGTTGGACGCGAGCTCAGCACAAAGTGGCATGTAGCTATAGTAGCCTACTAACTTTTTGGACGCCACGGGGATCGGTCATGGCCAGGACCCCGAGGGATCGGGGCAGGTCGCCCATGCCACAAGGCGTGGCCCGGGTGTCTGAAGGTGTGAAAGTACTTTGAAACAAACCTGTCACCACAAAGACACCGAGGCACTGAGAACTGCGCAGAGAGGGTGTTTCCTCTGTGCCTCCGTGTCTCTGCTGTGCCGAAGGCACTTTGGAGTGCGGTCGCGAAGCTGCTGCTTTTCGCTCTTGATTCATGCGGTCCGTGGGCAAGGGGCAAAGCGGCAGCTTCGCGGCCGCACTCCAAAGTGCTTCGCACATTTTCATGCACAATTGCGAGCCGAAGGGTCGGCATGCCGTAGCGGCGGCGGCATCTGTCCCGATCCTATCGGGACGCCGCCATGGCGAGGTAAACTCGCCGCTACGTCAGCATGTGCCGGGCTCAAGCCCGGCCCTACGGGTGAAATCGCGCCGGACTTGGCCGCAGGTCAATCCCGCACTTGCACTTGTTTTCCTGAGTGGTACAATCACCCCAGGATCCCGCCCTCGCCGATTGCGTACTCCTGTGTCTATTAGCAATGGAGGTGTGCTGTGGCAGGATCATGCTCCTTCCCGGCACAATAATACGATGGACAACCAAGAGGGCAAGAAAGATCTGGTCAGCAAGGGTGTATTGGGGTTCCTCGTGGGACTGTCGCTGCTGGCGGCGGGGTTCTGGTCAGGCCGCCAACTTCACATTGTGTGGAATATTTGGCCGAGCACCGATGGCGTGGTGGTGGGCGGGGCCGTGCAAGAAGTCTTGCAGGCTCCCTATGCCAAGGGTGGAATGCCGATTCGCCGTTACACACCGAAGATTGAATTTCGCTACGTGGCGAACGGCAGGGATTACTCTACCGCGGCTCCCTCTGTTTACACCGCCGACACTTACGAAAAGGCTGCGGCAAATCTGGCTCGGATGTACGCTCCGGGGACGCACCACCCCATCCGCTACAACCCTCGCGACCCGCGCGACATTCGTTTCGGCGTCATCGAGTTGGGCTCGCTGGCGTTTTCATTCCTGCTGTTGATCGGGGGCGTCGTGGTATCAACGGCAGGATTAAACTCGCTGGTGATGGGGCATTCGCAAGGCGCGGAACTTGCACTGGCAAAGGAGCCGGGGATTCCGGCCAAGGTGCTGCCTTTCCCAGACCGCGCGCGGCAGGAGCCTGCGGCCGCCACGCTGCGTTGCCCCGCCTGCGGCAGGCTGGTCACGGTGACAGAGCAAACCTGTCCCAACTGCCTGAAGGCCCTGCGCGCGGCGTGAGGACTTTGGCTAATTCCTCGCGGGGGCCGGAGATTGGTTGATGGCGTCAATCAGGTCATCGGCGCCACCCGCGGCGCGGATTTCCTTCAAGTCGTCCTGGGTGGGGACAAACTTGAGGCCGCGCTCCTTCACCAGCTCGGCCACTCGCGCGCTGGGAACGTCACCTTGCAGCAGGCCGAGGATTTCAGCCTTTCCCAGACCTTTGGAGTTGATGGGTGCGGCGGGCTGCTCTTTAGGCGTGGAGGTGCTGAGGTGGGCTACGAAGGCCACTTTGGCTTCGCCGCGGGCGCCATTGATGGCACTCACTTCAAAGCGATTTTCACCTACCTGGAGAGCGATGGGGTCAGACCTGAATTGGGCAGCCTGCGCGCTGGTGGAGCGCATGGTCACTGACTTCCCGTTGATGGTGACGACGGGAATTCCGGAAGTGTCCATCACCACGCCGCGGATCACCAGGGGAGAGCTGGTAACCTCCACAGTTTGCCCCTCGCCGGCGGCGGGGGGGTCAGTCAAAACAATGGTGGGCAGGACGACGGGCGCCGGTGCCGTGACGGTTACGTAAACGCTGGCCGCCTTCGTCCCCGCCGGGCCGCTGGCAGTCAAGGTGTAATTCGTCGAGTCTTGCGGCAGGAGCGAGACTCCTCCCGCAGCTGCTACGTGGCCAACGCCGGGCTCAAGGTCCAGGCTGGTGGCATTGCTGGAATTCCAAACCAGCGCCACGGGCCGGCCCTTTTCCACCGAGGGAGGGTCGGCGTGCAAGCTGACATCGACGGAGGCAGGGGCGGGCGGTTGCACGGTTGCCAGAATGGCGTCAAAATTCTGGAGGCTGCGCTGGATGGCCATCGTTCCTGCCAGGTTCATTACCCCAGCCTCCTGGAATTGGCGCGGCTTATCCACCGTCCCCCACTGGTCTGGCGGCAAGTAGATAATCTGCGGGTATCGATTGGAGAAGGCGATGATCAGTGCGCCCCCTTTGAGTCCGTTGGCTCTTATTTCGCTCGAGCTGACCTCAAACCCCTCGTTGCCGGCATCGCTTGCGGGGGTAACCAGATGCTGACCTTCTCCTTGCGCAAACTTCCGGCCGCCGAAGGTTTTGCCCAGCCTTCTCGAGTTGACCACCGTGTAGGTGAGGCCGCTCCGGGTTACGTCGAGCCACCCGTAAGATGTGGAGGATTCCCAGACCGCCACTGGATACCGCAAAGTTGCGTTGGAGTCAGCGTTCAACAATTGAGGCTTGGGCGCCTCACCGGCTTGCGGAGACGAAGGGTCTCTCCTGGCTTGGGCCGCCCTTGCGATTTGCAATGCTTCGGCATTTAGAAATGGAAACAGCAGAAAGATGACCAACAGCAAACATCTACGGCGGAAATAGAGCTCTGTATACATAGCACACCCACAATGCGAGAAACCGGAGCGGATTATAGCTTAGCGGGTCTGGGCAAACGTAGTCAGTAGTACTTTGGTAAGCGTCCGCATCGTGAGGAGGCGTTTCCAGACCGGGGCAAAAGGTCCAACCTTCTGCCTCTGCTTTGAATGGCGGTGCCGAAGGCACTTTGGAGTGCGGTCGCGAAGCTGCCGCTTTCCGCCCTTGATTCATGCGGTCGGTGGGGAAGGGGCAAGGCGGCAGCTTCGCGACCGCACTCCAAAGTGCTTCGCACATTTTCATGTGCAGTAGCAAGCCGCCGGGCTCATGGGAATCTGTGGTGATGGTGGTGTTACCGCCTGTGGAGCAAATTTCCAGGCAGGGAGGGCAGGCACAACTGGGACGATTCCCAGCCTTCGGGAATCGGTGTCCAATCGCGCGAGAAGAAATCGGTGGTGGTCAGGCTGATCAGGATAGCCAGCCATAGGAGCGCTGATAGCAGCACCACGCGCATCAGGCGCGGGCTCCAGCGCAAGTGCATGAAGAAGAGCACCACCAGCGTCGCCTTGCAGCAGGCGATCACGAGCGCCACGACGGTGTTCCATTGACCCAGGTCCACGTACGCCATTCCCGTGGTGAGGGCGGTCATCGCCAGAAGCAGGCCGAAAACGATGAAGTAGGTTTTCTTCGGAACCACGTGAGCCTGCATTCAGTATCGCCCTCCGATTAAGTACAGAAGCGGGAAGAGGAAAATCCAGACGATGTCTACGAAATGCCAATAGAGCCCGGCAGTCTCAACGGCATTATAGCGCTGCGGTCCGAAGCGGCCTTTCCATGCCTGCACCAGCAACACGCCCAGAACTCCCACGCCCACCACCATGTGGAGCGCGTGCACACCCGTCATCATGAAGTAGAAACAGAAAAACAATTCCACGGATTTGGCATCGAGTTGGGCATAGAGGAAATTCAAACCGGGCGCCAAGCCTTCCACGTAATCGTGCCGCCATTCGAGCGTCAGCTTGATAATGACGAACGCCAGCCCCAGCGCGATCGTCAGCATCAGGAAGGTGACGAGCAAATTCCTTTTTCCCATTTGCGCGGCACGCACCGCCAGCGCCATGGTCAAGCTGCTGCAAATCAAAACCGCGGTGTTGAGGGCTCCGATGGTGACGTTCAGCATGTGGCTTCCCGCCGCGAAACCGGGCAGGTAGAGGTTGCGATAGATGGCGTAGCCCGCGAAGAGCCCGCCGAAGAACATCACCTCGGTAGCGAGGAAGACCCACATGCCGAGGCTGGCGGCCTCGTGCTGTTGGTCCAGATCCTCAAATTGGTGCGCGAGGGCGCTCGCGGCGTGACTGTCAGCCAACTTCAACCTCCTTCGCTCCGTATGCGTATGCTTCTTCCGTCACCACGGGCGTCTGCTCAAAGTTCTCGGTGGGAGGCGGCGAAGGCGTCTCCCACTCCAGGCCTTTGGCGCCCCAGGGATTTGGTCCCGCCACCGGTCCATAGCGCATCGACCAGATCAAATAAACCAGGGGAATGGCATAACCCACCGCCAGGATGGACGCGCCTGCCGATGACATGACATTCAACACCTGGAACTTCGGCGGGTAGATGGCGTATCGCCGGGGCATGCCGAGATATCCCACCATGTATTGCGGGAAAAAGGTTAGGTTAAAACCGATGAAGATGATGGCTGCGGCCAGGCGCGCCCAACCGTCGGGATAAAGCCGCCCGGTGATCTTGGGCCACCAGAAGTGAAGAGCGCCCAGATATCCCATGACCGCGCCGCCCACCATGATGTAATGGAAATGACCAACGACGAAGTAGGTGTCGTGCAGGTGGGTGTCCGTCGCGAGCGTCGCCAGGAAAAGACCCGTCAGTCCGCCCATGGTGAACAGGCCAATAAAGCCCAAGGCGTAAAGCATGGGCGCCTGGTAGGAGATGGATCCCTTGTAAAGCGTGGCCGTCCAATTGAACACCTTGATGGCGGAAGGAATCGCCACCAGGAAGCTAAGGGCGGAGAAGATGATGCCGGCGTAAATCGATTGGCCGCTGACAAACATGTGGTGTCCCCAAACGAGGAAGGAAACCACGGCGATGGCCACGCTGGAGAAGGCCACAAAACTGTAACCGAAGATGCGCTTTTTCGCGAAGCACGCGATCAATTCGCTGACCACACCCATGGAGGGCAGAATCATGATGTATACGGCCGGATGCGAATAAAACCAGAACAGGTGCTGGAAGAGGATGGGGTCGCCGCCCACGGCGGGATCGAAGATGCCGACGTGGAAGAGCCGCTCCACCGCCACCAGCACCAAGGTGATGGCCACCACCGGGGTCCCCAGAATCTGGATGATGCTGGTGGCGTACATCGCCCAGAGAAACAGCGGCATGCGGAACCAGGTCATGCCGGGCGCGCGCATCTTGTGAATCGTGACCACAAAATTCAGGCCGGTGAGGATCGATGAGAAGCCGGACACGAACACTCCCAGGGCGGCGGAAAGCACGTTGGTATTGACGTAGGTCGTGCTCAGCGGCGTGTAGAATGTCCAGCCCGTATCCACGCCACCTCCGATCACGGCGTATAGGGTCAAGAAGCCACCCAGGATGAAGACGTACCAGCTCAGCAGGTTCAGTTTGGGAAAAGCCAGGTCGCGGGCGCCGATCATCATGGGGATCAAGAAATTTCCGAACACCGCGGGGATGGAGGGAATCATGAAGAAGAACACCATGATGATGCCGTGCATGCTGAACAGCTTGTTGTAGGTGCCCGGTTCGAAGATCGCGCCATTGGGCTCGATCAGGTGGAGCCGGATCAGCACCGCCGCGATGCCTCCCACCAGGAAGAACAAGGTGATCGACGCCAAGTAGAGAATCGCGATGCGCTTGTGGTCCGTCGTCAGCAGCCACGATTTGATGCCGTAATTGGCATTCAAATAGTGCACGCGAGTATCAAGATTCTCACCTGCCGTTGCCATTATTTCGGTGCCTTCCCTTCTTGCGGGGTTAAAGACTTGATGTACGCGATCAGTTGCAGCAACTGTTCTTCCGTAACCTGCCCCTTGTAAGTGGGCATGATGGGCCGATAGCCCTCGACGATTTTGGCGGAGGGATAAAGAACCGATTCCCGCAGATAGACTTCGTCCGCCACGACCGTCGAGCCGTCAGTCAGTTTTACCGGCTTGCCATAAATACCCGTCAGGGGCGGCCCCTTGCCGGTCCCGTGGCAGGTGATGCAGGCCAATTGATCGTAGAGCTTGGCGCCCGACTGGGCCATGGTTCCGCCGCGAATTCCTCCGCTCAGCCATTGCTCGTATTCGGTGGGCTCCATCACGATCACTTCCCCCTTCATCAACGCGTGGTTGGTGCCACAATACTGGTCGCAGTACAGATCGAACCTGCCGGTCTTGGTCGCTTGAAACCACAGCGAGGTGTACATTCCGGGCACCGCATCCTTCTTAACGCGGAAGGCCGGCACGGAGAAGTCGTGGATGACGTCCTCGGACGTCATCGTCAGCTTGATGGGCTGGTTCACCGGGACGTGCAGCTCATTGATCTCCTCCACGCCTTCGGGATGCTGCAACTTCCACATCCACTGCTTGCCCACGACGAAGATTTCCGTGGACGCGGCGGGCGGGCGGGAATTGCGGATGAACAGGCTCGTACCCCACAGGAATACCACCACCACCAGTCCCAGAGGGATCAACGTCCAGGCAATTTCCAGAGGGATGCTTCCCTCGATCTGTTGCGGCTGCTCCTGCTCCGAGCGGCGCCGGTAACGCAGCGCGAAGTAAAAGATGGTGAGAAAAATGACCGCGGTGAAAAAAAGGTCAATCGCGGTGAGGAAGTAATAAAGATAATCCACTCCCTGCGCGATGGTGGACGCTTGCTCAGGCCTGATTTGGAACCCTTGCCACATGCTGTTCTGTCACCCTTGGTCGATTCAAAATTCAAGATTCAAAATTCAAAACTTACGATTCAAAATTCAAAATTGGAAATTAAAGTCACAAATTCAAAATCGCAAATCCCCAATCCCTCATCCAAGTTCGCCAATCCAAAATCTGAATTCGTTGTGGTCGCTTAATCTTGAATCTTGAATCGAAAATCCAAAATCTGAATTCGTTGTGGTCCCTTAATCTTGAATCTTGAATCTTGAATCTTGAATCGAATTCCGCCGCCCGCCTCGCGAAAGAGCAATAATCAACGTCCCCATGGAGAGGAGGGTAATCACTCCGGCAATTTTCAGCACATGCGAAACCACCATGCTGTACTTTCCCGCCGCCGGATCATACTCACAGCAATAAAGCAGGACGGCGTCGACGGGATTCCCGATCTTCTCGCTGGATGCCTCCACCAGCGCCAGGCGGATGTCTCGCGCCGGATAGAGGATCCCATAAAAATAGCGAGAGACCTTCCCCTGGGGTGTCAACACGATGATGCCAGTGGCGTGCGCGAACTGCTTCGTTTCGGGAATGTAGTTGTAGTGAAAACCCACGGCCTGGGCAAGGGCGCGAATCGAGGGCTCCTCGCCCACCAGGAAATGCCAGCCCTGCTTGGCGGCAGGGCGCCCATAAAGGCCCACATAGACGGCTTTCTTCCCCATGGCCATCGCGGGAGTCTCGGTGGGATCAATACTCACGGTCACCACTTCGTATTGCTCCCCGAGGTTGAACTTCACATCCCGCAGCGCGTTCAAAAGGCCATTTTCCGCCATCGTGCACAGCATCGGGCAACTGTAATAAACCAGCGAAAGGATTACCGGCTTTTTGCCGAAATAAGAGCCCAGGATCACGGTCTGGCCGGTTTCATCGCGGAATTTCAAGTCCAAAGGCACTTGATTGTTCAGGCGCTGGTCAATCCCCACACCTCGCAACTGCGGAGGCGTAACCGAAGCGTTGTCCTGTCCCGCCGCACCCACCGCCATGATCAAAAAAAGAAGGCTGAATTGAGCCGCCACCCCGGCGCGGCGAAGAACATCCATTCGCCCGGTTGGCGTCTCGATCCGCTGCATCCCACACTTAGTGATGACTCGCATGTTTACGGCTTCCCCTCCGCGCCCCCGGGAGTGAGCGCAGCCTGATGATTCGCCGATGGCGCCGCCGGCGGGGGCATTTTCGTCCGGCTGCCCTCCGCTGAGGAATTGCCACGGACTGGATATCCTTTTTGCAGAAGCAGATCCATGGCGCGATCAACCGGAATTCTCACAATGCCCGCGTGGGGGTCCACCCACCCGTACCCATTCAAAATCTTTTCCTGGCTTGTGCGATAGCTTTTCAAGTCGAGTGGCGCCGTGGTTTGCAGGCGCGGCTCGGGGGGCAAAGCGCGGACGTCTTCAAACGGCGAAGCCGGCGGCCCCAGGGGTTGGTGCCGGACAAAAAAGTGAAACACGAAGGCGCTGCCCAGCACACCCAACACCACCAATCCCACCACTCCCCCGGCAAAGGCAATCAACCGCCCCATACTCACATCGGAGTCTTCGTAGCCGCGTTGCGAATGTTCCGGTCCTTTAACAGGTTCAGACATGAAGCACGATTTCCTATGTTGCTCGTCACTAACCGCTAATCCCTAACCCCTGCCCTTAGGCATGCTGCATTATTTCTTTCAGGCGCGGATCGTGCAGCGGCAGCAGGGGCCGCCCCTTCAATTGCGAGGTGAACCGCCACAACCACAATCCACCCATCCCCAGGATCGCCAGCCAATCCGTCAGGTGGAATTCCGGTCCCGCGTGGTTAAAAGCCGGCGTCAAAAGCCAGAAAATATCCACCAAGCTCATGACGATGAGGCCCGCCGCTACCCACCCGAGAATCTCCGCGCGGCGCTTGACAGACCGCGTGAGCAGCAGCAGGAAGGGCACCGCGAAGTGGAAGATGATCAAGATCAGGGCCACGCTGGCCCAGCCTCCCCGCGCGCGCGTCATGTACCAGGGGATTTCTTCCCGCAGGTTTCCGCCCCAGATAATCAAGAACTGCGAAAAGGAGAGGTATGCCCACAACATGGTGAAGGTTAAAAGCAGGTTGCCGTAGTCATTGAGCACCTGCGGCCGAACCAGGCCGGCGAGCGATTTCTCTTTGGACAAAAGAATCACCGTCACCGTCACCACTGACATCGCCGCCAAGGCTTCGGTCACCATGAAAATCAAGCCGAAAATCGTTGAGGTCCAATGCGGTTCAAGGGACATCACCCAATCCACGGAGGCGAAGGTGACCGTCAGGCCGAAAATCAGCAGCCCCGGCGCACTCAGAAGTTGTAAGCGCGGGGTCAACCCGGGGTCGCCCGTCTCATCCTGCTGTCGCGACCACTTGCTGAGGAAGTAAGCGAGCGAAAGCCAAAGGGAAAAGTAAATCACGGTGCGGGCGACGAAAAACGGTACGTTAAGATAAAGGCTCTTATATTGCAGCAAAGGATCGGCCAGAACGATAGCGGGATTCGCCCAACTGTAGAGCACCGGCAATCGGAAGAGGATGGGCAACACCAGCACGGCCATCAGGAGGAAGGTCTTGGTCCCGGATTCGAGCGGGCGGCGCAAGGGGAATCCCCACGTTCCCCCCACCATATGATGAAGCATCAGGATGGCGGAGCAACCGAGCGGCAGCCCGATCCAGAAAACGAAGGCCAGGAGATACGAACGAAAGAACTGCGTGGGGTCGCGAAAACCCAGCGCCGCGCAGAGGACCAATGCCGCCAAACCGCCCACCAGCGCGGGCTTCTCCAGGCGTTCGATTCCGGACATGGGTGTTTCAGCCGTGTTCATTTTGCTCCGCTCGCCAGTTGCTGGCGCTCTGCCGCCGGTACCTCGTCGAGTGTGGCGTGCTGGCTCAGTTGCAGCGCGCGGATGTACGCCACGATCGCCCAGCGATCTTCCGGTGAGATTCTGCCCGCGTAGCTGTACATGGCGCCGTAACCCTCCGTCATGACCTCGAAGAAATGTCCTGCCGGCGCCTGGCGCAGACGCTCAATGTGGTAAGAAGGCGGAGGTGGAAATCCACGCTGCACGATCATTCCGCGCCCGCTTCCCGTGTAATCGTGGCAGGGGGAACAATAGATGTTAAACCGGGCGCGCCCGCGCTCCAGCACTTCTCGAGTGACCGGAAAGGGAAACTGGTCAGCCACCACCCCGTCTACCCGGCCGGTATAAAGCAGTTCGTCGGTGCGCATGTGCCCACGCGCCACCGTATCCGGAATCTCCGGGCGGTTGGCGCGTCCGTCCTGGAAGAACTTACTGCCGTCGTCGGGTTTCAGCTTGGGCTGCACGTGCATGTCGACGCGGCAACCCCAGGCGCAGAGCGCGGCCACAGCCACGAGCGCCCATCGCGCCCCTGCCTGACAGGTTCGATTTTTCCCGCCCCTAGACCTCAATTTCCGATACCTCACGAGGCTGCAAGGTTTGTAAGAACTCCCGCGTCTTCTGCGCGTCGAATTTCGCGTCCCGCGCTTTGATGCAAAGAAAGAATTTATTGCGTGTGGCCAACTCGAAGCGCGGCGCGTTAAACACCGGATGGTACGGAGTCGGCAATCCATTCATCGCCAGCATCCCAAACACTGTAGCCAACCCCGCGCACAGGATGGTCAACTCAAAGGTGATGGGGATAAACGCCGGCCAACTGTTGTAAGGCTTTCCCCCAATGTTCAGCGGATAACCAATGACGTTGGGCCACCATTGGAGAAAGAACCCGCCGGAGCAACCGATCAACCCGCCAATCAAACAGATCAGGGGCACACGCGTTTTGTGAAAGCCGATGGCTTCCGCCAACCCTTCCACCGGGAACGGGGTGAAAGCGTCCATCTGGCGATAGCCCTCCGCGTAGGTGCGATGAGCAGCGCTCAGCAGGTCGTCCGTCGTGTTGAATTCGGCCATCAAGCCGTAAAGCGGATGTCGTTTCATCTCGAATGCTCACAGCTCACAGCCAACAGCCGACAGTGACTGTTAGCTGTGAGCTGTCGGCTGTCAGCTAGGTCACCCCTGACCCTTCTTCTCTCCTAATTCATGCGCCAGCCCGCGCATCTCAAAGATCGAGATCATGGGCAGATAGCGAATGAACAGCAGGAACAGGGTAAAGAACAATCCGATCGTGCCCAAATAGGTTGCCCAATCCCAGCGGGTCGGGTAGTACATTCCCCACGACGAGGGCAGAAAATCCCGGTGCAGGCTGGTCACCACGATCACGAAGCGCTCGAGCCACATGCCCGTCTGGACGACTAAGGAGATCACGAACAGGGCGCCCACGTTCCGGCGGATTTTGGAAGACCACAAGGTGCCGAGCGGGATCACGATGTTGCAAAGGATGAGGCTCCAATAAACGGGAGCGTACGGACCGGTCATCCGGTTCATGATCATGTAGCGGTCGTAGCCGGGCCCGCCGTAAAACGCCATGAAGGTTTCCATCATGTAGCCGTATGCCACAATCAGGCCGGTGGCCATCAGGATCTTCGCCATGTTGTCGAGATGCCGGAGCGTGACGAAGTCCTCCAAGCCGTAAAACTTGCGCAGCGGTATGGCCAGGGTTAAAACCATGGCGAAGCCGGAATAGATGGCGCCGGCTACAAAGTAAGGTGGAAATATCGTGCTGTGCCACCCCGGAATCACCGCCAGGGTGAAGTCGAAACTCACCACCGTGTGCACGGAAACCACCAGGGGCGTGGCCAATCCGGCAAGAAGCAGGTAAGCCATTTCGTAGCGATGCCAGTGCATCGCCGAACCGCGCCAGCCCATGGCCAGGAAGCCGTATACCTTGCGCGGCAGGCGGTCTTTGGCGCGATCGCGCAACGTGGCCAGGTCGGGGATCAAGCCCACAAACCAGAACAGCAGCGAGATGGTGGCATAGGTCGAAACCGCAAACACGTCCCACACCAGCGGGCTGCGGAATTGCGGCCAAGTCCCCATCGTATCAGGGTAGGGCAGCAACCAGAAAAACAGCCACGGCCGGCCCATGTGCAGCAACGGAAATACCCCGGCGGAAGCCACGGCAAAAAGCGTCATGGCTTCCGCAAAACGGTTGATGGATTGCCGCCATGCCTGACGCATCAAAAGAAGGAAGGCGGAAATCAGCGTGCCCGCGTGCCCGATTCCGATCCACCACACAAAGTTAACGATGGCGAATCCCCAACCGATGGGGATGTTGATTCCCCAAATCCCCACACCCACCATCAGCAGGTAGCCAATGGCCACATTCAAGAGCATGAAGAGCGCGAAGGCAATGGCAAACCCCAACCACCACCCGCGCCGGGTCTTTTGCAGAAGGACGATGGCGCTGATCTTGTCAGTGATCGTCGCGTAGGTGTGCCCCGGCGCGAGAACCGGAGCGCTTGCACCTACCGCCGGCGTATTTTCGAGTCCGTCAGCACCCACTACTTACTCCTTGATCTCCGGGTTGGGATTCCGCAGCTTGGCCAAATAGGTAGTGCGCGGCCGCGTGTTCAAGTCCGTCAAAAGCCCGTAGTTCCGCGCTTGCCCTTTCATCTTCGTCACACGGCTGTTGGGGTCGTTGATGTTGCCGAAAACGATCGCCTGGGCTGGACAGGTCTGCTGGCATGCGGTCAGGATTTCCCCGTCACGCAACTCCCGGTCTTCTTTCTCCGCCGCGATCTTCACTTTGTTAATGCGCTGGATGCAGTAAGTACACTTCTCCATCACGCCCCGGCTGCGCACGGTTACATCCGGGTTGCGCAGGGGCTCGAGGCTCGGCGTGGTCCAGTCGGAAAAGAGTTGAAAGTTGAAGCGCCGCACTTTGTACGGGCAGTTGTTGGAGCAGTAGCGGGTGCCGACGCAGCGGTTGTAGATCATTTCGTTCAGCCCCTCGGGGCTGTGTACGGTGGCTCCCACCGGGCAAACATATTCGCAGGGCGCGTTCTCGCAGTGCATGCACGGAACCGCCTGGTTGTAAACCTGGGGATTCTCGAGGCCTCCCTGGAAGTACGTGTCCACGCGTATCCAGTGCATTTCCCGGCCGCGCGCCACCTGGTCTTTTCCCACCACCGGAATATTATTCTCCGACTGGCACGCCACCACACAGGCATTGCAACCAATGCAACTATTCAAATCGATGGACATGCCCCAGGAGTTGCCGTTGTAAGGGTGGGCGGGATAGATAGAGGGCCCGTTCTCCTCGTTTTCTTCGCGGCCCAAAGTGGGGTCCTGGCGGAATTCCTCCAGCGTCGCTCCGCGCACCAACTTGCGTTGCAGAGCCGCCACGCTCTCCTCTTCGCGCTCCTCGCCTTCCTTGCCCATGATGTGGTGGTGCTGCGTCGTGGCGAGTTGGTATGTCTTCCCGGTTTTCTGCACCTCGGCGCTGCCGACCCAGGTGTTTTCCGTTGTCGAAAGCAGGTAGGCGTTGAAGCCTCTTCCCGTGCCCACGTGGCCGGCCCGGGCGCGTCCATAGCCCAGGTGCAGGGTGAGCGAATCATCGGCGTGGCCAGGCGTAATCCAGATGGGCGCCTCCACCGCGTGCCCGTGGCCGCTCAACCTCACCACGTCACCGTTGGTCACCCCCAGCCTCCGGGCGCTGGCGGGACTGACCAGCGCGGCGTTGTCCCAAGTCAACTTGGTGAGGGGCTTGGGCACTTCCTGCAACCAGCCATTGTTCGCGAAGCTGCCATCCCCGATCGAGGGATCAGGGCGCAGGACGATCTCGAATCCGCCCGCGTTCGCTCTGACCGCTTTTGTTGCCGCGGTCGGGAGCGATGGGTTGAGCTTGACCGGCTTGGGAGCGAAAGCTGAATCCGCGATCACTCCGTTATTCAGCGAGGTCTGCCAGAACTTTTCGAAATCGGCTCCCGGCTTCTGCCGCTGCCAATAGCTGCGCACAACATCATGGCCGGGGGTCCCCGGTTGTCCTCCCAGCACTGCCAGGATTTCATGCGCCGACTTGCCGTCATACAGCGGCGCAATCATAGGCTGGATAATACTAATGGTGCCGTCATAGGCGCGCGCATCCCCCCAAGCTTCCAGGAAGTGAGCTTCCGGGATGTGCCAATGGCATTGCTCGGCAGTCTCGTCCTGATAAAGGCCGAGGTGAATGCGCGTTCCCACTTTGAGAAGGTTGTCCTTGAAGTGCAAATCAGCCGGGGCGTTGTAAACCGGATTCACGCCCAGCATGAAGAGGGTGTCCACCTGGCCCGCGCGCATGTCGGCCACCAGTTCCTGGAGCGATGCCAGGGCGTTCGCCGGGTTCGCTTCCACGGGGTCCGTATAGTGCACAGTCTTGCCCACGTTGCCCAAGACATCGTTCATCGCATGGGCCAGGGCGTGGACGGCGGGCGGCTGTTGTTCGCCGGCAATCACCAGGCATGCGCCCCGGTGCTTTTCCAGATCGCGAACGAGAGCGGGGATCCAGTTGGCCGGCACGTGGGCGGGCGCGGCATTTCCCCCAGCGGCGCTTTTGACGGCGAGCCCTTCCGCCAGGGTGCGGGCAAAGGCTTCCACGTCGCTGGCGCGCATCGGCAGGCGGTGATCCGCCATCGCTCCGGTGACGGTGGGCGTGGTTTCCACCACGTAGAGGCGGTTCATGGTGGACTCGGGACCACTGACGCGCCGCTTATCGGCGAAGTCGCGGGCATACCGCACCGCGCCCGGTCCGGCGCTAAGGAAATCCGCGTCCAGGGAGACGACCACGTCCGCCCGATCCAAGTGATATACGCTGTTGACGTACTCGCCGAAGGCCAGCTTGGCGCCTTCGCGTACCGCATCGCGGCTGAGCGGCTCATACTGATGCCACTTCGCCTGCGGGAACTGCGCGAGGATTGAACGGATCTGGTCCGCCAGGGCGGGCGAAGTCACGATACCGGTAAGAATGCGCAGCCCCGCACCCTTCAGGGCGACGAGGTCGGCGCGTTTTTGGTCCATCGAGGTTAGGAAGGTGCTCCAGTCCCCAATGCGGCCACGATAGATCACCACCTGGGCGCGATCCGGGTCGTAAAGGGTCAGCACGGATGCTTGCGCGAACACATTGGCGGCTCCCAGGCTGGCGGGGTGGCTGGGATTTCCTTCCACCTTCGTGGGCCTGCCCATGTGGCTTTCCACCAGCAATCCTGTGGCGTAGCCCGCCAGAGGCATGGCGGTGGCATAGAAGAGCGGCTTGCCAGGGACGAAATCCTCGGGCTGTTGCTGCGCGTAGGGAACGATTTTCTCGGTGGGCAACTTGGTGCAGGCTGTGAGGCCCGCCAGCGCTGCGGACGCCCCCATCAGCTTCAGCGCGCTACGGCGGCTCACGCCCTTCGCCTCCGCGCGCGGGTCGTGGGGAAACTCGCACGCGAGGAAGTCGCGATACTCCGGCGTGCCCGCCAATTCTTCCAGGCCGCGCCAAACGCGCTTTTCCGGCGATTGTTCCAGCTTCGCCTGAATCTGCACGAGGTCGAGGGCGTTGCCGGGTTTTGACTCGCGATGCATAGGTCTTAGGTGCCAGGTGCCAGGTGTCAGGTGTCAGCACTCTCGACCCTGGATCATGGGTGCCAAGTGCGAGGTGTCAGGATTCGTGGCCCTGGCACCTGATACCTGACACCTGACACCTGCATTACCGATGGCACGTGTAGCAATCGGTAATCTGTTTCGGCTCCTTGATTTTGTATTCCTTCACCAGCCGCCGGCCCAAAGCGAGTTGGTCGGGCGGTTCCAAATAGTCGGCCTTGAAAACGTCTTCCCGGCGGCGCACGTGGCGCTCCGGGTGGTTATGGCAATCGATACACCAGCGCATGTAGAGCGTATTGGCGCGGTAGGTCAGCGGCATCTCACCGATCGGCCCGTGGCAGGTGGTGCAGCCGATCCCTTTATTCAGATGAATGCTGTGGTCGAAGTAAACAAAATCCGGCACGGCGTTGACACGGGTCCATTCCAGCGACTTGTCCGTCGAGTAGCTCGCGCGCACAGGCTCCAGCATGGAACTATTCAGCCAGAGTTTGGAGTGGCAACTCATGCAGATTTGCGTGGTGGGAACACCCGCGTAGGAAGACTTCTCTACCGACGTGTGGCAGTAGCGGCAGTCGATGCCGTCGTCGGTCACGTGATGCTTGTGGCTGAAGGGAACCGGCTGCTGTCGGGCCACGTTGACGTCGGTATAGTAGGGAGATTGATTGATGGCAAAAATGATATACCCCAACCCTCCCAGGATGAAGACCGCGCCATAGATCGTCACCTTGGAGATCGTGTTCGTGCTGCGATGGAAGATCTGCGCCATCGAACGATTTTGCCTGACGCCCCTGAGGAGAATTTGCCCGGCAGCTATTCTTGCGCCGGTACGTCATACTGCGAGGTTGTTACATCCCCGGAAAGGCGGTATCGAAATGTGTTCAGCCCTGCTTGATTCCCCCGGGCGTTCGACCTAACCTTGCACGAAGGGAGTCCTGAAGATCTCTGGTTCACCGCCATCTTCGCGTTGCATAGAATGTGTCCCAGAAACAGTAAATTATATTTTGCGTGGGATTTGTTTGTCAAAAGAAAATCGCGAATGCTATTGCAGCACCCGCAGCATGTCGCGATTCGGATGCAGATCAGTTTTATCTCGCAACGCGATATTGATTGACCGGTGCTTCGCCGTAATGAGTGCGGGGCAGGGCGAAGAGAATCAGAACCCTACGGCTCGTCGGACTCGAACTTCTCCTTATATTCCATCTCGTCCGGCTTGCCGGGCGTCTGCACGGCGATCTCAATCCTTCCCATGCGCAAGCCCGGAGAGTAAGCGCTGATAGTCGCGTGGCCCGTCCGCTCCGTGGCCTGAAAAGCCATCCGGGCCATGCCGGCGACGGAGTCGAGCGTCCATCCCGCCCCGTGCCCGAGCCAGGTTTGCCGCCGGAGTTCACCGGGTCCGGCGGAGGTGAAAGTGATGGGGACTGCCGCCCCCGGGACCACCGTGCCGTTCTCGTCCACCACCCGCGCCGTTAAGTAGGCAAAGCTCTCCAGGTTGCCCGATTCCAGTTCCCGCGCATCCGCTTCGAGTACGAGGTGGTGAGGCGCGCCGGCGGTTTGGCGCTGGTCGCTCCACTCCTTCCCCTCATGCCGTGCGATCGCCTTCAGAGTCCCCGGCTGATAAGGCACGGTCCACACGCGCGGCGGGTGCGCGAGTCCCGCCTCGCTCGCGTCGGACTTGCTTCCCAGCGACTTGCCATTGAGGAAGAGTTCCACTTCTTGAGCGTTGCTAAACACCCTGACGCTGCGCGCCTGGCCTTCGGTCCCCGGCCACGTCCAATGGCCCATAATATGGACCATGGCCGTGGTCGTCCACTGGCTCTGATAGAAGTAGTAAACGTCCTTGGGGATTCGCCACAGATCGCACATGCCGAAGCTGACGACGTGAGGGATTACGGTGTCATAAGTCTCACCCTCGTAATCAAACTGATGCCAGATGGCGCCGCCGGCCATCCAGGGGCGCAGATTCAACTGGCGCAAGTATTCTTCGTGGTTCTTACAGGCCAAATCTTCACTCTCCGGCCCGCCGCCGTAAATGCCGCGGCCCATGGTGGAGGCCGCATACTCCGCCGTGAGATAAGGGCGGTTCGGAAACCGTTGGTGTTTATCGTCGGTTTCCTTGCCCGCGCCCAGCCCCACCACATCCACCAGCGCTTCCATCTCGTCGCCGCGAGGCTCGTGCATGGCCACGGGCCGCGAGGGGTCGAGGTGGCGATAGCGCTCGGCAACCGCCGCAATCACCTTTTTCGCGACCGACTGGGGAGCGTTCACCTCACCGGCAATACCCCACACGATAATGCTGGGATGGTTGTGGTCCCGGCGGATCATCTCGTTCGCCATGTTCAGGCAATTGGCGATGTATTCCGGCGGATTGCCGATTTCCTTGTTGATGGGGAGTTCCTCCCACACCATCAGGCCCAGGCGGTCGGAAGCTTCCATCGTCGCCGGGTCGTGCGGGTAGTGCGAGGTCCGCCAGAAGTTCACGCCCATCGCGCGCATGATCTCCATGTCCTTCACGTGCCGGGAATTGGGGAGGGCGTTGCCCATTCCCGGATACACCTGATGCCAGGTCGTCCCTTGCAACTGCACGCGTTTTCCGTTCAGAAAGAACCCTCTCTGCGCGTCGAACTTAAACCAACGGAAGCCCAGAGGATTCTCGATGCTGTCCACCGGGCGCGACCCATCGAGCAGGCTGGTTCGAAGGCGGTAGAGGTGGGGAGAGTCCGGAGACCAGAGCAAAGGGTTGGTCACTGCGCCGCCATCCTGCGTGACCTCGCGTGCTTCGCGGGGCGGAATCTGCACGGGAATTGAAAGGCTTTTGACCAAACCACCCTTCGGATCAAACACCTCGTGCACGAGAGTCAGTTCCACAGTCTTTGGCGATTTGTTCACCACCCGGGATTGCAGCTTGAGTTCCGCGGCCTGAGCGCTCACGCTGGGGGTGAACCAGAACACGTCGGAGACGTAGGACGGCTCGGAAATGCGCAGCCAGACATCACGATAGATCCCGCCGTAGAAGGTGTAATCGGTCTTGACCGTGGGCGGCAGCGTGTCGCGAAACAGGTTATCGACCTTCACCGTAAGAACATTTTCCGCGTCCCCAAATTTCACGAAGTCAGTGACATCCAGTTCAAAGCTGGTATAACCGCCCTGGTGCTCGCCCACGCGTTGGCCATTGAGCCAGAACTCCGCGACGCTATTGGCGGCTTCAAATTCAAGAAAAACGGACTTGCCGGAATGCTGGCTGGCCAGCTTGAAGTGCTTCCGGTACCAGCCAATCCCCCGCCAGTAGCCCGGCGCCTCGTCCATGGAGTCGTAGGCGTTCCAGGTGTGAGGCAGGTTGATGGCATCCCAACCGGCGTCGTCGTATTCGGGGCGGTGGGCTTCGCGAAAGCGCGGCTCGACCTGGGCGGCCGCTTCGTTCTGCCGGTCGAATGAACCCAGCGCGCCGGTCCCCTGTGACTGCCGTGCGAACCGCCAGCCGCGATTGAAGTTCTCCCGAATCCGCGGGCTCGCCCCCGGCATTGCCGTTTCCGCGGAACTGCGCGCTGGTGTTACGCCGTCTGGGTCCGTCGGCGCCGAGCGTGCGGCGAGCGGGGTCGCCGCCGGAACTGCCGCTAGTGTTCCCAGAAATTCTCTTCTGTCCATGGTTAATACCTGCCCCTATATACGTGCCACGGCCATCCTGGCCGTGACCGTCACGGGCTGGAAGCCCGTGCCCTCGAGTTTGTACATTTGCTGACGAGGCAAATTCGCACAGGCAAGAGTGCCTGTGCCACTAGTAGCACAGCCACTCCTGGCTGTGCACAAGGGGGGTAACGAGACGCCTCCCGCATGAAATCTCCAAACTCCGGTCACGGGCTGGAAGCCCGTGCCACCTCGGTTTTCCCTGCCACGTCAGAAATCTACCAACTGACCGCGATGACCGCGTAGGTCTTCACCTCGGGAATCGTGAACGACACCGAAGAGGGCCCGGGCGTGAAATTGAGCCCTCGGGGCGAATCCCCCTCGACCTCGTACAGGCTCACGTCCTTCGCGAATTTGCCGCCGGGAACGGCGCAGGTTACCCGCACCGAAGAGATCGTGGGAGTTTTCTGCGCATCATAGTTAACCAGATGGATAAGTCGTCGCTGCCGGGCGGCTTGCTCGACGAGGTTGGCCACCAGGAAATCCGGCCCGTCGACTTGCAGGGGCGGGTCGTCGTTCGCCGCCCAGCGGACCGCGTCAATGATCTGCTCCCAATTCCTGGGGCGTTTCCAAAAGCGATTGCTGATGTTGAAGTACGGCTCGGCTTCGGGAAGAGGCCCGTCATATTCCACGCCGGGAATGTAAACCACTCTCCCCTTGCCGGCCTGGTGGCGTTGCGCAGATCCCGCAGGGGCCGCAGCCTCCTCCACCTCCTCCTCGTAGTCGTGGGCCGGCGGCTGCCCTTCGGCCAATCTTTTCAAGCCCGGCTCGACGCGCAGGCGCCGCCACTCGTCGTAGAGCCCGGCCTGGCCGATCGCCACCAGGCCGCCGCCATTTTCCACAAAGGCGCGAATGCGCGCCAACTGTTCGTCCGAGAGGCATTCCGAATCCGGCAAGATCAGCACCCGGAGTTTGGCGAGATCGGGGAGCGGCTCATCGAATATCAAGTGGAAAGGGACACGCGACTGGATCAGAGCTTGCTCCGTGAGAATCGCGCTGAGCTGCGCGCGCGCGTGGTGGTAGGTAATCGAAGCGTGCGAGCGCAGCACGCCGACTGTGGCTACATCCTCCGTACCCAGGTAGAGTTCACGGTTCTTCCGGTAAAAGGCCACGTGTTGCAGCATCGCCGGCGGGATCGGCGCCGTACCGGCAAAGCCCAGCGTCTGATCGAAGGCCAGGCACTCGCCCATGGCGATGGGGTTGTCGGTGATGTAAGCCAGCAGGATATTGTGAAAAGCTCGGGCCAGCTTATAGCTCCGAATCTTGCTGATCAAACGGCCGTCGGGCAGGTAAACGCACGGATTCTCTTCCTCCGTCCAGAAGACATCCGTGGAGGTCAAAAGGCGCGCGTGGTCGATGGCATTCTCCCAGGCGCGGTTTCCGCCGGTAATGCCATGCGGGTTGATTTCAATCGCCACCTGGGGGTTGAGGGACCGCACGAACTCGGCCATCTGGCGCAATGCGTCAGCCATAACCTGGCAGCGGAAATCGATCCACTCCTGAATGGCGGGGTCAAAAATGATTGCCATCTTCTCCGGCCGATTCTGGCGGTTCCACTGCGGAGGGTTTACGAAATCGACGTTTTCAAAGCCGAACCGTTCGCGGCGCTTTTCCGGGGGGTATTTCGCCCGCAAAAAGGCGCGGAATCCCTCCACACATGCCGGGCAGTGGCAGGAATCGGGCTCCGCGTTGAGGTCGAAATTATCAAAATGAATGAAGTCGGTTTTGACTTCTTCCACGGCGTAGCGAACGATCTTCTTGAGGTAATCCAAATACTCCTGGTGGGTAAAGCACGGGCGGTAGCGATACGACTGCTGAAAGCCGTAAACCAGCAGGATGGGGAGGCCGCTCACGTCGCGCTGGATCCAATCCTTGGCGCGCGGTTCCTCAGCAAAGAAGGTCTCATACATCATGGTATTCCATTGGATGTAACTATCTACTTTCATGCCATAGCGATGAGCGATGGCCGCGGCGCGCCGGGCGTCTTCCATTTCCGGCTTCTCCGCCGCCATGCCGAAGCCTTTGTGGAGGTGGGTGTGAAAGACCTCGATGCCTTGCTCGTGGAGGGTGCGAATCAGTTCCTCACTCTGGTTCCATTCATATTCCTTGCGGGCATTCAGCGATTCGCCGCCGCGACGAATCACAAAGATGTAGGGTTCATGGCTTCCCCCCGCGTCGATAAGTCCGTTCTCGAGCCAGGCGGCACGGGGGAGCGGCGACCGGGTAATGCTGCCGATGGGCACCGGCATTTTCAGAATCTGCTGCACCGTCACTGCCGCAGCCATGCTTCCCATAAAGTCTCGGCGATTCATTGGAGCCTCCCCGTATTCTCAGCCAGGATTCCCATTTTGGCATCCTGAGGCACAGCAGTTTACACCCCACCGGCACATTCGGGACCACAATTATGCACTCCAGAAGCCTGTGTGCGATCGTCCCGGCGCATTTCTTGAGAGCGAGGTCAATCCCCGAAGTGAAGCTTCCTCACCTTGATATTCCACCGGAAGCGTTGTACGTTCACCTCGTATGTTTATATGATCCTCACCAGAATTGTGCATATGGCCGGCCACGCGCCCGGGCGACGAAGGTCGACCCCATGGTGGCGTTACGGCACCAATAAGCACCGGGAAAGCGCAAAACAACGGAACATTTGCATTCTCTTCGGTGTCTACAAAGTCGTACGGTCAGGGAGCTTGGGAGTAGCATCAACAGGTTTACGTAAGCAATGCGCCAGAACCGTAGCGACGGCGGGGCCGGTGATCGGCAGGTCTAAGGCGCTCGTTTGCGGCGAGGGATTTCCCCAATGCTCGAGGTCAAAGGGCTGACCAAGCGCTATAACAGCATCACCGCTGTCGACGGGGTCAGCTTCCGAGTTAACTCCGGCGAGGTCTACGGTTACCTCGGCCCTAACGGCTCGGGCAAGACCACGACGGTGAAAATGCTGACTGGGTTGCTTGAACCCACCGCCGGCCACATCTTCCTGGACGGGCAGGATATACGGTCAGATCTGGTCGCGTACCGCCGACAGCTCGGCTATGTCCCGGAAGAGCCGCAGCTCTACCCGTATCTGAGTGGCGAAGAGTACCTGGAGCTGGTGGGGCGATTGCGGTCCATCCCCGAACGATCACTCGCCGAGAAGGCCGAAAGCCTTTTAGAACTCTTCTCCCTCAGCTCACAACGGCACGCAGCCATCTCCTCTTACTCGAAGGGGATGAAGCAGAAAATCCTGATTTGCGCCGCCCTGCTGCACAATCCCAACGTCCTGATATTTGACGAGCCTCTTTCCGGCCTTGATGTTACTTCCGTCCTGGTTTTCAGGAACGTCATCAAGCTGCTGGCCAGCGAGGGCAAGATCATCGTGTACAGCTCGCACGTCCTGGAAGTGGTGGAGAAGCTGTGTTCCCGGGTGATGATTCTCCACCGGGGGCGCGCAGTGGCCAACGACGCGGTCGAGCGGCTGAGGGACTTGATGAAGCTCCCCTCTCTCGAGGAGATTTTCCGCGAGTTGGTTCTGCAAGAGGATACGGAAAGGGTAGCGAAGGACATTGTCGAAGTGATGAAACTCCACATCTGAAGGGTGCCGTGCCTTCCTTGGTCCGAATCCGTGAGCTCTTCCGTGACGAGGAAACGCACTTCGTCGGACTGGCGGAGCACTTCTTCCGCCGGTTTTTTGAGAACGAGTTTATCTCGCAGGGACGCGAGGCCCGGCTGACTGCCATCCAAGCTATCGCCTTGCTGGCTGTCCCGCCCATCCTTTACACGATTTACCTGGTCTTTCCTTACGACTACATCTGGTGGCATGATCCGCAGGCATACGCCACGGTTTCCCTGATCGACCATTGCCGTTTCGTTATGTTCTCAATGGTCATCATCGGGTTCGTTGCCGTGCTGGAATGGGACGCGTTGTTTCTCGATCGGCGAGACTATGCGACGCTGATTTCTCTGCCCCTTAAAGCGGCGACGATCTTCGCAGCCAAAATCACCGCGCTCCTGCTTTTTCTATCTTTCTTCACCGTTGCGGTGGGGGGCGTTCCCACCCTCTTCTACCCTCTCGTGGAATCCATGGCCATACGTGTATCGTTCCTGCGTCTTTGCGACATGATCCTGGCACACGCCATCGCGATCATCGCCGCCAGCGCATTCAGTTTTTTGCTGGTTGCAGCCGTGCAAGGCCTGCTCATCAACGTGCTTAGCCCCCGGGCCTTCAAAAAGGTTTCAATTGGCGTGCAAGTCGACGGAATGATCACGCTGTTATTCCTGCTCTTCCTTTTGCCGATCATATCCAACCCCCTGGCGGGCTTGCACAAGGCGGGGAGGTCACAGCTCTTCTGGTTTCCACCCCTATGGTTTCTGGGCCTGTATCAAACCCTTCTGGGCTCACACGATGCCGTGTTCCACTCTTTAGCCTGGATTTCCATCATGGCGCTTGGCCTGGTGACCCTCGCCTGCGCAGCCGGTTATATCCTCAATTACAAACGCCACATGCAGCAAGCGCTGGAAGCGGCCGAGGCTGACCCTGCCGGTCCGTCATGGCTCACGGGAGCAGCGATGACGTTGATGAACCAACTGGTGCTACGCAAGCCGCTGGAGCGTGCCACTTTTTATTTTGTGATGAGAACCCTCGCGCGCAGCACCAAACACCGGCTCTACTTTGCCACTTACGTCGGGGTAGGGTTGGCGTTGGCGCTGTTCGGGATACTTGCAGCGCTGGCGCAGTCGGCGCGCGGGTATTTTATCGACGTCATTTCCCAGCCGAACCAAGCCATGCTCGCCATCCCATTGATCATATCTTTCTTCTTATTATCGGGGATGCGCATGGTCTTCACCGTCCCCGCGGAACTACCGGCGAACTGGGTTTTTCAGTTGGCCGAGGACAAGAACCGGGTTGACGGTCTCGCTGGAGCGAGAAAGGCCATGATCGTGCCCGCCGTTTTGATTCTCGTCGCCCTCTTTCCCTTCTATGTCGTTCTCTGGGGGTGGTCCCCGGCCTTCATGCACCTGGTCTTTTGCCTGATGCTATCCCTCATCCTCGTGGAGTTGCTGCTTTTAAATTTCCGCAAGATTCCCTTTACCTGCTCCTATCCGGCAGGGAAGGTTAACGTTACGGTGCTTGCCGTTTTTTACTGGTTCGCCTTCACGACGTACGCTTACACGATGGCCACTTTCGAACGGTGGCTGCTCCAGGATGACATCCGGTGGATTGTCTTCCTGGGCCTGGCGCTGGTTGCGCTCGCGGCACTTGTCCGGTGGCGAAATACTCGGTTGGCCAGGGGATGTAGCATCGTTTACGAAGATGCGGCGACCCCGGAAGTGCAAACGTTGAATCTCAATGCCTAAAGGTGGAAGGCTCTTACGGGGTGTTCTTCTCAACGTAGCGGCGGTTATTCGGTAAATCGAAGTTCGTTTTCATTTCGCCGCTGACCGTGATGGGGAAGGTTTGCTCCGTCGAGACGCCATCCACTCCCTCCACTTTCAGCCGCACGGTGTAGGAGGCAGGCTCGGTAAAGGCATGGTTCACTCGAGCGCCATCTTCGCTGGTGCCGTCGCCGAAATCCCAATGGTAGATGATGGCTGGAACGCCCTCCGCCTTCGCCGCGGTGGAAAACTTCACCATCGCCCCGGTTTGGGCGCTGGAGGGGACGTCTGCCGTGACCGCAGGTGGCGCGGCGGCCACGGAAGTGTCGATGATCTTGATCATACGGACGGAGTGTGCGGGCTGGCCGTCCAGCGTCAGCCTGCCGCCCTCGAGGTCCACGGCCTTGCTGCCATCGAAAATGTCGGACGCCTGGTAGGTATCGCCCTCACGCAGTCCTAAGTCCGCCAGCGTGAAGGTGTGCGAACGCGCCCCGTCCGTCCAATTGAATATGGTTAGCATTGATAGCCTTTCATACTCTGTCAAGAAAAACACGCTGGGGAGTTCGTCCTCCGCCCGGTAAGTCATCAAGTCGAGAGGCCGAGAAACCCGTCCGAGTCTTGCCATCTGAAGCAAGTCCGCGTTTTCGACCAGCGCCCGCCGGTCGCTTTGCACGCTCAGCAGGGGCATGTCATCGCCCAGCTCGAACATGCCGCCGGAAACCGCCGCCAGCGCGATGGAAACTTCCGCATCATCCAGGGAGATGGGCTTTCGAGCCGTGTGCCACCCCGGAGTCATGTGCTGCGCGGCCACGGTGAAAGCGTCGGGGTCGCTGGTGAACCAGTTTCCATGCATATAGTAGCGCGCGGCAATGCCCGGGTCGGCCTCGCGGCTGGCGACAAAGGCGTGTCCCGTATCCACGGAAATCCGGCCGATATCCACGATTCCCACCGGGTTCAGCATGGGGCTGCCGTCCTTATCGAGCAGCACGTCTTCGCCCACCGCCTCGCGGATGATCTGGAGCCCCAGGCGTTGCGCCTCCAGCGCCGTGGTGTTGGGCCGATAGCGGAATCCCTCGATGGCGCTGTCATCCATGAAATCCATTTTGATCAGCCGCACGCCCCAATCGCGAGTCAGGATTCGGTACGTCTGGCGCAAATACGCTTGCGCGCCGGGGTGGGTGGTGTCGAGCGCAAAAATCGGGTCCGTCGTACCCCTCCCCACGGACCCAATCTGGATGGGTCTGCCCTGCGCATTGTGTACCAGCCAATCCTTGTGGTGCTCGTAGACCCAGGCGCGGCCCGTCACTTCAAAGGGCGCGGTCCAGATGCCGAAGGTCAATCCTTGTTGGCAAACCTGGTGTCCCACGTAGCGCATGCCATCGGGAAATTGCGTGGCGTTGGGGGTGGTATATTCACCCCGCGCGTACTGGTATCCCTCATCGATGAAGAAAAACTTGTACCCCAGATCCTTCAAGTTCTGGGCTTGCCAACGCAGATTGGTCAGGGTGGGCGCCTCCGTGATCCCGCCATAGAAGACCGTCCAACTCCACCAGCCGATAGGGTTTTGAGCTGCCACTCGCGCCCGGTGCAGAATCCTGATGGCCTCGCCGAAGGCTTCCAGTTGCGCGTGATAGTCATTGCCCACGGCGAACATCATCCGCTCGGAAGCCAGTTCCTTCCCTGCCTCCACGGGCAGACTCAACTCGATTCGGTCCTCCTGCGGCGCCTTTTGGAGAGATTCTCCCACCTCGATTTCCGTCGTTCCCGTCGAGTCCACCGTGTAGGAGGTAATCTTGGGCTCGCCTCCCGAGGCCTTCTCCACGCGCAGGTGCAGGATGTTCAGAAGCCGCCTTGAGGTGAGCGTTGCCAGCAATAAGCTCTGCTTGCTTTCCTGGTTGTAGATCAGTTGGCTGCCCACGCCCCGGTGCACGCCCTCGGGCGCCTGCGCCAAATCGAGAATCCGCATCTCTGGGCGGTCTTCGCTGAAGCTATCCGATAGCACGCGGTCTGCCCCCTCGCGCCCGCCGAGATTGACCAGACCGTTGCCGACCGCTTCCAGGCTGCGAATGGCCTGGACGCTCAGCGCCTTCCCGGTGGTGTTGCGCACCGTGACTTCCACGTCGCCGTAAGCGTGCTGATCGTAAAGGCGCAAGACCGTGACCAGGTCCGGCTTTCCCGCCAGGCCACTGTAAGTGACCCTGATGGCGTGCCCACTGCCCAGATCATCCTGAAAGTTGGACTCTTCGGCGATCTGCTTGGGATATTCGTTCGAGCGCACCCACTGACGATCGATTTCGGCGCCAACACGCGCCACCAGCACCGCCTGCTCCAAGCCCTTCGCCTGGATGCTGTACGATCCATCGTGAGTGTTCACCGAAACAGTCAACTGCTCGTTATGGATTGAAGAGGTTTGCTGGGCCGCGCCCTGCGTCACCCCTGTCAGGATCAGAGCCGCCGCCAGCGCCAGCGCATGAATGCCTCGATCTCCAAAGAATCGTAAGAACATAACCGTCTCCAATAAACGCGAGTTCCGAGTTGGTTCTGTCAAGCGGGCTGGATTATACCCATAATCGTCCTCGCTTCCAATCTGCCGATGGCATAGTCCCTGAGCGCACCTTGGAGCAGCCCAAAGCCCCGTGAAGCTTGGCGGAGCGGGTGGCCGGGGCTGCCGGGCGGCCACTCAAAAAAACTCTTGACTCTAACGTAACGTCAGGGCGGATCATCCTTTACGGAGGCGACGTTGAAACCCAACACCACCGGCACATACCGGGTGCAAGAGTTTGCCGAGTTGGCAGGCGTCACGGTTCGTACCCTTCATCATTACGACCACATCGGCTTGCTCAAGCCCAGGCGGCGCACGGAAAGCGGCTACCGGCTTTACAGTGACCTCGACCTCGCGCGCCTGGAACAAATTGTGGTGTTGAAATTTCTAGGCTTGCCACTCAGCGAGATCCGTGACCTGCTCGAGGATGTTGCTGCCCTGCCGGGTACGCTGCGGCGCCAGCAACGAATGTTGGCCGAAAAGCGCCGGCGACTCGACCGGGCCATTGCCGCCATCGACAAGGCCCAGCGGTCGATCCAGTCCCGGCGGGGACCGGACTGGAGTTTGTTCAAACAAATCATCAAGGAGATCGAGATGCAAAATGACGTGGATTGGACGAAGAAGTATTACAGTGGGGAAGCTCAAGCCAAAGTCGAGGCGCGGAAACACCTATGGTCGCCGGAACTGCAAGAACGGGTAAGCCGGCAGTGGGCGGAACTCTTTGCGGATATCGAGGCGTCGCTTGGCGAAGATCCCGCCGGGCAGAAGGCGCAAGCCCTGGTGGCGCGCTGGAAGAAACTGGTGGAGGGTTTCACGGGCGGCGATGCGGAGATCCAGAAGGGCTTGAATGCGATGTACGCCGACCAACAGAGCTGGCCGGAGGGGCCCAGGCAGAATTGGCAGATTCGCCCCGAGATTCATGATTTCATCATGAAGGCCATGAAGGCAGCGGGGGGAGGATCGTAACCCTCGGCTCGGGGAAACGCCTAAGGGGACGATCCAGGCGAGATGACAGGATGCTCTCAATGACCGGAATCCGCGGCGAAGGCAACTTCCCAGTTAACCGCTTCTGGTTGCCCCTCGAACGTGATCTGGAGCGATTTCCCCGCGCTTTGTTGTTGGACGGTGATCTCTCGATGATTCTCGCTCGTCGCCTTCGCCTGAGAGACCGTCACTCCGTCGGGAACATAGAGCCACAGAGTGTAGGGCTCACCGTCCACCGTCTGGGAAGAACCTCGCAGCGTCTTACTTGACACATCCCAGGCGAGGCTCCGGATCGAATAGGCGCCGGTGATGTGGCGAGAGGTTCCGATCAGTTGCGGCCGATTCAAGGCGGGATGAACCAGCAGCACGCGGGTATCATGCGGCTCAATCTCCACCTCCACGCGGTTGGTGAACACGCCCAACAGTTTCTGTTTCCAGAAATCAAAGGCGATATAGGGCGCGCCGGCGCTGAGTCCCAGTTTGTCCGCAAAAGAAAGCTCGCGGGTGGTTGTCCAACTCCGCCAGTTGGTCAGCGCCACCACATCATAGACTCCCGACGCGGCGTTCACCTTCACATCCAGAATTTCCGGGTAGTTGTGGATGTAATCGTCGGGGGTGGTGTGTTTGAACTTGTCCCACTGCATGTCCGTGCCCCGGCTGAACAGGTCGATAGGAAGGATGGGCATGGTGGGCATAGTCTTTTTCAAAAGATCGACTCTTTCCACCGGCAGTTCGGGCATCACGCTCGCCAGGGGGTAGGCAACGCCGGTCAGGGAAACGTAGGTGACCAGCGTGCGGGCTTCCGGCAGCGTGACGCCTAAACCCGAGAGCGGATCCTCGCGCGTGCGGGCGGTCTCGATCACCTGGGAGTCCCGTTTCTTTTCCGCTTCCGCCACGCTCATCGGCGGGTTCAACTCGATCCCTTCCCCGGGCATGGCGTAAACGACCAAGTGGTTCAGGAAAGCGTTGGCGTTGATGGAACTAAACAACGCATACATCCCCTGCCAGTTGCTATAGAGATCATGCCCGTTGAAGTAAGAGCCGAAGTATCCGATTCCGTTCAAGGGCGTGCCGGCCGGGCAACCCTCGATGAATCTTTGGGGGCCGATCGTCTCGCGGATCAACTTCAGCCGCTGGCGATAGGCGGCGAGAGGATCAATGGACTTGTCGTAGAGCCTGTCGAGGTCGACGCCCGGCGCATACTCGGGGATGGCATGTTCGCCGTCGAACTTGTAATACTCAAAGCCCCAGTCATCCAGGGTGGTGAATTCCCTCTTGAGGAACTCGAGGACCTGAGGATTGGTGGAATCTAGGGCGGGGGTATTGTAGTCAAGAACCATCTTTCCGCCCTTGTCGTGTAGATACCACTCGGGATGCTGCTGCACGGCTCCCGCATAGGCATTGGGGACGATCCACAGGCCCGGATGCAAGCCTTGGGACTTGATGTAGTCCGCCAACCATTTGGGCCCATGCGGGAACTTCTCCTTATCCCAGTTTTCGACCCAGTAATGCTCCCCGTTCTTTCCCCGGTCATAGCCGTCGTCCAGTTGCACATATTCGAATCCATAGGGCTTCAGGTTTCGAGCGAGCCAGCGGGCATTCGAGACGACGTCTTCCTCCCGCACTTGATCGTAGTAGCTGGTCCAACTCGACCAAACCATCGGCGCCGTGCGGAAGGTGAAGTCGTCAAACGGCAGGTAGTAAGGAACTCCCAGGGTTTTCGTAAAATAATGCGGGATCAAACGGATCAAGGTGTTTCCCGGCACGGGAATGGTCACGTTGAGCAGGTTCTGGTCCTGGCCGTTGCGCTCCATCCGCGTCTGGCTGGAAAATTCGATGGCGGTATCGGTTGGGCGGTCGAAGAGACTGTGCAGATTCGCACCTGACACGAGGCCCAAAGCAAAGTACTGGCACTCCGGATTCCGGCGAGGCAGGAAGGAGGGATTCCGGGTTTCATGTCCACCGTAACTACCCACGACTTCATTGGTTCCGACCCAGCTCACCGGCACTCCTTGGGGGTCCAGCAGGCGGGCGACGATGCGGCTGGCCTCGGCGGGCGCCTCGGCGGTAAGGACTCCCACAGCCGAGGAGCTTGAGATTTCCAGGGTGTTTTGACCCAAATTAAGCTGCCAGCCAGTTGGCGGTTGAGTGGTTCTGATGAGAACCTCATCCGCTCCCTTCTTCTCCACGGACCAGTTCTTGAACTGGTGCATGCCGTCCACATCCTGGAGACTGAGTCGGACGTTCTTGAGGACTATTCCCAGCTTGTCGTACGAAATGCTGAGGACGCCCTGTTCTCCGTTAGCGATAACCGTCCAGCCATCGCCGGTGGCGGACAGGGGGTTTCCCTTCTGAGCCCAACCTCCCGTCACGGTCAATCCCAACGCGATCACGAGTGAAAATAGCCTGTGCATTTACCCCTCCCCGACATTGGCCGTGGTACAGTTTGATGTTGTAGCGGCGAGTTCACGTCGCCAGTTGGCGGCATAAAGCCATCTCGACATCAAACTGTACCACTATTCAACCGTGCAGGAAGTTGACACCTTCAGCGCGGCCGTCGAAGGCGCAATGAAGTCGGGGGTTTGACTTTCTTTCGTCGTGCCGCCCTACTATGAGCCGGGCAGGTTCGTAGAATTCTTTTCGGGCCTGCCTGATATGGGGCATAATCTTTCTTCGACGGGGTCTCAACGTGACATCAGGGCGGACCGCCACGGAAGAGTTTGTCGAGCCATGATTGAGGAGAGCGATGACCGATAAGTTAGCGCGTCCCGGCGCCATTCGGACCGAAGGCGTCCAGCGCCACTTCCGCATGGGGGAGGCGACGATTCGCGCCGTGGATGGAATCTCCCTCGATGTCGCTGCCGGCGGATTCGTGGCGCTCCTCGGCAGTTCGGGATCGGGGAAGTCGTCGCTGTTGAACCTGCTCGCCGGCCTGGACCGCCCCACCGCCGGCGCGGTTATTGTCGATGGCCGCAACCTGGCGGAGATGTCCGGCGAGGAGCTCTCCCGGTACCGGCGGCTCCGCGTGGGGATGGTGTTCCAGGCTTTCAATCTCATCCCTACCATGACCCTGCTGGAGAATGTCGAGCTGCCCATGCGTTTCGCGGAAGTGGACCGCAGCAGGCGGCCGGAGCTGGCTCGCGAGGCCTTGGTGCGCGTCGGTTTGGGAGCGCGTCTTGCCCACCGGCCCAGCCAGCTCTCGGGAGGCGAACAGCAGCGTGCCGCCATCGCCCGCGCCCTGGTGAACCGGCCCAGCCTCCTGCTGGCCGATGAGCCCACCGGCAATCTGGATAGCCGCACGGGAGGCGAAATCCTGGCCTTGCTCCACGAGTTGAACGCCCAGTTCGGGATGACGGTGGTGATGGTAACCCACGAGCAGGCGCTCGCCGAACGCTATGCCGAGCGCCTGATATTCTTAGCCGACGGCAAGGTAGTGGCCGACCAAGCCATTGTCCCCACCTCCCGGGGTGGCACGGGCGGTGCCACGGGCGTCCCGCCCGTGTCGGGACATGGCCAGGATGGCCATGGCACGCCGGGAAAGGTGACCTTGTGAAAGCCGGGGACTTGGTTGAGCTCGCCGCGCGCAACCTGCGCGAGTCCGTGCTGCGGAATTCCCTGACCACGGTAGGCATCGGAGTGGGCGTCGCCTCGCTGGTGGCGATGCTCTCCCTGGGCATCGGACTGCAACAATTGGCCAACCGCCGGCTGGAGCGATCCGGACTCTTCGACACCATTGTGGTGACTTCGCGCCGGAGTCTGCGGGGATTCGATCGGCGCCCGCAGGGGAACGGTCCACCGCCGGCGGAGAGCCGCGCGCTCGATGAAAACGCGCGACTGGAAATTGCGCGCCTGCCGAGCGTGCTCGAGGCCACGCCGGACATCCGCTTCGTTACCGAGCTCCACTACCAAGGCAAGCCGCAGCTCACCATGGTGGCGGGCCTGCCTCCTTCGGCGGGGGAAAACGACGCCTTCGAAAACATTCAGGGGCATTTCTTTTCCTCCGGCACCGCCGACGAAGCAATTCTGCAAATCCAGTTCGCGGACGACCTGTTGGGGGTTCACCCGAAGCCGGGAGATCCGAGCCCGAAGCTGAACGCCGACACCCAAGCGCTGATCGGGAAGGAAATCACCCTCAGCTATGCGGAGCGCATGCCGTCGCCACAAACCTCGGCGGATAAGTCCCCAGCGGGGGAGAAGAGCGGCCCGCCGGAAACTTCGCCCGGCGCCGCGAATGGCGCCGGCGAGCCCGCGGCAGCATCGTTCTCCGTAGTGCCCAGGGAAAAAACGCTGCGCATCGTGGGGATCACAGACCAGGACCCCGACGGCATCCGTGGCGCTTCCGGCGCGCGGGTCTTCCTGCCGCTCCAGATGGTGGAGAATTTGCACATCATGTTGCCTTCCGGGATGCGCGAGAGCGCGGCCAACTTTTCGAATGTGCCCAGCTATCTCAGCCTCAGCGTGCGCGTGAAGAGCCCCAACAATGTGGAGTCTGTGCAGGATGCCGTCAAGAAGCTGGGCTTCAACACGTTTTCGGTGCTGGACGCCACGCGCAACTTGCGCCGCTTTTTCGCCGTGCTCGATCTCTTCCTCGGGATATTTGGCAGCCTGGCGCTTACCGTGGCAGCGCTGGGAATTGTGAATACGTTGGTCATGGCCATCTTAGAGCGGCGCCGGGAAATCGGCATCATGAAGGCGATTGGCGCCAGTGACGGCGACGTCAAGAAGCTCTTCTTTGCCGAGGCCGCGGTTATGGGCTTGGTGGGCGGAATCCTGGGAGTGGCCCTCGGGTGGTCGATCGGCCGGGTGATCAACATTGGCACGAACATCTATTTGCGGCGCCAGGATCTGCCCGCCGAGAATTTGTGGTCCGTTCCCTGGTGGCTGGTGGCGGGAGCAATTGTCTTCGCCGTCGTGGTAAGCATGATTTCCGGCCTTTATCCCGCCGCGCGGGCCGCCCGGCTCGATCCCGTACAGGCTTTGCGATACGAATGATGGAGGGGATGGTAGGTCGTAGGTGGTAGGCGGGGAGGCCGCTCATGAGCTTGCGACTTGCCATCGGATTCGCCGCGCTCCTCGTGGCCGCATCCAACCTGGCGCGCGCCCAAGGCCGCATCGAGTGCAGCGTGGTCACGAGCCGCATCCTGCGCGAGTCGGTTCGCTATTGCGCCTTTCTTCCCTCGAGTTACGACCTGACAGCGACGGGCAAAAACCCGCAGGCAGAAGATGCGCCCCGCTATCCCGTGCTCTACGACCTGCACGGCCTCGGCGACAACGAACAGTCCCTTTTGAATACGGGAGCGTGGAGCCTGATTCAGGACCTCCGCGAGCGGCACAAGATCGGTGAGTTTTTGATTGTCACGCCGGACGGAGCGCGAAGCTTCTACATCAACTCACGCGACGGCCGGACGCGCTATAGCGATTTCTTCCTGCAAGAGTTCATGCCCAGCATCGAGCACAAGTATCGTGTGCGCGCCGGGCGAAGCTCGCGGGGCATTTGGGGGGTGTCGATGGGCGGCTACGGAGCCCTGCGCTTTGCCTTCGCATATCCGCAACTGTTCTCCTCGGTAAGCGCGCATAGCGCCGCCCTGGTGGCCGAGGCGCCGCACCCCGCGAACCACAGCAGGGGTGAGGGTTCTCCGCTCGTGGGCATGCTGGGCGCGCTATTTGGGAACCCCATCGACCCCGCCTTCTGGAACGCCAATAGCCCCTTTGTTCTGGCCAAGAGAAACGTCGCGGCGTTATCCCGCCTAAAAATCTATTTCGATTGTGGCAGCGAGGACAGTTACGGCTTCGACCAGGGCGCAAGGGATTTGCATGAGGAACTCGATGCGCTGAAAGTGAAGCACGAGTTCCACATTTACCCCGGCGGTCACGGCCTGGATTATTTTCTCGCCCACCTCGCCGCCTCGATGGAATTCCACTCGCGCGCCTTCCAGGAAGCGCGCTAAAGTCGACCTACACATTTGCTGGCCAAGCCTCCAATTTGTGAGACAATGCCGGGGGCTGGATGGACATGCTCCAGACCAATTCAGAGCCAAAGGAGGTGTGTATGTCCATAATTTCGAGAAGAGAGTTTTTCCAGAATGCGGCGGCCGGTGCGGCGGTGGCTGGAATCCTGTCCGCAGGCGCGCGCGAGCTTTTCGCCAATCCGCTGGGATTGCCGATTGGTTGTCAGACGTGGCCCGTGCGGGAGAAGATCGCCAAGGATTTTCCCGGCACCATCAAGCTGTTGGCGGCCGCCGGATTTCAAAGGGTTGAGCTGTGCTCGCCGATTGGCTACGCCGATTCCGGCTTCGCCGGGCTCTCCAAGTACTCCGGGGCGGAACTGCGGAAGATCTTGGCCGATGCGGGCGTCAAATGCGTGAGCTCGCATTTCGGCATCGAGGAGCTCCGGAAAGATCAGGCGGCCAGCATTGCCTGGGCAAAGGACGTCGGCCTGACGCAAATGATGGTGCCCAGCCTCGACGGGCCACCGCACCCGACGATGGACGACGTGAAGCGGGCGGCCGACGAATACAACAAAATGGGCGAACAGGCGGCCAAGGCCGGTATTCAGCAGGGCCTTCACAATGAGGATTTTGAACTCACCAAGGTCGATGGCCAGCGCACCTATGACGTGCTGTTCAAACTTCTCGACCCGAAGCTGGTCAAGTTCCAGTTCCAGGTCTCCACGATCAGCGCCGGCTACGACGCGGCCGAGTACTTCACCAAGTATCCGGGCCGCTTCATTTCGATGCACGTCCAGGGTTGGTCCACGAAGACGCGGAAAGAAATGGCGGTGGGCCAGGACGACCTCGACTGGAAGAAGATCTTTACCGCGGCGAAAACCGGCGGGATCAAGAATTACTTTGTCGAAATGAATCTGGAGCTGATGAAGGCCAGCGTTCCCTACCTTCGGAACCTACAGGTCTGATGCGGGCCGCCGCTGTCAGTACTCTGCTGCACGTGAGTCGCTGTCTCTCTTGGTGACGTGCGTGTTTACAGCCTCCGGCATCTGGGTGAGGGCAGGGGGCGGCGTCCCGGCAAAGACCGCAGCCCCCTGCCCCAACCCGGATGACCGGGCACAGGGCGGCAAAGCCGCAAACAACGCGTCTCGTAGGGGCACCCCTCGTGGGTGCCCTTGTGGAGGGCACCCACGAGGGGTGCCCCTACGAGACGTTCAAATTGCTTGGTAAAAAAAACAAAAATTCACGGTATTGCAATGCAGAGCATCGCGGCCCCCGGGGCCGCCAACATCTATGGTTGAGTGCCTGTTCTATCTCCTCTTAACGATTCTCCGGCGCTCAGCCAGTGCAGAAACGCCATCACCCAAAGCACTTCTCCGAGAGCAAACAGGGGCCAATTGAACAGTCTCGGCATCCCCCCCGCCATGACGTTGCGGTAGTCCCAGGTAAAGGCGGCCAGGATAATCAACGCTCCCGCGCAAGCCCCGAGCCAGTGAACTACCCTCGGCCTAACCGAATGCCCATTTGATTCCCGCCACAGATAGACGAGCCCTGTTCCGACCATCGTCAACGCCACCAATACTGGCGCGAGCACGGGTCCAGACCACGGCACGGGGACAAGAAATAAGATGTCCCAGGTCAGCAGCGACTTCGGCCAATCGATCAAAACCTTCAAAAAGGCATAATAGGCAAGATCCCAAGCTCCGAAAGCCAGCAGAAAAAACGCCAACCACTGCCGAAAATTACCGCCCACCACCGCGGCGACGGCGCCTAACATGAGCAGGGTTGCCATCTCGCGGGCAAGCTCCGTGCCCACCATTCTGACCATGTCCGGTCCGGCTGCCCTGACCTGCCCGGCGGAAAGGATCGGAAACAGATCGTCACGAGGGCTTGGGGGAGTGAACGTCGCGCGCGCGGCATCAAACTGCGGGCGTAAATAGGTAACCACCGCCGCCTCGACATAGCCGAAAGATAACCCGAAAAGCAGAATCGCAATGGCCTGGCGCTTCCAAGAGACCGGGGTGGCGGAGTTCATATCTCTCTCCCTGGAGACACAGAGGCGCAGAGTGATGAATTCAGAAGGCCTTTTCTCTGCGTCTCAGTGCCTCTGCGGTTGAGATATTTTTTTTCACACCTTGCCGCTCAACGGGCGATCTGGTAAGGCGTGTGGTTGAGCCGCTCGGCGCCGATCTCGGTGATCACAAAACCGTCTTCGATCCGCAGGCCGCCCCAGGGTGCGTCGAACAGCGGGATATCCACGGAAATCACCATATCGGGCTGGAACAGCGCGCTGCTGCTCGGTCCAAAGATGGGCGGCTCGAATTCGATCACGCCCACGCTGTGTACGCCGGAGTAAAGGAAATAGCGCCCCAAACCGGCGTCCTCGACCACGCGCCGCCCAATCTCCTCCACGGCGCGCCCTTCGATGCCCGACTGCATCGCCCGGAAGCACGCCTCCTGCGCCTGCCAGGCCACCTCCACCGCCCGCCGGATCTCATCCCCCGGATTTCCCACCAGCACCGGGCGGCCGATCGCGGCGTGATACCCCTCGTAGCGAGGAGCGATGGTGAGCAGTACCAGTTCATCCGCCTGGATGGCCCGGAATGTCGACCGCGCCAGAATGGGCCGCGAGTTGGGGCCGGAGGCGACAATCGTGTCGATGCCGGTGCCTTCCGCGCCCATCCGGCGCATCGCCGATTCCACTTCCGCCGCCACGGCGCGTTCCGTTGCCCCTACGCCAATTGCCTCCACCGCGGCATTCAGGCCCGCCTCCGCGATGCGGTAAGCGTAGCGGATGACGGCCAGTTCCGCCGGCGACTTCCGCGCCCGCACATCGCACATGGCGTTCTCAACGTCCGCCCATTGCGCGCGCGGGAAGCTCGCCTGGAACGATGCCAGCAGGTCGGCGCTCATCAACCCCCGCGCGGCCAAGCCGATCCGGCGCACCGCCGCCGAATCCGGGATTGCTTCCCCCACGATCTCGGCCAGGCTTTGGATGGTGCTGAAAGGGTAGTCTTCGTTGGGATGAGTGAACTCGCGCAACACGCGCACGTCGGAGACGCGGCCGGCCAGTAACGCGTATTCGCGGGTCTCCGGGCCGCAGAGCATGATGGGCGGGCCTTGCCGGAACAGCAGAATGCACACGGGCTCGAAGTGTACCGGGAAATTGGCCAGCCAGCGGGCGTGCGCCGCCCCAAAGACCGCCCGATCATCGGCGTACGCCACCAGCAGGTCGAGGTTCTCCCGATCCATCATGGCCTGCACCCGCGCCCAGCGCTGGGGAAATTCCTCCGCCGGGATGGCCGGCTTGGCGATGTTATCCATAGGTGTGGTTCCTCTCAATCAGTTTACCCGGCTGAATTTCCGGGCCTGTCATTTCCTTACTCGTCGATATTGCCGTTCTCGAATCTCGATGGACAGATAACATATACGTGGCCGCCCCGGAATGCAATCACGCGAATGGGCTGTAAAAGGTTGTTTTTTTAGCAAACATTTTGGGCCTTAGGTGGGGCAACTCTCCTACCCATTTAAGATGAGTCATGGTTGAATCCTGCGCGCAGCGCTTTTGGAGTGCGGTCGCAGCAGTTACCGCTTTTGTTCTGGCTCTTGCACAATTCCCGTATGAACCACGGGCGGAAAGCGGTAGCTGCTGCGACCGTACTCCAAAAGCGGGCTGCGTCCGCAGGGAAGGTTGCTTACCTCCAGCCTCGACTCGGGATCACGCATTTGGTTGCGGCCCCGCCGCCTCTGCGCTACACCGGCCTCCGGGCTACCCGCTCGGACGTAGCGCGGGCAGCCTGCCCCCGTTCAAATCTAAGGGTTTCCTAACGTCCCTACGTTGTGACGCATTTTTGTGGTAAGCTATTGGGTAACATCTTTTATGATACGGTTTATGTTTGACGAATATTGAAGCTTAAGATGATGGCAGCGCAATTGAGAATGCGATTGCCCCTTTTGGGTAAATCAGGGCTTTATTCTTTCTGTGCGAGTGACGTGGATTAGAAAATCAAGCAATTGAATCCATGGTGTTTGTTTCCATTGATGCCGTTTGGTGTTCAAAGTGCTCTTATCCTTACACGGAAAGCAAATCGGGCTTCATACACACAGCGGATGGCCATGAAAGTTCTGGATGCAAATGGACACCCCACTCGCATCCCGTTCAGCTATCGAGAAGTAGTTAATGGGCATCATCTAACGCAGAATGTCAGGATTGAGCCGTAGGATAACCATCGTGGTTCCCTGGGCTCCTCTCGCCGGGGCAGGCTTCTGAGCCTTGGCTTGGGCGGTGGATTTAGTTGCCGAATCGAAAGTGGTCTGGTCTAGTGGCATTTTTTTCTCAATTCCACGGTTTCGGAAAATGAATGGAGGACACATGGTAATTAAGGACACCGCTTGGAAAGTGCTCGTGCTCGCGGGACTGGCAATGTGGGCATCGCCCGCCGGCGCTTCGGTCGTGAACATCGCAACAAAACATCCTCAGACTGTAGCTCCCGTGTCAGGAATCACGTTGGGCGAGGCGACTCAAACCACAATACTCATCGGGACGGGCAGCACAGATTCTCTCGATGTTGATCTGGGAAGCTGTAATGGTCAGACTTGTACCTTGAGTGGAGTGGCGAATGGCACGGGACTTCTCGCCTCCAAGGGGCAATATGCCATCACCTCGCCTGCCGACATTGACCTCGTGCTAAACTCCAAGACCGGGTTGTGGACGGCCGATATGCGAGGCGACGATGTAACCTTTGACTACACCAGCAAACCCGGCGGTAAAGGTACAACTTTGCTTACCGGTATGCTGAATCAAATCCAGTTCCAACCGGTATCGACCAAGGTAAGCGGCGGACAGATTTGGTATACCGCCTCCGCTGACCTCTCGGTCACGGGCGGGTCGCTGGACAGGTCCGGAGGAGAGAGCCTGCAACTGGACCTCAATTTGGTACCCAAGAACTTCACTAACCTGCTGGGGTCGAGGGAGACCGGCAAGACCGAGGCCATCAACTTCGGGCACGGGACCCTAACGCCCACGCCGGAACCGGCTTCGCTCCTGTTACTGGGTTCTGGATTTCTCTTGGTAGCGGCATTTTTCCGCGGGCGCCTTCGCCGCGTCATGTCGCTTGGATAAGGGTGGACGACCGGCGGCGTGAAAGCAAGTAGCGCGGACCTGCGGTTCAAGGTCCGCGGCTTTTTCATCCGAGATTACGCAATCCGGTTCAAATCCGCGCGCAAACAGCGAACTCGTAGCGCCTGCGGTTCAAGGTCCGCGGCTTTTTCATCCGAGATTACGCAATCCGGTTCAAATCCGCACGCAAACAGCGAACCCGTAGCGCGGACCTGCTCTCCAAGGTCCGCGGCTTTTAATTTGGAATTACGCAACAAGGTTCAAATCCGCGCGCAAACAGCGAACTCGTAGCGCGGACCTGCTCCCCAAGGTCCGCGGCTTTTCGGCTTCAAATGCGCGTACGCACATCGAAGGGGAGCGGGACGCGATCGATGCGCAGTCCGCAGAACCGTTCTTGGTCCTCCCCGCTAACCCCCGCGTATTCCCGCATGCTTGGCCGCTTCCAGAAAAGCCCCAGACCTTGGGGTGCAGGTCTGATGCGCTACGGTTTCTGCACTAATCCAGGGTTAAATGGATGTATTCGACCTTCTCGTGATACTCCCGCACAGTCCGCAGGGCCCGGTCGAAAAGGGGATAATTTACGCTCACCCCCAACGGCGTGCAAGGCCAAAAAGCCGCGGACATTGGGGAGCAGGTCCGCGCTACAAACTTGGTAACGGTCACGCACTCCTGGCCATTGATGGGCGCACGCGGATTTGGAGATGAAGGGCTCGATTCTGGATGAAAAGCCGCGGACCTTGAGGAGCAGGTCCGCGCTACCTCGCTTGGTCACCCGCGGGCCATCAAACCTTCCCTCCCGTCAGGATTGGTTGCCAGGTCGATGCAGGTCCATGCCATGGCCAGGGCGCCGTCCGCGAGCGCCTTGTCCGCGGCGGGGGTGACGCAGTGGGCGGCGAATTCCGGCTGGTGGTTGACGGCAGGGAGGGAATTGATGCCGATCATGGGATGGATGGAAGGCATGGCCAGCGAGACGTTGCCCATGTCGGAGGAACCGGTAGGCCGCGTCTCCCACTCGCCGAGGTTGGGGAACGGCCGCCCCAGCGCTTCCGAGTTCCTGCGGTAAAGCGCCGCCATGGCCTCGTGGTGCCGCATCTCGGCGTAAGGCTTGTCGCCACCGGCAATGGCAATTTTCGCGCCCGTGGCCAGAGCTCCGGCCTCAAAGCAGCGGTACACGCGGGGCCGCAATTCGGTGAGTTGATCCAGGGTTTCGGAGCGCACGATGTACTTGGCGGAAGTGTGGGCGGGAACGACGTTGGGGGCCGCGCCCCCGTTGGTCACGATGCCGTGGATTCGATCGGTGGAGCGGATATGCTGCCGCAGCAGGCCTAGCGCCGTTTGCGCGATGGTGATGGCATCGGCGGCGTTCACGCCCACCTCCGGAAAGGCCGAGGCATGGGACTCCTTCCCCGTGTAATAAACCTCAAACATGGAGGCCGCAATCATCTTCGCCCGGAGCATGTCAAAGGGCGCCGGGTGCACCATCATGGCGGCGTGAAGGCCCGCAAAAGCGCCGCGCTCGAGCAGCAGAATCTTCCCGCCGGCGTTGCCCACTTCTTCGGCAGGCGTGCCGATGACGCTGACGGTGAGGCCCACCTCGTCTGCCACTTTGGCGGCGGCCAGCGCTGCGCCCACCGCCGAAGCGGCGATGATGTTGTGGCCGCAAGCGTGGCCTATTCCCGGCAGGCAATCGTATTCGGCGCAAATGCCGATGTGCAGGGGGCCGGACCCGGCGCGGGCGCGGAATGCCGTGGGAAGATCACCAATCCCCTTTTCCACCGCGAAGCCGGCGTCGGCCAGAGACTCGCAGAGCCAGGCAGAGGCTTGCTCTTCCTCAAAGCCCAACTCCGGATGGGCGTGGATGCGATGGCTGAGCTCGATCAGCCCCTCGCGGGCGGATTCGAAACGTTCTCGCGCGGCGGATTTTGCGTCCATGAGTCGCTCCCCTTTCCTGTCTGAGGCTTAGGGCAGAAGGATAACACGGTGCTACCAACATTCGAAGGGGGTAGGGTCATGGTACAGTGTTCACAGGGCGACGTCGTGCCATGGCCGTCCCCGGCCATGCACGAGCACGGGCGGGACGCCCCGTGGCAGGAAATCTTCGCGCATCACGAAGAATTTCGGGATGGGTAGCACAGCGCATCGGAGCCCCAACCCAAGTGCCATGGCCGTCCCGGCCATGCACGAGCACGGGCGGGACGCCCGTGGCACGAAACCGCGAGGAGTTAAAAAGATGACGGCAACCCACCCCTATGCGCAAATTCTCGGCGAGCGCGATCCGCTCGAGGTACTGGCAGAAACTCAGAAGAGCATTCCCGATATGGCGCGGACACTCGGCTCTGAGGGCCTGAAGCGCACCTACGCGCCAGGCAAGTGGACCGCTGCACAAGTGCTTGCGCACCTGGCCGACGCCGAAATGGCGTTCGGCTTTCGGGTGCGGCAGATCATTGCCGAGCCCAAGCTGGACATTCAGCCGTTCGATCAAGATCAGTGGGCCCGGCGTTACGACCGCATGGACGGGTGGGAGGCGGCACAGACGTTTCAGGCCCTTCGCGCCTGGAACCTGTCATTGTTTCGACTGTTGGACCAGGAAGATCTCGACAAGGCGGCCATCCACCCGGACCGCGGCATGGAGAAAGCCGAAACGGTCATCCGCATCATGGCTGGACACACTCTCCATCATTTGGCTCAACTGGAGAAGATACCCGCCCGCAGCGATTAGCCCCGGTCGCCCGATGGGATGGCGATGTTCAACGAATGCTCCACGCGAATGAGATTCGGGAGCCCGGGGATTTGCCGGGGATCGGGATGAAGAATGATTGGCGCCGGCGTCTCCAGCGAATACTCGATGCCGTTCGTAGATATATTCCGCTACTTATTACTTTATTGAAATCGAAACTTCCCATACGCACTCCTTCAAGATCGAGTTTCGAGGCCGGTAGAATAGCGCAGGAAAAAAGGTTTGGAAACCCAAGAAGGATTTGACCACCGAGGCACAGCGCGGCGGAGCCGCAACGAAAGCCGTGCCATGGCCGTCCCGGCCATGCTCGAGCACGGGCGGGACGCCCGCGGCAGGAAATCTTCGCGCATCACGAAGAATTTCGGGATGGGTAGCACAGCGCATCGGAGCCCCAACCCAAGTGCCATGGCCGTCCCGGCCATGTTCGAGCACGGGCGGGACGCCCGTGGCACGAAAGCTTGGCGCGTGACGTATAATCAGACAAGCTGTCCGTTATTTTTGTGGGACAACATTACCCTTTAGGTCAATAAATTTCTTGACAGCCATGGCCCGCTACGCTTACTTTAACCTGGAGGCTATTGTACTTGACCCGAGAGGCGCGGTACGAGCCTATGTTTCACCCGGGCAATCGCCCCATCCCCGACGCATGGAGGTCCCGCATGTCACTCCGGAAGGAACCAAAGATCACCGCAAAACGAATTGCCGCGAGCCGAGCGAACGGGAGGCGCTCGCGGGGCCCTTTGACCACTGAGAAGCGGGAAAAGATTCGCGCCGCCTTATTGCGCCATGGGTTTTCCGTGGCGGCGGAGGAGGAGGCGATGCGCGCCCTCGGCGAAGATCCGGCCGATTTCCTGAAACTGCTGGAAGCCCTCTGGGAGGAATGGAACCCCATCGGGGGCTTGCAAGAGGGATTAGTGATCCGTTTGGCGAGAGCCATGTGGCTGATGAATCGCGCCGACCGCATGCAGGAAGGCTACGCCCTGCGCCAGGCCCAGGACGTGAGCAGCGGGCGGCAGGACCGGCTGCACGCCCGGATGATGGGCCTCAAGATGACGGCGGATAGTTTGCGCTTGCTCGTCCAATCGGTAGCGCATCCGCATTACGTCACCCCTCCCGCTGACCTCGAGAAGATGAAGAACTTGCGCCAGGAGGGAGTGTTAAAGGAAATGGGCGAGATCGCTCTGGCTCTCTTCTATCAACTTCAGGCGCCGGGCACGGGCGAGGACGGGATCGACCCCGACGAACAGAGCCGCCGGGCGCTTCAAAGGATGAAGGAGATCTTTGGCCTAACTCCCGACTGTGCTCCCCCAGGATACGGCGCGCCGCCGCAATCCCGTCAGCCTGGGGAAAGTCCGCAGGATGCGCAACCCGGCGTAGCTCCGGCGGCAGCCTGCCCTTCGCCCAGCGCAGGGCAGGCTGAAAAGGTCGGCGCTGTGCAACCCGAGGACGAGGATGAGCGATATCCCAGCATCAGCGCGGCGGAGTGGGAGGCGCGGGAGCGCCCGCGCCAGCTTCTGGAGAATATCCTCACGCGGCAGGTGGAAATTTGCGAGGAGCAGCGCACCGCCCTCCTGAAGGAGTCCGTGAAAGGTCCGTCGCCCTACGAACGCGCCGCGGAAATCGCGCCCACCCACCCCCACGCACGGGTAATGCGGGGAATGCAGGACTCCAATTTTCGGGAAGTCCGCCGGGTCACCAACTTGCTGCTGAAGATTAAACGCCAGAGCCGCAACGAATAAGCTTGGCAGACCCTCTCGCGAACCTTGAATGTTGTTGAAAACACAGCAGGTTAGAGAAAAATCGAGAAAAAGGCGGCGGCCCCGGCATTAGGGCAAGTCATTGAAAATAATTAAGTTAAATAAATAACGAAGAGCCGGAGGCTTCCGGCGAACCTTGAATGTTACTGAAAAGACAGCCAGTTAACAGAAAATCGAGGGGATGGCGGCGGCCCCCGACATGGAGACAAACCTTTGAAAATAAGGAAGTTAAATAAATACTCCGGCGCGAAGGGTCGAAAAAAGGGGGGACGTAAAATTGCCGATCGCGTTTTGAATGTTACTGAAAATAAATGAGATAAAAAATTGATTTTGCGCAAATTTTCGGCGAACCTTGAATGTTACAGAAAAATAAACTACTTATCGTGCGCTAACCTTGAATGTTTATGATTTAAAATGAGTTATTGGTTTTCCAGGAATGCTGAGAATGCCAATGAAGTTCTGTAACCTGGCTCGCCTCGAGTCCGTAAGAGGATTCGAAGGGGAACGACTAGCTTTCCGCTGCATTCCCGATAAATCCTTGAATGACATGATAATGAAGGCTGCTGGATGACAGACCAGAAGGGGGCCCTGATTACCGGGTCGTGGGTCAGTTCGATGTAGAGGCGGCTTAACGCCGCCATTTGGCGAGGTAAACTCGCCGCTACATCACCGGATAAGCGCGCAAGGATCATGGAGGTTGGGCGAGTTCCCCTCAGGAGGAATTATGGATAAGCAGATGCGTAGGACGAGAGCAAGGATTCCGATGACAAGAATAGTGTGGGCCCTTCTTCTGGCGGGGTTGGGCGCGGCCACGTTTTCCGCTCGGCCGGTTGCGGCGGCGGATGGGGATTATCATCTCCTCAAGAAAGTGGTGCTGGGCGGGGAAGGGTTCTGGGACTATCTCATTTGCGACAGTGACGCACGCCGCATCTACATCTCGCGGGGCTCGCACGTGATGGTGGTGGACGCCGATAGCTACGCCGTGGTAGGGGACATTCCGGGCACGGATGGAGTACACGGCATCGCCCTGGCGCCGGAGCTCGGCCGCGGCTTCACGAGCAACGGCCGCACCAACACCGTCACCATTTTTGATCTTAAGACCCTGAAGGTTCTGGGGACGGCGCCCACGGGTGAGGGTCCTGACGCGATCGTGTACGACCCCGCCTCCAAGCGCGTGTTTACATTCAACGGCCACGGCGGCAACTCCACGGCCATCGATGCGGCCTCGGGAACCATCGCCGGAACGATCACCCTCGGCGGCCGGCCGGAGTTCGCCGCTGCCGATGGACAGGGGCACGTCTACAACAACCTGGAAGACAAGAGCGAACTGTTGCAGATCGATTCGCAAAAGCTCACCATCACCGCGCGCTGGCCGCTGGCGCCGGGGGATTCACCCTCGGGGTTGGCGATCGACAGCGAACACCGCCGGCTCTTTGCAGGCTGCCATAACCAGATGATGGTGGTGATGGATGCCGACTCCGGCAAGGTGCTGGCGACGCCGGCCATCGGCCAGGGCGTGGACGCCAATGGCTTCGACCCCGGAACGCAGCTCGCCTTCAGCTCCAACGGCGATGGCACGCTGACCGTCGTTCACGAAGACTCGGCGGATAAATTCACTCCCGTCGCGAGCGTCCCCACCCAGCGCGGAGCGCGCACCATGGCGGTGGATACGAAGGCCCATCGCATTTATCTCGTGACGGCGGAATTCAAAGCGGCGCCCGCGCCCACGCCGGACCAACCTCATCCCCGCCCGCAGGCTGTTCCGGGGTCGTTTACACTGTTGGTGATTGGCCAGTAAGATGAGGGTAGCGCGGACCTGTTCTGTAGGTCCGCGCTACACATGGTTTGGCCAAGCCGCGTCGAGCGCCGCCGACTAAAAACGAATCGAAAGAGTTTAGCCCCGTGACCCCAGACCCCTTAGAGGACCGATCATCCACAGCTTCAACGACGTTGGCAAGCACGCAGAGTCCGCTCCCCTTGCGAACCAGGCAGACCGTGGTGTACTTCATCATCCTCGTTGCCCTTGCGGTTCTCCCGTATCTCAACTCTTTGGGCAACACGTTTGTCTATGACGACATCGACCAGGTCGTGCGTAATCCCTACATTCAGAACTTCCATCATTTGCGGGAGATCTTTACCTCCTCGGTGTGGTCGTTCATGGGCGATTTCCGCGGCACGACCAACTATTACCGCCCCATAATGTCGCTGGGATATCTATTCTGTTACCAGCTTTTCGGGCCGAGCGCGTGGGGATTTCACTTGGTCAGTCTTCTGGTGAACGCGGGAGTGGTTCTGCTGGTTTTCCTGGTCACGCTCCGAATGTTTCGCTCCGCCGCCGTGGCCCTCCTGGCGGCAGGCATCTTTGCGCTCCACCCCATTCACAGCGAAGCGGTGGATTGGATTGCCGCGGTCACCGAACTCGAGTTGGCGTTCTTTTATCTTCTGACCTTTGGGTTATTCCTCGCCGCCGCGCGCCCGGCCGGCAAGTTTTCCGTCCCCCTCCAGATCGCCATGGCGGGAAGCTTTGTGCTGGCCCTGCTTTCCAAGGAGCAGGCGCTCACGCTTCCGTTACTTGCCACACTGTACGAGCACTTCTTCCGCGAGGATCGCGCGCAGACGAGCAAGGTCCAGAAGTTCCGGCGCTATGGCGCATTGTGGGCCCTCGCCGCGATTTATCTGGTGCTCCGCGCCCGCTATCTGGGCGGACTGGTGCCCAGCCTTGAGCCGGACGTGTTCGGGACCGGCGGGCTGGCGCTTGCGGCCCTGGCGCTGATTGGGCGTTACGGCTGGAAGCTCCTGTGGCCGGCCGAACTCTGCGCCTATTACCTTTTTCCCATCAAGGTTACCGCACTGTATCGAGGGGCGCTGGGGGGCGCGCTGGCTCTGGCGATTGGCACGTTGATCTTTATGGTCCTCCGGAAGTACAACCGGCAGGCGGCTTTCGGAGTGGTTTGGATGCTGGCCACGCTCGCCCCGGTATTGAATGTTCGTTGGATGACCAGCAACCCCTTTGCGGAACGTTACCTGTACCTCGCCTCGGTGGGGTTCTGCTGGGTATTGGGCTGGGCCGGCATGCGGGGGTGGAAGGCGCTTTCCACGCGCGGCCGGCGATGGCGCGTAGCGCTGCCCCTCGCGGCCGGCGTTGTCGCCACCCTTTGGGCTATTCGCATCATCGCTCGAAACCGCGACTGGCACAATAACGTGACCTTTTACACCGCGACGCTGGCGGTTTCACCGGACGCCTATTACATCCACAACAATCTGGGCACCGTATACTGGGCGCAGGGAAACATTCCGGCAGCGGAAAGGGAATGGCGCACCGCACTGCGCCTGGCGCCCGGCAGCGAATACGTTCTGCACAATCTCGGCTTGGTGGCCAACACGCAGAAGCACTATCCCGAAGCGGAAACCCTCTTCCGGCGCGCCCTGGCGATCCGGCCGAATTACAGTGACGCCCATTTGGACCTGGGGAAAACCTACGAAGCCACCGGCCGGTTGCCGGAAGCGGAGGCCGAGTTCCGCGCCGCCGAAAATCTTTCACCCCTCAATTTGCGCGCGCACCTTGCCTTGAGTGAATTCTATTTTGACCGGCGGCAACTGCCCGAGGCGGAGGCGGAAGCGCGCCGCTCGGTGGAAATAGAGCCTACTCCAAAAGGCTATTGGAACCTGGGATTGGTGGAATGGCTCAAGGGAAACCGCAGCGGCGCGGAGCGCGCCTTTCTGGACGCGGCGGCGCTGGCCCCTGCCGAGAGCCGGTCGCATTTCATGCTGGGACTTTTCTATATGGACTCCAACCGGACCGCCGAGGCGATCCGCGAATACCGCGCCGGGCTGCAGCTTGACCCCAAAAACGCCGACGCGATCGCCAACCTCAGAAAGTTGGAATTCCTCGCGGGACAACCCTGATGAACGCCTGGGCGGAATTGTGGACGGAATCGACGAAATCATGGACAAATCATGGACGAAATCATTGACGGGAGGAGAGGGTTCGATTATCCTCTACGCCGTTTCGGGTGGTCTGGGGGTGAACTCGAACTGGGGATGGACGCGTTCTCCGAAGCATGGAAGCTTCGAGGGCCGAAAGAAAGTCAACGCGCGCGTTGACTTTCCCGCACCGCTGAGGTAACTTGAATTAAGGGACTTGCGTCCCCTCCCGGACCCTATGACTCCTGAGAGCAGCGTCGTCGAGGTGACACTGGAAAGTGACCTCAAGAATGTTGAGGTGGCGGAGGAAATTACCCGGCGCGTGGCCGGCACCGCAGGATTCGATGAGGACGATCAGCACCGCATTGAAATGGCCGTGCATGAGTCGATGATTAATGCCATCTGGCACGGCAATAAGAATGATTCCAGCAAGAACGTCTGGTTGCAGTTCAAAATTCTTCGCGACCGGCTGGAAATACGCATCCGGGACCAAGGAAACGGTTTCGATCCGAAACACGTCCCCGATCCGTTGGAAAATGAAAACCTGTTGAACGTGTCCGGGCGCGGAATCTTTCTCATCCGCACCTTCATGGACGAGTTCCAGGTGGAATATGTCAAGGGCGCCGGGACGGAAGTTACCATGGTCAAACGCCTAAGTTCCGGAATTCAGACTAAACAAGGAGGAACCGACCGTGAGCATGAAAGCCACAATACGACCAGTTGATTCCGTGACGGTCGTCGATATCAGCGGCAGAATCACTTTGGGAGAAGGGTGCACGCAGTTGCGCGAGTTGATCCGCAACGAGCTCAGCAAGGGGAACAAGAACATTTTGTTGAACCTTGCCGACGTCACCTACATCGACAGTTCGGGGATCGGCGAATTGGTGAGCGCCTACACGGGCGTCTCGAAGCAGGGCGGGTCCTTGAAACTTCTAAACCTTACGAAGAAGGTTCATGACCTGTTGCAAATTACTAAACTTTATACGGTCTTTGACGTCCACGACGACGAAGCCAAGGCGATCAGCAGTTTCGCCAAATCCACCAGCGCGTAGGGGAGCGGCCCCCAAGCCTGCAAGCCCGCGCGGCGGGTCGCTTCGCGGCAAGAGTCCAGAGCTCTCGCGGCCGGCGGGCGGCCCCCACCGCCCGGCCCGCTGCTTCGCGGGACGAATTCCCATTGATACCATCGCCACGGCCGGCGCTTCCTGGGATGAAATACCCGGGAAGCGCCCGACGGTGCCTCAAGCCCTCGCCTGCTGAAGGGCGGCGCGCCAACCGCCCCTACGGGTTTGGCGTTGGCCATCGGCTAACCGAGTTGGCTGGAGTCTCCACTTTTGCCGCCGCGGATAGATCTCCCAAAAGGCTTACGACGAAGGGGTGACCCTCACTCACCAGGGTTAGACGATGGACCATTTGCCATTGCGGTGTGGTTTGCCCCCAATCGGTGGGATCAGGAAGGGAGGGAAGCGAAAGATTAGCAGGATGGGGCAACAAGGCCTTCAGGTTTCCACCGACAATGTGAATGAGTTCGCTCAAAGCGTCGAGGATTTCGTCGCTCCCGGCGTGATCGGCTTCCACCTGGAAAATGGCGGCCGCGATGGATCGAGCCAACGAGGAGGAGCAGTGCAGACGCACTTCGCCATCCCACGCGCCCGTGATTTTAACGCACACCGTAAACGCCCCGATCTCGCAAAACTCCGCCGGCGTGGCGCGGTCAACTTGAAATCCCAAGGTGGCGCTCCACGTGTCTTGGATAATCCCGTAAAAATCTCCCTCGGTCACCAGCATGGTAGCTCCCTAGGTTTTTCGCAATCGATAACAGGTTGCGCGTTCGAACTGAACACGCTCATAGGAATCATCGATGCTGAAGGTGGTCTCCGCTCCGCCAAGGAAGAAATAGCCGTCCGGCTTCAAAACCCTTCGGACCTTGGTGAGGATTTCCTTCTTGGTTCCGACGCCAAAATAGATGAGCACGTTTCGCATCATCACGAGGTCCATAGGCGGCAGGTACGGCCAGGCGTTGGACAGGTTCACGATCTGGTAATCCACCATGTGGCAAATGTCGTCGCGCAGATACCAATCGCAGCCGCGCTTCTGAAAGTATTTGACCAGCAGGCTGGCGGGAAGGCCGCGGTTCACCTCGAGTTGGCTGTAGCGTCCCTCGCGCGCCCGCGCCAGGATATCCGTGGAGAGGTCGGTCGCCAGGATGCGAATCTTCCAACTCAGTAGCTGGGGAAAACTCTCGCGGATGAGCATGGACAGGCTATAGGGTTCCTGCCCGGAAGAGCTGGCAGCACACCAAATGCTCAACTCTCTTTCCGCCGCTCGCCGGGCGATAAGATCCGGCAGCACGGACATCTTGAGGGCCTCGAAGGGATTGAAGTCACGAAAGAACGAGGTTTCGTTCGTGGTCATTGCCTCCACGGCCCGCTGGTGCAAACCGTGAAAGGGCTCGGCTTGCAGCCTTTGAACCAGGAGGTCAAGGGAAGCGAACCCCTCGCGACGGGCCAATGGCAACAAGCGGGATTCCACGAGATACCCCTTGTCCTCTTCCAGCACAATCGCCGATCGCTCGAGGACCAATCGGCGAACATAGTTAAATTCCGGTAGGCTGAGGGTCATTTTGGAACACTCGACTCCACCGTGCGGAGGGGGGATTTGAATTCCCTGGTCGATTCCCTGCCGTTTCGAACCCTGCGAATAATCTCCATCCCCAGTTGTTCTAGGGGCAGAACTTTATCGGCCAGGCCGGCGTTCGCCACGAAACCGGGCATTCCCCAGACCACGCTAGTCGCCTCGTCCTGTGCCAGGATTTGCCCACCCACCTCGCGGATATGTTCGCAACCCCGCAGGCCATCCTGGCCCATCCCGGTCATCACCACGGCAAGGGCGTGAGGTTTATAAACTTCGGCGACCGAACGGAAGAGCACGTCGACGGCGGGGCGGCAGGAGTTTTCCGGCGGCCCCTGGTAGGTGCGAAGCATCACCTGTTGATGGTCACTGGCGACGACCATGTGGTAGTCGCCTGGAGCAATATAAGCGCAGCCAGGCTCCAGGACGGCTCCCGGGCGGCCTTCTTCCACGCCAATCTGCGACTTCGCAGCCAGACGCTCCGCCAAGAGGCGGGTGAAGACGGGAGGCATGTGTTGAACGATGACCACTGGGACGGGGAGTTCACGCGGCAGGGTCGGAATGAGAATGGCAAGGGCATTGGGCCCGCCCGTGGATACACCGATGGCAACAATGTCGATTCGCTCTTCCCGATGAGGCAAAGCCAAGCGTGGTAGAAGCGTTTTGGGAATAACCGTGGCAGCCAGAGGGAAGAAAGTGGCTACCCCCAAGGTACGCCCACAAATCGCTTTGATCTTAGGAATTAATTGCGTCCGGATGCATTCCAACCCCTGTGCGGCGCTTCCCACGTTGGAAGGCTTGGTGACATAGTCCGTGGCGCCCCGGGAAAGCGCTTCCAGGGTAGCCTCCGCACCACGTTGGGTGAGAGTACTGTACATGATCACGGGGAGCCTGGGAAGCGACTTGCGGATCTCCACCAGCGTGCCGATCCCATCCAGTTCCGGCATTTCCACGTCAAGGATGACGATATCCGGGTTGACCTGGGGAATCTTCGCGAGGGCAATCTTCCCGTTAGCGGCGATGCCGGCGACTTCGAGCTGCGGGTCGGAAGCAAGCACGTCACTGACCATGCGCCGAACGACCACGGAGTCATCGACAACCAGGATTCTGATTTTGGGCATAATCTAAGAACCTGCCATCCCGAAGATTCGCAGTTTCTCCAGAATGACATCCTGGGTGAAGGGCTTCATGACATACTCGTTGGCTCCCGCCGCGAGGGCTCGAACGACGTTTTCCATTTCGGTTTCGGTGGTCACCATCATCAAGAGCACACCGTCATACATGTGCTCGGCGCGAACGGCGCGTACAAAATCGTAGCCATTCATCTCCGGCATGTTCCAGTCTACGAGGGCGATGTCGACCTTTCCGTGGCCTTGGAGGCGCTCCAGGGCTTCCCGGCCATTGGCCGCTTCCACGACTTCAAACTCCAGCCCCCGGAGCATTCTGCCCAAGATGCTCCGCATGGCTTTTGAGTCGTCAATTATGAGTGCGCGCACGAAAGCTCCCTCCCATGGCAATTCATCCTCTCTATTTACCCTTCGGCCACGAGGAGCGAAAGGTTTACCCCGAGTCTCAGTACCCCTAGCCGGTCCACCGAGGCACCCTCCACCGGCTATTGCATCCGGGTTGAAATTGGGACACCTTGAGGATGCGGGCGGCTTGTCAAGTGCAAATCGCACCCCGGCCCGCCCGTTAAACGGGATTCAGAACTTGGGGTGCTCGCAACGCTTCCCTCGTACTTGAACTGGGCGACAATTTTTTACAGTTCCGCCGCCATGGGTGCCAGTTCCCCCAACGCCGTTTGCGTGTCGCTGGCGCCCTGCGTCGTGCTCTTGGCTGCATGGGCCACCGCAACAATGGTCTCAGCCACCTGGGGAGCACCTCGCGCCGCTTCTTGCACGTTGCGACCCCCACAGCCATGTTGACTACCTCCTTTGTCCTGCCATCCTCCACGCCGCTCCGCGCTGGTCGATCGCGCTGGACGTGTAAGGGTTTGAGAGGCTGACGTCGAATTTCCAGTCTCCCCAGGCTATAGTCTGTTCACTCTGCCACACTTCGTTTCCTTTCCTTCTGATTCCCGTCCCGAGCCGGGAGGGGTATTTCTCCCCCGCCACCAGGGTGTAACTGAAGTCTTGAGACACCGCTCCCGTAGCTGTAACTGAGGGTGCTTTGGCGGATGTTCTGGATCGTCCTGCGGAGCAACTCTGGGATCCCCAAGGTCACGGGGTTGGCATGCCCCGCATAGACTGTCGCCACGTCGCGACTGGCGATTCTCTCCAGCGAAGCCAGGAGTTCCCCCGGATAGGAACCTCCCGGTGTTTTCACATCGAGCGGCGTGTCTCCGGCGAAGAGGGTTCGTTCCCGGGCACAGTACAAGCAAATCGAATCCTCCGAATGTCCCGGAGTATGCAGGACCTCAAAATCCCGGTCGCCCAGGCGGAGGATCTGGCCGTCAACCAATAGGACATCGACATGCTTGCCCGGCGCAAAGGCACATACCTGTGGGTGATAACACGCCGCGACCACGCCCAGGCCCGCGGCATGGTCGTAGTGGCCATGCGTTAACACGATCTGCGCCACTTTTTTCTTCCCGATCCCGGTGCACAGGTCTTCAATTTCCCCACAAATCGAACCGTCCATACCCACATCCACCAGGGTGTTGACATCCTCCCGCTCATTCGAGTCCCCGCGCACCAGGTAGGCGTTGCAGGAGTAGTTCTGCGGGTTACCGTGGAGGAGAGTAATTCTCATCACGCCCTCTCTGCTTTTTGGCACAACTTGCCGTCGGCCAGAGCCCGGACAAACAGCGGCGCCACTTCGGCGGGGAGTTCCTGGAGCTCGTCGAGCGCCAGATAACCGCCGAGCGAGAGGGCCGCGTAAAACATCTTGATGACTTCCACGCGCTGCTCGTACGCCAAGTGCAACAGGACGTTCTTGCACACGACCAGGCTGAAATTGTTGCCAATGGGCTGGAGTGACAGCAGATCGTGCCGCTGGTAGAAGATGCAATGGCGAAGCGCGGCGTCGAACTCCACATAGCCGGCGCGGGCCGTGGGGGCGCTATACTTGGCCAGTAATTCTTGATGAGGGCTGCCCCTCAAAAGCTCGGTCGAGTAAATCCCGGTAGCAATTGTGTTCGCAAACTGACTGTTTTCCTCGATGTCCGTGGCATCGATGTGCAGGTTGTCGCAGGCGAAGGGCCACAAATTCTCATATAACAACATCGCTACAGAATAGGCCTCTTCGCCGCTGGCACAACCGGCGTCCCATACCCGGATAATGCTGCGCCCCAGGATGCCAGGTACTACGTGTTGGACGATTGCGTCCAGCACGCGTTGATCGCGAAAGAAAAAAGTGAAGGCCACTTCTAATCTCCTCACGGGAGACGATTAATCTTCTCAAGTTCCACTCACAAATCAAGAGGGATTCGAGGTGGTTGCAAGCTCCCCGAACCCCTCTCTGCCCGCTAGGGCCAGGTAGTTTCCTTACTGGAGGCGAGTGGTAACGCCCGATTGGGGTTTGGCCCGGCTGGCCAAATGTGCCTCGCGCACCTGTTTCGCCGCCGGACGGGCTTCCGCTGTCCCGGCAACGCTTCCCTCCTCTCCGAATTTGAATTGCCCCACCAGCCGCTGGAGTTCTGCCGCCATGCGGGCCAATTCCTGCGCGGCCGTCTGGGTATTGGTGGCGCCTTCGGTAGTACTCTTCGCGGCCGTCGCCACCGATACGATATTCTCGACAATTTGTGAGGCGCCCTTGGCCGCTTCACCCACATTGCGAGTAATCTCGTTGGTGGTGGCCGTCTGTTCCTCTACCGCGCTGGCGATGGTGTTGGAGATATCGTTCAGTTGGTTGATGATGGTAGTAATCTCAGCGATGGCCCCCACGGCTCCCTTGGTATCCCCCTGGATTGCCTCGATCTTCCGGCTGATATCCTCGGTCGCCTTGGCGGTCTCCTTGGCCAGTTCCTTCACCTCGTTAGCCACCACCGCAAAGCCCTTGCCGGCCTCGCCGGCCCGCGCCGCCTCGATGGTGGCGTTCAAAGCCAGCAGGTTTGTCTGCTGCGCGATGGAAGTAATGACCTTGATAACCTGACCGATTTCGGCGCTGGATTCGCCCAACTTACCCACCGTGGCGTTGGTGGTTTCCGCCGTCCGCACCGCGGCCGTGGCGATTTTGGCCGCTTCCGTGGCGCTTTTGGCGATCTCCTTGATGCTGGAGCTCATCTCTTCCGTCGCGGTTGCCACGGTCTGGATGTTTTTGGAGACTTGCTCACTTGCTGCCGAGACAACATTGGCTTGGCTGGAAGTCTCTTCCGCGTTGGAACTCATTTGCGCGCTGACGGCGGAAAGCTCCTCGGAAGAAGAAGCCAGGGTCTGAGCGTTATTGCTGATCTGCCCCATGCTCCCCGAGAGTTTGTCCGCCATGGTGTTGATGTCGTCCTTGATGCGCGCATGGTCACCCTGGTAGTTGCCCTGGACGTGCGCCGTCAGATCCCCAGCGGCAACCTTTTGCAGCACTCCCCCGGCTTCTAGTACGGGCGCGATGACCAGGTCCAGAATCTCGTTGACGCCTTGCACGATCTTGCGGAACTCACCTTGATGCTTGGCGGCATCGGCGCGGGTCGACAACTTGCCCTCCGTCGAGGCCTTGGACAGCGCACTGACGTCCCCCGCCATGCTTTGCAGCGCCGCGGCGACGTTGTTTATAGCCTGCTTCATTTTCTCGTGATCGCCCTTGTAGGTCTGGGCGATCAGCTCGTCGATTTTGCCTTTGGAGACTAGGGCCAAAATGCGGTTGCCTTCGCCGATGGGCAGCAGGATGGCATCCAGCATTTCGTTGACGCCCTTGACGATGCCCGCGAAGGCGCCCTGGAACTGGTCGGGTTTGCCACGTTCCGAGAGTAGTCCTTCACGCGATGCCTCGGTCAGCCGCCCCAGTTCCTTCTGCAAGCCTTGCACCACCAAAGCGACGTTGTTTATGGCTTGCTTCATCTTCTCGTGGTCGCCCTTGTAGGTCTGCGCGATCAGCTCGTCGATCTTGCCTTTGGAGACCTGGGCCAGAATGCGGTTGCCTTCGCCAATGGGCACCAGAATGGCATCGAGCGTGGTATTCACGCCCTTCACAATTTCCGCATAGGAGCCCTTGAACAGATCCGGCTTGGCGCGCTCGGAAAGTTGCCCTTCCTTCGCCAGGTCGCTCATGCGCAGCATTTCCTTCTGCATGAGTTGCACCGCGACAGCGATGTTATTGACACCATTCTTCAGCTTTTCGTGGTCGCCCTTGAGTGCCTGGGTGACCAGTTCGTCCACTTTGCCCTCGGAGACCTGGGTCACGATGCGAGTGCTTTCCACCACGGGAATCACGATGGCGTCCAGAGTGGTATTCACGCCTTTGACGATCTCCGCATAGGAGCCCTTGAACAGATCGGGCTTGGCGCGCTCGGAAAGTTGCCCTTCCTTCGCCAGGTCGCTCATGCGCAGCATTTCCTTCTGCATGAGTTGCACCGCGACAGCGATGTTATTGACACC
>Ga0326727_10002607_pt1 | contig 60611 bp, 51 predicted proteins | sample MB2enrmetagenome_FD_207643 | JGI IMG/M metagenome (GOLD analysis project Ga0326727, IMG submission 207643) | Lab enriched peat soil microbial communities from McLean, Ithaca, NY, United States - MB29MY | ecosystem: Environmental > Terrestrial > Soil > Wetlands > Peat | place: USA: New York...
GAACGGACAGCGAACCCGCGTTCCCGCCGCGCTCGTCGACTACTCCGATTCTCACCGCCACGGCCGCGGGTTGGCGTTTGAACTTCATGTGGAAATCGAGCCCCTGCGCCAGGGCGCGCCGGTAAGTGGCCGGCTGCAGGTTGATCGCGGCGGATTGGGTCACGCCGCCGAGCCGCCCGCCGGTGGCGCTGGTTTGAACGGCCTCGAGGCGAAGCGCTCCGGTCCATTTCGCCGCTTGGGGGGTCAATTCGAGGTCCGCGGGATCGATATGCAAAGTCAGGCTAACGTCATCGCCCGCGGCCAGGCCCTGGTTGACGGTCGCCCGAATGCCGATCGAGGAGACGTCCAGGGGAGACGAGACCACGCTCGCCAGACGATCCGTCACCTCCGCGCCGGCGGGTTCTTCGCGGCCCGGGGCATTATAGCCGCGGCGATAGCGCAGTTCGACGCCGGGCCGGGTAGTCTGGACGCGAATGGCGTGATAGGCGCCATCCTGGGCGATGGTTTTGGGAGAGTAGGTCAGCAGGTATGTCTCGCGGGTGTCGTCCAATGCCAGGCGCACGCCGCGGTCCAGATCGTTGCGGTTGTAATAGGCTTTTCCGCCGGTGGCGGCCGCCATGTCCTTCATGGTGATGACGCCTGGTGAGAGACCCCCAACGCCGCTCGGGTCGACAGGATAGACCGAGACGTTGGCGTTGTTGAGAGCCGTCATCGCCTCGTTCATCGGACTGCTGGCAAAGTGAGCGGCGGCCTCGGGTGGAAAGGCCGAGGACAGCCAGATCAGGTTCTTCCGCCCAGGCACGCCTTTCACATAGTCGGCCAGGGCTTTCAGCGTCGCCAGCGAATCGCGCACAGCGTCGCCGCGGCGGTCGTACCACTTAGCTTCGAGGCGCATGAACAACTGCGGATCGACATGGTATGCCTTGATCTCGTTGAGGAGCGATTGCCGGTCGGAGGAGAAATCGTGGATTACGCGAAGGTCGCGGCCGATGGCGTAGATCGCCACGCGTTCTCCCGGCTCGATCTGGCCGAGGATGGTCTCCATGGCCCATCGCGCGTAGTTCTGGGATATCCAGTCAGTGTGAATGGCGTCCAGGAGGATCATCGAAAGGACCTGAGGCTGCCCCTGATTGCCTATCCGGTTCGAGTAGGTGTTGGGCGGCAGGCCGGTTGGCGCCAGATTCGTCTGGGAGTCGAGTTTCTCGAAGCTGGCGATGGTCTGCTCTTTCCCGTCGTCCCACACGCGAAAGTCGGCGGCGGTGAGGCCTTCGGCGCGCGCGCCCTTGGCGTCGGTCGCCACAATGCTGACCTCAACCACATGGACGTTCGAACGTATGACCAGCTCCGGCTGCGGGGCGGCGGGTTGGCCCAGCAGCGGCGCGCAAGCTAACCATAGAAGGGCGGTCCGGCGTGGCGTACAGGAAGTGTATTTTCGCATGGAATCGTCCCGAATACAGTTAAACGGCCCCGATTCCCTTTTGGTTTCAGGCATGGCGCGCGGCGCCGGGAAGCCGGCTACAGCCAGTATTGCCACTGGCCGGCGTAGAGCACATACGCCGAGAGCAGGCCGTTGGTGACGGCGTGCGCCAGAATGCAGTCGGCTAGGTTCCTGGTCCGCACGCACCACCAGTTGTAAGCCACGCCCGCGATGAGGCCCACTTCCCAATACGGGCCATGTTCGGAAGCGAAGAGCAGCGCCACGGCCCAGAAGGCGAAGGGAGCGTAGGTCCCGATCTTCACCGAATGAAAGTCGCGCTCGATGAGCCGGCGCATGAGCCAGCCTCGCCAGAACAGCTCCTCTACAACGGGCACCAGAGCGGTGCATCCCAGGGTACGCACGATGAGGAACACGATGTTGCGCTGGAAGCCGGCCGGCGCGGAGCTGGCCGCGAAGCCCAGCGCCGGGTTTTCGAAAATCGGCGAATGGCGATAGCCGGGGCCGAAGAGCCGGTCCGGCGCGATCCAGATGGCAAACACCGCGATGCCCATGGCGACGCTTCCCCAGGGCGCCGAGGGCCGAAGGGCCAGCACGCCGCGGGAAGACGCCAGGATCACTGCCAGCACGGCGCCGAAGCGCAGGGAATAGAACCAGCCGGCCGGCGCGCCGGGAAGGCGCTCGGCCAGCATCAGCGCGACGAAAGCGACGAAAGGGGCGACGTACGCCCAAGTCGATGCGCGACGTCTTTCACGCGGCGAGGACATGGAGGAAAGCGGAGACGCGGGATTCGCCAAGCGTTACTGCCCGGCCTCAGCCAGGCCGGGAACCCTACTATAACCTACCTCGACCGGCGATTGGCGGCCGGTCCGGGCGCCGCGACGCGCGCGTTCACCACCGGGATCAGAAAATTGCGCTCGGGCTCCGGCCGGGGCGCCGAGCGCGCCGCCAGCTCGCGGTTGAGGGTGGCGATGAACTCCTGGATCTGCGACTGCATCTCGCCCATCTTCTGGCGCATGTTCAGGATGATATCCACCCCGGCCAGGTTCACGCCCAGGTCGCGCGTGAGGTGCAGAATCACTTCCAGCCGCTCCAGGTCCTCGTCGGTGAACAGGCGCGTGTTGCCCTCGCTGCGGGACGGCTTGAGCAGGCCTTCGCGTTCGTACAGGCGCAGCGTCTGGGGATGGATGGCGTATTGCTCCGCCACGGCGGAGATCATGTAGGCCCCTCGAGATTTGGCTCTTGGCATGGGCGGCGGCTCCTCAGATCTGGGTCCACACTTCGGCCCGCGGGTCTTCCGGGTGCAGTTTGGACATCTCGCGCAACAATTCCCGGGTCCGCTCATCGCGCGGCTCGGGGGCGGTAATGGCGACTTCCACAATCTGATCGCCGCGCAGGTTGGTGCGCGAGTTGAGCACGCCTTTCTCGCGCAGGCGGAAACGCTGCCCGTTGCGGGTCCCCTGCGGGATTTTCAGCAGGGTACGGCCGTCGATGGTGGGCACTTCGATTTTGGATCCCAGCGCGGCCTCCCAAACGGCCACCGGGATGCGGATTTCGATATTGTCGCCCTCGCGATGAAAGAAGGCGTGCTCTTCCACCTTGGTGGTGATGTACAGGTCGCCCGGAGGGGCGCCCTGGGTTCCGGCGTTGCCCTTACCCGGCACGCGCAGGCGCGATCCGTTGCGCGCGCCCGGAGGGATGCGGACCTCGACCGATTCGGTGCGCGCGACGCGCCCCTCGCCGCCGCACGCGGGGCAGGCATTGCGAAGCTTTCCGGAGCCCCCGCAGCGGGGGCACGCCAGGTTGAACTTCATGGCCCCGGCCATCTGCGATACGTGCCCGGTTCCCTTGCATTGCGCGCAGGGCGCTTCCCCGGCCGAACTCCCTCCGGAACCGTGGCAGGTTTCGCACACCTCGTAGCGCGTGATGTTAAGGCGGGCCTGCATACCCTTGATGGCCTGCCAGAAATCGATATCCATCACGTATTCGAGATCGCCGCCCTTCTCGGGCTCCGGGCGCTCGGCCGCTCCATGCCCGCCGAAGAACTGGGAGAAGATGTCCCGAAAGCCGCCGCCCGTTTCCGCTCCGTGCCCGCCGGGCGCCCGGCCGGACGCGCCGCCGGGCCCGCCGCCTTGAAAATAGTCGGAGAAATCGAACCCGTTGAAGTCCATCCCGGGCTGCGCCCCCTGGCCGGGCGGCGCTCCCGCGCCCGCCCCGGGGTAACCGCTGTCGGAATAAAAGCCGTACTGGTCGTACATGGCGCGCTTCTTGGCGTCGCTCAGCACGTCATAGGCTTCCTGAACGTTCTTGAAGCGCTCCTCGGAGGACTTGTCGCCGGGGTTGAGGTCGGGGTGGTGTTTGCGCGCCAGCTTCCGGTAGGCTTTGCGAACCTCGTCCGCCGAGGCCTTCCGCGCCACCCCGAGGGTTTCGTAATAATCGTGTTTGGGAGCCGCCATAAGGGCTTTCAGCCATCAGCTTTCAGCTTGCAGCCACGGTTCGGCCGATCGCTCGACGCCGACAGCCTCTTCTCACTTCTTATCGTCCACGTCCACGAACTCGGCGTCCACCACGTTGTCTTTGTCTTTCTTGTCCTTGCCCTGGTCCCCGGCGCCCGGCGCGGCCCCATCCCCGCCGGGAGCGCCCGCGCCGCCGGGCTGCTGGGCGGCGGCCTTGTACATAGCTTCCGCCAGCTTGTGGCTGGCGCTGGTCAGGCGGTCCACCGCCGCATTGATGCGCGCCGCATCGTTCTCGTTGATGGCCTTGCGAGTTTCGTCGAGGGCTCCCTCAATCTCCTTGGCTTCGGCCTCGCCCACTTTGGAGCGGTGCTCCTTGAGGGTCTTCTCGACGTTGTAGACCATGGCGTCGGCCCGGTTGCGGGCCTCGATGGTGTCGCGCTGCTTACGGTCGTCGGCCGCGTGCGATTCGGCGTCCTTGGCCATCTTGTCCACTTCGTCCTTGGAAAGGCCGGAAGACGAGGTGATGGTGATCTTCTGCTCGTTGTTGGTGGCGCGGTCCTTGGCCGTCACGTTCAGGATGCCGTTGGCGTCGATATCGAAGGTGACCTCGATCTGCGGAATCCCGCGCGCCGCCGGGGGGATATTGCCCAACTGGAAAACGCCCAACATGCGATTGTCGTGGGCCATGGCGCGCTCGCCCTGGTAGACCTTGATTTCCACCGAGGGCTGGCTGTCGGAGGCGGTGGAGAAAACTTCGCTCTTGCGGGTCGGTATGGTGGTGTTGCGCTCGATCAGCTTGGTGAAAACGCCACCCAGCGTTTCGATGCCCAGCGAGAGCGGGGTGACGTCGAGCAGCAGCACGTCCTTCACTTCGCCGCCCAGCACGCCGCCCTGCACGGCCGCGCCCACGGCGACCACTTCATCCGGGTTCACGCCCCGGTGGGGCTCCTTGGCGAACAGGTCGCGCACCAGTTGCTGGATGCGCGGCATGCGCGTCTGCCCGCCCACCAGCACAACCTCGTCGATCTGCTGGGGGGTCACGCCGGCGTCCGCCATGGCCTGTTTACAGGGGCCCATGGAGCGGCTCACGATGTCTTCCACCATCTGCTCGAAGCGCGCGCGGGTGAGTTTCATCTGCAAGTGCTTGGGGCCGGTGGCGTCGGCCGTGACGAACGGCAGATTGATTTCGCTCTCGAGCAGCGTGGAAAGCTCGATCTTGGCCTTCTCGGCGGCTTCCTTCAAGCGTTGGAGCGCCATCTGGTCGCGCGAAAGGTCGATCCCGTTCTCGCGCTTGAACTCGCTGACGATCCAGTCGATCACGCGCTGGTCGATGTTGTCGCCGCCCAGGTGCGTATCGCCGTTGGTGGACTTCACCTCCACCACGCCCTCGCCCACCTCCAGAATCGAGATATCGAAGGTGCCGCCGCCGAAGTCGTACACCGCGATGGTCTCGTTCTTCTTCTTGTCCAGCCCGTAAGCCAGGGCCGCCGCCGTGGGCTCGTTGATGATGCGCATCACCTCCAGGCCCGCGATCTTGCCGGCGTCCTTGGTGGCCTGGCGCTGCGCGTCGTTGAAATACGCGGGCACCGTGATCACCGCCTGCGTTACCTTGCCGCCCAGATAAGCTTCCGCCGCCTCCTTCAGCTTGGTCAGGATCATGGCGGAGATCTCCGGCGGCGAGTATTTCTTGCCCATGATGTCGACGCGGGCGTCGTTATTGTCGCCACGCGCGACCTTATAGGGGACCATCTTCATCTCTTCGCTGACTTCGTCGTAGCGCCGCCCCATGAACCGCTTGATGGAGAAAACCGTGTTCTCCGGGTTGGTGATGGCTTGGCGCTTGGCAACCTGCCCCACCAGCCGCTCTCCGCTCTTGGTGAACGCCACCACCGAGGGCGTAGTCCGCGCCCCTTCCTGGTTGGCGATCACTGTGGGCTGCCCAGCTTCCATTACGGCGACCACCGAATTGGTGGTACCCAGATCTATGCCGATTATTTTGCTCATATTCCTACGAAATCTCCCTCAATAGTATTGGAATCAGTATGGCGCGCCGCTATCCGCGGGCAGCCTATTAGCACAACCACATTATCAAACTTTAGTGCGTTGTTGTCAAGCTTCTGGTGAGGCAGTGTGATAAATTCCGTACCAGTGCCAAGCGCTCTCTTGCCGTAGCGGGAACCGAACAGAAGCCCTCGACGCGGAGACGCGGAGAAAATCGTGGGCGCGGATGGGGGCGTGATATGCGCCAGTGAAGGGGATTGAAGCGTCGGCGGAAATTCGACTCCAAGACAAAAAAAGGTTCCAAGTGACCTGATTCCCAGCTTTGCCCACCGCCGTCATGCTCGGCCCTGAGCATCGCAATAAAGAGCGCCGGGCGTTTCGCCTCTCGACTCCCCCACAGCCGTTTTCGCCAGCCGCCGGTTCAAAGCCTCAAGACTCGCCGCAAACTGCCTCTCTATCGGAGCCAGTCGCTCGTGACGGCCTTTCTCTCGCCTGCAACGGCTGCCCCTTTCAGAGCCTCCATTCCAGGGTCAACGATCCCGGCCTGCCACTTCGCGCCCGCGCCCGCCAAATCCGCCGCCCGTTCGGCTTCAAGCTCCACTACCCCGTCCGGTTCGCCCCGGATGAGGCCGCTTCACTGCTTCAAGCCCGTTGCGGCTGCCTTGGCCAACGCCTACGACCGCGCTTCCCGCCTCCACTCCCCTCCGGGACTGTTACCTCCCTCGGGATCAAAGCGTTCGACTGGACTCGCTGCCGCTTGGCTCGCCTTCCGACCCGCCCGATCTCCGTTCGCTCCCCGCCGCCGATTCTATTACTAGGTCCGGCTTCGGATCATCGTTCCCGGTCCGCTACGTTCCGGAGGCTCGCTGTTCCTCAAACCTCTTGGAACCGTTCCTAATATGCGCCTCGATCTTATTCCGGTCAACGTTTTTTTCGTGCTCGACCAAACTTTTCCTCAGTTTTATTACGTCCGTGTTTTCAATCGGCTACAACCCAGTTTCAGTGCATGTTTTGTGGATAAAACGTGGCTGTGGGTTCTTGTTTTGGCATACTGGGTACGAAATGCGGCGGCTCATCATCCGGCCCGGCGCCATCGGCGATTTCATTGTCTCTCTGCCAGCCCTGGAGTGTTTGAAAACAGAGCACTTGGAAGTTTGGACGAGCGCGACGAACGCGCCCCTGGTGCGCTTCGCGGACCGCGTCCGCGCGATTTCCAGCACCGGGCTCGACCTGCTGGGAATCGTGGATTCGCCCGGGGATGTGCTGGAACGCCTTGGCCAGTTCGACTCGATCGTTTCGTGGTACGGCGCCAACCGCCCCGAGTTCCGCGGCCTGGTAGCCGGGCTGGGTCTGCCATTCACCTTTCTGGCCGCACTACCGGCCGGGGACCCCGGAGTACACGCCACGGATTTCTACCTGGCCCAGGTCCGGGATCTGGCCGCCTCGGAGAGCGATGGCGTGCCGCGCATCCGCTGCCAGGCGGAACGCGGGAACTACGCCGTAATCCACCCGTTTTCCGGAAGCCCACGGAAGAACTGGCCGCTCGAGAAATTCCGAGCGCTGACCCGCCAGTTGGAGCGCGCCATGCCGGTGCGCTGGTGCGCCGGACGGGAAGACCCGCCGCTCGCCGAGCCGGTAACCCGGATAGACGACCTTTACGAGCTGGCGCAATGGCTGGCCGGGGCCCGATTGTATATCGGCAACGACTCGGGCATCACCCACCTGGCGGCGGCCGTGGGAACGCCGGTGCTGGCGCTGTTCGGGCCTACCGACCCGGCCGTGTGGGCTCCGCGAGGAGCGCACGTGCGGGTGGCGCGGTGGGCGGCGGGATAGCCGCCTCGGGAGACTTGGCGGCGATGGGGTGGCGCGCGGTTCCGGCTAGCGCAGTGTCCAGCGATTGTCCACCAAAAAGGCCCCTCTCTCGGGCAGCATGCCGGTGCCGTAGTAGTCCGAGGGAACCACTTTCAGACGCATGGCATCTTCCACCGAATCGGTTACCCGGCCGCCGATTTCGAGCGCCACATTCAGCCGGTAGACGCCGGGCAGCAGCGGCAGCCGCGGAATCTCGCAGACGAACACCTGTTTCCCGGTGCGCGGATGGTGCGAGCGGTCCGGCTCGCATCCCGAATGCGCCGTACACATCCGCTGGCCGGCCCAACTGTCGAACGCGATCTGCGCATCGAAGCCGGCCATGGGGCGCTCCAGTTCGAACTCGAGGACGGCCTTGAGGGACGCGCCCGCCGGCAGGACGCCCCGCACCGGCTGGTCTTCACCGGTATACAATTCGAGGCGCCGCAGCAGCGGTTTCGAGCTCAGCCGGCGGCCGGCGCACGTATCGAGCTCGGCCACGTGCGACTCCCCGGCGCCCGAGTGCACAGCCGCGCTTTGCAAATAGTAGCGAATGGCCGACTCGATCGGACCGGTGAACGCCACCGCCCCATGCTCCAGCACCAGCCCGCGGTTGCAGATGCTCTCGAGAGCCGCCAGGTTGTGAGACACGAACAATACGCTGGCCGCGTGCGTGCGCGCCTCCGCCATCTTGCCCAGGCACTTTTTCTGGAACGCGGCGTCGCCCACCGCCAGCACCTCGTCGGCGATCAGGATCTCCGACTCGAGGTGGGCGGCCACCGAGAAGGCTAGGCGCACGTACATGCCGCTCGAGTAGCGCTTGACCGGCGTGTCGAGGAAACGGCCGATGCCGGCGAAAGCCACGATCTGGTCGAATCGGGCGCGGATCTGGCTCCTCTTCATTCCCAGGATGGCCCCGTTGAGGTAGATGTTCTCGCGGCCGGTCAGCTCCGGATGGAAACCCGTGCCGACCTCCAGCAGGCTGGCCGTGCGGCCGCGCACCCGCACCCATCCCGCGGTGGGATCGGCGATCCGCGAGATGATCTTCAAAAGGGTCGTTTTCCCGGCTCCGTTGGCGCCGACGATGCCCAACGTATCTCCGCGCTGTACCTCGAAGCTCACGTCGCGCAACGCCCAGAACTCACGGTTGTCCGCGGCGGCGGCCGGCGGCGCGCCACGGACTCGATCTAACCATCCGCGGCCCGACCGCGCGAGCAACTCGCGCAGGTTGTCGTACGTCTTGACTCGCTGGCCGAGCTCCGCCATGGTGGCCAATTTGTCGGCGCAGAGGCGCCGCGCCAGCGCCTCCAGGTCCGCCCAGACGGTCTCCGGCGAAGCCTCGAATCGGCCGCAGACAGCCTGCTGGATCGCTCCCAGCGTCCGTTCGCCATCGAGCAGCTCCCAGATGACGGCGCCCACCCGATTCAGGCTGAAGTAGTAGCCACTGGCGAGGTCAAGCAGAATCGCTTCGCCTCGCGCGTGGAACCGATACGAAAAAGGCAAACTAGAGTTCGTATTTGGGGACTTCGTTCTAAGTGTACGTTACGCCGCCGCTCGAGCCTGTCAGCGCGCGCAAAGGCTCGTGCTGAGTCACTCTTGTCCAAAACAGGTTTTGGCGGTCGCTCTTTTGGACAGGGAAAGTCGCCAGCCGCATGATGGTAGCGGCCTGAGAGCCTCTCGGAAGGCCGCCAGATAGCCGGTTTGGCGTTGATTCGAGGCGTTTCCGCCCAACACAGGCCTGCTGTACGTTTTGGACAGGATCGTAACGGCCAAGGAGACCTCCTCCGAGACCAAGGGGAAACCGCATTGAAAACGAAGGGTTTACCTTGTCCAGAACAGCCGATTCGACCCTGTCTTGGACAGTCCAGTCTGAGTCAACTGGGGTGCCGTGTACGGCTCCTTGCGCTCTTCCGGCGCTTGCAGGCCATGCTACAATTTCGGCAGACGTTCCCGATCGCCGGGATGGCGGAACTAGGCAGACGCAACGGACTCAAAATCCGTCGGGGTTCACTCCCCATGAGGGTTCGATTCCCTCTCCCGGCACCAAACTTAGTGGTCTGCGGCGAAAACTGCGAACGTTCTCGCAGTCCCGTGGCCCTTTGTCGATGTCAGCCGGGCAAGCTTATAAGCATGCCCCACCCTAGCGCACGTCCGCGAAGGGTTCGGCTGCGCATCCGTAGCGGCCGAGAGCGCGGTCCCTCAGGAAGCGGGCTGCTTCCGGGCGTCTGCCTTCCATGTACGTGTGCGCCAGGTCCGCCCAGGCCAGGCACAAGTCGGTTCGCATAAGGGGGCACTCCGGGTTGAGCTTCCATGCGCCGTTCTGGCTTCCAACGGCGCAGCCGCCGCCTTGAATGCGAGCGTAAAGCCGCGCGATGGCGGCGATGGTGTCCGGCTTGTAACTGTCTATCTGGGTCTTCTCGATGAGCAGGACCGCGGCGCGTTCGGGATTTCCCGCGGCCAGATACGATTGCGCCAGCGAATCGTAGACCTCCACGTCCGCCGGATCCACGAACCTGGCCTGCTGGTAGGCGTCGAACATTTCGGTGATTTGTCCGCGCGCCGCGTCGATCACCGCCATGTTCATGTAGAGATCAGGCATTCCGATGCGGCCGTAGATGGGTTTGCCGTGAGCCAGTTGCGCTTCGTCGAACAGTTTCTGGCTGGCCCGCATGTCGTCGCGCGCAATGGACAGCATGGCCATAGCCTTGTCGTACCAGGCGCGGCCGGCGGGCGTGGCGGCGGCCCCCGCGGCTTCGCCTTTCAAGCCGTAATACATGCCCAGGTTGGCGGGGGTCTCAAAGAAAACGCGCTCCGGCGGAAGGTTGCGAAGGATGTTCCAGGCCTTCTCGGATTCGGCGATGGCCCGGTCCAGGTTGTGCTGGCGATCCTCGAGGAACAGCGCGCGCGCCAGCATTTCGTGCAGGCGGAAGCTGTTGGGGGCCACCTTCAGATCGGCCGTGGCCAGCGCGATTTCGTTATCCCAGTCGAGGTTGCGCGCCATGGCGCGCCCGGCGTAGAGGGCGACCACCACCGACAGAATGATCGGCGCGACCTTCGCCCGCGGCAAACGGTACGCCAGCGCCGCCAGCGCCACCGCGAATCCCGCCGCCGGGAGGTACAGGAAACGCTCACCCGAAATGGCGCCGATGAGAAGAATCAGATTGGAGACCGGCAGCAGCGCAATCCCCACGAAGCCGGCGGCCCAGAACAGCGCCGGATCCCGCTTGCGCCTGAAGACGACCAGCGCCGATATCGCCACGATAGCCAGCAAAGTGAGCCACGCCCGCGCATCCGAAAGGCCCGCCAGGGGGATCTGGTTGTAGGAGCGGTCCGAGGAGAGGCGAAGCGGCCAGACCAGCAGCCAAAGCTCGATGCCAAGCGCCTTGAGCGCAGTCAGCCGGGCAGTCCAGAACCCGGCCCAGGCCGCGGGATTATCCACGAACGGCTTTTGCGGCCAGGGCAGGGACCGGAACACCAGCACGCGCGCAACCCACAGCACGGCGAGCGCCGCCGCCGCCGCGGCGTATGCCGGAAGCCGCCGGACCAGGTTGGCGCGCCAGGGGCCCTCCGTGAATGCCAGGTCCCATAGCAGCATCAGCCCCACCAGCGTGGCCGCGGTTTCCTTGGAGAAGGCGCCGGCCGCGGCGATAGCGAACAACGCCGCCAGACGGCGCCAGTCCGGCCGGCCTTCCGGATGCTTCATGCGGGCGTAAAACAGCAGGCCGCCAAAAACCGCCGTGGCGGCCAGCAGGTCCGCCCGGCCGGCTACGTTAGCCACGCACTCGGTTCCGATGGGATGCGCCGCCCACAGAGCCGCCGCGAAAAACGCCGGCCCGGCGCGCGCGAACAGCCGCAGCCCCAGGCCATACAGCAGAAGCGCGTTGCCCAGGTGCAGCAGCAGGTTGACGCAGTGATAGCCGGCCGGGGTTTCGCCGTTTCCGAGAATGGCGTAGTTGAACAGGAACGAAAGCGTGGTCACCGGGCGGTAGAGCCGGTCGACGGCTTTGGGCCACCAGTAGTCCTTGCTCAGGATCAACCCGAGGTTCTGGGCGCTGGCGTCGCGGATCCGCGAGTCGCCGAGGACGATCACGCGGGAATCGAGCGCCAGCCCCAACCCCAGAGAGTTGGCGTACGCGATCAACGCGATGGCGCACAACGCCGCGGCCAGCCACCGTCTGGTTCGGACCGCCCGCAAGCCGGACGCGGGGTTAGGCCCGGCCGTTTTGGGCGCCTGGGGTGGGGATACGCGCGGTTTCAAGGCGACGCAGCCAGTATAGCAACCGGCCGCGCCGGGCGGCCCGTCGACGGCTCCAGGATCGTGGCGGAGTCGCGGTCTTTTTTTGACGCCGAGACGCGGAGAAAGAAAGAAGAAAAATCGAATGCTCCGTCCTTCCGCACTTTCGGGGTTTGGCTCGGCTGGTCTTTCAATGGTGTTTGAGTTTCCCGGCGTCCCGGCGTCTCTGCGTCCCGACTCGAAACAGCCGCTTGCGCCGGGCGGTTCGGATGTTGTGGTATCCTGTTCTCGTACCCAAGCGAGATTAAGAGAAGACAAGGAGCACTACCCGTAGAATGGCACTGGCGATTGAAGCAAAGCAGCAGATCCTCTCCAGCAATCAGCGTCACAAATCGGACACCGGGTCGCCAGAAGTACAGATTGCCCTGTTAAGCCAGCGCATTTCGCTGCTTACGGAGCACTTCAAGACGCATCGCAAGGATCACGGCTCCCGCAAAGGGCTGTTGAACCTGGTAGCCAGGCGTCGCCGGCTTCTGACCTATTTGCGCGATACGGATCCGGAATGCTACAAGGCGGTTTTGCTGCGACTCGGAATTCGCCGATAGCCCATTCTTCGGAAGCGCCACTCCGGACGTAGGGATGGCGGCTTTCGATTATGCCAATCCGGCTCGGGAAGGGTTGAGACGCATAACCTTGATATCCCGGTCCGCATATCCTGTCAACTCCAGTCTCAAACGGCTCCTTTAGGGACGCCAGTTTTTGACGGTTGGGGGCCCTGGTGGGCAGCCCCAGCCGAGGTTGGAGGTTTAACGAAACTACATGGTTCACACAGTTGAAGTCGATCTGGGCGGTCGAATTGTCACTTTTGAAACGGGCAGGATGGCCAAACAGGCGAACGGCGCCGTGGTCGTCCGTTCCGGCGATTCCGCCGTGCTCGTCACCGCCTGCATGTCCGAAGAGCCGAAACCGGGAGCGGGCTTCTTTCCGCTCACCGTAGACTACCGCGAATACACTTACGCCGCCGGCAGGATTCCGGGCGGTTTTATCAAACGCGAGGGGCGTCCCTCGGAAAAGGAGATCCTGACCAGCCGCCTGATCGATCGTCCGATCCGCCCGCTGTTCCCCGAGGGTTTCCTGCATGAAACGCAGATCATCGCCATGGTGCTTTCCGCGGATCCGGAACAGGATCCGAACTCTCTGGCGGTGGCCGGCGCGGCCGCCGCTCTGGCCATTTCCGATCTTCCGTTCCCCTACGTCCTGGGAGGCGTGCGGGTAGGGTTGAAGGACGGCGTCTACATCGCCAATCCCACCTACGCGGAGGGCCGCGAATCCACCCTGAACATCGTGGTGGCCGGCACCGAAGAAGGCATCGTGATGGTGGAAGCCGGGGCCAGGCAGGTCTCCGAAGCGGAAGTGCTCGGGGCCATCGAATTCGGCCACGAATGCTGCAAGAAGATCGCCGCCGCCATCCGTAAGCTGGTGGCCCTGGCCGGAAAGCCCAAACGCGAGTTCACCGCGCCGTCGCTCGACCAGGATCTGTACGCGTCGATTTCGAAGGAAGCGCGGGAAGAACTGTCCGACGCGCTGAACACCCAGAAATACGAGAAGCTGGAAAGCCACTCGCGGGTAACGGCGTTGCGCAAGCGGGTGGTGGAAGCCCAGCCCGAAGAAAAACGCGCCGAAGCCGCCAAGTGTTTTGAAACCCTCAAGGAGCGCATTTTCCGCGACGAGATGCTGCTCAGCCGCCGCCGTCCGGACGGCCGCGCGTTCGACCAGGTGCGGCCCATCGCCATCGAGACCGGCCTGTTGCCGCGCACGCACGGTTCGGCGCTTTTCACGCGCGGCGAAACGCAGGCGCTGGTAACGGTGACTCTGGGCACCAAGGAAGACGAACAGCGCATCGAGCTGCTGGAGCCCGGCGAGGCCTCCAAGCGCTTCATGCTGCACTACAATTTCCCGCCGTTCAGCGTGGGTGAAGTCGGTTTCATGCGCGGCGCGGGCCGTCGCGAGATCGGCCACGGGGCGCTGGCCGAGCGGGCGCTTTCGGCGCTGATCCCGGATGAGGAGAAGTTCCCTTACACCCTGCGGGTGGTCAGCGACATCCTGGAATCCAACGGCTCCAGCTCGCAAGCCACGGTATGCGGCGCCTCGCTGGCCCTCATGGATGCGGGCGCGCCCCTTTCCGATCACGTGGGCGGGGTGGCCATGGGCCTGGTGCTGGAGGGCGATAAGTACGCCGTCCTCACCGACATCGCCGGAGCCGAAGACCATTACGGCGATATGGACTTCAAGGTGGCCGGCACGCGCGCCGGCATCACCGCCCTGCAGATGGACATCAAGGTTCCCAACGTCACCACCGCCATTATGAAAGAGGCGTTGGAACAGGCCCGCCATGGGCGCCTGCACATTCTGGACAAGATGTACGAGGCGCTGCCGCAAGCCCGGACCGCCATGTCCCAGTACGCGCCGCGCATTTACACGCTGCATATTCCCACCGACAAGATCCGCGACGTGATTGGACCGGGCGGCAAGGTGATCCGCGGGATCATCGAGCAGACCGGCGTGAAGATCGATGTGGAGGACGATGGTACGATCCACGTCGCCTCGGCCGACGAGGCGTCGGCCAATAAAGCCATCCAGATCATCTCGGACATCACCGCCACCGCCGAGGTGGGCAAGACATACCTGGGCAAGGTGGTGCGGCTGGTGGATTTCGGGGCGTTCGTCGAGATCTTCCCGGGGACCGACGGTCTGTTGCACATCAGCGAAATCGCCGAGAACCGTATCCGCGACGTGCGCGACGAATTGAAGGAAGGCGACCAGATCCTGGTCAAAGTTCTGGCCCTGGAAGGCAACAAGATCAAGCTAAGCCGCAAGGCCGTGCTCCGCGAGCAGCGGGAAAAGCTGAAGCAGGGCAAGAGCTAGTACCGCGCGGGCCGGGCATGCCCGGTCCGACGCCGGGAGTTGGCAGTTTGAAGATCTCAGTCCGCAATCGGACCCGCCAGACAGTGCTGGCCGACCGGGCCGACAAGGCCGACACCAGCGCCGCGCGGCGGGTCGGGTTGCTGCATCATAAGAGCCTGGCTCCAGGCGAAGGGTTGTGGATTGTTCCGTGCGAATCGGTCCACACCTTTTTCATGAAATTCCCCATTGACCTCGTGTACCTGGACAAGCGGCTCAGGGTACGCAAGGTGCGCCACGCCGTGCCGCCATGGCGGCTCTCGGCCTGTCTGACCGCACACTCCGTGCTGGAGCTTCCGGCCGGTTCGGCGGCGGAAACCGGGACGGCGGTGGGAGACGAACTCGCCATAGAAAAGCTGGAATAGCGGCCGAGTAGCTTGCCCGTCCGGAAAGGAGTACATTTGGCGCATGGCAGCTCTGCCAAACACACCGATGGTTCCCGTCGAGGAGTACCTGAGCGCGAGTTTTCCGGATGGAGACCGCGAGTACCTCGACGGCGTGATCATGGAGCGGAACGTGGGAACTCCGGATCATAGCGCCCTTCAGAAAATCCTAGTGGTGTACCTGGCCGGCTTCGAGAAGCGGCTCAACATCGCAGTGCGGCCGGGATGCCGTACGCGGATCGAGGAGACCGTTATCGAGTCCCCGACGTCCTGGTAATGGGACGGCCGTTTCGCCAGACCGAGCGCGTGGTTCTCGATCCGCCGCTGTTGATTATCGAGATTGTCTCGCCCGACGACAGGCTGCGCGAAACCCTGCAGCGCTTCCGCGAATACGAAAAGCTGGGGGTCCGCCATATCGTTCAGATGGACCCGGCCGACCGCACCAGTCGGATTTGTTAACGGCGACCTGGTTCGCCGGGAGTTTTCGGGGTTCGAGCTTCCCGGCGGCCATCTTCCGTTCGACAGTCGTGAGCTTCTGGCGCTTCTGGACCAGGAGTAGCGCCTGTCGGCAGCTCCCTACCCCATGCGCCGGTGCTCTTTCAGGATGCAGCGGTCCATGACCACCGCCAGTCCGGCGGCTTCGGCGCGGCGGGCGGCATCCTCGTGCACCACGCCTTCCTGCATCCAAACCGCCTGGGCGCCTTTGCGCACGGCCGCCTCGACAATCGCGGGGACGTGCTCGGACCGGCGGAAGATATCCACGATGTCGATCGGCTCCGGCGCCGAGTCCAGGTCGGGGTAGGCCTTCTCGCCCAGGACCTCTGTCTCCTTGGGATTGACCGGGATGATGCGGTACCCGGCGCGCTGCAAGTATTCCGCCACGCCAAAGCTGGGGCGAAATCGTTTGCCCGAGAGGCCTACCACGGCGATGGTATGGGCCGAGCGCAGGATGTCGGTAATGCGTTTCATGCGGTTTCCCGCCGCGGCGGCGCTCCCTGGGTCCGGCTGACGGCCCGTTTCAGCTTGCGGACCTCCTCTTCGCTCAGGTGGCGGAATTGGCCGGGTTTGAGGGGACCCAGATCGAGCGGCCCTATCCGCACCCGCTTGAGCTTTTCCACCAACAGGCCTAGATGCTTGAACATGAGCCGAATCTGGTTGTTGCGCCCCTCGAACAGGCGCACCTCATACCATGGATTCACCGCCCGGTGAAGCAGTTTCAGCCCCGCCGAAAGAGTGCGCTGTCCGGAAATCGGGAGCCCCTCCCGGAACTGCCGCTCCTGCTCCGGCGTGAGGGATCCATTGGCCTTGACCAGGTAAGTCTTGGGAAGGTGCGTGGAGGCGGACAGGATGGCGTTGGCCAGTTCGCCGTCGTTGGTCAGCAGCAGCAGGCCTTCGCTGTGGTAATCCAGGCGCCCCACGGGGTACACCCGCCCCTTCACCCCACGCAGCAGGTCCATCACCGTCGCGCGCCCCTGCGGGTCGCTCACCGTGGTCACCGTATCGTCCGGTTTATGGAGCGCGATATAGAGCAAATGCTTGGGAGCGTGGATCGGCCGGCCATCCACCTTGATATGGTCGCGTTCCAGATCGGCCTTGGACCCCAACTCCGTAATCACCGCGCCGTTGACCGCCACGCGGCCTTCCTGGATGATCCGCTCCGCCTGCCGTCGCGAAGCCACGCCCGCTTGTGAAAGGATCTTCTGTAGCCGTTCCTGCGGCATCAGTTCTCCTGCTCTTCTTCGGGAGGGTCGCCAGGGGCAAGATCGCCGGCGCCACCAGGGTCCTCGGCCATCTCCGGCTCCGTTTCGAGCGGCTCGAAGAGGGGCTCGGTGGTCTCTTGTGGGGCCAGGCCTTCTGGCCTGCCGCCGGGCTTTTGCCCGGCGTCCTGCTGGCCTGCCGCCTCCCCTTCTTGAGGCGAATCGGCGTCGCCAAACGCCATGCGCCGGATCTCCTCAAATTCTTTGAGCGAAGGAAGCTCGGACAAGTCCTTCAACCCGAACTGAATCATGAACTCTTTGGTGGTCTTATACAGGATCGGCTTGCCGATCACGTTCTTGCGTCCCGCCGTGGAGATCAGCTTCCGGTCCAGCAGGGTCTTCAGTACGCCGGCCCCCTGCACGCCACGGATCTCCATGATTTCCGGAGCTGTTACGGGCTGCTTGTAGGCGATCACCGCCAGCGTTTCCAGGGCCGGGAGGGAGAGCTTGAGGGGCGGCTTCAGGCTCTTGACAAAGTTGCGAACGGCGTCGTGATGTTCCGCTTTAGTGGCCATCTTGAAGCCGCCAGCCACTTCCCGGACGCACAAGCCGTGCTCCGGCTTGTCGAATTCCGCTACAAGCTGGTCCAACAGGTCGCGGACGCGCTCGGCAGGCTGTGCCAGCGCCGCCGCTGCCTGGGCCACGGTCAGCGGCTCCTCGGTGACGTAGATAATGGCTTCCAGGACAGCCTTGAGATAGGAGTCTTCGGCCGAAGCTGCCCCTGGGGCGGCTTCAGGCCCCATGCTCGCGCCCAGCCATTCCTCGATGGAGATGGCCGGCGGGGCGGCTTCAGGCTCCGTACCTTCTGTTTCCGGGCTGGCCGGTTGCGGGGGGATCTCCAGTTCTTCCATGCTCTATATGTAGTCTTTTTCGATGGCGGCGAAAGGTTCGCCGGGAGCGAACACGGCGTCGAAGTTAGGGCGCCGCTGGAGGGCGATTTCGCCGAACAAGTCCTTTTGCGCCAACACCACGGCCTGCATCCGAACCATTTCGAGAACGGCCAGGAAGAGGGCGATCATGGCCCGCCGGCTGCGCTGCTGCTCGAAGATCCGGAGGATAAAGACGGGCTGATCCGCGCCAGCCTCCAGGAACCGCTCCCGCAGGTAATGGATCATGTCGGCCACTGTTATATCGGTCGATTCCACCTCATAAGTCGGCCGGGTCTTAGCGCGCTCCAGCAACTCGCCAAAGGCCTTGACCAGGTCGAACAGGGTAGTCACCAGCCCCGGATCGTCGTCTTCCGAGACGAAGGCCCCAAGCTGGGGGTTCGACCAGACATTCTCCTCGATCATACGCTTCTGCTGGAGCATCTCGGCGGCGTTCTTAAAGCGCTCGTGCTCCAGAAGACGGTCCACCAGCTCTTGTCTAGGATCTTCCCGATTATCTTTGTCCGGTTCGAGCACCGGGTCCCGCGGCAGCAGCATCTTCGATTTGATGTGAATCAGGGTGGCTGCCATAAACACGAATTCGGCGCCCAAATCGATATCCGTCTCGCGGGCCTTTTCCATGTACTCCAGGTACTGGGCGGTGATGGTCGCAATCGGAATATCCTTAATGTCGATCTGCTGTTTGCGGATGAGATCGAGCAGCAGATCGAGCGGCCCTTCGTACTGCTCCAGGCGGATATCGAGCGGCGACGGCACTGTAATTCACGATAGCACGGCCCACGGCGGCCTCTTCCGCCTGGGAACGGGCGCCAAAACCGGCGCATCCACGGTCCGCGGCCCACTCCGGCGCGAGCATGCACAATCGCGGAAAAAAATGGGAACTTTTTCCGGGGCGGATAACCTTTCGGACGTGCTTATCGTCTTCCTGTTGAAACAACCATTCCGTGGTAACGGGGCCACCAGGCCCGGAAGGTATAAATGCCAGCCTTTTCGAGCGGCGCGCCGGCGCCAAGTCCCGGCGAGCCGAGCACACAACCGTCCTTACCAACTCCAGGTCCGATAATCGTCCCGCCGCCACAGCCCGGCAAGCGCCGGAGGAAGTTGTGGGGTATCTCCCTGATGGTGCTGGCCATACTCGGAGCCGCGGGCTACTACTGGGCAAGCCAGAACGCCAAGCTCACGGGCGGGCCGGTGATTTCGGTTCCGACCGTGGCCGCGGATAGCGGTACGGTGGTGGCGACGATCCGGATCAACGGAACCATCGCGGCCAAGAATCAGCAGAGCATCCTGGCGCCCCGGCTTTTGGGGAGCCGCACCGACGTGAATCGCGGCGGCGCGATTGGGGCCGGCGGCGGCGGCCGTGGATATGGGGGGGGCGGCGGCGGCGGTAACGCGGTCCAGATGATGGGCGGCGGCGGCGGTCCGCAGAACGACTTTTCTCTCATCCTGATGAAGCTGGCAGTCCCTGGCAGCCGCGTGAAAAAGGGCGATACAGTGGCCGAGTTCGACCCGCAGATGCAGGTGCAGCGGCTGGACGATTACAACGACACCCTGATTCAGTCGCAAGCCACGATCAAGAGCTCGCTGGCCAGCATGGCGTCGCAGAGAGAGTCGCACACGCAGCAGGTCCGGCAGGCCCGGGCGAGTCTGGACTCCGCCCTTCAAGAGCAGAAAAAGAAGCCGGTCCTGGCCGCTATCGACCAACAACTGTACGATCTGTCGGTGGAGCAGGCGGAAGCCAGCTACAAGCAGCTTGTTTATGAAGACGACCTGGTGGACCAGGAGCAGCAGTCCAAGATCCGCAGCACGGCGTTGAATCTCGCGCAGTCCCAGATCGAATTGGCGCGCACCAAGGCGAACGTCGCCAAGATGGTCATCAAGGCTCCCATGGATGGCATCGTGGTGCTGGCGAGCGTGGTCCGCAACAACGAGCTCGGCCAGGTGCGCGAGGGCGACGAGGTTCGGGCCGGGCAGCCCTTCATGTATATCGTGGATCCCAATTCGATGGTGTTGATGGCTTCGGTCAACCAGGTGGACACCGAGAAACTGCGGATGGGCATGAAAGCGAAAATCCGTCTGGACGCCTATGCCGACATCGAAGTGCCCGGAACGCTGGAAGGCATTGGCGCCATGTCCAAGACGAGCACCTTCCGCGCCGGATATGTAGGTGAGATTCCGGTGCGGGTGAGGCTCGACAAGATGGACGCGCGGATCATCCCCGATCTGACGGCCAGCGCCGAGGTCTTCCTGAACACCGAGGAGAACACGCTCGTGCTGCCGCGATCGGCGGTATTCGAGGAGAAGGGCGGCAAGTACGTGTTCCTGCAGAGCCCGGAAGGATGGCTCCGCAAGCCCGTGGAGACCGGGGTGGCCAGTTACACCCAGGTGGCGGTGCACACTGGATTGAAGAAAGGGGACGTGGTAGCGCTTCAGCGTCCCATGTAATCCGCGCCGCCGGGCCGGCTATCCGGTCGACGCCCGGCCCAGGTTGTTCCACCCGGGAGCGATCAAAGCAGGAGCGGCCTAACAGGAAAGCACTATGGCATCGAAAGATCTGAGACCAGAACAGCGTCTTGGCAAGGGCAACCCGAAGAGAATCAAAATGCTCTTCTGGGCGGTTGGCCTGTTGGCGTGCGGCAGCGGTCTGTACGCGGCCTACCACTATGCCTCGGCCACCGAGGTGGAAATCCCGGTGGCTCGCGCCAGGATAGCCGACTTCGTCATTAGCGTGCGGACGCGCGGCGACATCAAGAGCGCGCGTTCCACGATTATCACCGCTCCCCAGGTACCCGGCCTGCGAATTGTCCGCCTGGCTCACAACGGGCAGGAGGTTCACAAGGGCGAAGTGGTGGTGGAGTTCGACGCCGAACCGACCAAGCAGAACATTATTACGCGCGGCAACAGCGTGGATTCCGCTCAAGGCAACATCGACCAGACCAAGGCGACCCAGGCGATGACCAACGAAAGTTATGCCTTCAGCAAGATACAATCCGAGTTCGCTTTGGAGCAGAGTAAGCTGGAGGCCGGGAAGGCCGCCGTGCTTTCGGTGATCGACGGCGAAGTTGCCCGCATCACGGTGGGGGTCTCGGATGGCGCGCTGCAAGCGGTGAGGTCTCAAATCGACGCCAACAACGTCTCGAATGACGCCGTCATGGTCCAACTCAACCAGGCGTACGACAAGGCGGTGCGCGACCTGAAACTTTCCCAGAGCTACTTGGAAACGATGCAGCTTAAGGCTCCGGTTAACGGCATTGTCAACGTACTCACGAACTTCCGCTCGGTGGGGACTTTCGGCCGCGCCGGAGCGCCTCCGTTCAAAGAGGGCGATAACGCGTGGACGGGCGCGCAAATCCTTGAGATCCCGGATCTGTCCAGCATGTACGTCGACCTCAAGCTGGATGAAGTGGACCGCGGCAAGATCGCGCTGGGGCAAAACGTGAGGGTGAGGGTGGATGCGATTCCGGACAAGGAGTTCACCGCCGAACTGGATTTCATCTCCCCCGCCGCCGCGCTGGTATTCAGCGGTGTTGGCGCCAACGCTCAGGCCAGCACGGAAAAGAACTTCCCCGCGCGCGCCACGCTGAAGGGCGCGGACGACCGGTTGCGCCCGGGCACCAGCGCTTCCGCCGAAATCATCGTGGAGCGGCAGCCCAACACCCTGCTGATTCCCCTCCGGGCCAGCTTCGACAAGGGCGGCAAACCGGCCGTATATGTCCAGAAAAGCGACAAGACGTTCGCCGTGCGCCAGATCCAGATCGGCAAACATAACGACGACGACTTAGTGGTGACCGGCGGGCTGCGGGAGGGCGAGACGGTGGCGCTCGAGGACCCGGTGAAACTGGCCAAGCAGGCCAAGAAGAAGATCTAAGGGGCCGGGAGAACGCTCATGAAGAAGGTAATCTTTCGTTTGACGATCCTGGCGATTCTGGCCGGCGGCGCGTGGTACGGATACCGGACGTTTACGCAGTCGCAGACGCGCCAGGAGAAGATAGCTACCGCCAAGGTCCAGCGCGGCGACGTGGTGATCCGTGCGTTTACGCGCGGCGAGCTGAAAGCGGTCCGGGTCTATCCGCTGTATTCTCCCAATCTGAATGGAGCCATCCAGGTGACTACGTTGGCGCCGAATGGGTCGCTGGCGCGAGAGAAGAACCTGGTGGTGGAGTACGACGATTCCGAGTTGCTGGGGACCATCGAGGCGGACAAGCTTACTCTGGACACCACGGATGAGAACATAAAGTACCAGACCCTGGTAATGGACGTTCAGACCAGCAGGAACGAGGTAAACAAGCTGATCGCGGAGTTCGCGGTGAAGCGCGCCGAGTTGACCGTCCAGAAGAATCCCGTGCTCGACCCGATCACGCAGAAAGAGAACATCCTCGCGTTGACCCAGGCCGTCCGGGCGCTGGCGCAGACGGTGACCAATATCCAGATGCTCAAGGCGCAGCAGGATTCCCAGATGGCGGTATACCGGCAGACCCGCGCGCGCAGTCTTCAGGCGCTCCAGTTGGACCAAGCCCGCCTGCTGCAAACCAAGACGCTGGCCCCCATGACGGGGCTGGTCGCAATTAAGCAGAACCGCGCGGGTAACTTCAACTTCGGCCAGCAGATGCCCGATATTCGCCCCGGCGACCAACTTGGCGCCGGCATGAACGTGGCGGACCTGATGGATCTTTCCGAAATGGAGCTGACCGCCAAGGTGGGCGAATTGGACCGCGCCAACCTGAAGGAAGGGCAAGACGTCATGATCCAGCTCGATGCCATCCCGGATAAACGGTTCCCCGGCAAGATCAAGACCCTCAGCGGTACCGCGACATCGGATGTGTTTTCGGGCGATCCTTCCAAGAAATTCGATATTTCCTTCTCGGTGGACATGCGAGCCCTGCTAACCGGCGTGGGGATGAAGAAGGAAGATATCGACCAGATCATGACCACGGCCGCCGAAAACGCCAAGAAGAACCTGGTCAGCTTCGCGCCCACGGTGGGTGGAGGAAGAGGCTTCGGCGGGCCGCCTGGAGGGGACTTTGGCGCCGCCGTGCCCGGCGGACCGCCGGCGGACTTGGCGGCCCTTGCCGCGCTGGCCAACCAGGGCGGCGGACGCGGCCAAGGCGGCGGCGGCGGCCAGGGGCAAGGCTTCGGCGGCGGACGCGGCCAGGGCGGCGGCATGAGCAATCTCTCCGATGCGGACCGCCAGAAACTGGCCGACCTCAGGCAGAAGATCCGCGACGCCTCTTCCGACGCCGAGCGCGAGAAACTGCAACAGCAGCAACAGGACCTGATGCAGAAGCTCGGCATCCAGGGACGCGGCGGTCGCGGGGGAGGCCCGAACGGACAGCCCGGCCAGGGCGGCGGAGCCGGCAACCAGCCCGTCTTCACGGACGAAGACCGCGCCAACGCCACGCTGCCGCCTCCTCCCGAGCAGGATTCTGGGATTGCCAAACTGGTCCGGCCGGGTTTGCTGGCCGACGTGGAGATTCAGGTGGAAAGCATCCCCAACGCGCTGCATGTGCCCTCTCAGGCGATCTACCGCCAGAACGGGAAGCCGATCGTTTATGTGCAGGGGAAGGACGGCAAATTCTCGCCGCGCGAAGTTTCGCTGGTCAAACAGAGTGAATCGTCCATGGTGTTGGGTTCCGGAGTCCAGGAAGGCGAAGTGGTGGCGCTTTCCGATCCGACGCTGAGCAAGTCCGACAAGATGTCCAAGACCGAGGAAAAGAAGGGTTCCGGGACCGGAATGCCTATGCCTGGAGCAAATTAGCCATGTTCGGTATCTCTCACATACTTCCCGAATTGAAGATGGGGGTGGCGAGCCTCTTCGCGCACAAGCTGCGGAGCCTGCTGACCATGCTCGGCATGATTTTCGGCGTGGGCGCGGTGGTAGCCATGCTCTCCATCACGGCGGGCGCGCAGAAGCAGATGATGGCGTTCATCGACCAGTTGGGCGTGAACAATATCATCGTGGAAGCCCGAGAGGCCACCGACCGCGACACGCTCCAGGTGGTGCGGACCATCTCCCCCGGACTGACTTTCCGCGACTTTCGGGCCATCTCCGAAAATGTACCGGGCCTGGAAGCCATCACCCCCCGCAAGAGGTTCAAGCCTTCCAAGGTGCTGCCCAAGACCGCGGCGGAAATCCCGGGACTCATCGGCGTGCTCCCCAACTATGAGCAGATCAACAGCCTCAAGCTGGACGAAGGCCGCTTCTTCTCGGAGGAGGAAAACAACGCTTCGGCCCCGGTCTGCGTGCTGGGGGAAACCGCCAAGGTAAACCTGCTGGGCTACGACCCCGCGGTGGGCAAGTACGTCAAGGTTAACGATACCTGGCTCGAGGTGATCGGCGTCATGAAGCCCCAGGCGGAGGGCGACACCGAGATGGAAGGAGTGCAGTCCATGAGCCGCAACAACCTGGTGATCGCGCCCCTGAACACGGTGATGCGGCGCTTCGAGGACGCCACCAGCTATCTGCGGGACGAAATCGACGGCATGTACATGAAGGTGCAGAACGGGGTGGATTCCATCCAGACGTCGGCGGTGGTGAACGCGCTCCTCTCGGTGAACCACAAGGACGCCGGCGATTTCTCCATCACCGTGCCGGCCGGCCTGCTGGAGCAGAAGAAGCAAACCCAGTTCATCTTCAACATCGTCATGATCTGCATCGCCGGCATCTCGCTCCTGGTGGGGGGCATCGGCATCATGAACATCATGCTGGCGACGGTGCTGGAGCGCACCCGCGAAATCGGCATCCGGCGCGCCATCGGCGCCCGGCAGTCGGATATTATCCGCCAGTTCCTTTCCGAGGCGGTCCTGATTTCCATCGCCGGCGGCCTGATCGGCATCGTTTTCGGCTACGCCCTGTCCCAGATCATTGCGTCGGCCGCCGGCTGGTCGACGGTGGTCACCTGGCAGTCGATCGCGGTGGCGTTCGGCGTGTCGGTCTTCATCGGGCTGTTGTTTGGAATATACCCGGCCGTGCAGGCGGCCAAGTTGGATCCCATCGAAGCGATCCGTTACGAGTAATCTTATGGTTTCAAGAACTCTACTATTAGGCATTCTGACGACGGCTGGCGCGTTTGCGCAGATGACCGTGTTTCCCAAACCGTCGTTCTTCCGCGAGGCGTTCCGGAAGCCCGATACGAACGTCGAGATCGAGGCCCCAGCGCGGTTGAAGGACTTCGTCAGGGATGGCGAAGCGTGCCAGGCGGCGGTGGTCAAGGCGACCGCGGTGGATTTCTCGATGGACACCACCATAGACGCTTCGCAGGCGGTGGCCCCTCCGGTGCCCAGCCAGTATCCCGACAAGGCCCCGAGCCAGTGTCTGGTCCTTTCGCTCAAGGACTTCCTGGGACTGGCGATGAGCAATCACACGAACGTCCAGACGTACTACTTGACGGTCGAGAGATCGCGAAACAATGTGACGTCGGTGCTGGGGACCTGGGATCCCAGGGCCTCGGCGAGCCTCACGCCATCGTGGAACCGGTCCGACCCGCCGCTCAACGTTCCCGGCGCGTCCACGAGGTCCGGCAGTTGGCCTCTCAGCCTGGGTTACACCCAAACCCTGCAAACCGGCCAGACGCTATCGTTCGGCGGCGGCGGTTACAAGAACACGGCCTGGGGCCAGAACACTTCCTATGGCTCCAACATGAGCTTCAGCATTACCCAGCCGCTGATCAAGAACCGCGGCGGCTACATTACCCGGCTCCCGCTCATCGAGGCGCAAAGCACCCTCAGGATTTCCGAATTCCAGCTTCGGCAGAACCTTCTGAGCTTTGTCAACGCCGCCGAAGGAGTCTATTGGCAGTTCGTCAACGCGCGCGAGCTGTTGAGGGTCACCCTGACGGCCCAGGACGTGTCCAAGGCGAACCTGGACTATATCCAGCACGAGCTCCAGCTGGGGGCTGTCAACGAGATCTCGATGTACCGCCCCGAGCAGAGCGACGCTGCCGCCCGGGTAACTACCTTGCAGAATGAGTTCGCCTTGAAGAACCAGGAAGATGCGCTACGCCGCCAGATCGGCGCCGATATCGACCCCAACGTCCGGGACTTGCCCGTCGTTCTGACTGACGTTCCCGACCTTTCGCCCTCCGAGGCGATCGCCCCGGACCGGGAGCTGACCGTCCAGAAAGCGATGAACCTGAACCCTTCAATCAAGATCGCGGTGGAGACTCTGAGCGCCGACGAGTATGGCGTGTCGGCCGCGCAGAACGGGTTGCTGCCGGAACTCGATCTGAGGGCCGGATACGGCGGCGCCGGCTACGGAAGCACCTACGTACCCATGTCGGGTGGGCCGGTGGTTGCCGGCGGCCTGGGAGAGGCGCTGCAACAGTTGTTCGAATGGGGGAACCCTGGCTACAACATTGGGCTCACGCTCACCCTGCCTATCCGGAACCGGACGGCGTCGATGGCCATGGCCAACGCCATCGTTCAGAAGAAGACGGATGCCCTTTCGTTGCGCAACTCGCAGCAGAACCTCCGGCTTTCGGTCTTGCAGGGGGTGAATTCCTTCATAGGGTCCATCGCAGCGGCGAAAATGGCGGTCCTGTCGAGAGAATACGCGCAGAAGGACTACCAAGCTCAGATGCTGGAATTCAAGCTGGGCATGAACACGCAGCTCGACCTGGTGAACTCTTCGCAGGAGCTGGCCACCGCGGACCAGGCCTTGGTGGCCGCCCAGATTCAGGTGCGCACCAGCCTGTTGAACCTGTGGCTGCAAACCGGCGAGCTGCTGGACCAGCGCGGGATCGTAGTCCACAATTAGCCCGACCTTCTCACAGACGCTCGGCCGTGGCAACGTGGCGCGCGCACTTGTGCGCGCCGCGTAGGCATGCCGACGCCCCGGCTCGACGGACTGTCCGCACTGTCCGCACCCCCGATTGCCTTCCGCCGCGAATGGAGGGATAATCATAGTTAATAGATTCAGAGCGAAATCTCTGATTTTCAAGCGCTCAAGAGGCCCATGGAAACCACTTCCCCTTCGGATCCAGTCGTCTCCCAAATAGAATCCCTGAGCCATACGCGGTTGCCGGAGTGCTACCAGTGCGGCAAGTGCACGGCCGGATGCCCGCTGGCGGCGCACATGGACGTACCGCCATCGCGCCTGATGCGCCTGCTGCAGCTTGGCGACGCCGGCTCCGCTTTGCGCGCAGGCTCCATCTGGCAGTGCGTTTCGTGCCAGACGTGCGCCACGCGCTGCCCCAAGAAGGTGGATTGCGCGGCGGTGATGGACGCGCTGCGGCAGCTCGCCTTCGAGCGCGGCGCGGCCTCGCCCGATGAGCGCCGGACGGTGCTTTTCCAGCGGGCCTTTCTCGACAACATCCGCCGCCATGGACGCCTGAACGAGATCGAGCTGATTGGCGCGTTCAAGAGCATGGTCTTCCTGCGGGACCGCAGCGTGCCGTTCCTGTTCCGCGACGCCGGGCTTGCCCCGCGGCTCCAGAAGCGGCGCAAGCTGCACCTGCTGGGCGAGAAGGCCAAGGACCGCGGCGTGGTGGCGCGGATCTTCGCCCGCGCCGGCTATGGAGGCTCCCAATGAACCTGGGCTATTATCCGGGTTGCGCGCTGCACGGTTCTTCGAACGATTACGAGCAATCGCTGCGCGCCTGCCTGGGAGCGCTCGACGTCTCGCTCGCCGAGATCGACGATTGGATCTGCTGCGGCGCCACTTCGGCGCACTCGCTCAACCACAAGCTGGCTATCGCACTGGCCGCGCGCAACCTGGCGCTGGCCCACCGGCAGGGCCATGCCGAGATGCTGGCGCCGTGCCCCATGTGTTCCATGCAACTGCTGCGCGCCGCGCAGGCGATGGCGTCGGATCACGGGTTGCGCGCGGAAATCTCGGAGATGGTGGAAGCTGAAGTGAACTCCGGGCCGCGGGTGCTGAATCTTATCCAGGTGTTTCAACACGTCGGCCTCGACAAGCTCAAGGCCGCCGTGCGCACTCCGCTAAAGGACCTGAAGCCGGCCTGCTACTACGGCTGCCTGCTGGTGAGGCCGCCAGCGGTGGTGGACTTCGACGATGCGGAGCAGCCAACCTCCATGGAGGCGATCGTGGCCGCGCTGGGCGCCAAGCCCGTCGAGTGGAGCTACAAGACCGAGTGCTGTGGGGCCGGCATGACCCTGTCGAAAACCGAAACCGTGCTCGAGCTTTCGGGGCGGATTCTGGCCAACGCCGCGGCGCACGGCGCAAACTGTCTGGTTGTCGCTTGCCCCATGTGCCACGTGAACCTGGATATGAAGCAGGGGGCCATCGAGGAGTTCCTCCAAAGGAAATACGGCCTGCCGATTTACTACCTTTCCGACATGGTCGGCATGGCGCTCGGGATGAGCGCCGAGGACTTGGGGACGGACCGGCATTTCGTGGTAGGAGGACATAACTGATGTCCCGGATCGGCGTCTTTGTGTGCTGGTGCGGCGAGAACATCGCGCGTACCGTGGATGTGCAGAAACTGGTGGACGCCTGCGCGGAGCTGCCCGGGGTGCGCAGTGCGCAGCACTACAAATACATGTGTTCGGACCCGGGGCAGGCCATGATCCGCGCCCAGATCGCGGCCGAAAAACTGGACGGCGTGGTGGTCGCCTCCTGCTCGCCGCACATGCATCTGAAGACCTTCCGGCGCGCGGTGGCCGCGGCGGGCCTCAACCCTTACCTGCTCGAAATGGCCAACATCCGCGAACAGTGCAGTTGGGTGCACCACGACAAGGGCCAGGCCACGGATAAGGCCATCGAACTGATCGGGCTCTCGGTGGCCAAGGCGCGGTTCGACCGGAGCCTCAAGCCGATCCGCGTTCCGGTTACCCGGCGCGCGCTGGTGATCGGCGGCGGAGTGGCCGGCATCCAGGCGGCGCTGGACATCGCCGACTCGGGCTACGAGGTTGTGCTGGTGGAGCGCGATCCTTCGATCGGCGGAAAAATGGCCGGCCTCTCGGAGACCTTCCCCACGCTCGATTGCTCGCAGTGCATCCTCACTCCGCGCATGGTGGAGGCCGGGCAGCATCCGCGCATCCGCTTGTACACCTACTCGGAAGTCGAGGGAGTGGACGGCTTCATCGGGAACTTCAAGGTCACCATTCGCCAGAAGGCCCGGTACGTGGACATGAGCAAGTGCACCGGCTGCGGCGAATGCGCCAAGGTGTGCCCGTTGAAGCGCAACCCCAGCGAGTTCGACTACGGCATGGGAACGCGGCCGGCCATCTACATGCCGTTCCCGCAGGCCGTGCCGGCGCGTCCGGTGATCGATAAGAAAACTTGCGCCAAGATCATACGCAACGGTTGCGGATTGTGCGAGAAGAAGTGCGCGCCCGGCGCCATCCGTTTCGACGACACGGACAAACTGGTGGAGGAACAAGTAGGCGCCATCGTCGTCGCTACCGGCTACAAGCTCTATGACATCGGCCGCGAGCAGAACTCATCCAAAGTCCGCGGCTATGGCGAATACGGTTACGGCAAGTATAAGGATGTGATCGACGGGTTGCAGTTCGAGCGGCTGATTTCCGCCTCCGGTCCCACCAATGGCGAGTTGAAACGGCCGTCGGACGGGACGATCCCGCGGAAGGTGGTTTTCATTTCCTGCGTGGGCTCGCGCGACAACGCCAAGGGGCTGGCGTATTGCTCGAAGATCTGCTGCATGTATACCGCCAAGCACACCATGCTGTACAAGCATAAAGTGCATTCCGGCGAAGCGCACGTGTTCTACATGGACATACGCGCCGGCGGCAAGGGGTACGACGAATTCGTAAGGCGCGCCATCGAGCAGGACGGCGCGAAATACTATCGCGGGCGGGTATCGAAAGTCACCCAGGAAAACGGCAAGCTGATCGTGCGCGGGGCCGACACGCTGGCGGGGATTCCGGTGACCATCGAGGCCGACATGGTGGTGCTGGCGGCCGCCATGCGGCCAGCCGACGGCGCGGCGGAGCTGGCGCGGAAGCTCAACGTGGGCTACGACGAGTTCGGCTTCCTGCTGGAATCGCATCCCAAGCTGCGGCCGGTGGAGACCAATTCGGCGGGCGTGTTCGTGTGCGGCGCCTGCCAGGCGCCCAAGGACATTCCGGAGGCCGTGGCGCAGGCTTCGGCCGCGGCCGGCAAAGTCGCGGTGACCTTCGCGGCCACCGAACTGACGCGCGAGCCGGAGATCGCGCACATCGACGAACAGACCTGCGCGGCCTGTTTTGCCTGCGTACGCACGTGCCCCTATCACGCCGTGGAGAAGGCAGAAATCCGGGCGCGCAACGGGGCGTTGATCAAGCGCACGGCGCGGGTCAATCCGGGGTTGTGTATGGGTTGCGGGACCTGCGTGGCGGTGTGTCCTTCCAAAAGCGCCGACATCGAAGGCTTCAGCGAGGAAGAGATCTACTCCATGGTGGAGGCGCTGGCATGAGCGGCGGGAACGGATTCGAGCCCAGGATCGTGGCCTACGTCTGCAACTGGTGCACCTACCTGGGCGCCGACCTGGCGGGCACGGCGCGCCTGGAATATCCGCCCAACGTGCGCATCATCCGCCTGCCTTGCACGGGGCGCATCGATACCAACCTGGTGGTGAAGGCGTTCGAAGTGGGGGCCGACGCGGTGCTGGTTTCCGGCTGCCATCCCGGCGACTGCCACTACACCGCCGGCAACTACCACGCGCGGCGGCGCTGGATGCTGTTCCGCGATCTGCTCGAAGTGGTGGGCTTCGATATGCGGCGCATCCATTTCACCTGGATCAGCGCGGCGGAAGGCAAAAAGTTCCAGCAGACCATCACCGAAATCACCGAGCAGACGCGCGCGCTGGGGCCGTACCGGCCCTATGAAGCCAGTGGGGCAGGCGTCGCCGCCTGCCAGCCGGCTCTGGCTTGTGGGGCAGGCGCTTTCGCCTGCCAACCGGCCCCCAACGGTGGGGCAGGCGCTCTCGCCTGCCAACGTTCCCAAACTCAATTGCGCGAAACAGCCGCGCGCCTGTTGAGCGAGGGCGCCGTGAAGGTGGTGATCGGCTACGGCGCCCGCGGCCCGGTCTTCGTGACCAGGCCCGAAGAGGCCGCCCGCCTGGTGTGGAACGAGAGCTGCTTCGCCAATCTCACCACCTATCTGAAGCGCAAGGAAGTGCGCGCCCTGGGCAAGCCGGCCATTGTGGTGAAAGGTTGTGATGAACGCGCGCTGGTGGCGCTCGAAAAGGAATCGCAGGTGGAGCGCGCGGAAATATACTCGATCGGCATGGCCTGCCAGGGGATGGGCCAGCCGAAATGCGCGGCTTGCGACACGCGCCAGCCGCGATACGCCGATGAAACCATCGGCTCGGCCGACGCGCCGGCGCCGCCGCCCACGGCCGACCGCTACGCGGCGCTCGACCCGCTGCTGCGGCAGCCTCCCGAAGAGCGGTTGGCCTTTTGGACCGCGGAATTCGACCGTTGTCTCAAGTGCTACGCCTGCCGCCAGGTCTGCCCCATGTGCTACTGCGAGCGCTGCCTGGCGGACAAGAACCGGCCGCAGGCCATAGACTCCTCGCCGACCCGCAAAGGGAACTTCGCCTGGCATCTTTCCCGCGCCATCCACCTGGCCGGGCGATGCGTGGGCTGCGACGAGTGCACGAGGGGGTGTCCGGCGGGCATCGACTTGCGTCTGCTCAACCTGGCGCTAGCCGAGGCCGCGGAGACCCAGTTCGGATATCGCGCGGGAATGGACCCGGCCTCGGAGCCGCTCATGGGCGCCTATTCGCTCACCGACAAGGAGGAGTTCATCGGATGAATATCCTGACTCGGGAGGAGTTGCGGAAGCTGGTGGGCGAGTGGATCGCGGCCGGAAAAACCTGCATGGGACCGGTGCGGGTGAAGCCGGAGACCGTGCTCTTCGCGCGCCTGGCGAAGGCCGGCGATCTGCTGCTCGATGGCTGGGTGCGGCCGGCGAATTCCATCAAGGAGCTACTCCTGCCCCGGCACGAAGTGTTGTACGGCTACCGAATCGAGAAGAATCGGATCGAGTTGGTGGACCAGCCCGAGACGGCGCCGGGGCAGATCGCCATCGGAGCCCATCCGTGCGACGCGGCCGCGCTGCCGATCCTCGACAAAGTCTTCAATTGGGACTATCGCGATGAGGCCTACAATCGCCGGCGCGAAGCCACCACGGTAATCACGCTGGCCTGCGCGGGGTGGGACGAGGAATGCTTCTGCACTTCGGTGGGGCTGGGGCCGGATGCGGAGCGCGGCTCGGACGCGATTCTGTTCGACCGCGGAGACGGGCGGTTCCAAGTGCGCAGCCTCACGGAAAAGGGCCGCGCGTTACTGGGCGAGGGCCAGGGCGCGGCGAGCGGTGTGGCCGATCCGCCGCCCGCCCGTTTCGACCCCGCGCAGGTCGCGAGCTTCGCCAAGGAACACTTCGACGACGCCTTCTGGAAGGAACACGCGCTGGCTTGCCTGGGATGCGGCGCGTGCGCCTACACCTGCCCGGTGTGCCACTGCTTCGACATCGTGGACGAAGGCAACTCGCGCGAGGGCGTGCGGGCGCGCAATTGGGACGCCTGCCAGTTTCCACTCTTCACGCTTCATGCCAGCGGGCATAACCCGCGCGGCGAGCAGGGCGGGCGCCAGCGGCAGCGCGTCTATCACAAGTTCTACCTGTATCCGGAGAAATTCGGCGATATCCTGTGCACCGGCTGCGGCAATTGCGCGCGCAATTGCCCGGTGGGGCTGGGCGTTTTGCCGCTGGTCGCGAAGATTCCCCATGCCGAACCTGTATAAGCCCGACCTCATGGAAGTGATCGGCGTGCGGCAGCACACGCCCGACGTCAAATCCGTAAGCCTGCGTTTTCAAGATGTGGAGCGCGCCCGCCGGTTCACCTTCCACGTGGGCCAGTTCGGGATTTTCTCGGCCTTCGGCGCCGGCGAATCCACGTTCAACATCTGTTCCAGCTCCAACTGGCGCGACCACATCGAATTCTGTTTCCGGAAGGTGGGCCGAGTCACCGAAGCGCTGTGGCGCATCGAGGAGGGCGATACGGTGGGCTTCCGCGGCCCTTACGGCCGCGGGTATCCCGTGGAAGAGTGGCGCGGAAAGGATTTGATCTTTCTGGGCGGCGGAATCGCCATGCCTCCCATCCGCTGCGCCATCTGGTACGCCCTGGAGAACCGCGAGGACTACGGGCAAATCACCATCGTGTACGGCGCGCGCACGGTGGGCGACCTGGTCTTCGTGGACGAGCTGGACGAATGGGCCCGGCATCCGGGCGTGCGCGTAGTGCGGTGCGTGGACCCCGGCGGCCAGACGCCGGATTGGAGCGGCGAGATCGGCTTCGTTCCCACGGTGTTCGAGCGCTCGAGCGTGCCGGCGGGCAACGCGGTCTCACTGGTGATTGGGCCGCCCATCATGATCAAGAACACGATTCCGGTTCTGGAACGCATGGGCGCGCGGATGAGCGACGTCTACACCAGCCTGGAGAATCGCATGAAGTGCGGGGTAGGGAAATGCGGGCGTTGCAACACGGGACCCGTGTACGTGTGCAAGGAAGGCCCGGTGTTCACCTTCCAGGAACTGCGGGCGATGCCCATGGATTACTAGGGTGGGGTCGGGCTTTTAGCCTGCCACCCTCCGAAGAACGCCGGCTCAAAAGCCGGCGGCAGGTTGAAAACCCGCCCCACATGGGCGCCGGGGTGTATCCTAATTCCTAATCGGGCACGAGAACGGAAATCCCGGCCAAGACCGCTAATCGTCGACATCCCATGACTCCACCCGTCGTCCCCGGCGACCAAACCCAAGCGTTCCACCTGAACCCGCGCCTGCGTTTTCTCCTGCTCGCCCTGGCGGCCGCCATTCTGTTCCTGGGCGCCATTCGCCTGGGCGACTTAGCCGGATACGACGACGCCATGTATTCGCTCGAAGCCAAGGGGATCGTGCGCACCGGCGATTGGCTCACGCCGAAAAGCAGAGGGGGGCCGGCGCTGGAGCATCCGCCGCTTTTCGTGTGGACACAAGCCGCGTTTCTATCCGTGTTCGGCGTTTCCGACCCGGCGGCCAAGGCGCCCTCGGCGCTGTGCGCGCTGGGGACCGTGCTGCTGGCGTATTGGCTGGCGCGCCGGCTGCTGGAGGACAAGCTGGCCGCTTCGGTGGCCATGTTCGTGATGCTGGCCACGCCGTATTTCATCAAGTACGCGGGCCGCGCGATGACCGATGTTCCGGCGGCTTTCCTGTTCGTATGCGCCGTCTGCGCCTGGTCGCTGGCCGAAGACGACCCGCGCTGGTATCTGCCCGCCGGCGCGTTCACCGCCATGGCGTCGATGGTCCGCGGGCTGATCGGATTCGGGCTTCCGCTGGTCTTTGCCTTGCATCTCATGGCCGTTCGCCGGCGGCCGGCATGGCGCTATCTCGTACCGGCGCTGATGGTCGCGGTTGCGCCGCTGGCGGTCTGGGACGGCTATTTGCTGCTGCGATACCGCGGTTATTTCGTCAATCTCCACCAAGGCTGGCTGCAGCGTGAAGTCTATGGGCCGCTCACGCCCGCATGGCGGCGCTACACCGGCGCGATCGAGTATGCATGGATGCTGGCCAAGTCGTACTGGCCCTGGCTGCCGGCGATGTTGGCGGGACTGGTGGCGATAGTCCGCCAACGCCGGCGCCCGCTCTATCTGCTGTTGGGCTGGGCCGGCGTGGTGTTCCTGCTGTGCGCCGTGTCCCGCAGCCGGGTGCTGCGCTACATGCTCCCGGCGTATCCGGCCATGGCCATTTTCTCCGCCGTCGGGCTGTTAAAGTGGGTCCCGCGGCGCATCGTCGAACGCGCCATGGACTGGATACCGCCGCTGGCGGTGGTGGCGGCGGTATCGATCGTCCTGTTCTTCCCGCCGCACTGGCATGCCTCCGAGATGCGCGCCTTCGCGGAGGCCCAAAGTCGGGTTCTGCCGCCCGGGGAGCCGGTTGGCTTCTACGACAAAGGGGACCCGCGCTACGATGAAACCAACCAACTGGAATGGTATGGCAACGGCGTGCCGTTGATTCTGCCCACGCGCGCGGATCTGGAAGAGGCGCTCCGGGCCGGTTCGGTTCGCGTGTTCGTGCTCGACAATTCCACCTATTACGAGCGAATCCAGCCGTTGCCGCACGATGTGATCGCGCACAGCGAGCGCCTGATCAGCGTGCGCCTGAAACCGCGCTAGCCACTACTGGCCCAGCCAGCCCACCAGGGTAGTGGTCAGCGCCGGAACGTACGTAATCAGCAGCACGCCTCCCAGCAGGATGAAATAGAAGGGCAGCGTCGCGCGGTACACCGAGGTCATCGGCTGCTTGAACCGGTACGCCGAGAGGCACAGATTGATGCCCACCGGCGGCGTCAGGTATCCCAGTTCCAGGTTAGCGAGGAAGATGACGCCCAACTGCACCGGGTCGATTCCGAAGCTGGCCGCGATGGGTGTGATCAGGGGAACCATCACGATGATGGCGGAGAAAACGTCCATGAAAGATCCCTTGACCAGCAGGACCAGGTTGAGCAGCAGAAGGAACACGTACTTGGAGTGAATATTCGCCTGCACCCAGGCGATCAGCATATTGGGGACCTGGGCGGTGACCAGGTAATTGGTCAAACCGACCGCCACTCCCACAATCATGAGCACGCCGCCCACCACCACCACGCACTCCACCGCCACCCTGCCGAAATCGCGGAGCGGCCGGAATTGCCGGGATACCAGGCACTCCACCACGAACGAATACGCTACCGTGATGGCGCCGGCTTCCACCAGCGTGCCCAGGCCGCCGAACAAACCGTAGAGCACGATTACGGGAAGCGCCAGTTCCCACTTGGCCTCCCAGACGGCCCGCCGCGCCTCGGCCAGCGAGAACCGGGAGCGCTCCACCCCGTGCCGCACGCCTTGAGACACGCCGTACGCGGAAACCAGGATGACCATCAGAACTCCGGGGACGAATCCGCCGACGAACAGGGCGGCGATGGAGGTCTGGGAGTAAATGCCGTAGAGAATCACCGGGAGGCTGGGAGGAAACAGCAGGCCCAGCGAGCCCGAGCCGTTGATGAGGCCGACGGAGAACTTCTCCGGGTAGCGGGCCTTCAGCAGCATGGGCAGCAGCAGCCCGCCCATGGAGAGGATGGTCACGCCGGAGCCGGCCCAGGTGAAAATGGCGCACCCCACGGCCGTGGTAATCGCCAGGCCGCCGGGCAGCCAGCCGAATACCGCCGTGTACACCCGCAAGAGCCGTGTGCTGGCGCCGCCCTCCACCAGCAGGTAGCCAGCCAGCGTGAACAGCGGGAGCGAAGGCAGCACGGGAGAAGCCACCAGCCGGTAGGTCTCAACCGGCACGGAAGCCACCGGGATGCCGGCGTTCCAGAACAGCAGCAGGGCGATGGCGCCGAGGGTGGCGAAGATAGGCAGCCCCAGCAGCGCGGCGGCTGCGACGATCAGCGCGCCGAACCACACCAGGGCCGGGCTTTCGGGCTGCTGCACCAGCGCCAGGATTACGGGGACGAGCAAGCCGAGCGCCGCCACCAGGCGCTGTGAAGCGCGGGGACCGGCGCTGCGCACGGCGCGCACCGCGATCAGGAGCAGCCCGGCGGGCATGATCGCGATAGCGCACCATTTCGGAATCCCCAGGGCCAGCATTTCGCCCCCGCGCCGGGTGGCCAGCATGAATTGCAGGCTGGCCCAGAACAGGCACAGCGCCACGGCCGCGGCCAATCCGGAGCTGAAGACGCGAACCCGCGCCGCCGCGCGTTCGGAAAGGAACGCGTTGGCTGAAAGCGAGAGCAGGCGATCCGAGGAAGCCGCCAGCGCGGCGCCCAGGAATGCCACCCACAGCGTCAGATGTTGCACGAACACGGCCGAGCCCGGAACCCCGCTGGTCCCCAGATACCGCGCCGCCAACTCCGCCACCGGCAGCACGGCCATGAGGGAGATGGAGGCGATGGCCATCGCCCGTTCGGTCTTGGTTAATGCCTGGACCAGCCAGGATAGTCTGTGCATTTCGAATTTGTGGGGCAGGCGCTTTCGCCTGCCAATCGCTCACCGGCGATGGCCAGGTTGGCAGGCGAAAGCGCCTGCCCCACAACCCCGTGCGCCACGTCAGATCACTTCCCGCCCTTGGCCCGGTACTCGTCCCGCACGCGGCGAACCTCGTCGAACAAATCGGCCGGCACGATCTTTCCGCGCATGGAGGGATAGGCCGCCTCGGTCGCCTTGCGCCATTCCGCCAGGGCCGCCGGGTCGGCGTGCACCACTGTGAGTTTGACGCTCCGGTTGCCCACCTGCCCTTCGGTCATGGACTTCACTGCCGCGTCTCCCATGCCGCGTATGCCTCCGCGCAGTTCCTCGCCGGAATCGCGGGCGGCTTTCAGCATGGGGGCCCGCTGGGTCTCCGGAATCTTGTCCCACACTGCCTTGGACACCATGGTGGCTCCCACCAGCGGGGCCCACTTCACATCGCTCATGTAGCGGGCCAGCGCGAAACACTGGTTCCACATGGCGTAAAGGGGCGTGGTGGGGACCACGTCGATGAGCCCGGTCTGCAAGCCCATGATGATATCGGTGGCGGCCAGCGGCACGGGGTGGAATCCGTTCGCCTTCCACAACTCGAGCGAGTCGTTCGACCCGGCCCAACTGAACAGCTTCATTTTCTTCAGGTCGTCCAGGCGATTGATGGGCGTTCGCGAAAAGAACTGCACCCAGCCGGCATCGCCCCAGTTCAACACCAGGTATCCGCGCGCCTCGATCATCTTCTCCAGGCGTGGCGCCATGCGCTCGCGCACGTAGTCCAACTCCTCGTACGAATCGAGCATCAGCGGAATCTGCAAGGCGGCCACGCCGGGTTCCACCTCGCTCATACCCGCCCCGGAGAGCGCCACGGCCTGGATCTGATTGACCCGCATTTTGTTGACCAGGTCGGGCTCGTCGCCCAGCGTGCCTCCCGGGAAGATGGTGGTTTTGACCTTGCCCGCGGAGATTTCCTGCCACCGCGCGCCCATCTTCTCCAGTACCTTGTACCAGGGCGACCCCGCGGGGGCCAGGGTGGCCATCTTGATATTGATCTGCTGCGCTCCGGCGGCCGCCGCAAAACCCAGAAGGGCGGCGCAGACAATCATCTTGCGATACACGGAACCTCCTCCATTAGTCGTGGGGCAGGTTGGAAACCCGCGGCGGGTTGTTAACCGGTCTTTATCCGCCTGGGAAAAAGCCACGGGAGCCGGTTGACAACCGGCGTGCAGGATTCCATCCTCACCCGCAATCGCCTGCTTACTCACGTTCGCGGCTCCGTTGCGCCCTGGGGCGCCGATTCCAGAATCAAATCGTCGATATGGGCCAGCAGCCACCGCGCGCGCCGCTGGGCCACCAGGTTCGACAGGCGGTTCTCCGGCACGGTCGAGTCCACCGCCAGGGCTTTTCCCAACATGGCCCGGAACTCGGCGGCGTTCTGCGCCGGAACCGAAGCGTTCTCGGCGAAAGACACGTACGGCGCCGCGCGCGTCCCCTTGGAAATCTCCAGAGCCCGCTCGAAATGCCGGCGCATCCGCTTTTGCAGCTCCTCCGGCGCCACGCCGCTGCGCGAGGCTTCGAGCGTAATCAGAAACTCCGGCACGGAGCCCCCATTCCACGCTTCGTCCAGCTCGGCCACGCGGTTGATCATGGCTTCCACCAGCGGCAATCGGGCGATCATGGCCGCGTCGTCCTTGGAAGTGGAAATGGCCAGGCCCAGGGACGCCGCCGTCCAGTAGAGCAGGGGTACATCCGGCTTGCGGACGCGAGCCAGCGCGCGGGCGGCGTCGCTATCCACCGCCGCGCCGAAGCCGGGGTAGCGCGCCTCCAATCCCCGCATGCCGTAGCCGTGGGCGCGCAGGTACAGCTTCCGGGCGCGTTCCTTGAGCGCATCGCTGCGCTCCAGGCTTTCCTGGCGCATCTCGTCGGCGCGCTCATCCACGAAGGCGTAGCCGTATTCCGTGAAGCCGCTGGCGACGGCCAGCAGCAAGCCAGGGTGTTTGGGCGACTCGGCCAGCAGACTTTCCATGAATTTGAGGCCGAAGGGCAGCGCCTCGGCCACCAGGTCCGGGTCTTCGTCCTGCTCAAATGTGGAGCCGCCCGAGGCCAGCGCGTTGCCGATCTTGTTCACGGCAATGCGCTTTACCGAGCACCCGCAGCAGGCGGTTATCAGAAGGCAAACGCCTAGAAATCTCATACCATGAGCCAATTCAACCTCTATTACCGCATATCTCGATCGCGGCCCTCATCCACAAAGCTATCGGGCCAGATAGCCTTCATCAGATCGTCCTTCTCCACAATCCGCCCGGCGTTCGATAGCAGCGCCAGTAGCGTATCGGCCACCTTCGGGGTCAAGGGGATGGTCTCTTGGCCGCGGAACAGAAGGCGCTCCACGGTATCGATGCGGAATGGCCCGAACTCGAAGTTGCGCTTCTCTTGGCTCATGGCGCCGGCGGAGCCCGGAAAATCAGACTCGATTGTAGCGGAACCCGTGCGGGGCGGGCAAGGCATGACGATGCTCTCCGCATTGTGCGAAATCCGCCACATATTAAAAGACTTAAAGCTGCGATTGTACGGTTTCGCCCGCATTGGTCCGGATCATATGGACCCATGAAGGCAACCCGGTGCTAGGATTCCGTAAGGGGTGGCTTTTGCGAGGCTGGCGATTTGCTTGCCAGCCGGGCTTGGGCGCTCTCTCTGACGAGGGGATGGGAGGGACTGCGGCCAGCGTATTGATTGTCGATTGCGAGACCCGCGTCCTGCAGACGATGGGAGCCATGCTGCGCCTGAAGGGCCATGCCGTGGATTGCGCGGCCTCCCCCGATGAGGCGCTCCGCGCCGTCCTGGGCGGGCTGAGACCCGCTCTTATGATCGCCGAATTCGTGTTGCCCGAGATGGACGGCGTCACCCTGGCCGAGCAGATTCGTTGCTGCCTCCCGGGCCTGGCCGTGATCATCGCCAGCACCGGCGCCGCGGATTTGCCCGACCGCCTGGCGAAGCGCGGGTTTGGCGTCTTGGCGAAGCCCTTCCGCGGGGAGGCGCTCGCCGCCGCCGTGGAAGCGGCGCTGGGCGGGTCTGTTCCGGTGTGTTTCTGCGCGGGCTGAGGCGGCCGCTGGAAGCCTGTGGGACAGGCGCTTCCACCTGTCAACCCGAGCGAAGCTCGGGATCGCGGCGCTCCACGCCTGGCGCCTTTATTTCGCAGCAATCAGGGCAAGGGAATAAGCGCCCTGAAATGCCGCCGAAGACCCGGTGTCCAGACGATACTCGGGCGCTTCGGGACGGCGGCCTTTCTCGGGGCGGCCCGCTACCGAGGGAAGGACGCGCAAGGCGCGACCCTCCAGACGGAGATACCCGGACTCTTCCACGCGCACTCCCGCGCCCTGGTCCGAGGTCAGTTCCGCCCACCGGATGGCCTTGGTCCCTTTGACCGTTTCGCTTCCCGCGCGTCCCGCGTACACGCCCAGAATGGGCGCGGTCTTCTCGTTGGGATAGGCATCGAGCGGCCCCAGCCCCAGCCACCGCAGCTTGTCCAAACCGGCGGCGGTGTCGAGCTCCATGCCGATCTCCGGCAGGAACGCGACCTCCACCCGCGGCCGCACCGTATATTGCACGCGGAGGGTTCCCTCGCGTTCGATCTGGTAAACATAGGAAACCGCGAAGGAGTTGCGCTGGTTGACGGTGTTGTCCGCTTCCACCTCGATTCGGACGTCCGTCACCGATTCGGCGAGCTTCCAGCTTTTCACGGTAGTCTTGTACTGGTTCAAGTCGGGCATGTCGGCCCGGCTCCGCAGAAGAATGGCATCGTTGTCGTTCATGGGCCGCCAGAGGGTGAAGCGCGCCCCCGCGAGCAACTTCGCGCCGCCGGCCGAGGCGGAAATCAGTTGGCCGGCGTTCGGATCGAACTCGTACGTCGCCGCGCCCGCCGTGACCACCACCGTCTTGCCGCTGCGCACGCGTATCGGCGTTTGGGGCGCGCGCGCCGGCTCGGGCGCCGGGCCGTCCGCAAGCAGTTCCATGGCCCGGGTGACGATCTCCGAGCCGTCCGGGCGCAGAAACTCGAGGTGCGAGTAATAGGTCTCGCCCGGCTCGATGGCTTTGATGGAATCGAGCGGCAGGGTAAGGTAACCGATGGCGTGCGGGATGGCGTTTACCTTGCCTTCGCCCTTGGCCAGCTCGCGGTCGCCGGCCATGACGCTCCATCGGATCCCCACCGTGGAAAGGTCCGTAAAATCGTAGTCGTTGCGGATGGGAACCCGCACCGAAGGCTCGCCCAGGCGGAAGCGCACGGGTTCCTCCGGCGTGGCCACCGGGGCGTAAACGGCCTTGGTTTCCCAATAGTCGCGCTGGGGCGTGCGGTCCGCCCTGACAATGCCGTCCCAGCCGTCGGGGACGATGTAAATGTACTTCTCCTGGGCGCCGGCGGCGTTGGTGCGCGTCCGAGTGAGGCCCTGGTCCTGCCACATCCAGATGGAACCGCCCGCCCCGCTGGGGTGCCGGGTCAGCGCGCGCCAGGAATCCTCCAGCCCGCCGAACCCTTCCTCCGCGTAGGCGTGGGTGTACTCGGTGGCGATCACGACGCGGTCCGAATGCGCCGCCAGTTGATCCATGGCGGAGGGCGGACGGTAGTGCGGGGCCAGAATATCCACTTCCGGCGGCAGGAATTCCTGGGCCTGCTGGGGCATCAGCACGGGGCGCGTGGGATCCGACCCCTTGACGAAACGGATCATCGCCAGGTGCATGGCGGTGAACGGGTCTTCGTTGCCGATGGACCACACGATCACGGAGGGGTGATTGCGGTCCCGAGCGATGGTCTCCTGGGCGCGCAACAGGCCCGAGACCATCAACGTGGGGTCGTCGCCGTGGTCGCCGCCATAGCCCGTGGGAACCTCGTCGATGATGTACATTCCCATTTCGTCGGCCAGCTCGATGAAGCCTTCCGCCGGCGGATAGTGCGATGTCCGGACCATGTTGATATTGGCGGCCTTCATCAGGCGCAGGTCTTCGAGCCAGTTCTCGCGGCGCGTGGCGCGGCCCACGTCGGGGTTCTCGTCGTGGCGGCACACGCCGCGCAGTTTCACCGCCTGCCCGTTGATGCGCAGCACGCCGCCCGCCGTGGAAACCTGCCGGAAGCCCACCTTGGAAGTTCGCGCATGGGCCACATTCCCGCCCTGGACGAGTTCCACCGTGAGCTGGTAGAGGTTGGGCGTCTCCGCCGTCCAGTGCAGCGGAGCGCTCACGTGCATGGCGATGAGGGTATCGCGCGCGGTACCGCGATGGGCGGGAATGGAAAGCGTAGTCCGCTGGACCGGGTTGCCGTCGGGGCCGGTGAGGATGGCCCGCAGATCGTAGGGGCCGGGCTGGCTCCCGTAGACCAGGACGCGCAGGTTCAAATCCGCGTCGCGGAACTGCGCGTCGAACGTGGTGGAGGTCTCCACGCGCTCGATGTACGCCGCGGCCGGCATGGATTCCAGCCACACGTCGCGGTAGATGCCGGGCAGGGACCAGTCGTCGTTGGTGTCGAACAGGACGTCCTTGGTGGCCTGCCGGACGCGCACGGCGAGCCGGTTCTCGGCGCCGGGCTTCAGGCTTCGGGATACGTCGTAGGCGAAGCCGGTGAAGCCGCTGTCGTGGCGGCCCAGCGGCTCCCCGTTCAGCCACGTTTCAGCCGACTCCCACACGCCGCCGAAATGCAGCAGCACGCGTTTGCCCTTGAGGTCCCCGGGCGCCTGGAAGCGATAAACGTAGAACCCTTCGCTAGCCTGCCGCAATCGGTCGTAGACCGGCTCCTCGAAGCCCAGCAGGGACCAGTTCGAAGGGACCGGGATAGGGCTGAATCCGCCGCCCTGGAAGCCGCTTTCGTAAAACCGCGACAGCCGCTCCGCCGCCGCCGCATCCGGGGCGAAGGCGAAGTCCCATGTTCCGTTCAAAGAGATGGTCGGCGAGGGCTGAGCGTGAGCCGACGGCATGGTGACGACCAGGAGGGCGCACGCCAAAACCGGCGTGTGCGCGATTGCGTTGTTTTTTCTCAAACCCGGCATGACGTAGAGATTAGCACTTGGCGAAGGCGGCGCAGACTGGAGCAGTCGATGGGAGCGGATGTGCATCCGACTTATGAACGGGAAAAGCCCTCGCGAAAGCTGGACTCAGGAGAGAGGGTTGCGCCACTTCAGGCCGGGGAATCTCGCAAAGTCGGTATCCGAGGAACAGAGCTCCGCGCGGTGCTCGATGGCCATGGCCGCCAGATGAGCGTCGGATGTGAGATTTCCCCCGGCGCCCAGAGGCAGGAGCAGTTCGCGGAGAACCAGCAAGTGGCGCGGTCCGGGATGCACGATCGCCGCGGATTCCTGATCCAGCCAGGAAGCCACCAGATCAAAAGCTCTACCGACGGACAGGGGGTGGCGAAACAAGCCCGGCCGGGTGGTGAGCCGGAGGAATGCGAGGAGTACATTCCACGAGAATCCGACGGTCTCCGTTCCGGAGAGAGCCGATTCCAGCCAGGATTTCGCCTTCCGGTGCAATGGGGCGTCCGCGTTGACCGCGTAGATCAGAAGGTTCGCATCGACAAGTATCATTTACGCAACGCGAGCTTCCGGCTGAGTTCCTCGTCCTCGATTGCGGCGGCCACAGCCAGCGCCTTGTCCCAGCGGAACTCCTGTCCCTCTCCCATCCGGAACGATTTCTGGACGAACTTCCGGGCACGAGCGGGCTTCTTGCCGCCAAGTCCGATTCGCGCCGCTTCGTTGAGCGCTCCCTTGAAGGAAATGGCGCGCTCCCGCATCGCGTCCCGGATCAATCTCTCCACGTCGGGGTCCAGAGTGACCGTCGTCCTCATACTGCTATCATAGCATCACCCCGGCTGCTGTCATGATGCATCGGCGCTGGAGAGGTTGAAGCGCCGGATGGCGGAACGCCATCCGGCCTTCGAAGTCAATGCACCGCTCCCTTTCGCACTTCAGATACTCAGGCCGGATTTACCTTTTTGGCCCGGCATTGGGGAAGTATACAGCAAGGCGCCTTCGGTTGGAACTGCAAGTCGCATAGGCGCGGGTTACACATTTGCATAGGCGTCAGTTGCGTATTTGCACCGAGCGGCGACTTGCGGAGGTAGCAGTCTTCTGGCGGCGGCAGGCGAGCTGGAAGATCATGCGTGGAGGGAACGCGCTCAGTCGATCGGAGCCACTGCGAAAGACCGCGGCGGTTCCCCGGCCAGGCGCATGCGCCACATGGTTTCGAACGCGGATTCCAAGTGACGCGTGAACCGCCGGCTGTCGAACAGCGCCGTCGTAAGCCGGTTCGCTTGCAGCTTTCCGCGGATCGCGCGTAAGCGGTCCGGATCAAGCGCAAGCTGCAACGCCAGGGCCTCGTAGTCCGCCAGCGATTGGGTAACCAGTTCCGGCAGCCCGACCGCTCGGAGCAGGCTCCCCGCCACGCGCCCCGGGAACGCCCGGCCCAAGCACGTGATTACCGGGCACCCGCCCCAAAGCGCATCGCTCGCAAGCGTATGCGCGCCGTATGGAAGGGTGTCGAGAAACAGATCGGCGAACCCCATGCGGGCCAGGTGTTCCGGGTTCGGCAGCCACGGCGCGAACACCAGCCGCGCGGCCCCTCCCACGAGCCTCGATTCCGCCTCGCGCCGCAGGTTCGCCATCGCCATCGCGTGCGGCTCGATCAACCACAACACGCTTCCCGGTATAGCCGCGAGGAGTCGCATCCATACATCGAACATCGCCGCCGTGATCTTGTATGTGGCGCTGAAGCAGCAAAACACGAACCCCTTTTCCGGCAGTCCGTACTCCGTCCGCGCCGCTATGCGTGGTATGATCGGCCGCCGGCGGTCGTTCACCTGGTAGCAATCCGGAAGGTGCGCGAGCCGTTCGGTAAAGTACGGCTGCTCGTCCGCCGGAACGACCACCGGATCCACCAACACGAAGTCCGCCGCGTCGCTCCCCATCGTGCCGGGATAGCCGAGGTAATTCACCTGAACCGGCGCCGGCCGGAGATGGAGTATTTCCGGCCGCGCATAGGTGGTGTAACCCTTCAAGTCCACCAGGATGTCCACGCCGTCCCTCCGGATCCTGGCGGCGGACTCCGCGTGCGAACAATCGAGCAGATCCACGAACTCGTCGAAAGACTCCCTCAACCGCTGGCGGGCCGCGCTGCCATCGTCCCGCCCATAGGAATACCCGATCACCCGAAACCGCCCGCGATCATGCAACTGGAATAGTTCCGCGATAAGGTGCGCGGTTGCGTGTTCCTGAAAGTCCGCGGACAGGTAACCGACCGTAATGCGGTCCTTGCCCGCGGACGCCGGGGGCCGTTCCCGGATGGCGCCCAGGTGTTCAGCCGCCCAGCGTTTCGCGCACAGCAACTGCTGGCGCGGCGTGGCGTCGAGGCTGAGAAACACGAACGGATTCACGGCCGCCTGCTCCGTCTCGACAATCTCGACCAGTTCCGCCGTCAGGTCGTCCAACTGTGTCCAATCGCAGAGCTCTTTTAGCAGGTGCGCCAATTGGGGGATCGCGGCGGTGAACCCCGGGTCGATCGCAAGCGCCGTACGGAGCGCCGTCGCAGCCTCGTCCGGCCTGCCAAGCCGGCGCAATGCGCTGCCCAGGTTCCGGAACGCCTCGGCGTAACCAAGCCGCAGGCCCGCCGCGGTGCGATAGTGGGCCACCGCTTCATCGAGTGAGCCCGTCATCTGCAGTAAATTGCCAAGATTGTTATGCGCCTCGGCGAAGTCCGGCGCCTCCGCGATTGCCTGGCGGTAGCTGGCGGCCGCTTCGGCGAGCATACCCTGCAGCGCCAACAGATTGCCGAGGTCGTTCGAAGCCACCGCGAAGTGCGGATCGGAGCGGACGGCCCTCTGAAGCCACTCCGCCGCCTCGGCCGGCCGGCCGTCCTGCAAGGCGGTCATCCCAAGCAAGTGCAGCGCCTGCGGCTGGCCGGGCACGGCCCGCAGAACATGGACGCAGATTTGAGCGGCGTTGGTCGGGTCGCCCGACCGCGCCAAGTCACGCGCCAGAGCCAAGGCTTCTTCGACGGTGAGGGGTTCCGACATCGGATCAGTATAGCTGCTGTCTCGGTGGCTCGGCTGGCCACTCCCCTTGCGCCGGCCTGCCGCATAGGGGGAAATAGGCATATCGCACGCTATAATCGCAAACTATAATGAATTGGGACAGGAGCTTCAGGCCGGGAGCAAGGCGGGAGTCAAGCTGGTTGACAGGCTCATGGTTTGCGTGCGCCAGCGATACGATCCGCGATCCGGCCCCTGGCAAGGTAATCCGGCGTATCGGCCGGTGACGCGGTGAACGCGGAGGCGGACGGAAAGTCCGCCGCCGGATAATGCAGCGGGCCCGCTCCCGCCAAGGTGGGCGACCGGGCCCAACTGAGAGGAGCTTCTCATGAACTACGACGTAGGTTCGCGCGTCGGCGATTACGAGGTTCTGCAGATCCTCGGCGCCGGCGGCATGGGTCGCGTCTACAAGGTCCGGAATGCCATTTCCGAACGTGTCGAAGCGATGAAAGTGTTGCTGCCGGATCTGGACGGCGATCCCGATCTTGCCAACCGCTTCATGCGGGAGATCAAGGTGCAGGCAAGTCTCGATCACCCCAACATCGCGGTGTTACACACGGCGCTCCGAATCGAGAATCAACTGCTGATGCTGATGGAGTTCGTCGAAGGCGTCACGCTGGAGAGCATGATGGCGTCCGGCCCGATTCCAATCGATCAGGCTGTGGACTACATGTTGCAGGTGCTTTCGGCGCTTTCTTACGCCCACGCTCGCGGCGTGATCCATCGCGATCTCAAGCCGGCGAACATGATGATCACGGCGGACGGGGTCGTGAAACTGATGGACTTCGGCATCGCCAGGATGCAACAGGACCGCAAGCTGACGCAGACCGGACAGACGGTGGGGTCGTTGTACTACATGTCGCCCGAGCAGATCAAGGGCGCCCAGGATCTCGATGCGCGCTCGGACCTGTATTCGCTGGGCGTTTCGCTTTACGAAGTGTGCACCGGCGCCCGGCCGTTCCAGGGAGATAGCGAGTATTCCATCATGGCGGCGCACCTGCAGGCCAACCCGCCGCCGCCGATTCAGGTCGCGCCGAACCTGCCACCGGAGCTGAGTGAGATCATTCTGCTCTCCCTCGACAAAGATCCCGCAAAGCGGTTCCAGACGGCGGATGCGATGCGGTCCGCGTTGCTCACCGTGAGTAAGCCGCGGCAGGCGGCCGTTGCGCCTCCTCCCGCTCCCGTCTCGCAACCAGCCGCGACCGCCGCCCAGGCGCAGGCTCTCGCGGCTGCTCCTCTGCCTCCTCCGGCGGCCAGCAGCCACCGTGGTCTTTGGATCGCGCTGGGATCGCTAGTGACCATTGGCGTTCTGGCGGTGGTGGCGATGCAGATCCCGAAGTTTCGCCATGCCGCCGCGCAGGGCGTTTCGCCCACGGCGGCGCCGGCGGTTGTGGTGCAGCCACCGGCCTCGACTCCCGCGGCCGTGGAGCCGGCGAGCGAGACTCCCGCGTCGCCCGCGCCCGCCGGGAACCCCGAGTCACGTGGGCCGTCTTCCGCTGCGAAGCCCTCGGTGGCCGCTCAATCGCCGCGCCGTGGAACTCCGGTAAACGCTCCCCAGACGGCGGCCCAGCAGCCCGCTGAGCAACCCCCTCCGCCCGCGCAACAGCCCGTTTCGCAGCCCACCGAGTCCGCTCCCGCGCAGGCTTCGCAGCCGTCTGCCGCGGCGGCCGGGGAGGCGGCAAGACAAGCTGCGCAGTTGAGAGAAGTTCGGGAGCAGTTCATGCTTCTCGCGGTGCGCGCCCGAACCGTCAGCGCCAGCCTCGACAACCTGCGCCGCCAGCAGGCCCGTTCGGGACTCGGGTTGCGAGCGGACATGGCCGCTTCGGCGCAGCGGATGGAGAACTACCTCGGCGAGACCGAGGCGGCTCTCAGGAATGGCGACGCTCAGGCGGCCAAGCGGAATCTCGACCTCGCTGATCGCGAGGTTGCGAAGCTGGAGAGCTTTCTGGGCAACTAGCCCCCTTGAGGAAAGAAACTCTTGACGGATGGGATGACGCCATCGGTGATGACCCGGTGAAGCTCAACAAATTCCAAGAGGCTGAGACGCGGAGAGTTTGAGAGGAGAAAACGGAGATCCCTTTTGAATTTCTCCGCGTCTCCGCGTCTCCGCGTCAAGGACACGTCAAAAACGCGTCTGATCGTAAAAAACGCCCGCTCCCCATGGGATACTGATCTCGTGCTCCCTTCCGAACATAGCCAATCCATAGCCGTGCTGGGCCTCGGATACGTCGGGTGCGTGACGGCGGCCTGCCTGGCGAAACTAGGCCATCGGGTTTTTGGCATCGACAGAGACGAGACTAAGATCGCTAACATTCTGGCGGCGCGAGCGCCTTTCTACGAACCGGGCCTGGAGGAGGTGGTGCGCGAAACCGTCGCCGCCGGGCGGCTCTCCGCCAGCGTCGAGTTCGCTCCCGACCTGGCCGAAGCGGATATCGCCCTGGTTTGCGTGGGTACGCCTTCGGCTCGCAACGGCAACCTCTCCGTCGAACAACTGGAGCGCGTGCTGGGCGAGATCCGAAGCTGTCTCGCGGGCCGGAAGCGGCCGTTGACGCTGGCCATCCGCAGCACCGTGTTCCCCGGGACAACCGAGGAGTTGACCGGCGCCATGCTGGCGGAGAGTCCGCTCCTCTCGGTGGTTTCGAATCCCGAGTTTCTGCGCGAAGGCGTCGCGATAGCCGACTTCATGGAGCCCTCGCTGGTGGTGGTGGGGGGCCCGGACGCGCGCGCCGTACGGGCGGTCGCCGATATTTACGCGCCCCTGGGCGTCGCGCCCTGCCTGGTCTCTCTGCGCACGGCCGAGATGATCAAGTATTGCTGCAACGCGTTTCACGCCCTCAAGATCGCCTTCGCCAACGAGGTGGGAACCCTGGCGTCCCACCTCTCCGTTTCTCCTCGCGAAGTCATGGAAACCCTCTGCCGCGACGAACGCCTGAATGTTTCGCCCGCCTATCTCAAGCCCGGATTCGCCTTCGGCGGCTCCTGCCTGCCCAAGGACCTGCGCGCCCTCACCTACCGGGCCATGCATATGGATCTGAGCCTGCCGCTGCTCGAATCCGTTTTGCCCAGCAACCAGCGCCACCTGGAACGGGCCGTGCAACAGGTGCTCGATGCGCCGGGCGGCCGCATCGGCGTCTTCGGCCTGGCATTCAAGGAAGACACCGACGATCTTCGCGAAAGCCCGGTGGTGGCGGCCATCGAACAGTGGGTGGGCAAAGGCAAGGAAGTTCGCATCTACGATCCCCACATCCGCCTCGACAAAATCTACGGCAGCAACCGTAACTTCATCCTCAACGCCTTGCCGCACATCGGGCGGCTTCTGACTTCCGATTTCGACGAGGTGCTGGCATGGTGCGACTGCCTGGCGGTAACGCAAAAGCCCGGGCCGGAAGCCGCGGCGCGCATCGCCTCCTCCGGCAAGACCATCGTCAACCTGGCTGGAGCGAAGTTGAAACCCGAGGCCCCAGCCGGCGTTGGTGGGGCATGCTTTAGCTTGCCCGTCAGTCCCAATCCACCCAAAAAGTAATATAACCGTCCGCGCTTGTGTGGCCCCGCATCCCCTGGATCTTAGCGGCGCGCCGTGCTTTAATAAACGCGCCACGGGCGCCGAGATCGGTCGGCGCGATCATGCACGGAGGAAGACGTAATGAGCGGAATTGGATTGCCGGCGCTGGCCGCGGCCGCGGGAACGGGACACGCGACGTACCTGGCCTTGGGCGCCTTGGGCGGACTTGGCTTTCCGGAAATTGTGGCAATGATGGTGGTTGTCGGGCTCTGGGCCGTCCCTGTCATAGTGATTCTTCTGGCCATTCGGTGGGCAACGGCCCGTCAGTCGAAGCCGTCGATGGCCGGTTCGAAGCCGTGCAGTCACTGCGGCCAGCGGATTCCCGACATTGGCGTCTTCTGCCCGTTATGCGGGCAGCGGATTGTCTGAGCGCGCGGGCGCTTACGGCAGCGTGAAACGCAGCGAGCCGAAAACCATGTGAGCGTGCGCCGTGGTGGGAGTTCCGGCCGGAACGTACCACGGCGCGCGGGTCAGGTAGGCGTACTGCGTAATGATCTGTAGCGCGCCGTATTTCGGGTCCTTCCAGAAGGTATAGTAATAGCCGCCCATCGGCTCCTGGAACTGCCGGTTGGCCGACGACGATCCCGGGAAGCCGAACCCCAGGTAATTGCCCGGCGAAACCACGAAGTAGTTCCGGTCGAAATACGTGCCGCCGTAATAAGCGTAGAACTGCGATTTGGGCGTCGGCGCGTACTCGAAGCCGGCGATGCCGCCCATGGAGTGCACCGGCGAAATGGAGCCGTTGGGAGCGATGACCAGGTCGGGTCCCAGCCCCACCAGGTCGCGCCCGCCGCCGCTGCTGTAAAACCCGGTGGTGATCAGGCGGAAGTTCTTGGCCACTTCGAGGACCGCGTCGACCGATCCGCCCAGGGCCTGGGCGTCGTAGTAGACGTTCTGCGCGGGCGAGGTCCGGAACTGCCGCGAAAGGCCGGCCAACTCGAAGTGCAGCGCCTTGCCGGACACCTGCGTGTCGTAAGCGAGTTTCGCGACCAGGTCCGGCCGCACGTTGGGCGCGGTGGGGACGCTCCCGTTGTCCACCTCGGTGGCGGCGAAGGCGGGCAGGGTGACGGAGGTGGTGACGTACTGCTCGGGGTTCTCGATCGAACCGGCGAGCGACCAGTGCTGGTTGGGATGATAGACCACCCGGAGCTGCCCCGGACGTCCCCATACCAAACCCACCAGGTAGTTGGAATCCTCGCCCAGGCCGACGAAGACATTGCTTGAAATCTGGGAGACGCCGACGCGGTTGGGCGTCATGAGCGTCCAGGTCTGGCCACCCAGCACCTCCCATTTCCCTTTCTGCAAGTTCACCCAGAAATGGCGCATGCGCAGGGTGCCGCTGTTGCTGGTAACGTAGATGCTGGTCGGCTGGTTGCCATAGAAGTCCCCTTCCACGTAGCCCATGACGGTCAGGTTCCTGGTCGGGTTGTCGGTGACGGTCAGGGCAATGCGCGAGTTCGCGGCGCTGGACCGAAACTCCTGCATCCTGCCCGCCGCCGTGTTGCCCATCGGAACCGAGGCGAAGGAAGTCGCCACCCCGCTGCCGATGGTGGTGGAGCGCCAGGCCGTGGAGAAATCCATAAAACCGCTCGGCGTGAAATCCGCGCCGCCGATGTGAAAGGAAAGCGGCGAGAAGGCCCGCCCCCTGGCGTCCACGTCGGCGGAAGGCGCCGGCGTTGGCGCGAACGGCGTTGCCGCGGCGGGCGCCGGCGCGCCCTGCGCGCCCGCCAGACGGTCCAGCGCCTTTTGCTGTGCATCGAGCGCCTGCTGCGCGGCTTCGAGCGCTTTCTTCTGTTCGTCGAGTTGTTTTTGCTGGGCAGCAATCTGCTCGCGCAGCTTGGTGATGTCGTTGGTCTGGGCAGAGCCCTGCGCTAGGCACAAGACCGGGAACAGCAGTGCGAGCGGCAAGAGCGAGGCAACGATCCTGATGGATTTCATGTATTCTCCTGGGCGCCGAAAGGGCCACCATTCCAGTTGGAACTAAGTCACCATTCTGGCACGAAATAGCAATAAAAAGACCTTATAATAGTATTTTTTGTCCGCTGAAAACCGCTCCCAAGCGTCTGAAAGCAAACCACATCGACGTGGTGTGCGGGGTGGAAGCGGAGTTGGGGCGAAGCCTACTCGCCGACCACCGTCACCACCACCTGCCGCTCCCTCGGTCGGTCGTCGAAATCGCACAGGACCACCTGCTGCCAGGTCCCCACGATCATGCGGCCGCCGGCCACGGGGAAGCTCTTGGCGGTTCCCACCAGCGCGCTGCGCAGGTGCGCATAGCCGTTTTCGTCGCCCCAGCGCGCGTTGTGGGCGTAATCCTTGTTGGAGGGCGCCAACTTCTCGAGTGCGCGCCGGAGGTCGGCCACGCATCCGGGCTCGTACTCCAGGGTGGTGATCCCCACGGTGGATCCGACGCCGGAGATGTTCACTACGCCGGAGTGAATTCCGCTCGACGCCACCACGCGCGTCACCTGCGCGGTGATGTCCAGCACGTCGCAACGGCCGCGCGTGGAAACGGTGAAATCCTGCTGGAAGACGCCCATGCTACTTACCGAAGCTCTCTTCGAAGCCGGCGACTTTGGCCAGGCGGCGGCGGTGGCGCTCCGCTCCGGAAAAGCTGGCGCCAATAAAATCCTTCACCAGGTCCACGGCCAACCCCGCGCCCACCACGCGCGCGCCCAGGCACAGCACGTTGACATTGTCGTCTTCCACCGCCTGGCGCGCGGAGAAGCTGTCGTGACAGGTGGCGGCGCGGATGCCCCGAAACTTGTTGGCCGCCACGCAGGCGCCGGCGCCGCTGCCGCACAGCAGGACGGCGCGTTCGGCGCGGCCCGCCAGAACGGCCTCCGCCACCGCCCGTGCGTAATCGGGGTAATCCACCGGCGCGGTGGAATCGGTTCCCAGGTCGGCGGGCGCGTGCCCGAGGGCGCGCAACTCGGCGATGACGTTCCCCTTGAGCGGAAATCCGGCATGGTCGCTGGCCACGGCTATGTTCATCGAAGACCATCATAGCGCCGGTTGCCGGCCTCTAATCTTTTTCCCTCGTCCGCCGATGAGACTAACAGGATATGGCGTCGGACGATCTCATCGAATTGGAGATAATGCACAACCGGTTCCGCCGGCTGATGGGCGAACTCCTGCGCGGGACCATTGGGCGCAACTCCTTCTACCCCTGGGAGGTGGAGATTCTTCTGGACCTCGACGCCTGCCAGTTGGATCGGCGCAGGCGCACCGACATACTGGGCCAGTATCAAAAAGCCGTGGGGCGCCAAATGGAGGCGGGGCCGGGACCTCCCATGAAACTTTCCGAATTTCTGGAGCTTCGCGCCCGCCGGCGCGAAGCCGCCGGCAGACAGGACGGTCCGGCCCCTATGACCGAATGACCCTCCGCCCCTCGATGCGGTACCGGCCGCCGACCACGATGCGCAGGGCTTCGGAATAGATCCGGTGCTCTTCTTTCAGAATGCGCGCCGAGAGCGTCTCCACCGTGTCACTGTCGAGCACCGGCACGGGCGCCTGCAGCACGATTGGCCCGGCGTCCAGATACTCGTCCACGAAGTGGACCGTGCATCCAGCCACGCGCACCCCGTGTTCCAGCGCCTGGCGCTGCGCGTCCAGGCCCGGAAACGCCGGCAGCAGCGAAGGGTGGATGTTGAGGATGCGGTTGGGGTACTCGCGGATGAAGGCCGCGCTCAGCAGGCGCATGAATCCGGCCAGGCACACGATTTCCACACCGCGGTTCCGCAATTCCTCGATTAGCATGCGGTCGTAAACTTCGCGGTCCAGGCCCTTAGACGGGATGCACACGGCGCACAGCTCGCGCTGGCGGGCCAGATCCAAGCCGGGCGCCTCGGCGCGATTCGAAATGACCACCGCGATTTCCGCTTCCAGATCGCCCGCGGCTACGTGGTCGGCGATGGCCAGAAAGTTCGAACCGCGCCCCGAAATGAGGATTCCGATGCGCTTCATCGGTACTCCACGCGCGGCTGGCCGCGCCGCAGCGCGGTCACCTCGCCGATCCGGAAAGGAGACTCGCCCAGCTTGGCGAGCGCGGCCTCCGCCTTGGAAGCCCCGCGCGCGGGAACGGCCAGAATCATCCCGACGCCCAGGTTGAAGGTGCGCCGGTAATCGTCTTCCGGAATGTCGCCGATGCGGCGCAAAGCTTCGAAAATCGGCGGAATGCGCCAGGCACCCGTGTCGATGGCCACTCCCAGATTCTTGGGCAACATGCGCGGCGTATTGTCGGTGATTCCGCCGCCGGTAATGTGGGCGGCGCCGCGCAACAGCCCGGCCGCCATCAACGCGCGTATGGGCTGCAAGTAACTGCGATGCACGGCCAGCAGCGCATCGCCCACCGTCGCGCCCACTTCCGGCAGCAGGGTCTTCGGGCCGTAGCCCGCCACCTCGAACAGCAGCTTGCGGGCGAGCGAGTAGCCGTTGGTGTGCAAGCCCGTGGAAGGGAGCGCCAGCAGAACGTCTCCCGCGCGGATGGTCTTGCCGGTAAGAAGCTCGGAGCGCTCGGCCGCGCCCACGATGAAGCCCGCCAGGTCGTATTCCGATTCCGCGTACAGGCCCGGCATCTCGGCGGTTTCGCCGCCGATGAGCGCGCACCCGTTGCGCCGGCATCCGCGCGCGATCCCGGAGACCACCGCCGCGGCCACGCCCGCATCGAGCTTGCCCACCGCGAAATAGTCCAGGAAGAACAACGGCGCGGCCCCCTGCACCGCGATATCGTTCACGCAGTGGTTCACCAGGTCCTCGCCCACCGTGCCGTGCCGCCCGGTCAGGAAAGCGATTTTGAGCTTGGTGCCGACGCCGTCGGAGGAGCTGACCAGTACCGGCCTGCGAAAACCGGAGAGTTGGTAGGATGCGCCAAACGTCCCGATGTCGGTCAGCACGCCGCGCGTAAACGTCTGCCGCGCGAGCTTCTTGATGGACGCCACGGCGCGATCGGCTTCATCGATGTCCACGCCCGCGTCGCGGTAACGAATCTGCTTTTTAGGGGGCAAATATCAGTATAGGAAATCGGGAGAGGGCGGGAGTGGTTCGTCACGACCTTTAGGCGCGGGGACATACAACCCGCAGCGCCTTATCCGTGGGCGTCAAAACCTCGCAGCCGTGGTCCGTCACCACCACTGTGTCTTCGATGCGAATGCCGCCCCATCCTTCTATGTAAACGCCCGGTTCGATGGTGATCGCCATGCCCGCGCACAGGCGCGCTTTCTCGCCTTTGCCGATGCGCGGCGGTTCGTGGACTTCGAGGCCCAGGCCGTGGCCCGTGGAATGAACGAAAGCGCGGTCCAGTCCGTGGGCCCGCAGCGCGGCGCGCGCCGCGCGGTCCACGCGGCCGGCGGAGACGCCCGCGCGCACGGCGTCGATGGCCGCCAGTTGCGCTTCGAGCACCGCTTTGTAGGCGCGCTTGACCTGGGCGTTGGGCGAGCCGACGAATAACATGCGGGTCATGTCGCTGGCGTAGCCATCGAGGAAAGCGCCCATGTCCACCACCACCAAGCCCTCCAGCGCCGCCGCGGTGGGCTGCGCGTGCGGCAGGGCGGAGCGAACGCCGCCCGCCACGATGGTCTCGAAAGCCGGCTTCTCCGCGCCCAGGCGGCGCATGCGGTACTCGAGATCGGCCGCCAGTCCGTTCTCCTTCATGCCGCGGCGAACGCGCGCGGCCACCTGTTCGAAAGCGCGCGAGTTCAGCTTCACGGAGCGGCGAATGCGCTCGATTTCACCCGGTGATTTCACCATGCGCAACCGCTCGATCCACCCAGCCACCGGCTGGAGAGAGGCGCGCATGGGCAGGCGCGCGCGGAGCGCTTCGTACTGTGCGCAGGTCATCCGCTCCGGCTCGTATCCGATGCGCTTCAGACCCAGCCGCCCAATGGCCGCCGCCACGGCCATCGCCAGCGGTCCTTTGGCGATGCGGACGGCGCACGATGTCTCTTCCGCCGCCTGGATGGAGTAACGCGGGTCGGTGAACAGGATGGCGGCGTTCGGCGCGAGGAGCAGATTGCCGTTGCTCCCCGTGAATCCGGAAAGGTACCGCAAATTGGGGCTGAAAGCGGCCAGAAAGCCGTCCAGCTTGCGTTCGGCCAGCCCCGCGGCCACCGCGCGCCGCCGCTCTTCGAACTCGTTGCTTGCCACTAAGTAACTCCTCCGCGCGCCTCGGACCGCGGCCCGGCAAAAAAGAGTGCCGGCATGGATGCCGGCAGGGCAGGCCGGAGGCCCGCTCCACGGCGGATGGGGCGCCATGTCCTTATTGGTTCCGCCGCTGTATATTAGGGTAACAGGCAGATAACGGTGCGATTCGGTTGGAACTCGATAAACCCTCCGCCGAGCATGGGAGAAGACAGGGAGGAGACACGAAACAATTCGCGCGCAAGTGGCGTCTATGTGCACATGCGTTTAGCCCGCGCGTTCCTGTTCTTGCTCCCGCTGTCCGCCGCCTTTGGGCAACCACGGAGTTATTCCTTCACGGGGAAGCTCGTTTTCGACGACGGCTCGCCGGTTCCCAGCGCCGAAATCGAAGTCAGCACCATGGCCTGGCAGGAGGCGGCGGACCCGGTGCTCACCGATCCGCAGGGGCGCTTTGCCTTCACCGGCCTGCCCGAGGGATTGTATCTCCTTACCGCCCATCGCAACGATCTCGGGACATTCCGCCGGGGCCAGACGTCGGACTCATTGCGTATGGACGCCGTCGTTCCCAATGCGACGTTCCCTCACCCGGACATCGTGTTTCGGATCGAGCGGTACGGAACCATCACGGGCGTGGTGCGGGATCCGGCGGGGAATCCGGCCTCCGGTATGCAGGTGTCGGCGGCGCGGCGCTCCTGGGCCAATGGGAAGGCGGCCATGCGGACCACCACGTTTGCAGTCACCGACGATCTGGGGCGCTTCCGCCTTCCGTCTGTGACTCGCGGGCGCTACCGCGTTTGCGCTGCGCCCTCGCAGGGCATGCCCGCTCCACCGGTGGGCTACGCGGTATTTGGGCAAAGCCCGCGGGAAGTGTACGCGGAGACATGCCTACCCGGCGTGGGTTCGAGGGATCTGCTGGAAATGACCCCGGGCAAGAATATGGACTTGGATGTGGTACTTAGCCGGCAGACGGCAAGTACAGTCAGTGGAAGAGTCGCCAATCTGCCCGCCGGCCAGAATGTTTCGGTCCAGCTTCAACCCATGGAACCGACCGTCGGTCCTCGATCCCTTTTCGGGCAGGCGAGAGGCGAGGCACACACATTTCAAATTGCCGACGTTCCGCCGGGCCGGTATTGGGCGACGGCTCAAGCATCGAGAAGCGACGATGGCGCGCAGACGCCGCTGATCGCCCGGGTTCCGCTGACGGTGGGCGATTCTCCGGTGGGCGATGTGGAATTGAAGCTCGAACCGTTGCCTTCGATTGACGTGGCGCTTCACGCGCCCAGCGACGCAGGCGTCATCACGGTTGGGTTGCGCGATGCGGACGATTTACTGGGCGTGGAGACACAAGCCCAGAGACAGACGGATGGCTCTTTGCGTATCGCGCTGCAACACGGCGGACGGTACTGGCTGGTGGTGCGCACCCCGCTGTGCCCCTCCGCCGCGCGCCTGGGGAAGGCCGAGGCGCTGTATCATGCCGTCGCGATCGCGCCCGGCATGAAGGAGACCCTGGACGTGAGCATCACCCACGCTTGCGGCGATGTCCGGGCGGTGGCGATCGATCAGGCGGGCAAGCCGGTTCCGAAGGCGCGGATGCTCATTCTGCTAAGCGGCGCGCCGGACGATCCCGGAGATTTCGCTTTGGAACTAGCCGGGGATGATGGAACCGTGAGCTATACAGGCCTGACGCCCGGCCAATATTCGCTTTGGGCCTGGAGCGACTCCGACGATTGGAACGGCGCGGTCGACGACCTGGCGGCCCTGAAAGCGCGCCAAACGGTGGTCGAGGTGGGAGCCGGCGAGAAGGCGGAGGCGCGGGTTCCGCTCCTGGGCGCTTTCGGGCAGGGGGGCAAATGAGGGCGCGTCTCGGCGTGTTACTTAGTCTTTGGTGCGGCGTGGCGCTGGCGCAGACGCAATCGATTACAGGGACCGTGATCGACGCGGCCGATTCCACTCCGATCGCCGGAGTAACAGTCACCCTAAGCGGCGGCAATGCGAATCAGATGGTTCTGACGGATGTGGGCGGGAAGTTTGTCTTTGGCGGCGTGCCCGAAGGCAGATATAGCTTATTAGCGCAGCGGACCGGCTACCTGGCTTCCGGGGGGCAGGGGCTGCGCGGGGCCGTGACGTTCTTAAATGTCGAGGTTAAGGGACAACCGGACCCGATCGTGATACGGTTGGCTCTTGGCGCGACGCTGACCGGAAGCGTCACGGATGAGGCCGGTCTTCCGCTTCCAAGTCCGAACGTCGGGCTGATTCACCGCGTGGTTTCAAACGGCCGCGGGAGATTGGTTGCGGAGAACCAAACCGGCGGCAACGACCTCGGCGAGTTCCGGTTGTCCGGACTGGCGGCGGGCCGTTACCTGGTTTGCGTGAATGCGACTGCCAGCTCTTATCAGAGGCATCACCGCTTGACTTACGCGACCACCTGCTTTCCCGGCGTAACCGACCTATCGTCGGCGCAATGGGTGACCCTGGGGCCCGGCGAAGAGCGGAAACTGACGTTTCGCATGAACCCGGTTCCCGGAATTCGAGTCAGCGGAACGGTGGACAATGCGGGCCAGGGGACATCCGTCTGGCTGAAACGAACGGATCCGCCGGGCTTTCCATTTCTCTCCGGGCCGCCGGTGACCTGGGACCAGAAGACGTCGTCCTTTGAGATACCGGCGGTTAGTTCGGGCGATTACCTGATCACGGCCAACGTGTTCGCCAACGGCCAGAACCGCCGCGCGATGCGTACTTTCCACGCGGGGAACGACGACATCCACGATATTCGGTTGCGGCCCAGAGACGGTCCCTATCTTTCGGGCACGGTGCGGATGGGGGACACGCCCGCCCCCGCTCAAAACCGGATCGGCGGAGTGTTCAGCCTTGCCCCGCCCGGCCTGGCCCTGCCGCCGCCCACGCCGGTCAACGCGGTGTCCGATGGCGACGGCCATCTGTCGATTAACGTCTTTGCCAGCGGATCGTTCAAACAGCCGATAAGCGAGCCGGGGAACTACTCCGTGGACGTGCTTCCACTGCCGGGATGGAGTTTGCAGGCGATTACGCAAGGAGGGGTGGATATCCGCGACCGGAAGATCGCGATTAGCGCCGACGCCGATCCCGATCCCATCGAGATCGTCCTCGGGCAGGGTGGAGGCACAATCGAAGTTTCCGTCCAAAACCCCTGGGGGCAGGCGACCACGCCCGTGAGACTGATTCTGCTGCGGCGCTTGTCGACGGAGAACGAATGGGCTCAGCAAGGGCAGCCGATGGGCGCCAATCGCAATGGAACCGTGAGCTGGCGCAACGTCCCATCCGGAGAGTACGCTCTTTTCGCATGGCCGGCGGCGACTGAAATCGAGTATCTGAACCCCGAGGTGATTGAGAAGTACCAGTCTTTCGGGCAGGCCGTTTCCGTGCGCGAGAGCGAGACCACGCGGGTGACGGTGAAACCGATATCGATTGAATAGGGGGTCAACTCCAAAACTCGGTGACCAGTTTCCCAGAATAACAGCCGGTGGCCGGGTGGACCGAGCCGTTGAACCGGGCCGGGGCTTGAGTAGTCTGTCACCGAAACCTCGTAAGATCCTACACGAACTCCACTTTTTCGTAGATGTCGGCGAGAGGCAGGCGGCAGCCGGTGGCGGGGAGATGGAGCGTATCTTCGAGGCTGTTCGCCGCCGTCAAAAGCCAGCGTCCATCGGGTTGGCGCGTGTACAATTCCCCGCTGACGCGCTGGGACCCAACCAGCAGATACTCGGCCAGCGATTCGAGCGAGCGGTAATGCTCGAACTTGCGGCCGCGGTCATAGGCCTCGGTGGATGGGGAGAGGATTTCCGCAATGAGCGTGGGGTTCAGCAGCGTGTCGCGCTGGTCGTCGAGGAATTGCGGCTCGCCGCAGACCACGACGACGTCGGGATACGTGAACAGGCCGGTGGCGCTCACGCGCACGCGCATATCGCTGGGAGTGACCGAACAGGGGCGCGAACGGAGTTGCTGATCGAACTGTGAAATCAATCGCGCCACAATCAGGTTGTGGTTCCACTTGGCCCCCGGCCAAGGCGAACATCTCGCCCTGATAGTACTCGCTCTTGTATTCGGCCCGGCGCTCGATTTCGAGATACTGTTCGGGGGTGAGGAACGTCTTGGCTTGGGTAGACATCGGACTTCTTACCGTGTTTCGAATTTGACTTTCTCGTAGATATCGGCCAGGCTGATTTGGCAGTCGACGGAAGCGAGCGCCAGCGTCCCGGCTGGGCCGCCGGCCGATGTCAGGAGCCATCCGCCGTCTTCCTGGCGGGTATAGAGATCGGCGTGAATACGATCCGACGCGACCAGGAGGTACTGGCGCAGAGATTGGATGGATCGGTAATTCTCGAACTTGCGACCGCGGTCGTAGGCCTCGGTGGATGGCGACAGAATTTCGACCAGAAGCGTCGGGTTGAGGAGGGTATCCAACTGTCCGTCGAGGAATCGCGGTTCCTGACATGCGATCACCACGTCGGGATAGGCGTAAAGGCCCGTGTCGCGAACAAGGACGCGCATATCGCTGGGATACGTCTCGCAGGGGCTGGAACGAAGCTGCGTGTGCAATGCGGCGAGCACGTTGCCGGCGAGCAGGTTATGCTCCCTGGTGGCCCCCGCCATGGCAAACATCTCGCCCTTGTAGTACTCGCTCTTGTATTCCGCCCGGCGCTCGAGTTCCAGGTACTGTTCGGGCGTCAAGTACGTCTTCGGCTGCGTGGACATCAGCGCCTCTTTCCACTACGGTAGCATGGGCGAATGAAGAAGGCCGGGGCGGTGAACCCCGGCCTGGGAATAACATCTGGGTGGGGCAGGCCTCCCGGCCTGGAAGCGTCGGGATAAACCGGCATGGAGTCGCGAATGAAAGAGTCGCACAGGAAAGGAGTAGCGAACCATCCTGGCCCCGAGTCGTGCGTAGGCGGTCGTGAGGCCGCACGCGAAGCGTT
>Ga0326727_10002610_pt1 | contig 60547 bp, 50 predicted proteins | sample MB2enrmetagenome_FD_207643 | JGI IMG/M metagenome (GOLD analysis project Ga0326727, IMG submission 207643) | Lab enriched peat soil microbial communities from McLean, Ithaca, NY, United States - MB29MY | ecosystem: Environmental > Terrestrial > Soil > Wetlands > Peat | place: USA: New York...
ACCTGGCCGCCCGCGGTGATGGTCCATTGGTTGCCGGACGCGTCCGTGATCGCCGCGGTGGACCCCGCCGGAACCACCGTATTGTCGGGCGATGCCGTCGGCGCGGCGGCCGGCACCGGGCTGGTCGCGGTTCCTCCGGGCGGCTCCCATCCCGCGCCGGGAGACGTCTCGCTCCACCACAAATCGGCGGAATTCTCCTGCCAGATCAGCCCGTTTTCATAGGCGAGCTCGATGACGCCGTTGGTCGTGGCATCGGCGACGCCGTTGACCGCGACCTGGCCGCCCGCGGTGATGGTCCATTGGTTGCCGGACGCGTCCGTGATCGCCGCGGTGGACCCCGCCGGAACCACCGTATTGTCGGGCGATGCCGTCGGCGCGGCGGCCGGCACCGGGCTGGTCGTGGTTCCTCCGGGCGGCTCCCATCCCGCGCCGGGAGACGTCTCGCTCCACCACAAATCGGCGGAATTCTCCTGCCAGATCAGCCCGTTTTCATAGGCGAGCTCGATGACGCCGTTGGTCGTGGTATCGGCGACGCCGTTGACCGCGACCTGGCCGCCCGCGGTGATGGTCCATTGGTTGCCGGACGCGTCCGTGATCGCCGCGATGGACCCCGCCGGGATGATGGTGTTGTTCGAAGACGGTGTGACGGAGGTTCCGCCGGACCCGCTGTTACCGCCGCTTCCGCCCGGCGAACTACTCTCGATAACCGGAGCCGGAGACCCGTTCACCGAATCCCCCGCCGTCGATGCCTGCCAGACCTCGACGTCGGAGACGATCATCGGGCTGTTGGCGCCGGCTCCGAGAATGAGCACGAGTTGGTTGTTGTCCAGTTGACCGTAGTCGGGGTCACCTTGACTCCATGTAACGGTTTTCACGATCTGGCCGTTGAAATACCAGTCGGCGTAACCCTGAGACGTCGCAGTGGCCGGCACCCAGAGGAAGCCGTAAGTGTTGGCCTGACTGAGATCGGCACCGGTCGACACGGTCGTTCCTGTGGCGACGCCAATGGACTGGTCATGTAACGTCGCCTCGTACTGGCCCGGCGACGGTTCGTCCATTTCCATGAAGTCAGGCTCGATGTACGTGCCGGTACCGAGATAGCCGGCGATCGTATTCGACCAGAACGAAGGCCACTCACTGTCGGAACTGCCGTAAAGACCGGAAGTGGCGCCGGACACCGAAATGGTGGCCTGCACGTAAAGGCCGCCGCCGAACACCTCGCCGGTGTAGCCGCCGTTGCCGTCGGGCACCGCGGTTGCAAGTTGCCCGTTATAGGTATTGCCACCGCCGGCTATGGTGACACTGCCATTGGAATTCTGCGTCACGTTGACCGCTGAACCATCAGATCCGAACCATGTGTACGGCATCCAATTAATTCCGAGCGTCACGTTCGGACCGAATGTCTCCGTGTCGTATCCGACAGCAGAGGCGGGAGCCGGTGGGGAAGAAGCGCTGGTTGACATGAATGCATCGATAACGATTCCGTGATTACCGATGCAATCGCAGTCGCGTTTCCCGGTTTGGCATTTTGTTTCTGCAAAAATAGCATATCGATACGTGAGACCTATAAATGAAGCCCCGGCCGCGTATATGTTGTCATAAAATTATTATAACGACATCATAGGGGTTGCATCCGGCGTCGGACGGACGGCGGATTCAGAAGGCCTGCAAAAAAGCGGTCACAAGGTCGCAGCCGACGCCACAGGCCGAGCCGGACCCGGCGGGCGTCACCGGCAACTCAACCCTACGTTGCAACCGGCATCACGTTAGTCGACTCTTGCTTCCCGCAAACGGCTCTTACGGCACGGCCGTCAGCAGCCCGGCATCGCGGAGCCTTTGCGCCGCGGCCACGACGGACGAGAATGGCTTGCCGGAGCGCTCCGCGATATCCAGCAATGAGTCCGAGCCATTTGATCGATTCAGCACCCACATGAGTGTAAGCTGATCGAAGTCACCGGCCGATCGGCCCTGTCCGGCTGCGTTATATAAGCCGCGCCGTCCAAGTTGCGGCTCCCCGTAGGGAGACGTATTGAGCCATACTCGGTCGTGCTCGATCATGTGGATAATGCGCAGGGTCAGCCGTAATGAGTCCGCAAGCGCGTGCGGCTTGACAAAATCGAGGTTGTCGGCGGACGTATGGTACTCGGGAAACGTACCTCCCGGAGATCTCGACAGGCGTCCGACGGGCAGGTTAAAACCTGGCGAGCCATACTGCCGCTCGTCATAGCCCGTGGGATCGAAAGGCAGCAGCCGATCGGCGAGGCCTTCGTCGCGCAGCACGTATGCGGCATAGCGATCGATTAACGCATTGCCTCGGCAGGATCGTTTATACGACGGCTTGCCCTCGTCTCCGAGGCAGGTGAGTACCAGCCCGTGTCGTATCCTCGCGACGACGTCACGATTAAAGTGCAGCCAGCAGATCGCACCGATTGTACCGGGCGCAAACAGGAAGCGGTAGCTGATTCGATGCGGGTGTTCCGCCAGGTGGCGCGCCAGTTCTATCGCCACCGCGATCGCCGACAGGTTGTCATTTGCCAGCGACGGATGGCAGCTATGGGCCGATATCAGGACTTCGTCGTCGGTTTCGCCGGGCAGCAGGACTTCACCATAGCTCAGGCTGCCCGGCTCGATGGTCGTGTCAACGGTCACACGGTAGGCGGCATCGACCAGTCGCTGCCGTGTCGTGTGTGCCAGACAGAAGCCCCAGGTGCGGTTGTAATAGGACGTCCGATACGGCACCAGGTCCGGCTGGTTCGGCAGGCTGTGCAGATGCGGTTCCAGCTCCGCACGGGGCAGGACGGTGTCCACCGGCTCGCTGTATTGCACCAGGTGAAGATTGCTGTCTGCGAAGCTTACGATCGGTTCGCCGGCCAGGGTCCGGATTTCCGCCCCTCTTACGGTCCACTCCGGCGGAACCGCCCAATCCAGCACCGGAGTGCCCGACGCTACCTCATGAATATCCAGGTTCAGGAATTTGCCGATGTAGCGGAGCGTCTTGCGTAGCCCGTCGCCGGTGATGCTTCGGCAGATAGGGAACAATGCCTCGACATGGCCGTATAACTTCTGCTCTATCGTCACCACCGTAAACTCCATTATGCGGCATGATATGCCGAAGAGGAATCGATGAGATTCGAGACAACCACCATCCCGGGCCTTCTTGCAATCGGGCTGGAGCGCAATCTGGACGCGCGCGGATCATTCGCCCGTCTGTTTTGTCGTGATGAGTTTTCGGCCGCGGGGCTCGTCTCCGTGTTTGTTCAGGAAAGCCTGTCCGTCACGCGTCAGGCGGGCACCGTTCGTGGCATGCACTTCCAGACCCGGCCGTATGAAGAAGTCAAGCTCGTCCGGTGCGTTCGCGGTGTCATATATGATGTGGTCGTAGATTTGCGTTCGCACTCTCCGACTTATCTGGCGTGGCAAGCCTTCGAGCTATCACCGGATAGTGACATCGCGCTCTACATTCCCGAAGGATGCGCCCACGGGTTCCAAACTCTCACCGACAATGTCGAAATCCTGTATCACATGTCGGTCCGCTATTCGCCCGCTCATGCCAGCGGATTCCGTCATGACGATGACGCGGTCGGCATCAGGTGGCCGAGGCCGGTGACGATGATTTCCGAGAAAGACCTCTCCTGGCCGACGCTGAGTGTCAATAAGGTCCGGTCGAACCAGTGACCGGATCGCTCAAATCATTGTAACGAGGTATTAAAGGCAAATCTTGGCTCCGTAAAAGCCCTCGGCCAAACCCGATGGCGCCGCCGACTGGACACCGCGGATCCTCATCATGCTCAGGAATGTCTCCGGCACGAACCATCGCCGCGCGTGCTGACTTTGAAAATGTGCCATGATCGAGGCAACTTTCGCGTCGGCGACGGCGGCGTCCACCGGGACAAACACGTTGGGATTGCCCAGATCGGGGTCGTACTTGAGGACTTCATAGCCAAGGATAAAATGGTCCCGGAAAGTGTTCCACGTCAGATCCGCGACGACACGATGGTCCTGATGATGATCGCCCGGCGCGTGCGTCAAAATCAGGTCGGGACGGGACCATTGCTTCAGGGCCTCAAACGTCCGTTTCAAGGTGCCAAAGTTCTCCGGAAAAAAGCCGTCGGGATAGTCGTGCACCTCGACCCGGGACGTCCCGGCGGAGGCCAGAAACGCGCCCGCGGCAGCGCGTGCCTCGCGCTCTCGTTCTGACTTCGCAGCGAATACCACCCAGTGCACGCGCGTTCCCGGGTAGCGATGCAGGAGCGTTAAAATCGTGCCTCCCGCACCGATTTCGATATCATCGGAATGAGCGCCGAGGCACAGAATTTGCAGCGGGTCGGAATTTGATCGGGCAAAGGCGAGGCGTTGCATCGGTGTCCCTGGAAGTCAGCGCAAATAGGATGTCGGCGCAAAACATGCCGAAACCTACCCGCTTTCTATTTCGGCAAGTTGACGTTCCGCAAGTGGGCCGTCTTGCAAATGACCGTTACCGCGCAATCCGCCCGCTTAACGCCGACCCGCTCCGCGTGCAGGGGGGCAAAACCGTTCAGGGTTCCGATGGCACCTTCCTCGGGTTGGTGTACCAGCCGCCCAGCGAGCGATCGAAGTAGGTGTTACGAAACGCGGCTTTCCAGGTGGCCTGGTCCTTGGGATTGGTGCCGGCGGCCTCTATGTCGTCGGCCGGTTCCCACGGCGACCAGACCGAATAAACCAGCAGTGAACCGAGGCTGTTCAGCCAATCGATATTGGCCCGCGTCCAGGCGCCGTCGTTGGCACCGAGCCGGGAGCCCTCTCCGCCGCTGCCGGCCGCCGCCATCGCCGCGGTGCCCGGGCCATATTCGGCCATGCCAACCCTGACACCATGGGCCCGAGCGAAGCTCACCAGCGTGTCAAGATTCCAGGTGCCGGCGGCCGGCGGGTTGGACAGGCCGGCGTAACTCTGCACCGCAGCCCAGGTGGCATGGTTTCCACCGTTGCTGCCGCGGTCGACATTGCCGCCGTAAACGTCGAGCGAGACGATATCCGCACCGCCCGGGTTGCGCCTGGCCTCGTACGCGCCCGGCCAATAATCGGCCACGTCCGGCAGGAAACCCCAGCAGGCGCAAAAATCGATCAATACGTGCGGTATCAACGCCCTGGCGATCCTCGCGATGTTGCGGAACGCGCCGATATAATTAGCGTAGCTCTCGTTCCTGAAGCCGCGATAGTGGCCGTTTGACCACGGATACCAGTCGCCGCCGGGACCTTCCCAACCTGGGCGGATCGCAACAATCGGTCCCGCGGTATTGTTGCGCAAATTTGTCAGCATGGCAGCGTACCGGCGGTTGTAGCCACCGTTGGCGGCTTCGGCCATGTCGGTCAGGTGCTCCGCTTCCTTCTCGACCGACAGCATCGGCACCGAGATCACCCGCCCGCAGGCGCGGCCGTTGGAGCTGACAAACCCGGTGCGGGCGAAACCGCCGGTGGTGGTGCTGTCCACCATCAGATCGAGTGGCCGACCGAGCCAGGCCTCGATGATCGGCACGCCGCTCGGGTTGGCGCCGCCGCCGTAACCGATCATATAGGTGAGTCCGGTCCTGGTGGTCGGTGAGACGGGCTCCTGCGCCATTCCCCGCCGGCTCGCAAGCGCCGCCGTCGCCAGCAGGCGTCGCCGGGACAGAATCAAACTCATGTGTGGAGTACTCCTGGCATGGATCATGAGCCTGGCCGTGAACTCAGTCGGTTGCCTTTCGAACATTCGCCAGACCCGGGCAGACGCCTGAGAGCCGCTGAGTTACGGCATCAGGTGGCAATCGCCACTACACCAAAGCGGCATTGATCGCCTCGGCGTCCTGCTCCAACCTGGCATGGCACGTCAGCCATGAGTCATGTCGGACGATGGCAAGGATGCGGTTCAAAAGTTCACACAGGGACCGTTGCCGCGCTCCGGGCTGACGGCCGGCCGCAGGCGGGGCGGCAGCTCGAAGGGCAACGGCGGAGGCGGTTTGCTGAGGTCGAGTTCGTAGCTGCCGAAGCGGTTGAGGTGCTCGGTCAGGTACGGGCTGATGCCGGCCAGCGCTTCGGGAGTGATCGCGGCGCCGTGCCCGTCGGCCGCGATCTCGTCCAGCGCGCGGGTCATGCCGACGGCGGTGTGGAAGATGAGCAGATTGGCGACGAGGTGGTTGTACTTGACCATCTTGGGCTGCTCGTCGCGCTCGGCCGCGGTCGCCAGGCCGGCATTGCCGAAAGCGACCGACTGGGCATACTTGTTGAACAGCTCGCTTTTGCAGGTTGCAGCCTGGATCGTGTGTCTGAGTTCAATCGACGACAGATAGCGGAGCAGGAAGTCGGTGCGGATCGCTCGGCCGAGTTCGCGGAAGGCAAAGTAGAGGCGGTTCTTGCGGCTGTAGGTAGCCAGCCGTCGCAAGATGGCGGACGGCAGCAGGCGCCCGGCGCGGATCGAGAGGGCGACGCGCAGCATGTCGGGCAGGTGCGCCTCGATCAGCGCCCAGTCCACAGCGGCGGTGAACAGGCTATTGATGTCGTGGTGCCCCAGCCGCGCATCGGCCGATCATTCACCTGCACGACCCGCTCGCCGATCGCCTGGTTCAGTTCGGCCAGGGAGAAGAAGCGCCGGTCGCGAAGCCGTGCCAGGATCCAGCGCTGTACGACTTGCACCCGACCTCGACTTTGGCCTTGTCCCGCGCCTTGTACGGCCGCGCCGGGATCACTGCCGTGCCGTAATGCCTGGCCATGTCGGCATAGGTGTGGTTGATCTGCGGCTCATAGAAACAGGCCCGGGTGATTCCGGCACGCAGGTTGTCGCTCACGATCTGGCCGGTAACACCGCCGAAAAAGGCAGACATATTGACGTGGGCGGCAATCCAATCGGGCAACGACTGCGTCCAGGTCGCCTCGGCATAGGTGTAGCTGGAGGCGCCCGGGACAGCAACGAACACCTCCGCCCGGCGCACTTCGCCGGTCAGGCCGTCGATGACTTCCTTGGTCTGACCTGCAAAGTCCACGAACACCCGCTCGCCGGCGGGATGCACCTGGCGCAGTGTCGGCTTCAGCCGGCCGGCCCATTCGCGGTACAAATCGCAGAACCAGGAGTAGCCGAAACCGTCCTGACCGCCAGGTCCGTTGCGGTATTCTTCCCACAACAGCGCCAGCGTCATGTTCGGCCGCCGCAGCTCGCGGTGCACCACCGCCCAGTCCGGCACCGGCCGCCGCTCCGGCGCTACCGCCGACGGCGGCGGATACAGCCGCGCCTCCAATTGCACGTCGTCGAGACCTTCGGGCAGCGGCCATCCCAGTCCCGCAAGGCGTGCCCGGTCATCAGTGCGGATGCCGGTTCGAAGGCGCGCAAGGCGGCGGAGCTCGGGGTGCGTATCATCACCGAGGCGGAATGGCGTGAACTGGCCGGGTAGAGGTCATAGCGTCGCCGATCCCGAGCGGCGTGCCGTGATGAAGCAGGCCGTCGAGAATGTAAGGCGCCTCATGGTTCGTCGCTGATCGACGCTGCTGAACGAGCCGTGCCGATCGGCAATGTGCGTGTAGAAGCTGACGCCCGGATCCCGACCGGCGCCCGCCGCGCCTGCGTGCTGTCATGACGCCCCTGTTCGCATGAATCGGCCGGACGGGCGTGGAAGCCTGCGAGAGTTGTTCTGAAGTATCTCTCGCCGATGGTATTAGTTATAACCATGTTGCGATTTCGGCCACGCTCAGTCATTGGGCGGCGAAGCTCGACAACAGCGGCGGCGGCCTGGACTCTGTCGTATTACGTTGCCCCGGCGCCGGTCTTGCACACCGCCATGAGCGCCAGCTTCCTATAGGCGGCGTCTTCGTGGTATCCTCAATGCCATCACAGTTACAGTTGAGGCGTGGAAAGTGGTAATGAAGCAACTCGGGATGTTCATAACGGCCACCTTGATGCTATGCGTGGCGTCGGTTGGCCATGCACAAAATATCCCGGGAGCCGGTCGTATAAAGCCAACGTATGCCCCCGGGCTTAATCAGGGCGGCAATCAGGGGCAAGCGGCGCCCAACCAGGGGCCGCGCCAGCGCGTTCCCGGTGCACCGGATCCGACGGCGCTTCGGTTAGCGCCGGTGATGCCGTCGAACCGGGCTGGCAATCCGCATCCGCAGGCCATCGACAATCCTGACATTGCCGGCGACCCGAGACCGTTCAAGTACGGATACGGTTTGTCGAAGTACGATGCCCCCCCGACGAAGTTTGATACGCTGGGGACGCCTCAAGGCGGCCCGGGGCAGGTCGACCGGTGATTTCCTGATCGCGGGCCGGATGACGGGCCCGCTGAAACGCGGCCTCGAACCTTTTCGCTATGTGTTCGATTTGGAAGGTTCGTTCCGCGTAATTCCGGCCATTGGCTCCCATCCGGGCCGACTCCTCGGGATTCGCCATAAGCCAACGCGCCTTCTCAACAAACTCCTGATTCTGGCCGGGAGAAACCACCAGCCCGGCGTTTTCCCTGAGAACGATGCGCGCCGAGAGATTGTGCTCCGGAACAGCCAGCAACAGCGGCCTGCCGACACACAGGTAGCTTAGCACTTTCGACGGGACGGAATAATGGCCGGCGTCCGCGTCGATAATCGCCAAAAGAGCATCCGCGTCGACCAAGGTTTTCGGCAGATCCTCGAACGGCACCCAATTTGAGACAACCAACTTGCCATCGGGCAACTGGGCACCCTGTTCACGCAGATAGTCCGCTCCAGGCCCCTCGGAGTAGACACGAACTTCCGCGTCGGTTTCCCGGGCCAGTGATACCAGCAGGCGCGGATCGTGCTTGTACCCCAGAGTTCCCGCATAAAGAAAACGGAATGGCGCGCCGGTTTTCCGTTCCCTTTCCTCGGGAGGCGGAAAATCATTGACAGGCGCCCAGTTCTCGATCACGTCAACCCGTGTCGATATGCCACGATCCCTGATGTAGTCCTTAAACTCGGCGGATATGGCGACGATCAGATCGCTGAGTCGAAGTAATTTGAGTTCCATTCGCTGATAGTGACGTCCGATCTGGCGGCCCGCGAAGCCGAATTTTTTGTGCAGGATGCGGGTTATGCCCTCGGAGTACAGATCCTGGACCCAGAAAACGAAGGCCGATTTAGCCTGGCGACTGGCGCGAAAAATCTGGCGTTGCGCATCCAGCGGCGCGTTGGCGGAAACGACGACGTCCGGCTCGTACGTCCGGATCAATTTGCCGATACGTTTGCCGACATCGATCTCCTGGGCACGCCGTTTCAGAAAACTCTGTTTGTCAAAGGCCTCGTTCAATGTAATCGGATGGATGGAAAAGCCCGGCGGATCATCGTTGCGGGATTTGAGGTCACCTTTGGGTGTCTGAAAGCCCGCGAAAAACACATGCGCAACCTCATGCCCCAACGCGCCGAGCTCGCGGGAAAGTTGAACCTGAAACGGATGTCCGGAATAGTCACTCACCAGTATTTTCACATTCGGCTCCTTGTAGCGAACCTGTTCGCGCGATGGGTTCCACCAGCACACGTCGCCGCATCGGGTACCGGTGACGAAAGAGATGACTGTCCCATACCGTGTCGGTCCGGTCCAATAACAGAATATTTTTCGTTATAAACGCCGCTATCGGGCTAATATCAGCTAAGTGTACTTAGGTGTATCACCTCAAGGTTGCACAACCGATAATTAACCAGACACATTTCAGCGCAGTGATCATGGGGTAGTTAAGCATCGGACCGATTTAAGCACAAGAGACATTCAGGCAAACTTTCGAGCCGGCATCATGGAATGATACCAAACCGGTGCTCGACCAGACCGTTCCTTGATGTATTGTCGAGATATAGCGGGCAAATCGTCTTCTATGAACCGGAATCGGTCCATTATCAGCCTCTCCGAGAGGCTACCGGGCAGGATTCGCTTATTCAGTAAACTACATGTTATACTGATGCGGGCATCCCGTTCCCCGCTTGACGGGAGGTGCCGATCCGATAGCGGCCGGGCCGAAGGCGGACTCGGCCCGGTGTTCCCGGGGGTGGAGTTCGACAAACCATGTGGATGCGGTATCAGGGAAGCGGAAAGCGTCCCGTCGCAGCCCTTCGGCCCCATCGGCCCGCCCCTTCGCCCCCGGGACGCCCCCGGAGGCGAAGGCGAGTCCCTGCGCAGGGCCGCGCGTATCAGTAGCTTTTGATTCGGGGTCGCACGGTGATGTTTGTCACTTCCGACGTGCCCGGCAGCACCGCGAGGCTACCAATGACAAACGCGATGTCCGCGGGCTGGATCAGCAGCTCCGGAACGTAAGGGCGTTGCTCCATGGCAAAGATCGTGGCTTGTCGCGCCGTGGCGGTCCGGCCGAGAAACAGCGAGGTGACGCGCACTCCGAGAGAATTAACCTCTTCGCGCAGGCTGTCGGCCAGCGCGCGCATGGCGTGTTGCGTGGCCGCATAGGGCCCGATCCCTGCGGAAGCAGCGAGACCCTGGGTGGAATTGAGGACAACCACCAGACCTTTCGACTTGACCAGCATGGGCAAGACACCCCGGGTCAGTCTGTAAGGTCCATCAACATTCGCGGCGAACTGACGCGTCAGGCCATCGGGGTCGGCTGATCGTTCGTAAATGCCGGACCCGAGTACGAGGAGGTCCAATTGTTCGTGCCGCCGCACGGCTTCCTCGACCGCCTGCCGACCGTCCGCGGTGGTCATGTCGGCGGCGACGATGTCTATGCTGCCGTGTCGCCCGGTTGCCGTTCGCATCAGTTTGCCGTGATCGCGTCCCGAAGCGATCACGTGAAAACCGATGTCGGCGAGGCGATGGACAACCGCGGAGCCGATGTCGCTTGACGCTCCCGTGACAAGCGCAACCAAATCGGTCACGGCAGCAGCTCAGCCCCGATGCGACGGCCGCGCCCGTGTCGGCGAGAGCCTTGCCTGTGTTTGCCGGCCCGGCGAAAACGTCCGGGAATTGGTTGAGAACTCAGGCCGCGCAGCATTCCAGGTCCATCCATTGTTGCGTGCTCATGGCGACTGATCGCCAGTCGGTTCCAAGCGCGAGGTATGAGGTTTCGAGGTGCGTGATCAAGGCGGGATCCGCTGCAACAAGCTTCCTGCCGAAGCGCTGACGAAAGCGAGTGATCTGATAGATATTGAGGCAAGCGCGCGCGCCGCAAATGCCTAATCGGCGCAGCCAGCTTTTCGTCGCGGTCCGGTCGAACAGCAAACGTGCCAGGTATGCCATCGGAAACGGGGTCAAGCCCTGGTACATCAGGCTCATTGTATGATCCCAGGCACCACCGGCTCTGATTGCCCATTGGAACAACGCCCGGTCTTCAACAAGTGGCTTCACTCTGGCACCGAACGTCCCCGTCGTGCTGAGCGCGGGTTTCCAGGGTTGGCCGCGCACGAGCGTTGTGACGAGCTGCGGCCATCGGTCCGGGACTCGGTCGTCGGATCGGTCGCCGTTCGGCAAACGCGACCCGATCATCGCATAAAGACCGAAGTAGGAGGCGTCCGGAAAGGTTTCAGCGGCGGCTATAAGGTTGTTCAGGGCATGAGGTAGATAAAGATAGTCGTCTTCCGCGAACCACACCAGATCATCTTGCGGCCACTTGCGCAAAACCGGAATTGCCAGAGCGGCCTCTATCGACCCTTTACCACCCAGATTGGAGTACGCCAATACTTCACCCCATTTCTCCATGAGTTGAAGTCGATCCTGCGGAATCGGCCCGTCGTTGAGAAAGAGGATCTCCGCATCCCCTGGTCTTACTTCCTGGAAGCTGCGAGTGAAGGAAGCGAGGGAAAGCAGTTTGCTATAATAGTCCGGCCGTCCCTTGGCGTTTTCTCCACCATAGGATCTGTAAATAACGTGAAGCATGGGACTCGAACTCCTCAATCGTGCCGAAGACGCCATCGGCAGGCGTCCCGCGCTCAGGGACCGTACGGGCGCACTTCTCGCATACGCTTCGAATGTTTGACGACGCGGACGCGTTGAGACCGCCTGGCAAGCATGACCGCACGCCCGGGCACGGATTCGGTTCGCGAACACGTCGATGTCGATTCAGACCGGACCAACCCTCGACCGTGTCGGCGTGAGGCGCTCCGTCGGACTTCCATGAGGTGACGGCGCAACGCGTTCCTGGAGCGGTGCCGCCGGGATGTCCGGCGAGCGGCGTATAGGCAGGCCTGGTCGCAACGATCGCCTCGGTTCATCAAGCAAAGCTTGTCATTGCAAAGCCGGCTGAATTTCCTTGACGTCCGGCGCGGGGCTTTTCATGCTGATCCCAGAACGAAGGATCTGTCGTCCGTCGGTCTCGACAGGCGGCAGCCAATCGAGGCTGTCTCTGAACCAGCCCCGCAGTGCGAAGGCCAACCTCGGCATGGCGATCAAGCCCGCGGAGTATGCCAGCCTGAGCCATTCGACGCGTTGCCAGAACGGATTCGAGAACAATATCCGCAGCGCCGCCCGTCGCCGATAGGCCAGGCAGTGCTCACGCAGTGCGAGATGGCCGATTCTCCAGAGCAGTTGGTCCCGGGCGCGAGCCTCCTCCGGAGAGAGATCATCCATCGCGGCGACGATATCATAGAGCTTCCAGCAGACGTCCTCCGATGTCCGGCTTAAGGTGGCGGGATCGAGACGGGTCTGGACGGTCACACGATCGAGAAAGACATGGGCGGAGCCGCGATAGGTTAGACCCAGGCGGATGGCAAAATCGGTATCCGATGCAAGACCCACTTCCGAGCGATCGCGGATGCCGACTTTTCGCGCGGCCTCGGTTGACACCAAAAAGCCGACATGCGGCATCTGCTTCCAGAAGGCGCACACGAGCAAATCACGGCGCAACCCGGTGAATTGCGGAAGTTGCTTGTGTTCGACGTTCCACCGCGCTGATACGTCCGGCAGGATCTCACCCGCGGGATTGATCAGTTGCTCGATGCCGTAGCTGACAACGACATCCGAAGCCCTATTGAACGAGGCCGCCATCGCACTGACGGCCCCGGGAACAAGCACGTCGTCATCATTCATCCAGACAAAGTATTTTCCTCTGGCCTCGGCAAATAGTTTCTTCTGATTTTCTACGGGGCCGATCGGCGGCGAATTGCGCCAGTAGCGAAGGGTGATGCCCTCAGGGGGCACCAGGGACGACACCAGCGCCCGGGTATCATCCGCGACCGAGTTGTCGCTGATGTCAATCTCGATTGGCCGGTAATCCTGCATAAAACAGGAATGCACGCACTGCATGAGAAGCGACGGGCGCCTATGCGTCGGGATGCAAATTGTAATGCGGCTGCTCACGGCACCGAAGCCCTTCAACGAAACCAAAACCGAAGCGGTCGCAATTTTAAAATAAGTGCGGGTAGTCGACAATTCAAAATGGCGTGTCCGCAGCAGATCCTTGACGGAACCAGAGGCCCGCCGGCCGTTACTGCAAGGCAATCAAATCCGGCCAGGCAGCGCACCCGCCGGGATATCCGATGCGGCGACACAACTATCGGCCGTCCGCTACGGACCGTCCGCCGGTGACATAGGTCAGGCACCGCGGCCGATACGATGATCGCCAGGCTGCGAAATCAATCGGCCGCCATGACCGCGTCGGACACTGGCGGGCCTACCTTAATCTCGGCAAGCGACCCCCGGATTGGCTGGGTGAGCATATCGTCGGCAATTTTTTCCGCCACCATCATCGTCGGGAAATTCGTGTTTGCACGCGGAATCGTCGGGAAAATCGACGCATCGACGACCCGCAGGCCGCTGACGCCGCGCACCCGGCCCGAGGCGCTGGTGACCGCCATCTGGTCGGTATCGTCTCCCATGCGACAGGAACACGACGCATGCCAAACGCCGATTGTCGCATGACGAATATAGGCTTCCAGCAAGACATCGCTGCGCAACAGGCGATCCAGCCGAGCCGATTCCATGATAAAGTTCCTGATCAGGAAGCGCCGCAAGGAGTCCGGTCCGTCGAGCAGGTGACCGGCAACAGAGGCAATAATCTTGCTCTTGAGATTCGCCTCGCTGGCTTTGCGGGCCTTATAGCTGAAACTGGCTGGGAACGGATCGGATGTTACCTCTTGCAGGGACGGATGATGGTATAGCGCGGCGATATGCCGGAAGCCATCCATCAGCCGGACCAAATCCCGCCGATCCTTCAGGAGATTGAAATCAACACGCGGTTCCTCGCGCCAATCGGCGGATTTCAGGCTCACCTGGCCGGCCTGGGAGAAAGTCTTGTTCACACACAGGGTCATCACCGCTATGCGGGAGCCAAATCCGGTCGTCACGGTGACCGCCATATCGGCCGTCGGTTGGCTCGGGTCGGAGGTGTAGCGCAGACCCATCAGTAACGACCGCTTGCCGATGTTTCGCGCGTGCGGCTTCAGGAAAGCGGCGACTGAAATCGACGGATGGTCGGTCAACCCGCAGCCGACCCCCGGGACATGGGCCTGAACCGCGATACCGAGCTTACGCAAGGGTTCGGCCGGTCCGATACCGGACCGTAGAAGGACGGCCGGCGAATGGATCGCGCCGCTACTGAGTATTATCTCCCGGCCGTGGAAATCCATTTCTTGGCCATCGGGCATGACCGCCCTGACACCAATGCAACGAGGGCCGTCGAACAGCAGGACGCGGACATGCGTATTGGCTGTGATCGTCAGGTTGGGCCGCTGCCTGATCGTTGCACCGAGATATCCCATGGCCGCCGAAACGCGCAGATCGTACAGGTTTGAACTGGCAACCGGGAAATAACCGTCCTGCTTGCAATCGCCATTTTGGTCGGGGATATAGCGGTAGCCGACGCTCTTCATCGCATCGGCCGCCGCGACGGCGAAGGCGGACCAATTGTCCGGGAAAACCCGACTGACCGGAATTCGACCGTCTGATCCGTGCAACGGTCCGTCGAAATCAACGTCCCTCTCGATTTTCTTAAAATAGGGCAGCACGGTATCCCACCGCCAGCCTTTGACGCCAAGTGCCTCCCACTCGTCGTAGTCGGCGGGCAACCCGCGGTTGGCAAGCTGTCCATTGATCGATGAGCCGCCACCCATCACGCGAGCTTGCTCATAGTTAACCAAACGCGGCGTGCAGTTTTCCGAAACGGAGGTGCTTACCCGTAATTGATACCAAAGAAAGCGTTTGTCGCGCGCGGCATCGCCGGTGCTGCCGTTCAATATCGCTTCGGGGATGTGTCCGTCCGGTGTGTCCTCACCGGCCTCGCACAGGAGCACGCGGTTACCGCTTTGCGCTGACAGGCGATTGGCGAGAACACAACCGGCGGACCCGCCACCAACGATAATATAGTCAAACTCTGTGGCCAAACTACACCTCTGGAAACACCGCCGGTGCGTAGACGTTATGTCCGGTATTTGTGATAACAGAGGGACAATTTGCTGAGCAAGTCAAACTTTTTTTACGGCGGAATTTACACCAAACGGTGATAGCCGACACCAGCGGGCGCCACCGCAGGTAAAGGATCTGATCGTTCAGGCAGCCGGCAACTCATCGACAATCAGTGGCTTGGCTACACGCCACGGAACGAACCGCAAGCCGTGCGACATCCGCCAGGCTGGGTCGGCGCATTCACCGCACAATGGATCATGCCGATCGACCGGAGCCGCTGCCCGGCCGTGCGCATCAGGCCCGGATATTTATCCGGCCCGCCGGCTTTGCGGGATGATCCCCGCCTGCCGCCCGAGACCATCGTGGAAAACATGGACGCGGGCGAAACCGCCGAACAGGTTTGCTGATCGGTCATGCCGTGGAGTTCGCTGATCAACACGGCTGGCGCGAACTGACGAACGGCGACCTATGGCGGCTGCCGAGCGTGACGGGTTCGACGTCATGCTGACGGCGGATACCAACCTGCGCTACCAGCAAAACCTTGCCGCCCGCCGCATAGCGATCGTTGCGCTATCGACGAACGCCTGGCCGGTCATCCGCGATAACCCCGACCCGGTCATTCGTGCCGTCGATGCCGCCTCGCCGGGATCGCATCTGGACGTTCGATTGGCGCGACCGCCGCTTCGGCGCCGCCCGGCGCCCCAACCGAAGCCATAGCCTCTGTTCCCTGATCGGGAGACCTTCAAGGACGCCATGACTTTCAAACTCAGCAAGGATCAATCAGCCGAACGCATTGCCCTGGCGGCTGAGCTTGCGGAGCAGGGCAGCCACGCTGAATGTCGCCATCGATGCCTTCAATCGCGGGATTGAGTCGCTGTGCCGCGGCGTTGCCGAAGCGCAGGCCGGCTACAACGAGACACTGGAGAGGGCGCGGGCGCTTGCCGCCGGTGTCGCTGAACCGGCGCAGGCGCAATTCGACGCCAGATCCGAGCGATGGCAGGACAGCGAAACCGGCACCCGGGTGCGCAGCTGGATCGACGCATGGGAGATGACCCGCGCGCAGCGAAGCGGAGGGGGCGGGAGGAACCTGTGGACCCACCCGGGCAATCCGGGGTGCGGGTCCGGCCTCGGGATTTGAGCCTGGTGCGGTAGAACCTGCCGAGATCGACAGGCAGGCACGGCGCCGTCCCATCACCGGCAAGTTTTGCTTCGGCGCCGTGCCCGACACCGTGCAGAGGCACGATTGCAGGGGCATCATCGCAGCCGCCGCGGCGCGCGTCCACGGCATCGGCCGGCGCCTGACGGGAGCGGCCGTTGCGGCCATACCGATGGGCCGCAAGCCCGGCTTTACCTGTGCGCGAACCCGGGTTGCCGGGACCAGGTGCTCATCTGCAGCGACTGCGACCGCGGCCATATCTACTGCGCCGATTGCGACGTCATTCTCGCCGCCTACTGCACGCAACTCCAGGACGCGGCGCGAAAGCAGCGGCAAACCCCTACCCATCGGGTGGTCATCCCGGACGACGAACTGCCGTTCTGATCGGCGACCAAACTAAGACGGGGCCGATGGGGCACCGCCGCCCCAGACACATCAGCGAAAAACTACGGATTCAGGCAAGCGCCAACAAGGCGGGAGAGTTCATCCGCCGCTTCCTGATCCATGTCCTGCCGGACGGGTTTCACCGCATCCGTTACTTCGGCTTCCTCGGCAACTGTCATCGTAAGCAGAAGCTCGCGCGCCGCCGTGAACTTCTTGGGATGGCGCCGGTCGGACCGGCGGCCGATCCGTCAGCCGACCACCGCGACCGGTTCGAGATCTGACCGGCCAGTCGTTGCGGGCGTGTCCGCACTGCCTTACCGGCGCCATGGTGGTGATCGACTGCATCGCACGGCCCAAAATCTGCCAGCCGGTTCCGGATACATCATGACCCGGGGATCAGTGCTCCAACAGCGCAAAGCGAATTGCCCGCCAGATCGGGGTGGCGACGCTTGCGCCGCGAAGGCCGCGGACGTCGTTGAGCAGGGACCAAGCGGCCAAATCCCGGCCATGGCGGTCGCTTGGAGGCTCATTTCGCCGGCCGGAGCCTGCTCTTTGCCCTTCCGAATGTCCCGACGGCGCATCGGCAAAAGGTGCCGCGGCCAATCCCCATAGACCTGGCGGCGGGCAGGGGGGGAGCGGTTTAGCGCAACACGTTTTTCGCTCATCGGCGCGGATTCCAGCCCCGGAATCCCCTGCGGGACGGCATATGCGACCGCGCCGTCACGCGAAAACATTGTATGTTATCATACTGGAGATTGAAGGCAAGGGGTGGCAGTGCCCGGCTTTTCCAAGGTGTATCCGTCCAGGGGAGCGTGCGGCGGGAGCGTGCGCCGCGCAGACTGCAATGTCGTCACTGTAACTCTAACAAAACGACCATGGTCCGGCATGCCCCAGGCGAGACCGTGATTTTGCCAAACTAGGGATAAAGTCTCTAAACATTAAGGGCTGTGACTATCCGTGACCGAGAAATACCCTTCGTTTCGGTTTACCGCGACCATGGGGGTAGCGATGCCGAATCATCCGTGTTTAACAAGCGGCGGGGTATTTTCCCCGGTCAGTTAGAGCAGGACCATCATGATACCAGTCATATCGGGAACCGTTGCCGGTCAAACCGCGCCAGTTGGACAGGATATCGACCCCTTCGCAAACGTGACGATCACGGACGGCAACGATTATATCGCCAACGATACGTTGACGATTTCCTTGCTCGGCGCCGACGGACAGCCAACGGATGCGAACGGAACGCTCGTGCTACCGGCCGCTGATCTGGGAAATGCCACGTTCTCGGAAACCTCGCCCGGCGTTTATACACTCACGGAAAACGCGACGCCTTCGCCGACGAGAGATCTGTCGCATTTTCAACCGCAACTGGCGAATCTGACGTTTATTCCATCCCAGGCGGCAACAACAACGTTTGCGCTGTACAACGTCGATACGTACGGCGAGAATCAATCGGACAGCACGACTACGGTAATCGCATCGGGCGCCGGCACCCCGGTGGCCACGCCCACTCCGGATACCGCCGCCGCCCCGGACACCAGCGCCACGACTCAGGATGCCAGCACCACAACTCCGGATACCGCCGCCGCCCCGGACACCAGCACCACGACTCCCGCAACCACCCAGTCGACCACCACGCCCAACGATCAAACCATCAACGGCAGGGTCGGCCGGCACACCACCGAGACCGTGAACAATGATAGCGTGTTGACGATCGACCACGCGCTCGCCTTTCATGGGCAGGTCGATCTGACCAGCGGCGTCATAGACCTGAACGGCCTCGCCGCCGCCGACAGCTATAGTTTCACGAACGACATACTGTCCATTTATTCCGCAAGCGGGAGGACGCTCGACGCACTGAGGTTCACATCAGACTCCTCCGCGTTCTCGGTTGAGAAGACCTCCAGCGGTATCTCGATCTACACCGCCGATGATACGCGTCATCCCGACGGTGCATTGCTTTCGATTCAAACAAGCTAGGATCCTGTTTGCGGACCGCCTGAGCCGGTTCGATGCGGCCTCGATAGCAAAAGTGGCCGCGGGCTGCCAGGTCCGGCAACGCGGCTCCGGCGTCCGCTTGTAATTCATCGGGTCCATCCATCAGCGAAGCTTGCTCCTCCCCGGGGAGCGGCGACGCGCTGTGGCACCCGACCCGATTCGGCGGCGTCGGGCACGCCGTTCATTCCGAAGACGGCGTAATCACTCCGGGGTTCCGGGCGGCCCCGGCCCCCATTGCGGAACGGAGAAATCCACGGATAGGTTGGACCCGGGATGTAGTACCGACGGGCCTGGACATGGACCGCCGCTCAGTCTCTGGCGCCGATTGACAGTATGCGCTCGGGGTCGTCGATGAACCAGTTCCAGGCGGCGCGGATCTCATCGTAGACTGTCCCGGACGCAGGCGGAGAATGTACTGGCGCGCTGGTATACCCAGAGGTTCTCCATCGGTGACTGCTCATCCCCCTCTCCGGTGGCCCGCGGACGGGTAATTCACTTCCACATCGACCCGCCTGAAAAAAGTTCTTGACGCGGTCACGGCCGAGCCGATTCTAACTGCCGGGTGCCCGAGCTTCCTAACCTCGACCACCTGAGCCACGCCGAGAAGGACGCCCTGATCCGGGCGCTGTTCCAACGCCTCGAGGCGGCCGAGCGGCGCATTGCCGAGCTTGAAGCGCGGCTCGCCGAGCCCGGTAAGACCCCGGACAATTCCAGCCTGCCGCCGTCGAAAGGCCAGAAGCCGAACCGGCCGGAGAAGACCCGATATTCTCACCGATTGTGCGCCGAAAACGACCCTTGATTGCGCGTCGCTACAGCTATGGTTCGTGTGTGGAAATCAAAGACTTTTTCACGCCTCTCTTTTGGCGCTGAGGCAGCGTTGCCGGTGGGCCTGCGCGCGGTCTGCCGCGAGAGTCCCTGCCAGGAAATCACGCACCTCCGCGGGCTTGGCCTTGAGCAGCACGGTCAGCGCGGGCGGGGACTTTCCAAACGGAGATTAACACTGCTAGAGCGGTATGGTTACGTACATAATCCACCGGACCGGCTCAAGCGAGTCAGGGTCATTCGCGACAACCACGTTCTGGTCTGCGTAAATATTCGCTTGGCCCCCCCGAACTTTAGTGCCGCGGAGCGAAAGTCCGTGCCCGGGACCTGAAAGCAAAGATTGACCGAATGCGAAAGGCTGACCTGCACGCCGGCACGGAAGCCATAGCTGCCGCTGCCGTAGCCAAGTGACTTCAGATCCTTGCGTGGCGCGAGAGCGACGGCTTTGCCAACGACCGTGCCATTGGCAACGATCTCGATCGGCAGGCTTACATTGGGATATTGCGGACAATAGGCCCAACCAAACACACCATCGGCATTCGCGTGTTCGATGTAACCCGAGATCTCCGCACGGCCAACTGCAAGTGCATGGGCAATGTCTCCAAGCTGATCCCAACCATACCGCTTCTCAGCGATCGTCGCGACCTGCGCCCATCCGGGGACGTCAGCACGCGCGAGGCCGGAGGTGATAAGGGCGGCACTGATCAGGTTAGGCGAGCCGAATTCCTCGCGAAGATCGACGCCGTAACCTTCCCGGTACCATTCGATAAAGCCGGTTGCCTGCCAGAGCTGCGGATCTTCCGGCGCGGCCCGCGAGCGGACGCAGAAATGGCATCCGCGCGGATACTCGCCGGCGATGATCGCCGCACGGGTCAGGTTGAAGGCGGGGCCGTTCCAGATTTCGTGCCCCGGCGTCTTTGTCAGATCGCCGAACGAGTGCTGTTCCTCCGGCCAAAGACAGCATGGCATCACATGCCCGTCGCGTTTGACGTAGGCCGTGCGGAAGGGCTCATAGCAGTGCAGGTGCGGCATATCGGGGACCGCGCCGATGGCAAGCTGCGCCATCGCGCCGTCCGCATCGGCGGCAACGGTTTTTGCGACGAGATCATTGCTGCCGGGCCGTTCGGCGCCGATGCCTTTGGCATATGCCTTGATATCGCCGACGGGGATGTTCGGGATCGTATCGGCAACCGGCAAGTCGCCGCTTGTGCGGCTCCGCAGCACCGCCTGCTCCTCTTCGGGTGAGCTTGCGGCAAGCCGCTCGAAGCTTTCGGTGGACAGCAACATGCGGTGCGCCGCGGCGCGGCGGCGGGCTTCCGCGAGCAGGGCGCCGTCGCGTTCCGGGTTGAAAACCGCGGCATGATGATAGAGTTCGGGAAAAGCGGAGAACACCATCAGCCCGTTGACCACGATGGAATTGGCGCCCGCGCCGGCCATGAGATCGACGAACTCGGGCAGCTTCGCGATATGATGGCGCATCGCGACCGAGTTGATCGAGATCACCGGAAAGCGGGACTTCTTCTCGCGCTTCAGCGCGGCAAGCCGGGATATGTTCGCGATAACGGCGTCGAAATCGCCGTTCAGGTAGACATTCTCGTAATCGCTTTTGGTGGCGCCGCTGAAGCTGATATTGACGGTTCGCACGCGCTGCCCGACCAGCACCTGCGCGAGCGATTCATCCAGGCCGAGGCCGTTGGTAACGAATTCGACCTGCGTTTCCTGTTCGCCGACATGGCGGATCAGATCGGTGAATTGCGGATGCAGGGTCGGTTCGCCGAAACCGAACAGATAGACGGTAAGCGCATGCCGTATCAGCTCGTCGAGATTATCGCCGGCCGCATCGAGGTCGAAGAACCCGCGATCCGCCTGTTTCAGCGTCAGCAGACGCCACGGGTTCAGCGCACTGAAAGACCCGCAGAACGCACATTTGTAATTGCAGATATTGCTGACCTCCAGATACAGGGTCAGCGGGTAATCCGGCACCCGGACACCCCGATTGAGATCGCCGGCGGCCCGGACCGCCGCGCGTTTCGCGTCGAGGTATCTCGGCTTACGCATCGTTCAGGACATCCTTAAAAAGGGTGGCCGCGGCGCCTCAATCCGATGGGGCCCAACGGCGAATCATTATTTTCATTTTGGTGGACAGGCGTTGCAGGATTATCCGGCTAAGCTCTTTTGTCGGCGTTTCAGACGGGCCGCGCACGCCCGCAATCTGCACCTGCAATCCATCTGCCTCAGTGGCCAGGCGGTGTAAAGCCCGGTCGTCAAAATCATAGTCCCTGGCCAGGATATCGCGGCACACGCTGTCCGCCAGGAGTTCCCGCAGTTTCATCATCGCAACTATCTGATAGACATGCGTGAGCGACAGGACCGGGTGCAGAAAAAGGAAAGCCTTCTCGATGGCAACATGTGCTTCGGACGGCATTTCAGGGCGCTTCAACAGATCCGCGAAGCCATCTCGCAGCAGATCCGCCGAAACGTTTGAAAAAAACTCCAGCGCGATAAAAAAGTGCTCGTTCAGCGTCCTGACGCGATTGGTGTAAATGTCGCTGCTCGTATTTTCTCCGGGCAGAACCCGGAAATTGATCATATCATTGTCCGATACGAATATTTCGGTTTGCTTGATCAGCCGTATCCACATATCGAAATCAGGCAACTGGCGAAGCCTGTTATCATACAGCCCGATCCTGTCGTAGAACTCCCGTCTTATGAGAACCGTGGGATGGCACAGGCAGTTGCCATGGAAAAAGAAGTACCTCAGCCATTCACCTCTGCTGCGGTTGTTTTTGTCAAATGTCGGGCCAAAGCTGAGGTCTTTCTTCTCGATCGCCCGTCCATCCCGGTCGACGAACCGCACCCGGCCGAAGGCGGCCCCGGTCCCGGGGTGCTTGCCGAGAAACTCAATCTGTTCCGAAAGCTTATTCGGCAACCACGCGTCGTCGGAATTCATGATCGCGACGTACCGGCCGCGCGCCCTGCCGACGAGTTCATTTAGCACCAGAGCTGCGCCCCGGTTCAGGCTGTTAGGCTTGAAGTGCACACGGCGATCGGTCTGCGCGGCCACGACAGCGGCCGTCTGATCTTCGGAACCGTCGTCCGAAATCAGGAATTCAAAGTCTGTAAAGTCCTGGCTCAGGACGCTGTTGATCGCCTTGGCTACAAACGGAGCATGATTGTAGGTGGCCATGACAACGGAGATGAGAGGCTCAGGCATCAAGAAAGCCCTTTGCGCAGCTTTTGCAGAGCAATCGGAATGATCGGCGGCAGCAGAAACCGGCTGAGACCACGCCGAATCGTGCCGGCGCAGCCAAGCAGGCCGGGCGGGACGCAGGCGACCAAAATCGCACGAATCCGCTGGCGTCCCGGCTTGCCGCCGGCGGATTGGCTCATCGACGATCTCAACCGGCGGGCGAGTTCCTTGAATTCGGCATCGAACACGAGGTCAGTGCTGCTGTTGTAGTGCTCTATGCCCTTCAACTGAACGGCAATGCGCTCATCTTGGCTGAGGCTATGCCAGGAACCGTTTTCATGAACACGATAAACCGAAAATGGTGTGTGTATGAAACCGATCAGCGCATTGCGCGCTATGCAAATGTTCACACCCCAGTCATAGGTTGTCCAAAGGTAAAGGCGGTCGGGTATTGCCCGCAATGCGGCAAGCCGGTACATGCAGGTAGAGAAATTCCCGATGAGATTGTCATTGATAAGGCTTCGGCTGTCGACATAGCTGAATTCGGAATTTATGACTGTTCGCGCAGTATAGCGGCACGACTTTTCGTCGTATATAAAGTAATTGGCGCTGACCGCGGCACACTCCAGATGCTCGTCGAGAAACGCCATTTGGGCTGCCAGCTTGCCCGGGTGAATCCAGAAATCGTCGCCCTCGAGGACAGCGACATAGTCCGTGCGGCAGGCGGAGAATGAGCGCCGGTAATTTTCCGTGATCCCCCGGTTAACGGTGTGGTCGAGATACCGCACGGGGGGCGCGGCCGGCGCCGCCGCGAAAATTTCTTCTATTATCTTTCGCGTGTTATCCGTCGAGTGATCATCCGCAACGACAACCTCATATTGCTCGTGCAGCTTTTGCGCGAGCATGTTTTCCACGGCCTGGCGGATATACGCCTCATGGTTGTAGGTCACGAGCAACACTGTAAGCCGCGGCTTGTCCGTATTGGGCATACTACGCCTTCTTACACAGCCCTCATTGAAGGGCGTGTCGGTTGCCCGGCAGCGATCTCAAGAGGTGAAGCGGGACGGGCGATCGCGCCCATCCTTCCGATGTCATCGTTGATCCCGGCCGTTGGCCCGGCCGTGGCGAGCACCGCTAATGCGGACGCAGTGCTCAAACGAGACGTCCATCCTTTGTCGCCCCTGATACGGCCCGCTGCCCCTGATATTTGAAACAGACTACAGTGTGATATCGCAAGAATGCCTCCGTTCGGCGAAGGGCTTAGCGTCCCCGGCTGGCGTGGTCAATGCGGGCAACAATTCTAGCAAAGACATAGAGTGCCCCCGGCGCCGTGCCGGTGCCGGGCAAATGCGGCCGCCCGCGGGCGCGCCCCGCCAGCGTGCCCTTCACGCGGCGTCCGCGCTCATTTCGCGGCATTAGACCCGAGCGGACCCCCTATGGAATTTCGGGGCAGCCGTTAACGGAAAATCAACTATTAGGGCATAAATGTCAAGTCCATACTCGTAATAGGTGTGGATTATGGACGAAGGCCAATCTAATAAAGTCGTAAGCCCTATTTTTTTAAATGACGACCTTACAACCCCGCCTGACCAGGGGTCTTCGGACAGCTCCGGCAGCCTGGTTCTCCCGATCGGGCCGCCGCCCGCATCGAGCCGTCAGTCCGGCGCCGAAGCGATGCCGCAGGCGGTGGTTGTGCCGCACTCCAACGCGTCGGGCGGCAGCATTGCGCCGCAACTGCAAAGCCATAGCTATACCGGCCAATCGGCCGCCGGCAGCAACGTGGCCGCAGCCTGGACCTACGGCACCGGCCTGAACACCACCGTGGCGGTCATCGACGACGGTTTCGATCCGGCGGTTGCCGCCAACTATGAAGATTTTAACAGCGCTCTGTCGGTCAATTTTGGCCCCGGCGGCCCCGGCTATCTCAGCGAACCGAGCGGCTCCGACCACGGCACCGCAACCTCCGCGGAGATCGGCGATTCGGGGGCCGGCGGCCAGCCCACCGGCATTGCGCCGAATGCCGCCATCGTTGGCGTGCGCGTCAGCTTCAGCAACTCACCGGCAGGCCAAATGGCTGTCGCATTGAACTACGCGGTCTCGGTCGCCGATGTGGTGAACAACTCCTGGGCTTACACCAGCTTCGGCGCCGGCGAGCCGGCCAACGGCAACTTCACCCCCTGGTATGCCGCGGTGCAGACCGCCGTGCGTAACGATCGGGCCGGTCTGGGCGCGGTACTGGTGTTTGCCGCAGGCAACAACCGGACCGAAAATGCCGATTTGGCGTTGCAGCCGCTCACTGCCGATCCGCGCGTAATCGCGGTTGCGGCGACCGACAGCAGCGGCAACGTTGCCGCATACTCCGATCCCGGAGCCGCCCTTCTGGTTGCGGCGGTCGGCAACAGCGTCACCGTGCCCGGGCCGGGCGGCACCTACACGGAGTCGGTCACCGGCACCTCGTTCGCCGCCCCGATCGTCTCCGGCATTGCCAGCCTGATGCTCAGCGTCAATCCCGATCTCGGATGGCGCGATGTGCAGGAGATCCTCGCCGATTCCGCCTATGCTCCACCGCAATCCACGGCCGGTTTCACCACCAACGGCGCAACCGGCTGGAACGGCGGCGGGATGCACTTCTCCAATGACCTGGGCTTCGGCGTGGTGGACGCCAATGTGGCGGTCAACCTGGCCCGCGCCTGGACGGAGCAATCCACCAGCGCCAACCTCGCGACAGCATCGTCCGAGCATGCCATCCAATTCGCCGTACAAGGCACAGCCGTCACCACCAGCTATCTTTCACTCACTCAGGATCTGCGAATCCAGCATGTCCAGGTGACCCTGACAGATAACGATGTTCTCGCCGCGCATACGCGGCTTGTGCTGGTGTCGGCCGACGGCACTCAATCCGTGCTGATGGACGACACCGGGCTGGTGGGGACGACCGACAACACCGGCGGCCTCGACCTGAGCGGCGATGTCATCACGTCGAACGCCTTTTGGGGCGAGATCGCCGCCGGTGTCTGGTCGCTGCAGATACAAGACGACAACGGCGCCACGATCGGCACGATCAGCGACTGGAGCCTGACCGTCTGGGGCGACAACGCCGCGACCGTGCAAACCCCTCTTGTCTATACGCCGGAGTTCGCCAGCCTCGCGGCGGCCGATCCGGCCCGTACGCTGGTCTCTGCGCAGGGCAGCAATGCAGCGACGATTGATCTGATCGCATTGCCCAGCATGACCGCGATCAATCTCAACGGCGGTGACGGCATGATCGACGGCGTGGCGGTCACCGTGGACAGCGGCCTGCGAAACGCCAACGCGGACGGGTCGACCGGACCGGTGACGCTTGAGGGGCTGACGGCCGGCGGCAGCGAACTCACCGGCGGCGACGGCACCAGCACCATCAATGGTGCCGGTGCGGATACCATCAACGCCGGCCTCGGGACCACAACCATCAGCACCGGCCGCGGCGGCAGCACGGTCACGCTGTCCAGCCTGGGGGCGTCCGTGGTGACGGTCGCCTCCGGCGGCGGCGACACGATCCATGCCGGCCTGGCCACCGTGACGATCACCGCGAGCGGTGGGGCGGGCGACACGATCTACGCGGGCGGCGCCAATCTGTCCTTCATCAACGGCAGCGCGGCCAGCAAGGTCTACATCGCCAACGGCTACGTGCTGATCCAGGGGAATGGAGGCGGCAGCGCGTTCCATGCCGACGACGCCGGCTCGGGCCAGGATGCGATTACCGTCGGCGGGGCGGCCGACGTGATCGCTATCCAGTCCGGCATCGGCGGCCTGGATGTCATCCAGGGCTTCCGGGTCGGGACCGATCAACTGGATCTGACGGGCTATGCCGCCGATGCTGCGACTCTGGCCCTGCAAACCCAGACCGCCGACGGAACCGGCGGGACCCTGCTGCACCTGGCCGACGGCACCCGTCTCGACTTCGCCGGGATCAGCCATCTGACGCAGGCGGTTTTCACCTGAAAACCTGGCGGGAATCATAGCGAAGCGGTCCACCCGATCCGTTACTGGCCGCGCAGGATCGGGCGGCGGAGCAAACGCCGGCTTGCCTGGCACCACCCCGGGCGCGGCGCCGCCGCCCCCGTCACCGCCTTCTTCCATTTTTCGGTAGACCCTTTAAGTGGCGTGGCACGAAAGGATCCGAATGCGTTGGCTGCGGTCGAGGTGAGGGATTGAGAATGCCGGAATCGGACTCGCGGTCCGCTGGGGATTATGCCGATCTTCTGATCATAGACGATATGATTCCGTCCGGGTTTTCGCCGTTCCGTACCGTGGAATACGAGCATTACCTGTCGTTCTTCAATGCGCGCCTGCTCTCGCTGGAGGGGTGGCATCTTTGGTACGCCAACGGAGATTTCGAGAGTCAGCTTCGCCAACTCGCGATACGTCCCGATCTGAAGAAGCGGATTTTTACCTTCGGCGACCATTGGGATGCGATCGGGCGTTTAGCCTACGTGTCGTTCCTCGGCAACGCAACCAAACTGATGCCTTACTTTGAGAAGCGGGAGTTGCCGTTCATCTTCCAGCTCTATCCCGGCGGCGGCTTCGAGGTAGATCAACCGGAAACGGATGAGAAGCTTCGCCGCGTCTTGCTATCGGACCTTTGCCGCAAGGTTATCGTGACGCAGCGCCTGACGCGCGATTACATTATCAATCGGATCAGCTGCGATCCTATCAAGATCGAGCTGATTTTCGGCGGGGTGTTTGAAAGCCGCATCGGGTTCGACTTTCACCGGGACAAGAAGTTTTTTGGCCGGGATAAAGACAGCTTTGACCTGTGCTTTGTGGCGCACAAGTATGGAGATGATCTCACCTCGAAGGGCTACGATCAGTTCGTGGCCATAGCCCGCGCGCTATCGCGTGACGACTCCCGCCTCCGGTTTCATGTGGTGGGCGACTATGCGGCCGGCGATATCGCACTGGGGGACACGGAAGACAGGTTTACCTTTTATGGCAGGCAAAAGACCGAGTTTTTCAAGGATTTCTATCCCGCGATGGATATGATCGTGTCGGTTAACCGGCCATTCAACCTCGCGTCAGGGGCGTTCGACGGATTCCCGACCGGCGGGTGCATCGAGGCGGGATTTCATGGAGTGCTTAATTGCATAAACGACCCGCTCGACCTCAATCCTGTTTTCACGCATGGCCGCGATATCATAATTCTGGATTTTGATACGGACAGGTCGGTGAGTTTGCTGCGGGGGATGCTCGGCGATCCGGCCGCGCTCTACCAGCTTGCCTACCAAAATTGGCGCAAGTTCCACGACGTGTTCGGAACGGATAAGCAATTATGGGCACGCACCAGACTGATCGCCGAGCAACTGTCGCGTCCCGACGGCCTGCTTGTGCCGCCGGCACTGCGCCATAGCCTGCTCGATGTCGAACGTGCCTTGCTGAGCGCTCCGCTGGACAAACGCATCGAGGAACTGGACATCGAACGTAAGCGGCTTGAAGGTGTTTATAAGATTCTGGATGAGAAGTTCCAGAAGCAGGTTGAGGCCTACCGCACACTGGAAGGTCATTATCTTGACCTAGAGGGCAATTTTCGAAGAGTGGAGGATGGCTACCGGGTACTGGAAGGCCATTATCTTGCCCTTGAAGACGGCTTCCGAAAACTGGAGCATGCCTATCGGACATTGGAGGGGAAGAAAACGCGGCTGAAAGACGCGAGTTGGCTCGTCCCTCTGCGCAGATTGGCGCGTATCCCGGCGAAATGGATTTCTCTCCGATGAACGGCATTGCCCCGGATCCGGCTCAGTACGGCATGGTCCTGACCCGTGCTGACGTAGACCGCTTCGGTCATAATAATCTGTTTGTACAGGAGCTTGCCGCCGCCTTTGACAATGCCGGTGTAACCCTGCGTTCCGCCGACTACATAACGGAAACCCGTCAGGTCTTCGCGGCGATGCGGGACAGCGCTTGCAAATTTTTCCTGTCTTTCAACGGCTTCGGATCCGAGTTGCTGGTTTCGACGCTTCTGCCGGGCGAACTCCTGCCTGCGTACTCGGCGTATAAAAAGCCACTTTTCGATCTCATGCATGACTGTCCGGCACACGACTCCATGTCGCACCAGGTGCGGTCGGTGTTTCCACAGCGGACGCTGCTCGTGACCGACTACGGCTACGCCAACGCCGCAACCAACCTGGGTTTCCCGAATGTTCTGCACGTGCCTTCGATCACCTTCCCGAACGCCGTACCGGCTGTGAAGCCGATCAAGGAACGAAGCATAGACATACTTTTGCCGGTCAGCCTGCGGCCCCCGAAAATCTTTGAAGACAGGCTTCTTGCCGCGGGCGGCTACAAGAGCAGGCTTTATCGGTCCCTGTTCCACGACGTTAGCGCAAAAACTTCCCGCGACTGGCAACTCGACCCGCTTGGCGAGCTGGTCAATGCCTGCCGCGAGATCGGAATCACCCTGGACTGGACCGATGCTGACGATCGATTCCTGCTGACGATGCTGATGGATCATACGAAGTTTGCTCGCCGGCAACGCCTTGTAAAGGCGCTGGCAGGCCTGCCGGTTACGGTCATGACCGACCGGGAGGAGGACAGGGTGGCCGAAAATTCCCGAATCGCGTTTATCGAATCACGATCCGCCAGCGGACTCCTGTCGCTGATGGCCGACAGCCGCTGCGTTTTGTGCCCGACGCCTCACCTGACGGGATTCCACGAGCGGGCGCTTGGCGCATTCACGGCAGGCGCCGCGGTGGTTTCCTCGCCGAACAGAGTGCTTGAAGCTGCTCTCGTTCACGGAAGAGATCTCATGTTCTTCCGCGACGAAACGGACGCTGCCGGCATTGTCCAGGCGCTGATAAACGATGCCGAACAGCTCCAGTCCATTGCCGACAACGGCCACGCGCGGGCATGCCGGATGTTTGCGCCAGAGCGTCTTGTGGAAACGATCCTGTCCTTGCTGGCGATCCAACACCAAGGGCCTGATCCCTCGCAGCCAAAACGAAGTGTATGACTGCTCGCCACCTCACGGATCACGCGGCCGCTCCGCCACCAGGCGAGCCGGCACGCCAACCACCGTCGTGTTCGCCGCGACCGGTCTGATGACCACGGCGCCGGCGCCGACGACGGACCAGCGGCCGACCCGCTGCTTCGGAATGACCGTGGCGGCGGAGCCGATTTCGCAACCCTGCTCAAGATACACGTTGCCGGCGAGCGTCACCGCGGGTGCCAGCGAAACATAATTCTCCACCAGGCAATCATGAGCGATGCTGACACGCGGATTGATCAGCACGTGCTCCCCTATCCGCACATCCGTGGTCGCCGAGCTGAGCGGCAGTATGATGGAGCCGCTGCCGACCGAAACAGTATCGCCGACAACGCTGCTGGGATGCACGACGGTTGCAAACCGGGGACCTGCCAGAAGGGCGATCCGTGCGGCGACGCGCGCGCGCATCGCGGAATCTCCCACCGCCACGACGAACCGCACGCTCGCATCGGCCGCGAGAGCAGCAATATCCCGGAAGACGGGAACGTCATTGACGGTGGCCGGGGCGGCAAATTCCGGATCCACGAGAAACCCCGTGCACTCGACCTGCATGCCCGCCCGCTGCTGATCCCGCACCGCCTGCAGCACCTCCCGCCCGAGTCCGCCGGCACCGAAAATCACGATCCGGGTCGTCATGCGCAGCACGGCCGGGAAGGCTCGTATGAGTTAGACACCTCTCCCCCTGCGATGCGACTCTTGCGCTCGATACCCCCGGTATCGAACGCCGCACCCTTCAGGGATCACGAAACGACTTGCGCCATGCCTCGGTCAAGGGGGATGTCAGGTAGCTCAGGACCGTGCGGGAACCTGATGAAACGATCACCTCCGCCGGCATGCCGGCACGCAACTGGGTCTGCAGCGTGGCGGGAATATCCAGCTTGTTGACCGCAACCAGGCCTAGAAAATAGGGCTGATGCGTTGCCTCATCGGTGAGCCGGTCGCGAGACACCGATGCCAAGTGGCCCAGGATGACAGGAATCGACCTGGAGTGGAATGACGGGAAGCGAACCTCCGCTTTTTGCCCCGTCTGCACATGGGAAATATCGCTCGTTGCAAAGTGCGCCCTTACGATCAGGCTCTCGTCGTCGGGCACGACCGACATCAGGGCCTCCCCCGGCCGGATCACCTCACCGATGCCGGAAACCTTCAGGTCCTGAACCGTTCCGGCAACCGGCGCGCGAACATCGATCCGGCCCATCACATCCTGTGCCATCCGCTGCCGCTCGCTCAGATCGCTGATCTTCTGACGAACCTCGGTGATCGCGGCGGCCGTATCCTCCTGGAACTTGTGCCGCAGTTCCTGCATCTGCATCTGCGTTTCGCCGATCGAGTTGCGTGCTCGCGCCTGCTCGGCGATCGTCTGGCCGATGGCGCCCTCGAGACGTGTCCGTTCACGCTCCATGGATAGCACGCGATCAAGCGGCACTAGCTTGACCGTCAGCAACTGCCGCAGGCCGACGAGCTCCTGGTTGATGTAGCCAACCTGCCTGGTGGTTGAGTCCTGTTCGATGACCAACCCTTTGATCTGGGTATTGAAACCGTCGATCCGTGCCTCCAGGATGCCCGCTTGGCTTTGCAGCGACCGGCGGCGGTCGTCGAACTGCACCTGCTGGTCGGCGATATCCTTTTCCACTACCGGATCGGCTGCGATGCCCTCGATATCAGCTGGTAGTTTGATGGCGGGCTGTTCGTCGCGCTCCGCCGTCAGCCGCGCTTCCAGCACGCGCGCTGAAAGGAGCTGATTATGATAAGTATCGAGGGTCGCTTTTGCCTGAATGTTGCTTAAGCGCACGAGAACCTGGTCCTGCTGGACCCGTTCGCCTTCCTTGACCAGGATCTCGCTGACGATCCCGCCCTCCAGGTGCTGCACAAGCTTGCTGTTGGTTTCGATCGCCACCAGTCCTTGTGCGACAACCGCCCCGTCGATTTCGGTGATCGCCGCCCAGCCGCCGAACACGCCAAATGCCAGAAAAATAACGGCAAAGCCCAGCCATGCCGGCCGGCGCCAGTCTGTCGAAGCTAACCGAATCGCGATGCTTCCGTTCATCTTGTCGCTCCGGGAGTTACAGTTAACGGCTGCGGCGCGGATTGTGCTGCGTTGCTGTCTGTGGATACGATGCGCGGGCCGAGCAGCCGCGTCAGGATTTCGTCGCGCGGCCCGAAGCTCTGGCTCAGGCCGCTGTTCATCACCAGAATCTTGTCGGCGACAGCCAGGATGTTGACCTTGTGGGTGATCAGGATCACCGCCTTTCCACGGGCTTTCAGGCCGTGTATAGCGCCCAGCAGGGCTTCTTCGCCGGCAGCATCAAGGTTCGAATTCGGCTCGTCCAGCACGATCAGGCTGGGATCACCGTACAGCGCCCGCGCCAGGGCAACGCGCTGACGCTGGCCGCCCGACAGAGCCTGGCCCCCCTCGCCGATCTGGGTGTTGTAGCCATCGGCAAAATGCTGGATCAGGTCATGGCAGCCGGCTTGTTCGGCGGCGGCGATCACCTGTTCCGGATCGACGGTTTCCTCGAACCGGCCGATATTCTGCGCTACCGTTCCGGCAAACAGTTCCACATCCTGCGGCAGATAGCCGATGTGCTGGCCAAGCTCCTCGGAATCCCAATGTGACAGGTCCGTCCCATCCAGCCGGACCGAGCCCTGCGCGGCTGGCCAGATCCCGACAATCACCCGCGCCAGCGTCGATTTGCCGGCTGCGCTGGGTCCCACGATGCAAAGCACCTCGCCGGGTTCAAGCGAGAACGACACACCGCGCAAGATCGGCTCGCGCTGCCCCGGAGCGGTGGCAAGGACGGCCTCCGCCGTCAGGGCGCCCTTTGGTCGCGGCAGGGACATTCGTCTTACATCATCGCCCGCCATCTCGAACAATGCTTTAAGCCGCCGGTAAGCGCCGCGGGCGCCGACGAAATGCTTCCAACTGCCGACCGCGACCTCCATCGGCTGCAGGGCACGGCCGATAAGGATGGATGCGGCAACGATACCGCCAGGCGATATCTCCTGTTCGATGGCCAGATAGCCGCCGGTCCCGAGAATGATGATCTGCAGGAAAAGCCGGAAGAACTTGGTTCCGGCCATCAGCATGCCCGCCCGGTCGCTTGCCCGCGCCTGCCAGCCCAGATGCGTCTGGTGCGTGCCCAGCCAAAGGGAGCGCAATGCCCCCAGCATCCCCATCGCCTGCAGCACCTCCACATTGCGGAACGTTGTGGTCGCCCGCTGCGAGGCTTCGATGCTCGCCGTCGATGCCTCGGTCAGATCCCGCTTGGTCAGCAGCTCATTGGCCAGTGTCAGCGTCCAGATGACCACGCTGCCGCCGATGGCGATCCAGCCAAACCACGGGTGGAGCAGAAATGCCGCGGCAACGAAGACAGGAAACCAAGGCGCATCGCAAAACGCTATTATGCCAGTGCCTGTAAGAAACTCTCGCAGCGCATCGACATCGCGCAGTCCCTGCACCAGATTCCCGCCCGGCCGCCGCAGCAACCCGCGGTGAATCGCATTGAACGCGGCGCTGGCGAGGCCGCGATCGAACAGAAGCCCGGCGCGGACCAGAACATGCGAACGCAATGTCTCCAGAATCGCGTAGACCAGCAGCATCAATCCGGCAATCGCCGTAATCGCCATCAGTGTCGATGTGCTGCGGCTGCTCAGTACTCGATCATAGATCTGCAGCATATACAGCGGGCTGACGAACATCAGGATATTGATGAACAGGCTGAATACGACCGCGGTTGCGATCATCGGGCGCAGCTCACGCAACCCGGCGGCCAGCGCCGACGCATCAGCGGGCTGCGGGCGATAAGTAGCTACGCGATTCTCTGCGTGAGGCCGTATGGGCAAAACACTGCTCCCCAGAGCAAAAAAGGGGGGAATTAGTTTCTATCGTTACTATAAGCCGATATCCCCACTCGGCCCGACTAAGCCCGCGCGTGCGGCAACTCGCTTGGTAACCCGATTAGACTGATGTGACTACCATCAGTAAAATCATATGTCACTGCGGAAACGGAGGCCGGCGTATGATCGACCGCAAAATAATCATACTCGATCACCTGGCTGCCGGATACCAAAACCGCCAGGTGCGGACCAACTTGGGCCGCAAAGTTCTGCATGATGGCCAGCACCGTGGCCAGGTCCGGCGCGCTGGGCGTCGCGACCGGCTGTGCCGCCGGCGTTGACGCAGCCGCCGCGTTGCCGGAAACGGATGCGGCGGGGCTTGCCGGCATAGCCGTTTCGGCCGGTGCCGGTGTCGCGGTGGCATGGCTCGACGCGGAAGCTGATACAGCCGGTGATGGCGTTGCCGGAGCCGATGTCTGCGAGACGGGATCCATATGCGATACCGTAACAAGATCGGCCGAGGCGATGTGGACACCGCTGTGCAGGGAAGAAACGAATTCGGCAGGTAGTGTACTGGAATATAGAATCGGTTCGTTGCCGCCGAGAAGACTCAACAGGGTTGCGGCGAGCCCGGACGCCGGCTCGACAGCGTGTGCTGCCGCGGCCACGGGCCATCCGGCAACCGGCAGCACCGGCAGATCCGGTCCCGCCAGGTGCGCCGCGGCCACTGTCGCGGATCCCTCCGCGATTGGTGCCGCCGGCAGTTGCCCGGGCGCCACGTTATGCGCATGGCTGGCGGCGTCCGCCAGCGGCGGCGGCAGCGCAGCAACGTGTGACGGCGGCGTGACGGCAAGACTGCCCGCGCCGCCGGCGTGGCTATCGGCGTCCGGATCCGGCGGCAACGCGGATGGCGTGAAATGCGGGTGGACAGGCGGCGGTGGTTCGGCAGCGGACACCACCATCGTCGGCACCGCGGATTCATCCAACGGCGCGGCGACCAGCGCCATGGCTGCAAGGATCGCCGCATTCTGCTGAGCTTGCTGGACGATATCGTCCACGCCATGGTCAGCCGCCGCAACGCTGACACGCAACGGCGCGCGGTCGGCTTGCGCGGATGCGGCGTCCGCCGGCCGCGCCTGGGCCGCGTCCGCTGCATGACCCGTCTTGAACAGGGCGGACGCAACAAGCATCACCAGCAAAGCTGACGGATGCCATGTGATGTTGCCGCCGGGCCGGGCCGGACGCAGGGTGGGCTGGCGCTCCAGCAGACCGCGCACCAGAGCGCGGAAATCGCGCCCGGTGACATCGTTGCCGTAGGATGGCGCGCTGATCAGGTACTGCCCGCCGATGCGGGCGAAATGGACAAGGACCTCGTCGTCGGCTTCGCGGCAGAAGACGAACCATGGATCGCCTTCATCGGAAATGCCGCGATCCGATGAGACCCGCAAGCCGGCTTGCAACAGCGCCGACTCCACGCGGTAGAACTCGGCCAGTTCGGCAGCCGACCAGTCTCGTAGGGCGGGCCGCCGAAGGAACGAGACCACGTGGCCCATGGTATCAGCCTACCGCCTCCTCGGCGCCGGAGTCATCGAACAGGATGGCGTGGGTGATCGGATCGTAGAACCGCAGGATTTCACGCACGAACACGCGCGGCGGCATGCCCAGCCCGCGCGCCCAATCCTGGTAGCGGTCGGGCGGGATGCGGCCGCGCCCGGTCTCGAGCTGGGAGATGAACGTGTAGTAGTCGGCGCCGACACGCTCGGCGAGCTGGCGCTGCGACAGGCCGGCACGCTCCCGCTGTTCCTTCAGCCACCGGCCACCGTCGCGGCGCAGATCCTGCACGTCGGTAGCGTTTCGGCGCTGAGGGTTTCCGTACATGATTGCACCGGTAAGATTGGGATGGCGTTTCAGTCTCGCCTATACAGCATATTACAAGGTGCTTGTCACCAGATTAATCACGCGACCGTGTGCGGGCGTGTCCTCGGCGACTGGCCCCCGTCACCATCATGGTCCGGCTTGTCTCCGGGCCATGATGGTTGGAAGGGTCGTGTTCAATACCGGTTGGTATCAGTCGTCCTTCGGCAGCTCGGACTTCAGCGCGGTGGCATAGGAGTGCCGCGCCGTCTGGTAGATCGCCAGTTGCGTCTGCAACCGGCGGATCTCCTCGTCCACTGCGGTCAGGTTCACGACCTGCTGGCGCGCTGAGTCGCTCAGCTTGTCCGAATCATAGATGCGGCCGTCGACAGTGACTTGGGCCATGATGGTTTTCTTTCTCTCTTGTGGGTTGGTAAAAAGAAAAGGCCCGCCCCCGAAGGGACGGGCCAAATCCAGCCGGGAGGACTGACTCCCGTGATCAGGCGAAGTTGTAGTGGATATGCGAGGCGGCGTTGGCCAGGTTGACCAGCCCGGTCAGTTCCACCACCACGTCGGTCGCGGCAAGCGCCGTGTGCGCCGCAGCGGTCGAACCCGTGTTGAGCGATTCCACCAGGTAGGTGTTGCCACCGAACTGGAACCAATCCACCAGCCCGTTGTGCGAGGCAAGCTGCACCTGACCGTTGGAAACGCTGGTCCCGTTCCCGCCACCAAACCAGGACTGGTTGATCTGCAGGTTCTGGCTGGCAGCGATGTCCAGCGCGTTCGCCAACGAGGTTGCGCTGGCCTCGTTCACCTGTGCGACGGCAGCGGAACCGCCCGCCCAGTTCTCGTAATTGCCACCCTTGGTGTTTTCGAACGTCAGGAAGAGTTCGCCGTTGCTGCTGTCCAAGGAGGCTGCCCCGGTTATCGTGGTGATCGCCGGGTTGTGGGCCGCGGTCGCCCCGGTCGTGTCCCCGGTGACTGTCACGTAGGCGTAGTCGCCGCCGGGATTGGTACTAGAACCAAACGCCACCTTGCTGGTTCCCAGGTTGACCGTGCTGCCGGCGCCAACCCAGACGCTGTCATCGACCCAGTTCGCGCCGCCCGAGGCGAGGTTGACCGTATCGCCGGAACCCAACGCATGGGTTGCGACGCCATTGGCGATCGTTCCGCCGATAATGTTTTGACCCACATCGACGCTGATCGTGTCGCCGCTGGCAGCCGCCCCGATGGTGTTGAAGGCGCCTGGCTGCTCATTGACCAGCGTGATCGTGTCTGCCGCGCCGTTCGCAACGATCGCCACCGCGCCGGTTAGCGCCGCCGAGGTGGCGGAGCCGACGGTGATCGTGTCGCCGGCGCCGGATGCCGTGATCGTATCGCCGCCGAGGGCGCCCAGGATGGTCAGGCCGCCTTCGCTCGCCGTCAGCACCAGGCTGCCGGCATCCGTGTGGGCATCGAACGTGGTCAAGGCCGTGTCGGTGATCCCGCCGATGGTCAGGTTGGAGAACCCCAGGACCCCGTGGAACTGCGACACATCGATCGTCGTCGTCGTGTTGCTGGCATCGACCAGGGAGGTGATGACGTCGACCCCGTTGGCGGTGATCGCCAGGACGCCGTCGCCATTCGTCGTCACGCTGTCCAGCGTGGCACCGGTCTGGAAGTTCAGCGTCAGGCTGTCGGAGCCGGAGGCGCCGATCTGCGTGACCACCAGGTTGCCCAGGTCAGCGCCTCCCGCCAGGTCAATCTGCGCCGCCGCACCCAGGTTGTTGTAGGTGTTGGTCGCGCCAGTCGTGCCAAAGAACAGGCCGTCTTCCGAGTATCCGGTATCGTTGTATGTCGCCCCCTTCGCGGTGCCGCCGTTGTTTGCCGATACCTCCGCCACGTTGGACGTATCGATCACGGTAGCCGCTCCGGTGGAGCCGAAGCCGGTGATCCCGGTCACCCCGTTCAGTTCCACCACCGACGCGCCGTAGAACTGGTTGGCGATGGGGTTGGCCGGGTTCGCAAACGCGTCGGAAGCCACGATGAAGGTATTCCCGCCAGTGGAGAACGTCACCACCTGCTCCTGGTGAGCAACGTTGGTCACGGCATCAGCCGCCGCGGTGACGATCGCTTCGGCCGCCACGATCAACTGAGTCTGGTTGAACTCGCTGAGCGTGTGGATGCCCACGGCGCTGAAGCTGAGGACACCGTTGGACGAGGTGAAGGCGAGGTTCTGCAGCGTTTGGTTCGGATCCAGTGCCGCCCAGCCGGTTACGGCGTGAGCCGCGGTGTTGCCATATGCATACACACCCGTCACTGTATTGACGTTTGCCAGCACGCTGAAGGCATCCGGAGTGGCAGGCGCCAACGACGCGGAAACCAGGCTCAGAACGTCGGCGGTGCTGCCGACGGTCGAGACGAACCCGGTCACGCCACCGGTGACGCCATTGTTGGTCACCGTCACCCCGGCGCCGACGTTCAACGTGTCGGACACCGCGGCCGATTTCGTCAGGGTAACGGTCTCGCTGCCCTTGTCGTAGGCGCCGGTAGCGCCGATAGCCGTGTTGAAGGCGCCGCCGTAGCCCAGCGTCAGAGTACCGCCGCCGGAACCGGTGGTATAGCTGTCCTGCGCCGTGGTGGTCTGCACGCCCGCCGCCGTCAGCAGCCCGCCGCCGCCGGTGAAGCTGACACCCTTGGCCGACAGATCCACTTCGCCGAGAACGAGATTGACCGCGCCCGTCGATCCCGAAGCGTCGATGCTGGTGACGCTGCTGGGACCGGCCCCTGCCAAATAGGTCAGATCAAGGGCGGTATCGCCGGTGATGACGATATGTTGCAACTGGGAACCCGTTGCAGTTGCGTTCGCGCTTTCATCCAAGATGGTCACCGTGTTCACCGCGGCCGGGGTCAGCCCGGTTTGACCCACGCTGGCGAGGTCCAGGGTTACAACGCCATGCCCATTGATGGGCGTGTTGGTTTTGTAATTATAGTCGCCAAGAATGATCTCAGGCACCGTGATGCCTTTCGTTCCGCTTGACCCGTCCACACCGACGGTGAGTGCCAGCGAGTCGCTGGTCCCCTTGGTGTCATTCAGTTCGTAGAGGACCACGTTATTCGGATCGGCGGTGACGGTCAGCGAGGTGTTCGCCGCCACATTGCCGAATACGACCGGCCCCGCAACCGCACCGACAGTCAGGGCGGAGAACCCGCTTGCGTCATAGATGTCGTTGAACGCAAGGCTTTGCGCCTGAATACCAAGCCCGAGGGTGGTGAAGCCGCGGATGCTGGCGTTCGCGCCCAACGGGGTGTCGGCCACATTCGCGATGTAGTCCGCGATCAGCGTGTTGGTCGCCGCGCTGCCGGCATCGATCGTGTCGTTGTTGCCGGAAATCGCGTTCACCACGCTGTTGCCGTTGATCGTCACGGTATCGCTGCCCGTGCCGCCCTTGAACGAGGTGATCGTCGGATCGAGGTTGGCCACCGTGACAGCGCCTGTCGCCGCCGACACGTCGATCTTGGCAAGGCTGCCGTCAACCGTAACGTCCGGCAAGGTCAGCGCGCCTGCACCGGTTGCCGTGATCGAGGTCAGCGCGGTGAGGTTGCCCGCATCCAGCGTGACCGCCGCGGCGTTGGAGAAGGTCAGCGATGTCGCCTTAGGGGCGATCAGCGAAAACTCATTCGCCGCCGTGCCGCTCGTGCCGACTGCCACGGCCGTGGCAAACGCGTCGGTGACCGAGGTCGTGCCGCCCACCGCATCGTTGCTCAAGGTCAGGGCCAGGCTGGTCGCCACGGCCGTGGTGGAGGCCGGCTCGTGGATCGTCACCGTGGTGGAGGCGGTCTTGGAGCTGTCGGCGATCGTCAGGTTGGCCAGCGCATCGCTGGTGATGCTGGCGGCGCCGCTCACGCCGTCCAGGGACACCGTGGTCAGTGTGCTGGGGCCGATGGCCTTGCCGGCGTTCGCGCCACCGGTTGCCGGGGTGGTCTGCACGTCGGTGATGCTCGCCGAACTGCCGCCCGTGACCGACACCGAAGTGGCGCCATTGGTGCGGACGAAGACCGCGCCGGTGCCGTAGACATTCGACGAACCCGCGGCGTTGGAGCCGGCCAGGGATTCATCGACGATCGTCACGTTGCCGGTCGCATAGGCGGTCGGGTTGGCCAGCGCCGTGCCGGCGGCGTCCAATCCGATTGAATTGGTGTCGCCAACCCAGATATCGCCGGAGCTTGCCGTGGTGGTGATCGAAACCGTCGTGCCGCCGACCACAGCGAACGTGTCCGAGTTGGCGCCGACTTGCGTGTCAGTGATGGTGACGGCGCCGGTCGCGGGTGCCCCCTTCTCCCCGATGGTGACATCGCCACCGGTGGTGGTGACGGTATCGACCACACCGCCTTCGATAGTGACTCCGCTATAGTTCTGGGTCCCGCCAGTGAACAGACCGCTTTCGGTCACGGTCACGTTCCCCGTCGGATCGGTCGCCGTGTTGCCGTTGCCGATGGTCACATAGTCGCCGGTCGCGGAGACCGTGACGTTGGCGCCGCCGTAGACCTTGACATCATTGAAGACCGACGTGTCGGTGACCGTCACGTTTCCGGAGGGTTCGGCGCCGGCCGCACCATCCGAAGAGCCGATGTACACGTCACCGGCGTTCGTGGTGACCTGCACCGTAGTGCCACCATACACGGTTACGTCATGGTAATCCGAGTTGACGATGAAGTCGTTCGCGACCTGCGCCGTGTCGGTCACGACGACCGCGCCGGTCGGGGCGACGACGTTGGTGCCGTTGTAGTCGCCGACGGTCACCGCGCTGCCCGAGTCGGTAACCGTGACATTGGCGCCGCCATAAACGCTCACAGGTGTGGTGCCGGGGATCTTGCCGCCGCTGGTCGCGCTCAGGTCGCTGGTATCAGTGACCGTGACGTTGCCGGTCGGCTCCAGGCCGGGGATCAGCACGCTGCCATTGTAGGCGGTGTTGGCGTCCGCGCCGACGGTCACGCCACCGGCATTGGTTGTCACACTGACGGCCTGGCCGCCGAGAACGGCCACTGCGATCTGCTGCGTGCCGGCCGCCGGCGGATTGAAGGCGATCCCGCTATCCGCACCGGTAAGGTAATTGTGCGTAAGCGCAGCAGCCGCGTTGTCCACGATCGTGTCGTTGCCCGACACGGTGAACACGGTCTGCCCGGCGGCAAGAGCGCCGACCTGCACAAACCCGCCGCCGGAGGTGATCGTGGCGCTGGTGCCACCATAGACAGTGACCGGGGTGCCTACTTGTGTGGTGCTGGTAGCGGGGGCATTCACCGTCACGGCCCCGGTGGGTTCGGCGGCCGAAACCGAGTAGCCGTCGGTGCCGATCGTCACGGAGCCGCCGATGCCGCTCTGGTTAACAGTGACGGTCGAGCCGCCATAGACCGTGACCCCGGAAGCAACCGAGTTCACCGTCACGGCCCCGGTCGGGTTCGCGTTCGCGACGCTGGTGCTGCCGATCGTGGTCGTGCTGCCGAGGCCAGTGTTCGTCGTCACCGTCACAGTGCTGCCGCCATAGGTCTGCACCCCGTTGGGAGTGCCAAAGTCCAGGCCATTGACGTTCTGGTTGGTCACCGTCAGGGCCGTGCCGCTGGAGACCCGAACGTTGTCGATGCCCAGGCCCGACGAGGTGATGGCCACGTTATTGACGCTGGCATAGGCCGTCGTGTCGAACACGGCGTTGTTGCCGGCGACGCCGGCTGTATTCAGCACGATGTTCTGGATGTTGGTGATGGTCGTGCCGACGGGAATGGCGTCCGCCGCGTTGCCGTAATCGTCGCTGATGGTCAGCGTGTTGTCGGTGCTGCCCGAGCTGCCGGTGATGATGTCGGTGGAGTTGAGGGTCGGGCCTACTCCGTTGACCGAGTAAGGCGTCAGCGAGCCGTAGATGTTGGTGCCGGTGACGTTGTCCGGGCCGGTTGTCAGGTACTGGTTGGTCGCGGTAACACTCTGGTTGGCCAGGTTCTGCTGGATCAGCTCAGGACCGTAAATCGGGGCGCTGGACCCGGGCTTCGTCGCTTCATCGGTTGCGGCGGTGGCCAGGAAAGCGTTGGCCTGCGCGGCATAGGCGCCGGTGTTGGTGCTCTGGCCGACATACAGCAAATAGCCGAAGATGCCGCCCAGAACCTGCAGCGGGGTGGCCGTATAGCCGTTGCCCGACAGCAGCGCGGTCAGGTTGGCGATTTCGGTGCTGCTGGTCAGGTTGCTGATGATGTCCTGCGTCGGCAGGGAGCCGAACTCACGCAGGTAGACCTGGCTGACGAACTGCTGGTAATCGTTGGTGGTGCCGCCGTCGAGGCCGCTGTAAAGCTTGTAGAAATTCGATGTCGTGTCGGATGCCCAGTTGGCGCCCTGGATGGTCCAGACGTTGACGTCCGAGTAGCCAAGGTTATGCAGTTGCTGGCCGCTGAAATACCCGGTGGGATTGGCCGCCGTTGCCGCGGCGGTCAGCGTGGCGGAGCTGGGTGTGGCATTATAGAAGGCGTCGATGGTGACCAGGGCCGACAGCGACGTATAGAGGGTCTGATCGAGCCCGATCAGCGACGATTCGAAATTACCGAACGTCAGCGCGCCCTGGTCGATCGAGGCGGACACCGATTCGGCATAGGCGCCGGTCGCGCCGCCGGGCGCTGAGGTGCGAAGGATGGCTTGGTAGGCCGCGGCAACCTGGGTCGGCGTCGTCGACATGGATCGATCTCCTTAAGAACTCTTCCCCTGCAGGCGACGGTATGCGCCTCACGGGATCGCGAGCGGCATACAGCAATGCCCATACCCCTCACAATGGTTAACAAAACCTAAATGATAATGATTCGATAATTTCGGGTTTGCTTAACGAGCGTGTTGCAGGCGTACCACATCGGCGGCCGGGATTCCTCGCGGAGCCCCCTGCCCCTGGGTTGCCTCGCCCGGACGACGCTTCGCCGGCCGGATTCGCCCTTCGCGGGGTATGACAAGCGCCCCCGCCGCCGATCGGCGTTGCCGTTCCTGGTCAGCCGGACAGATTCTTCTTGCTTTTCAGCAACACTTCGACGTAAAGAACAGAACAAGAACTTTGGCCGGATATCAAACAGAGGCGCCTCGTCCATGTCCAACCCAGCCGATTCCGCCGATGCGGGCACGGGCCTGATGCTCAGCGTCGCCGAGCAGCTCATCCCGCTGTTCGCGACCGCTGCTGCCGGCATCCCGCAGGCGCGGCGCATCGCGCTCAGCGCCGTCGAAGCCTATGCGCCGGAAACTCGGGCGGATTACATTAACACCGCCCGCATCATTGCCTTCTCGATGGCAGCGCTCGCTTTGCTTGGCCGTGCCGCCGCCGATGAGATAGCGATAGCGGAAAAATTACGTATATACGGGCGCGCCAACGCCCTCAACCGCTCTGCCGAGCAGAGCGAGCGGAGCATGATGCAGCGGCGGCGCCTCGGCTTGGCCATGCCGCGGGCCGGCTTGGCGGTGGAGACGGTCCCGACAGAGGACCCGCCCGCGCCGCCCGGGACGGCATCTGATGGCGCCGAGATCGAGGCCGCGGTTGCCGAGGCGATGAAGGAATACCTGTCGATCTGCCGGCCGTCCCGCGCCGCGGCGCCGGCCCCTGAGATCACATCCGCGTCAGTTCCGGCCGCGCCCGCGAGCGGTTCCCTGCCCCGCGCGTCCCGCCCGATCCAAACGCCCGTCGCGATTCCAGCCAGCTCGATCCACGACGACGGCGCAAGGACCGCTGCCGGCCAGCCGCGGACTCCATCCTACCGGGAGGAGTTGCTGCGCCACAGCGCGCTCCAGCGCGCCGTTGAGCAAAGCGGGGCCGCGCCGCCCGGGTAGGCGATGGCGGCGGTTTTCCGGCGGCAACATTGTCCAGCCGTTCGATTGTAATAATTCCCCTATAAAATTATCGGCGCGGGAGGTAGACGCAGGACTCCAATCGGACTGGGGGAGATTACCATGGCATTTCGCTCGGCCCTTGAAAGCAAGGTCATCGAGACGGCCACTGCGTCTCGCCCGAGTATCCCGGTTTTGGTGCCGAAGCTGCCCGGGACGGAAGAACTGATCCCTTTTTTGCGGCGGATCGACGCCAATCATTGGTACAGCAACTACGGCCCGCTCTGGCGCGAATTTCGCGACACCCTCACATTATATATGAGCCGGCGCACGGGCCGGCCCGACCTGCGGCTGTCATTCGCCAGCAGCGGCACCACCGCCATCGAACTCGCGCTGCGGCTGCGCGCCGTGGCCGGGCGCCGCTTTTGCTTAGTGCCCTCGTTTACGTTCATTGCGAGTGCCCACGCCATATGCAATGCCGGGCTCGAGCCATTCCTGCTTGATATCGACGAACGCAGCCTTGTTCTGACGCCGGAGATCGTTGAGCGGGCCCTGCCCCGTCTCCCGGAAGCGCCGGCGGCGGTGCTCGTGGTCAGCGCGTTCGGCGCGCCGCCCAATGTTCGTGCCTGGGAGGCGTTTGAGCGCACCCACCGGATTCCCGTCGTGTTCGATGCCGCGGCGGCACTGATGTCGCTGGATACGGTGGGACATCAACCGATCTGCGTCAGCATGCATGCGACAAAGGTGTTCGGCATAGGAGAAGGCGGGGCTGTCCTGTCCACGGATTCCGGCCTGATCGATCGCCTTACCGCCATGACCGGATTCGGTTTCGCCAGCGGCTCGCATGCCTCTTCCATTCGTGGCGGAAACTACCGGATTTCGGAGTATGCCGCCGCAATCGGGCTCGCGGTGCTTGCAACGATAGAGCAGAAGGTCGCCCGTCTGCAGTCGGTGATCCGCTGCTACGCGAGCGGACTACGCAACTCCCGCGTCCGGCTGCAGGATGGGGTTGGCGAGCAATGGGCCACCATGACGCTGAACGTCTTATTGCCGCCGGAATCCGTTAAGGATACGCTCGGGGTGCTCGACCGGGCTGGTGTGGAGTGGCGCCGCTGGTGGGGGCTTGGTTGTCACACCCATCCGGCCTTTGCCGGGGTTGCCTCGCTGCCGCTTCCAGCAACGCGGGATCTGGCCCCGCGTGTGATCGGTGTGCCATGCCATACCGAACTGAGCAACGAGGCCGCGCAGATGATTTGCAGGCAGCTAGTTTTAGCCCATCTTATTCACGCTGACGAGGCGGCTGCGAACGATGTTCTTGCGTAACAGTGTGGATGATACTCCCCCCTGCCGGCCCGGTCGCGGTTCAGACCCTGTCTGGCAGGCGTGTGAGGTTGCTCGAAGCGGTCTGGGCCGGGACATACGCCCGGCCTATCCGGGCGCAGGATCAACCTGCGAACCAGCCATGACGATTCTCATCCAGATTGTCGCGCGCCACTGCGCTGCGGCAGGCGGCTTCGATCTCTGAGTCGTTCGGCGCCCGCAGCCTCAAGCGCGGCACGCCAAGGCTCGACGGCCGCTCGCTCAACGGCGCGCCCTGAACCGCCGCTTCGACTCCTTCGCGAGAGAAGCCTTCCGGAGGCGACGCCTTCCCCATACTTGTCTGATCACGGCGCACCGTGCGGAACCGGCGATCCCGACTCAGTTCGGTGATCCGCTCCTTCAGTTGCTGCATGAGCTGCCTTGCCGGCTTGCCATATTCCAGCAATATGAGCAGGGCGTGCGCTTTTGTCATGACATTGTCGGGCGGGTGTGGTACTCTTTTTGAGATGGAGGATCCGATGGCAACTCACGCACCTCGCACCAGCAAGCTCGACCTCAGGCTTTCGCCCGAGGCGAAAGCCCGGCTGAACGCCGCCGCCGAGACGCGCCACCAGACGGTAAGCCAGTTCGTGCTCGCAAGCGCGCTTGAGAGTGCCGACGCGACGCTGGCCGAGCGCCAGCGCTTCGCGCTCAGTGCCGACCAGTGGACCGCCTTCATGGCAGCGCTTGACGCCCTGCCGCGCGCCCTGCCGCGCCTTGAGCGCCTGTTCCGCGAAGCCGGGCCATTCGATCCGCCCACGCCCGGATGACGCAAGGCTTTCGGATCGAGAAGCTGCGGCGCGATCACCCGGTTGACGGCTTCACCTGCGGACGCGAGGGGCTTGACCGCTTTCTGCTCCGCTATGCCTTCGCCAACCAGCAAGCCAACGCTTCGCAGACCTATCTCGGGCTGCATGACGCTGAGATCCTCGGCTTCTACAGCCTGGTTGTCGGGGAAGTCGCTTACGCGGACGCTCCGGAGCGCTTGACCAAAGGGCTGGCCCGCCATCCCGTGCCGCTGATGCTGCTCGCGCGCCTCGCCGTCAGCACCGCTTGGCAGGGCAAGGGGATCGGCGCAGGCCTTTTGAAGGACGCCATCCGGCGCACGATGCAGGCGGCCGACATTGCCGGCATTCGCGCCTTCGCGGTCCATGCCAAGGACGAACCCGCACGCCGCTTTTATGAACATTTCGGGTTTGCGCCGTCGCCAACCGACCCGCTGCACCTCTTCCTGCTCAACTTGCGGACCCTCATCCGATCTTAAGTCCTGCCAGATTGGCTTTTTGCTGAATTGCGGCATTGCTGACAATCCGGCAAAAAGGCAATCCGGCAACCGAGGCGGCCCGGAAGTACGAAATTCTATCTATCCCGGGCATGCCGGGCCACCGACGACACCGAAGCCGCCCGCACCTTCGTTTGCAGATGGCTTAGCGTATCCGGGCGAAAATAGCCAGACAGCCGCCTTGCCGGGCGCCCAACCGGCTTCGTGATCCGCCCGGGACGGAACCAGCGACCGTGGCAGGGTCATGGAGTCTTGTTCGGCGTGAACAGCGGCAGCGGGCCGCACCGGGCGGTCAAGCGATAAGACCTGTGCGTTGCTGTCCGACAGAGCAGAACGAATTGGCCTCCGCCTGTAGCCCCGCGCCTCGCCGGGATTGCATCAGCAGCGCGCAAGAAAGCCAGCCAGCAAGGCTCATTGCCGCCGACGCGGCGTTTAGTGGGGTACGCGGCTTACGTGTCGGAGATACAGTTGTCCACATTCTTGCACACCGCTTCTGTGGATCAATGCCGGGCCTCTCGCGCGAAAGGTCGTAGGGGGGGTCACGGCTCACAATATGGGAGACCCGGACATGGCGGCCGGGGCAGCGACGGGCCTTCGACGGCGATAACGGAAATCAGATGATTTCCGTGAAGCCGGGAGCGCTGGGGAAATCGGGCTGTTTCAGGCCCAAAAACTGTAGCTAATCCGGTCGGACCGAGCCGGGGCAGCCCGCTGAGGAGGAAAGGGGCCTAGCTCATCGCTCGGCCAGGTGCAGCAAACCGGCACAGTTGCGTGTGCGTATCGGGCCTGTGCACGGCGCAGGGAGACCTTTTTCAGCAGGAATCATGCCAATAATTTGACACTGTCAAACTAATCACCCGCCCGAATGTGATTAGGCCGGCGACCCGATGTCAGCTAGCAACAGATTCATCCTTCATGGCCGCTTCCGGGATGCAATTTCCTGATGAACGAAACAGCACATGCGCGTGGGTTCGAGATGTTTGCGCAACCGTTGCCCTGTGCGCACCGGGGACGCATCCACAACGCGCTGCCATTCGGTTCGGTAACGATCTAGTGAGCACGTTTTCGACAAGACGCGGTTGTACCGAGGCCAAATCTGCTCGCTTCTGTGCGCCGATCCTTCCAGGATACAAAGCGGATCGATGACAGTGAACGGTTTCTCTCATCATACCGGAACGAATTGCCGATTTTGCGGCGACTCCCTCCACCCTTTCGTCGATCTCGGCACCTCGCCGCTTTGTGAAAATTTCCTCGTGGAGAGCGATCTTAACATTGCGGAACCATTTTATCCGCTCGACGTCAAGATTTGCAGCTCCTGCTGGCTTGCGCAGGTGGGCGAATATGTGTCGCCTGAGCAAATCTTCGGCGAATATGCCTACTTCTCCTCGTTTTCCGAGCACTGGTTGGAGCACGCCAGAAATTACGTGAGCCATGTTGTTGATCGCCTGAACCTTGGTCCGGACAGCTTTGTCCTCGAAATTGCCAGTAACGATGGATATCTTCTGCGTAACTTCGTGGCCCGCGACATCCCCTGCCTGGGTGTCGAGCCCGCGGCGAACGTGGCCAAGGCCGCCGAGGCCATCGGCGTTCCGACGCTGGTGGCATTTTTCGGAGCCGAGCTTGCCGCGCGTCTCGCGCGCGAGGGCAAATCGGCCGATCTCATCGTCGCAAACAACGTCCTGGCTCAGGTGCCCGACATCAACGATTTTGTCGCCGGCCTGCGGACGGCGGTCAAGCCGGACGGCATTATAACGCTTGAGTTCCCGCATCTATTGCGGCTGATTGAAGATAATCAGTTCGATACGATTTATCACGAGCATTTTTCCTACTTTTCGTTCGGAACCGTCGAGCGAATCCTCGCCGCGCAGAAATTGCGCGCGTTTGACGTCGAGGAGCTTTGGACCCATGGCGGCAGCCTGCGGGTGTTCTGCTGCCGGACTGAAAGTCCTCGCGCGGAGTGCGCTTCGGTCGCCAATCTCCGTGCGGCGGAGCTTCGGGCGGGGTTGCGCGATCTCGCGGCCTACCAGGCCTTCGGGCAGCGCGTCATCGATACGAAATTCAGGCTGCTGGAGCTGCTGATAAGCCTCAAGCGGCAGGGCGCGAGGATTTGCGGTTACGGCGCCCCCGGAAAAGGCAACACGCTGCTGAACTATTGCGGAATACGAAGAGATTTCCTCGAATTCACGGTGGATCGCAACCCCTACAAGCACGGCCGGTACCTGCCGGGGTCACGGATCCCGATTCTGGCGCCCGCCGCGATCCATGATCTGCGGCCCGATTACGTGCTGATTCTGCCGTGGAACCTTAAGCTGGAGATCATCAAGCAGATGGCCGGCATCCGCGAGTGGGGCGCGAAGTTCATCGTCCCGATCCCGGAGCCGGTGATCTTGGATTGAATACTCTGCACAGAGAGAAGAACGATGAAAGTGGTGCTTTTTTGCGGCGGCCAGGGGCTGAGGATGCGCGGCGGTTCCGACGACCTGCCGAAGCCGATGATAACGCTCGGAACACGGCCCATATTGTGGCACCTGATGAAGTACTACGCCCACTGGGGATATAATGACTTCATCCTTTGCCTCGGCTACAAGGGCACCACGATCAAGAATTTTTTCGCCACCTATCAGGAGTGGATCTCAAATGACTTCGTTCTGTCGAACGGAGGCCGCACTCTTGAATTGCTGCAACGCGACACCGACGATTGGCGGATTACGCTGATCGATACGGGACAGGACGCAACAATCGGGGAGCGTCTCCTCGCCGTTCGGCCGTTGCTCGAGAATGAAACGGTCTTCCTGGCGAATTACAGCGACGGCCTGGCGGACCTGCCGATGCCGGCCGTTGTAAACCAACTCGAACAAACGGACGCGGTCGGATCATTTGTGGCGGTGCGGCCGAATATCTCGCTTCACTTTGTCAACTGGGACTCGAGCGGGTTCGTCACCGACGTCGTGGACGCGGAGAAGACAGGGGCCTGGATCAATGGCGGCTTCTTCGCGTTTCGGCCGGAGATATTCAATTACCTGAAACCCGGTGAAGATCTTGTCATCGAAGCATTCAGTCGCCTGATCAAGAGCCGCAGGCTGCTATGCGTCCCGTACGGCGGGTTCTGGCGTTGCTGCGACACGTTCAAGGACTACCAGACGCTGGAAAACCTGCAGGCCCGCGGTCCGGCTCCGTGGGAGGTATGGCGCCGGTTTGAGCCGCGTCAGGGACCCGCGTTCGCACCGGTCGCCTTGCCACTCGAGGTAGCATGAAGCTTGCGGTCCGCGGGCCCGAACGTTGGCACCGCTGGATATGACCATGGAGAGTTGTTTGTGCGCATCCTGATTACCGGAAACATGGGGTATGTCGGACCGGTCGTCGTTTCCCACCTCAGACGGCGATTTCCGCAAAGCGAATTGCTCGGCTTCGACACCGGGTTTTTCGGCGACTGCCTCATGACGAACGGGCCCCTTCCGGAAACTCTTCTCAACGCCCAGTATTTTGGCGATGTGCGAGAGCTTTCGGACGATATGCCGACGGGACTGGATGCCATCGTCCATCTGGCCGCCGTATCAAACGACCCTATCGGCAACAGGTTTGCGGACGCGACGGATGCGATCAACCGCGCGGCGACCGTGCGGCTCGCATCACGGGCGGCCGCGGCCGGGGTGAAGGCGTTCGTCGTGGCATCCAGTTGCAGTGTCTATGGCGCTGCCGACGATCGCCCGAAACGGGAGGATGACGCCCTCAATCCGCTTACCGCCTACGCACGGTCCAAGGTTTCCGCCGAAGAAGCGCTGGCAACAATCGACCTCGGCGGGATGACGGTCACGTGCCTTCGCTTCGCTACGGCGTGCGGAATGTCCGACAGATTGCGCCTTGATTTGGTGCTCAACGATTTTGTGGCATGTGCCGTGACGAGCGGAGAGATCACGGTGCTGAGTGACGGTTCGCCCTGGCGTCCGCTGATCGATGTCCACGACATGGCACTCGCAATTGAATGGGCCATCGTTCGATCGGCGGATCAAGGCGCGCGGATGCTTCGAGTGAACGTCGGTTCGGACCGGGGCAACCGGCGGGTTCGAGACCTGGCGGCGGAAGTGGCCGCGCTCGTCCCCGGGACGTCCGTCAACATCAACACGGCGGCGCTGTCCGATGCCCGCTCGTATCGGGTGGATTTCAGTTTGTTCCAACACCTGGCACCGAATTTCCAACCGCGCATCGATATAGAGCAGTCAATCATTGCTTTGATCGAGGGTTTGCGGGCGATTCATTTTGATGATTCGAATTTCCGCCGGTCACGCAGGGTGATGCGTCTGCCAGCGTTATCCGCGCTTATCGATACCGGAAAGATTACTCCCGATCTGCGATGGAGTTGATCAACGAACACTCCTGTAAGAGACCGCGAGCAATGGATCTGCAATGATGACCGGCACACAAAGCCTAGATTTCTCCGTCCTGCTGAGCCGAAAGAAGACGCTTTTCGTGAGCGGCCTGATAGCCGCGGCCCTTGCCTTTCTGGTGAGCAGGACGCTCCCGCTGCGGTATATCAGCGAGGGTGGCATGGTCATGGAGAATGCAACCGAGGGGACCGTCGCCCCGGATGAAGGCATTCAACTGGTGCAAACCCAGATCGACGTCCTGACATCCGCCGGGTTGATCAGGCGCATCGTGCAGACTCTCCACCTCGATCAGATTCCGGATTTGGAGCCGGCGTTCCGACTCCCGGCGGGCGTAACCGCATGGGCCACCACCGCTCGGGATTATGTCCAGGCGGCCTTGAAGTCAACCGCGGGAAGCGGTCCTGCCCCCGAAGACCCAACCGCCCGAACCGTTGCCCTCATTCAGAAGCTACTCCAGGTTGAAGCAAAAGACCATAGTAAGCTCGTGACCGTCCGTCTGGTCGCGGGCTCACCGGATGTCGCCGCCCGGGTGGTGAATGCGATCATGGAGGAATACGTATCCAGCGATGCCGATGTACGTAATCACAAGATTGCGACGATTAACGCTTACATCGCGCAGCAGTCCAAAGCCATGACGACGGACATCGAGGCCGCGCTGCAGAAACTGCTCGCCTTCCTGGAAAAGAACAATCTGCCGGAGGTGGGAGGAGGTTCAACTGCTGCCCTTCAGCTCAGCAGGGATGAAGAGCAACTTGCCATCGCCCGTGATCAGTTGGCACTGCGCCAGGCTGCGTTCGACACCATGTCCCACGGCGGCTCGGTTCAAGGGGCGGAAGAGACACTTGAATCGCAGACCATTCAGACGCTGAAAAGCTACGAGGCGCAAATCACACAGCAAATCGGCTCATTGTCGCCGATTGATCCGCGTCGCAACTCATTGCAGGCTGGCCTCAACAGTATCCGCGCGCAACTCAGCCACGAGAACGACCTGATCTATGCATCGGTTGCGCGCAACGTAGCGATCGCCCGCGCCAAGGTGCAGGCGTTGGAGACGGCGGTCCGGATCGGATCAGCCCGATCGCAGGACGTTTCAAAGGCCAGTGCCGAGCAACGGCAACTGAGCAGCGACCTTGACGCGAAGCGCCAAGTTTATCTTGCATTCCTGACCCACGCGGAGCAGTTGCGCACGGAGGCCGAAGGATCGGCTTCCGCCCATATCCTGTTTCAGGCCGTGCCGCCCAAGGAGCCGGTGTCCACATACGGGACCCTGTCGGTCATCATTGGATTCTTGGGCGGGATTTTCTTGTGCGCCGGCACCTTGGTGCTTCGCGATGCCTTCGGTACACGGGTGCATACGACGACCGAGCTTGAGCTTGTAACCGGCCTCCCGGTTTTCGGAAGCCTCCCGGATATCAAGCAACTGGAACGCGGCGGCGCATTTTTGATGGGCCGAGGGAACGCGTCGGCAACCATCGAAACACTCCGCGCGATGTGGATTTGGATGCGGTCGGAGCGGAAGGAGCATACCACGACTCTGGTAGTCACATCGAGTGAGCACGGAGAGGGCAAGAGCACCGTTGTTACCGCCCTGGCGCAGAGTCTAGCGGAAGACGGCTTCAACGTCTTGCTGATCGACGCGGACCTGCGCCGCCCGAATGTGGCCACCATCCTGAAACTGCGGGCAACTCATTTTATCGAATCGGTGCTTGCCAACGAAGTGACGGCCGAACAGGCGATAATCCGCGATACTCGTTTTGGCTTCGATTGTTTGCTTTCCGACGGAAGCTCCCGCAACCCGGCGAAGATCCTCTTATCGGAGGAGTTCAGGCAACTCCTGACCGCAAGCCGGCAGGCTTACGACTTCGTTCTTTTGGACAGCCCGCCTGTGCTCCAGGTCGTGGACCCCGTCCTGATATCGGAACTGTGTGACCATATTGTGTTCGTCGTCCAAGCTGGACGCCTGTCGGGCGATCTCGTGGAAGAGGCAACCCGCCGTTTCAAAGATGCCGAACGGAAAAAGATCCTTATGTTTCTGACCCAGGTCCGCGCCAGAAGGATGGATAAACGCGATTATTTTGGTGGTTACACATACAATGCCGATCGTAGATTGCAGATCAGGTGAACAGGCTCCGGGTGAGTGCGGGCAAAGCCGCACCACGCCAAAGATCCCGCGATTAGCCGGGTCGGCGGCGTCCGGAATCTGCTTGTGAAAAGCCTGCCGCGCATAAGCGGGCGTTTCATTGTCCTCGCGGCCGTCCCGTTGAGCTTCTCGCGAGTCGCCTTGCCGAATCGGCGTCGGACGACGGAGTACTCGTCCGCTTGGCATCCAGCTCAGTAAGTGTATTGAGGACATGATGTTCGAAGCGAAAACGCGAAGGAATTTTGCCTTCTACCTGACGTTCCACGTCATGCGTTATGCTTTCCCTCTGATTGTTACCCCATTCCTCGCGCACAGCCTCATGAAGGATGCGTTCGGGCAATACGCGGTGATCAACTCCTGCGTTTGGTCGACAGTGATTTTTATGGATTTCGGGTTTTATATCTATGGGATCAACCGGATCGCCCACGCGGACACCGTTGAGGAGACCAGCCGGGAAGCTTCGGCCATTGTCAGCGCCAAGATCGCCTTGCTGCCTGTATGTCTGAGCGCCTATACGATTCTCATCGGCCTGTCGGGTATGTTCGCAACAAGCCCGATTCCCAGCATGCTCGGGGCGTTGACGACACTCGGATACGGAGGAACCTTTTCGTGGTATTTTCAGGGACGGCAGCGGGGAGCCGCAGCGGTCACGATTGAGGGTATTCCCCAAATCGTTCAGCTCTGCCTGATCCTGCTACTGATCCGGTCGCCAAGCGATCTTTGGATCGTTATCCTGCTTCAGGCGCAGGCCCCGCTGACCTCGATTCTGCTTTCGGTTTTCCTCATGCGGAGGGAAGGCTTGCGACTTCGGATCAGCGTTTGGAGTAGCCAGGTGGTGACCGCGATCCGCGGCGCAACGCCCTTCTTTGTTGAGCGAATCTGCTTCTCATTCTACACCGCGCTCACCCCGACGATCGTTGCGATGTTTGCGGGGTTCCAGGAAGCGGCGACTTATTCGATTGCCGATCGCGTCAATATCTTCCTTGGCAGCCTGGCGATACCGGTTGCGCAGACCATGATGCCGGTCTTGACGAGGGTTGCCCGTCAAGACCGGTCGTCATGGAGAATGCCCCTTCTCGTCTGCGCTTTCACGATCGGATTTTGCGGCGTGATGGCAGGCATTGTTTTTCTTTCCCTCGACCTGATTATCGGCACTTTCTTCTCGCAGGCCTATCAGGCGGCGATTCCCCCGGCCCGCATCTTCTGTGTAGCGGCGTTTGTGTCGTCCATCGGGGCTGCGTTGTCGAATTTCATCATCGTCCCTCGCGGGGCCGCACGCATCCTGGTTTGGAGCGCGCTCACCGCGTTGTGCATATCGCTTCTGTTCCAGCTATGGCTTATACCGGCATATGGAGCTTCCGGCGGTGCGGTTGCGCGGCTGGGTGCCGAGTCGGCAACTGCCGCGATTTTATTTGTCAAGGTTGTTAGTCTTTTTCGGGAAACCAGGGCTAGACAGATTGAGGTTGCCTTCTTATGAATGATACCACCCTCGCGGTCATCATCACCAATTACAATTACGCGAGGTTTCTGCCGCACGCACTCGACAGCGTGCTGACTCAGAAGCCGCCTTTCGACGAAATCATCGTTGTCGATGACGGCTCAACCGATGGCTCGTTGGACGTTCTGGCCGGGTACAGTGATCGAATCTCGGTAATAAGCATCGCAAATGGCGGCCAGCTCGGCGCGGTGCGCCGGGGCGTTATGGCAGCCACCTCGGAATACATCTACACGTTGGATGCGGATGATATCGCCGCGCCGGGGCTTGTTGCCAAGGTCAAGGAAACCCTGGCCGATCGGCGCCCGGTAAAGATCCAGTTCCAACTTCGGGCTGTTCGAGAGGACGGATCGTGTCTCGGTTCTGCCTTTCCGGCTTTTACGGCAGGATATGACACGACGGCAATGCTGCGCGATAACGAGACAGCCGGGTTTTACGTATCTCCGCCAACGTCGGGACAGGTGTTCAAGCGGGAAGCCCTCATCTCACTGGGCTTTGATTCCTTCGATTCCTCGAAGCCCTTCGACGGCTCCTCCTCGCTCGCCATGCCGTATCTGGGTGAGGTCATATCGATCAGCGAGCCACTGGCGCATTACCGCGTTCATGGAGCCAGCTTGAGCGGTTGGCCGAATCCAACAATTCCATTGCTGTCCAAGGAAATCCGCATATTTCGGGAATCCTGGGATGAGGTGGTGGCCGCGCTCGGTCTGGAAAAACCCCCGTTCAAACATAAGCCGCTTTACATCGTTGAACGCAATATGATGATAGCGTGCAAGCAACGCAAGCTCTTCGTCTTGCCGGAGGTGTGGCTGTACATAACGGGAATACCATCTACCCATTTGCCGGGAAAACAGAAGCTCCTTCTTATCGCCTGGGCACTATGCCTCCTGATCCCCTCGGCGGCGGTGCGCGATCACTGCATCCGCGTGAGGCGTTCGTCGGCAAACCGATCTAAACGCCTGCAGGCTCTTGTCAACATGATCAAGCGGCAACCGGCAAACCCGTCCAATCCCGAACAGTCTCCTCGGAACACGCGCTTAAACGCTCTCAGCCTTCGGTGAACCCGGTCGTGCGGCCATGATTTGGAGCAAGAGGACGGGATTTCAGCTTCAGGGCGATTCCGGAGACGCCTGGGCGCAGACGACGGCGCGGCACAGCATCCATGACGTTCCGCCACAGGACCGGACAGTCATCCGATTTGCGACATTCCAACTCTTCGTTCTCATCTATTTGCAAAAGTTCGCAATCGGGCCGGCAAAGTTTCAGATGAGCGTGCCACTGCTGGTTATGGCGGCGGGTCTCGCCTGGATGATCCTGACCCGGTCGATCACCTTTTCCGCGACCCGACTCGGCTTGTATATGATATTTGTCGCCTTCTGCTTGTGCTCACAGCTTCTCGCCAGCAAGACGTCGCTTCCAAGCCTGTTGGAGTTATTTCTACTTTATGGATTCATGACCGCATCGGCTCCATTATCCGACGCGGGCTATCGTCGTTTGCTCGGGAATTTCACCAAGCTGATGATCATACCAGCCATCATCATCATGGTTCAGTACGGCATACAACAGATCACGGGGCGAGGCGATCCGATCTCAATGGATCAAATGCTACCGAAATCGATTCTGATGCAAGGGTACGTGTACGAGGCCCATTATCCGCGTTGGGACTCGGTCTTTCAACGACCGAACGGCTTCTTCCTTCTGGAACCGTCCTTTGCGTCTTTTTTCACCGCAGCGGCGGCGATCATCGAGATGACAACGCTCCGGCGTCCCTTCCACGCGATTCTCATGATTGTGGCGACGGCGCTGACATCGGGGGGTACCGGGGTCACAATGCTCATTCTGGCTTCACCTTTCCTCCTGGCCCGCGAATCACCGCGTTTGGCTGTACCCGCGGTCTTTATCGCCGTCGTGGGCCTTTGCGCGGCATTTCTGCTTGGGGTAAAGCTCCCGTTGATTTCCCGCCTGGATGAGTTGGATCAGTCTACGGTCGGCGGAGGGTATGACGCCAGCGGCGCCGTGCGCCTTACCATTCCGTTGAACCGCCTTATCGATCTTCTTTCAGATCCATCGTATTTGTTAAGCGGAGCAGGCGCCGGTTCAACCGGACCCGAACTTGGCAGTCCGTGGCCGATCCTCAAGCTCACCCGTGAATATGGCGTACTCACTATGATTTCGTTCGTCATCTTTTTCCTCTCGGGCTTCGCCGGCAGGCACAACATACCCCTTAAGGTGGCGTGCGCGGTGATTTTCAACTTTACCGGAGGCTACCTTTTAGACCCCGCCACCGTAATATTCTTCGCGCTTGTCTTTTGCCTCGTCGAGCCGGTGTCAGCCGTCTCGTGGAAATCTGCTCTCCTGCCTGGAGCTAATAGCCCGTCACGCGACGACGAAAGATACCGACGCTCAGGCATTGTTACGTATCCCCTTCGTTCGCGCCGCTTCGACATCGGGCCATGGTGGCTGAAATCGAGCAACCGCTAAGTCCGCGCGTGATGAGTTGGGCCAATCATCATGCGCCCTATGGCGGACTTCGGCCGAGGCGGCAGCACCGGGAACCAGACCTTTGCTGGCAAGCCGCAACGGTATATACTCGATGTGGTCGCAATGACTGCTCTACCTTCAAGAAGCGATGCGAACCTGGTACAATGGAAGCAGAGCATGACGTCTACCCTGTGCAGTAGCGACCTCAATGAAGCGCATCTGTCTGCTTCCTCGGACCGAAGGAGTGGGCATCGGGTGACGGATCGTCAGCTTCGGATTTTGTGGATCGGCAAGAGACCAACCAACGGCGAAGAAGGTGACGAGGTCTTTGACCGTAAGACAATCGCTGCATGGCGACGACAGGGTTATGTCATCGACGTTTTCCATCCCGCACCCGTCAGTCGGGCGCGCGAGATAGGAAATCTGCTGCTGGGGTCGCCTTATCAAAGGGCGCGCTTCACCACGGGCGCCAACATCAGAAGCGTACGTCGGTTGGCGGGTCAGTATGATGTGATAATTTGCTCCTGGGAGCCGCTCGATCGGTTGGCGACCGACCTGGAGTCGCCTGTCATCCTGATCGCGCACAACATATCCAGTAACGCGTTATTAGAGCTCTTTCCGAGGAACCCGCTTGCTGCGTTGGCGTCCGTTCGGGTTCGTTCCTGGGAACGCCATTGCTATCGGCCGCAGAACTTTGCGGCAGTCGCCGGGCTGTCGAGAAAAGACCATGCGTATCTCCAATCGATCGGCGCTCCAAAGCCGTTACTGCTTCCACCCGGCATGCCGCCATGCCTGCCGTTGGAGCCGAATGCGCCCGTTCTCTCCGAGATCGTGATTTCCGGGACCTATGATTGGTCGCCGAAGCGACGCGACCTCGTCTTGTTTGCGCGAGAGTACACTGGTGAGCATGGGCGTTTCCCGATTCGCGCCCACGGCCTTCCAGACGCAGCCGCCCACCTGCTTGATCCCTCCGAGGCGCCGTCACCAGAGGAAAGCCGCAGTGCGATAAGGTTTGGTCTTATCACCGACCGCTTTGAAGCCGGTCATAAGCTTAAGACGATGGCTTACATCGCAAACAACCAGATCGTCCTGTCGTTCGCCGACGTTAACTTCGACTTTGCGCACATAACAGATCATGACCTCTTCATCCGCAAGGTTGCATCGACCTCCGATATCGCCAAGCATATCAAGGCCGTCGTTGATACACCCGTATCGACGATCCGAAAGAGGTTTATCCGCTTTCAGCAAGCCTGCGCCCGGTATTTCACCTGGGACGCGGTCGCGACAACGCTGATGGAAGCTGCGAACACCGCGGTCGCGGACCGACCTTTTCCCCGCCGATGAGCCGATCACCCGTGACCGATTCCACATATGCCAAACCGTGGCCGTCGCTCACAAGCCGCCTGGCAGCCGCCCGGATACGTTTCGGACCCGTGCGATCCAGAATCACGCACGGTTGAGAGCAACATTCGAAGCCGGCGATTGACAGCAAACCGAAGCCATACGAAACATTAACGCTAATGAACTCTGGAGGCCCGCTTTTTATGACCAGGATCGCTCTAGTATGTGGTGCGGGTGGATTCATCGGCGGGCATTTGGTGGGCCGCCTGAAGCGGGACGGCTTTTGGGTGCGCGGCGTCGATCTCAAGTTCAACGGTTATAGAGAGACCGAGGCCGATGATTTCGTGATCGGCGACCTTCGGGACCAAACTTTCTGCCGTTCAATCATCGATCGGCCTTTCGACGAGGTGTACCAACTGGCCGCCGATATGGGAGGCGCCGGCTACATCTTCACGGGCGAACACGATGCCGATGTGATGCACAATTCGGCAACCATCAATCTGAATGTGCTTGATGCCTGCTACAAACGCCGCATCCGGCGCATTTTCTATTCGTCGTCGGCGTGCATGTATCCGGCCTACAATCAGGAAGACCCGTCCAACCCGTTATGTTCGGAAGCATCCGCCTATCCGGCCGCACCCGATAGCGAGTATGGTTGGGAAAAACTATTTAGCGAACGGCTCTATCAAGCCTACAGACGCAATTACGGGCTGCAAACCTTCGTTGCGCGCTATCATAATATCTTCGGACCGTATGGAACATGGACCGGCGGCAAGGAGAAAGCCCCGGCGGCGATCTGTCGGAAGATCGCCGTAGCTAAAGATAACTCGGAAATCGAGGTGTGGGGAGACGGTAAGCAAACGCGGTCGTTCCTTTACGTTGATGAGTGCATCGAAGGGACAACCCGTTTGCTCAGATCAGGTTTCTCGGGTCCGGTGAATATCGGCTCCGAAGAGATGGTCACGATCAATCAGTTGGTCGATCTGGTGTCCGACATAGCCGGAAAGCGGATCATCAAGAAGCACATCGACGGCCCGCAAGGCGTGCGCGGCCGGAACTCAGACAACCGACTGATCAAGGAGCGGTTGCAGTGGTGTCCGACCCAGGCGCTGCGAGTGGGATTAGAGACGACCTACGCGTGGATCGAAGCCCAGGTTCATCGCAACTCCATCGTCGGAAAGGCGGCATGATAGCCGGCTAATCCCCCGGCCGCGCCCTGGGAATCGCACGCCCATTGCTGGCCTGCATCGTAATCCTCCGAACCCGTGCATAAAATCGGGTCGGCGGGCATGGCAGCCTGCGAGGATAATCAGTGCGACCAGCAGAATTGTTCGCAACACGGTTCCTAACCCGCAGTCAGGTGTTGCCGGCTGCGCCGTTGGGTGTTGGGAACCTTGGGAGGAGGGATCATGACACCAACTTTCCCGAAAACGATGTTTGGCGAGATCTTTGCCGCTGGGCTGAAACCCAGGTCGCACCTCACATAGGCTTAGCTTACATTCCCTAAGCCGGACGAGCCGGAGCCAATAAGTCTGGCCCAACTTCCGCACTTTGGCGATTCCGCGGCCCCGAAACCCGCAGCATTCCTTGGGTTCTCCGGGAACAAAGCAAAATGTGGTGCTAAAAGGGACCCCCGAATCCTGGGGTCAACTTTTTAACGAGCTTGACGATCGCCGATTCGGAGTGGTGTCCTCAATCGGCGCACTACCTCAGCAAGGTGTTGTTGCGTCAAGGGGTACTGCGGCGTTCCGCCGCTTCCCGCGTGAGAAGCAGCCACTCATATCGATGTCAATTTGTGGTGCCTAAATCGGATTTAGGGTAAGCGGGGCAAAACCCTGGGCACGCAGATGCAGCAATCGTCGGCACCGTGTGACCGCATCGCGGATTTCCGCCATTGTTGCGTGAGACCTAACCGCACCGATTCGCTCAGCGATTGAAACTGCCCAGGGTTTTGCCCCTATTACGATTTAGGCCGTCAAAGCCTTGATTTAAATCGTTATTTTCTTTACAGGTGTGGAAGTCGGGTCTGGTGTATGCTGCCTGGCCAAGCATGTCATCGGACGGTGGGACATGGGTCAGTCTCTGAGGGAACGCTACGACGAGCGGATCGCGGGTGTGCTGTCCTGCTACGACCGGGTTGTGATCACCGGGACGGTGCCGGTGATCTGCTACGCCGAGGGGATGACGCGGTTTTTTGCATGCCAAAGGTATCCGCATTTTCGACGTAAGCGATTCGGCGGCGACACCTTGCGGCGGGTGATTTCGCCGTGATGGAAATCGGCCATGGACGCAACGCCGATTTTGGTTCCGGATTCCGGTCCCGCTGAGGACGCCCATACGATTGGTCGTAAGGGCGCTCGTATGCCTCAGGTCGAGGTCATCACGCGCGGCGAGCGGCGGCGTGTCTGGACGCTCGAGCAGAAGCAAGAGATCGTCGCCGAAAGCCTGGGATCGACGCTGACGCCGACGGAAGTGGCGCGCAAGCACGGCATCAGCAGCGGGCTGCTGTATGGCTGGCGACAGAAGCTGATCGGCGGTCGGATGACGCTTGTGCAGCAGTCACCGCCCGGCTTTGCCTGCGCGGGCCGGTGAATTCGCCACCGAAGGCCGGTTCAAATCGCCACCTGAGGCCGATTGAATTCGCCACCTGAGGCCGGTGAATTCGCCACCCCTTGCCGCAGGCACCGAGCCGTTAGGCGA
>Ga0326727_10002612_pt1 | contig 60526 bp, 41 predicted proteins | sample MB2enrmetagenome_FD_207643 | JGI IMG/M metagenome (GOLD analysis project Ga0326727, IMG submission 207643) | Lab enriched peat soil microbial communities from McLean, Ithaca, NY, United States - MB29MY | ecosystem: Environmental > Terrestrial > Soil > Wetlands > Peat | place: USA: New York...
CAGCGTGGCTTGAGGAGCGTCTACGTGCAGCCACTCGGGGAAGAGTAGATCGATCTGATGAACGTGCTCCTTGAACGAGGAGTAGCTGGACGGGTCGTAGGGCACGAAATAGGCCGCGCGCAAACCTTCGCCGGTGTTGAAGGGAATCTCCGAGGGCTTGCGGGCTGTCTTGCGGCGCGCCGGGCGCGGGCCTTTCAGCGGTATGCGCTCCGGCAATGCCTTGTAATTGTGCTTGGGAGTGGCCAGCAGCAGCTCCGGAAGATGCTGATAGCGCAGCACATTGAAGATGAATACCGCCAGAACCAGTGTGAAAACCACGGCCGTCGCATCGAAGATGCGGCGCAACCGCTTCCATCGCTTGCGTTGCGGATCGAAAAAAATCTGTTTATCCGGCATGAATGGCCTGGCTTTTCCTGGTGCGAAAACGGGTTGCGGCAAAAACCGCTGAAACAGTCTACGCTATACAGTACGAATCGTATGGAAGCTGACTCCAACAGTCAATCCAACACCCGCCGCTGGGCTCTTGTCCCAACTATTCCGGTCTTGTCCGTCTCGCTGGCCCTGGCCTCCGGCCTCGTCTTGCGACTGTGGATGCTGAAGAAATATTTCATCGTCAACGGCGACTCGCTGATCTACGGCTACATGGGCAAGAACCTGCTCTTGCATGGCCAGTATGCGCTCACCGGGGTTGCCGGGAAGCTCAATCCGACACTGATTCGCCTTCCCGGTTATCCCCTCTTTCTGGCGCTCTGCTTCCGCGCCTTAGGGATGGAAAACTACGCATCGGCAGCCTGGGTGCAGATTGCGCTCGAGCTGGCCGGCTGCCTGCTGCTGGCCGATTTCGCGGGCCACATCGCCCCGGTCGCGCTTCGCAGCGGTAAGGCGGGATTCAGCCGCGGCGCCGCGCATGCCACACTATGGCTGACCGCGCTCTGCCCCTTTACGGCGATCTACGCCGCCGAGCCGATGCCCGAGGCGTTGACGCTCTTCATGATCGCGCTGGCGCTGTGCTCCGCCGCGCGCTTCCGTGAGCGCCCAGAGTGGGGGACAGCCTTCTGTTTCACCTTTGCCGTTACCTATGCGGCCCTGCTCCGCCCCGACGGCGCGCTGCTCGCCGTAGCGCTGGCCCCGGCGCTGTTGATCGTACTGCTGCGCACAGATTCTGGGTGCCCCATCATCGCCGCGCGTTTGTTGTTGCGGCTAGGGTGGGATTCTATGTTGCCGCGCAAAGCCCCGTGCCCCATCCCTGCTGTCATCCTGAGCGAAGCGCAGCGGAGTCGAAGGACCCGCTTATTGTATTTCTGTCGCAAGGAAGGGAAGTCAAGGATAGAGGAATCTCCGAAGGTCGCCCGCGCCGTAGGCGCAATGGTCATTAGCCCCGCGCTTCAGCGTGGGGTCGGCGCAACCAATAATTTTCCGGAGTCCCGTAGGGACGACGCTAATGTTTCGCTTTCTTCAAATAGCAGCCCCCGCCTCGCCCGAATGGCCCTCGTCTGCACGCTCCTGGCGCTCGCCCCCTTCACCGCCTGGACCCTCCGCAACTGGCAGGTCTTCCATCTCTTCCAGCCGCTGGCCCCGCGCTACGCCAACGACCCCGGCCAGGAGACCTATCCCGGATGGCAGCGCTGGGTCAAAACCTGGTCCCTCGACTTCGTCTCCACCTACAACGTCTATTGGGAGGTACCGGGAGCTCCGCTCGACCTGGCCAAACTCCCCAGACGGGCCTTCGACTCGCCCGCGCAGTACGAAGAGACCGCCGCTCTGGCCGCCGACTACAACGACCGGGACAATGCCAGGGACATTGTGCCGGATGTGGATGAGCGCTTCGGGCAGTTGGCTGACGAACGCATCGCCGCCCATCCCCTCCGTTATTACCTCTGGCTGCCGCTGGGGCGGGTGGCTGATATGTGGCTGCGCCCGCGCGTTGAAAACATGGACATCGACCTGGACTGGTGGGTCTATGCGCATCACCGCGCGGAGACCCGCTTCAGTTGGGCCTATGCCGGGCTGAACGCCCTCTATCTGCTGCTGGCGCTGGCGGGGTGTTGCCTGCGTCCGCGCTTCTGGCCGTGGATGGTGGCCTATATGGTGCTGCGCAGCGCCCTGCTGATGACCGTCGAAGCTCCCGAGGCGCGCTACACGCTGGAGTGCTTTCCCATGCTCTTTGCGCTGGGCGGAATCGCCGTCTGCGCGGGTATTACAGGCCGTCGCCCGCGCCGTGGGCGTAATAGTTGTTAGATCATTTTTACTCTTACTATAGACTTCGGTGCCCCATCCATTCCGCGTTTTTCTGCGGAATGGGTGGGAAGCCAACAGAATTCAGGTCTACACAATTTGCGAAAATGCTCTAGTCCCGCGCTTCAGCGTGGGGAAGGTTAGCCCCGCGCCGTAGGCGTAGCCCGCCGCCCGCGCCGTAGGCGAAGTTATAGCAGCCTGTCCGTCCGCGCCGTAGACGTAGCATGTCGCCCGCGCCGTAGGCGCAGCGGTTATTAGCCCCGCGCTTCAGCGTGGGGAAAAGGGATTGCAAAAGTTCGTTACGGAGTCCCGTAGGGATGGTGCAAGAACATTATTGATGCAGGAACCAATAACTCGCTAACTCGCTCTCTACAGCGCCAGCCCCTTCAAATAGGCCCTGAACGGCGGACCAAGATCGCCGCGCTTCAACGCAAGCTCCACCGTCGCCTGCAACATGCCGAACTTATCCCCGACGTCGTACCGCTTGCCGTCAATGATATAACCAAAAACCTTTTCTTCCTTGAGCAGCGCCTTAATGCCATCGGTAAGTTGTATCTCGCCGCCCGCGCCGGGAGCGGTCTTCTCCAATAACTCGAAGATGCGCGGCGTAAGGATATAGCGGCCGACGATGGCCAGCTTTGATGGCGCATCGGCGAACTTCGGCTTCTCCACCATTCCGGTGCAGTTGAATATCCGCCAGTGATCGGGGTCCTGCGATCCGGCCAGTACGCCATACGCGCTGATCCCTTCGCCCTCCACACTCTGCGCCGCCAGCACCGCGCCGTCCAGCTCGTCAAAGATGCCCATCATCTGCTTCAGGCAAGGAACCTCTGCATCGATCACATCGTCGGGCAGAATGACGGCAAAGGGTTCATCGCCCACCAGATTCTTGGCGCACAGCACTGCATGGCCCAGCCCCAAAGGCTCCTTTTGCCGCACATAACTGATCCGCGCCAGCGACGAGACGCCGCGTGACACGGCGAGTAACTCATGCTTCCCCTTCCGCTCCAGCGCCGCATTCAGTTCGAAGCTATGGTCGAAGTGGTCCTCCATAGCGCCTTTGCCGCGCCCGGTCACGATGATGATGTGCTCGATCCCCGACGCGACCGCCTCTTCCACGCCGTATTGGATAACGGGCTTGTCCACCAGCGCCAGCATCTCCTTGGGAATCACTTTGGTAGCCGGTAAAAAGCGCGTGCCCAGCCCACCCGCCGGAAAAACCGCTATTCGCACCTGCTTGCTCATCTCATCGCCCTCATCTCAATAACATCCATCTGGGTGCCCCACCCTCGCCGCTGTCATCCTGAGCGGAGCGCAGCGAAGTCGAAGGACCTGCTTCTTGCAATAGCTGCTGGGTGCCCCCGGTCTCGATTCTGAGACCGGGGATACCACACCCCTCACAGCGCCGGCGAATCATCCCCCAGCAGCGCTTCCCGCACAATCTTGATTGGCGGAAATCCCTGCCGCAGGAAATTATTATGAAACTCCTCTAGCGAGAAAGCCGCGCCCTGCTTCTTCTTCATGTCCTCGCGCAGCTTCATGATCTCCAGCTTGCCCAGTGTGTAGTAAAGATAAGTCGGATCGCCGGCCCCGCGCCTGGTCTCCACCACGGCTGTCTCCTTCGGTTGATAGCCTTCCTTCTGAAAAAATGCAACCGCCTCGTCAAAGCTCATCTTACCGCTGTGCATTTGAATCCCTACGATAAAGCGAGCGTTGCGCAGTAGCGCGTCCTGCAATTGCCCCAGGCGCAGAAACTTCGCCTCGCGCTCATCCTTCGCTCCCGCTCCCGGCTGGCCGTAGCCCTCGTCGAGCATCATCTGCTCGGTGTAGTGCGCCCATCCCTCAATGTCGGTATTTGCGCCCAGCAGCTTGCGCACCCGGCTGGGCGCCTGCGGCAGCCAGAGAAACTGAATGTAATGCCCAGGATAAGCCTCATGCACCGCCGTTGAAATTACCGTGCCGATATTGAAGGAATGCATATAACCCTCGACCTGAACGGGCGTCATCGACGGATCGGGAAGAGTTACATTGAAGTAGGCCTCCGTCGCGTGACTCTCATACGGCCCCGGCGTATCCATGCTGGCAAAGGTCGTCGCGCGCATGAACGGCGGCGTCTCTTCCACAATAGGCCGCACATCCGAGGGGATGGTTACAATATGATGCGCGCGGATAAAGCCGATAAGCCCATCGAAAGTCGCGCGAAAGCTATTCAGCAATTGATCCGGAGCGGGGTGATTCTCTCCTAACTCCTCAAGCACCGCGCTCGGAGTCTTGTCCGGCTCCAGTTCCTTGGCAACCTGCTTGAAGTGCTCCTGATTCTTGCGCAGATCGGCCCAGCCAATCTCCAGCAGCTTATCCAGCGGCAAATCCACCATCTCGTCATACAAAAGCTTCTTCGAGAAGGTCTCCGCGCCGATGCGGAAGTCTCCGTTCGACTGCGGCAACAGGTCCGTCTTCAGCCAGCCAAGATAACTGTTCAGCGCGGCAATCACCGCCGCGTTCGTTTGCGCAAACTCCGCCTTGAGAGCCGGGTCCTTGGCGTCGGCAAAGGCCAGCGGAACATCGTGTTCAAAGAAAGTGATAATGTCCGGTAACTGCTCGATGGCGATCTTCGTAAAGACGCCCGGCGGATTCTTCAGGTTGACGCGCGCCTCTGCCAGTACACCCGGCATCTGTTTTTCGCGCGCAATCAACGAACGCAACCGCTCGTCCGGCGAAGCAAACTTACGCTCCATTAGCACAAACGCCCCATTCGCGCAGGTGCCCGAATAATTGTCCGCATTCTTCTCCCATGGCCGAATCGTTTCAAGAGTCAGAAGCGTGGAGCGGATATTCGATAGCACGATCTCGCGGTCGCTCCACAAAACAAAGTCCGCCGCGGCAGCATCGGGATGAATTGCCTCTATGCGCTTCTCGAAGCTCTTGAGCGCGGCGATCTCCGCATCGATATTCTTGCGCGAGTAATCCTCTAATTGTGTGTCGTACTGGTGATATCCCACCTGAGTTCCGCTAGTTGGGTTATAAGGAAAGTACAACTGGTCAAAGTAATCGTTGGAAACCTGCTCGAACTGCTGCTTCCAGTTCTCATTCGCGGCATAAACAAGATTCGCCGAAGCCATAAACACTCCAATCGCCAACAGAACAACGAATTGCCTCATGTTACTCCTCGCTATTGAACTTCATTTCTCTTATACGTTCACCGGCTAGGGCGCCAGGTTGGCCAGCAGTTCGTGAATCTCCAGCAGCACTTCGTCACTTCGCGTGGCAGCTAAAGGATACTTCAACAGGCCCTGCGGCGTGAACTGCGCGCCGCGTTTTGCATTCCGCGCCACCAGGCTCATCAGAGTCTGCGGCTCGATCGCCGCATTTTCCATAAAGCGAATATGCAGCTCGGAGCGCTTGCGATCCACCTGCGCAATGCCAATCCGCTCGCATTCAAGCCTGATCAGCGACGCCTCCAGCAAGTAAACCGTCGCATCCGGCGGCGCGCCGTAGCGGTCTTCCATCTCCGCGCGCACTTCATTCACCGCGGCTTCACTGGCAGCTCCGGCGATCTTCTTATAGAGCCGCAGCCGCTGATTCTCTTCCGGCACATAACTCTCATCGATGCGCAGCGCAATCCCTAGGTTAAGCTGCGTCGAGGGCCGCTCCTCGCTCGCCTCGCCCTTCATCTCCTTCACCGCGGCCTCCAGCATCGATGTGTATAACTCGAAACCCACCGCCTCGATGTGCCCGCTCTGTTCTCCGCCCAGCATATTGCCCGCGCCACGCAACTCCAGGTCCAGCGCCGCAATTTTGAATCCCGCGCCCAGGTCGCTGAACTCCTTCAGCGCCGCGAGGCGCCGGCGCGCAATCTCCGTTAATTCATTCTCCGGCGGAATCAGCAGATAGGCATAGGCGCGCCGGTTCGAGCGCCCCACGCGGCCGCGCAACTGGTATAACTCGCTCAGCCCGTGCCGGTCCGCGCGATTGATGAGCATGGTATTCGCCAGCGGAATGTCCAGCCCGTTCTCGATGATCGTCGTCGCCACCAGCACATCATACTCGTGCCGCATAAAGGCCAGCATCACCCGCTCCAGTTCCGTTTCGCTCATCTGCCCGTGGCCCACGCAAACGCGCGCCGCTGGAACTAACTCCTGTATCCGCGAGGCAATCTCATAAATGGACTCCACGCGGTTATGCACAAAATAGACCTGCCCGCCGCGCTCTAACTCCACCTCGACCGCCGAGCGAATTATCTTTTCGTCGAACTTGGCCACCAGGGTCTGAATCGCCATGCGATCCTTGGGCGGCGTCTCGATCACGCTCATGTCGCGCAGGCCCACCAGCGACATATGAAGAGTGCGCGGAATCGGGGTTGCGCTCATGGCCAGCACATCGATCTCCTTGCGCATCTGCTTCAGCCTTTCCTTGTGGCGCACGCCGAAGCGCTGCTCCTCATCCACCACCAGCAAGCCCAGATCCTGAAACTTGATGTCTTTCGAGAGCAGCCGGTGCGTGCCGATAAGAATATCGACCTTGCCGGTCTCCACCCGCTCAACAATTGACTTTTGTTCCTTTGGAGTTCTAAAGCGCGAAATCATTTCAACATTAATGGGAAATTGCGCAAATCTCTTCTTGAATGTCTCAAAATGCTGAAAACTCAGAATTGTCGTGGGTGTCAGCACGGCCACCTGCTTGCCGTCCTGCACCGCCTTGAAGGCCGCCCGCATCGCTACTTCCGTCTTGCCATAACCCACATCGCCGCACAATAGCCGATCCATCGGCCGGGTGGATTCCATGTCGTACTTGATGGCGCGGATCGCCGAAATCTGGTCGTCGGTTTCGCTATAATCGAACGAGTCTTCGAACTCCCGCTGAAACTCGTTGTCCCTGGAGAAGGCTGTTCCCTGCGCGGTGGTTCGCTCGGCATATAACTTCAATAACTCGCCGGTCATATCCTGCATCGCCTTGCGTACGCGCGCCTTGGTCTTGGCCCATTGCTGCGAACCAAGCCGGTTCAGCACAGGTGCAGGCCCCGCGTCCGTCGAACGGTACTTCTGAATCAGGTCCAGCCGGGTGAGCGGCACATATAACTTGGCAGCTTCGGCAAACTCCAGGATCATGAACTCCACCGAGAGCCCGTCCTGCACAATTTCTTTTAATCCTTGATATTGGGCAATCCCGTGCTCCACGTGCACCACGTAATCGCCTACGCCCAGGTCGCGGAAGTCCGAAACAAAGGCCGCTGTCTTTGACCGTCTTGGCTCCGGCCGCGCCGCCACATCTGCGTCGTCCGATAAATCACTGGCCCCGAACAAAAACAGATTCGCGTCAAAAAAACTAACTCCCGAAGCTATCGGCGTGCGCACGATCACCGGCACGCGCAAATCGCTCGCCAGATAACTTGCCTCATCGAGAAAAGTCTCTCCGGGATGCGGATTGCGGCTGCCCAGCCGATAAGGAATCTGGTACTCGCGCAGCACTGTGGCCAGCCGCTCCACATCTCCCTGATGCGGCGCGGCCAGCACGATCCGCGCCTCCGCTGCCATCAGCGTCCGCAACTGCTCGGTCAGCGCCGGAATCGACCCATGAAAGCGCAGCGTCGGCCGAGTGTTCAGCTCGATCTCGCCCAGCGTGTTGTCCTCGTCGAGTACGTCTACCACGCCTAACTGATCGAGATCCAGTCCCATCTGCCCATCCAATGCCGCCTGTAACACCTCGGGGCGGAGATAGATGTCTTCCGGCCTGATCAGCGAGCCAATCGCCGACCGTTCATGCCGCTGCTCAACCTTGTTCCACCAGCGATCAATCTGGTTGCGCACCATCGCAGGCTCTTCGATGAACAGCGCGCACTTGGGCAGAAGAGTCAGCAGCGACTTATCCGCTCCGGCCACCGCCGTGAAAAACTCCCAGCCCGGAAAGACGCTCACTCCACCGGCAGCCGCCAGCTCGACAGCCATCTCCTCGTCTTCAACTTCCACCCGCTGCCGGCTAAGCCGTCCATGCACCGCGGCCAGCAGCCGCTCAGTCACCGGCGTCTCCGTCAGCGGCAATAACTGCGCTTCGTCCAGGCCACTTTGCGAGCGCTGCGTCTCCGGATCGAATTTGCGAATAGTTTCTATCTCGTCGCCGAAAAACTCGATGCGCACCGGCCGGTCGGACTCAGGAGAATAAATATCCAAAATTCCGCCCCGCCGCGTGAATTGTCCCGGCATCTCCACCAAATCCATCTGCGTATAGCCCACACTGGCCAGGTGCCCGGTAAGCACCTCCACATCCACCTCTTCGCCGCGCTTCAAAGTCACCGCCAGGCCGGCGTAATAGTCACGGTCAAAGAGCCGCAGCGCCGCTGCTTCCACCGGAGCAATCAGGATCGATACCGCCCCGGTGGCCAGCTTCCACAACGCTGCCGCCCGCTGCTCCTGAACATCCGGATGTGGAGATAGATTTTCGAAGGGAAGCACATCGTGGGCCGGCAGCCGCACCACCAACGCCGGGTCCACCGCTCCGGTCAGCTCGCAGCCGGCGCGCAGCATCGGCTCCAGCGACTCGGCGGCCTTGTTATCGGCCACCAGCACAATCACCGGCTGCCTTGCGGCCCGCGCCATCAGCGGCAGATAGACCGCCCGCGCCGTCGCCGTCAGCCCGGAGACACATCTCCGCCCCGCACCCAGGCTCAAATGCCTTCGTACGCGCTCAAATCCCGAAGAGTGCTCCAGCTCCGCAAAGACCTCGCGGACAAACGGGAGAATCATTGCTTTCAGTTTAGCAGCGATGGGACATTGCCGCTGCGCTGGAAACAAGGAGTTCTCCGCATCCTGTAAGCCCGCGCGTGTCCATTCTCTGTTGTTGAATTAGATGCGCCGGACCGGCGTTTGCACCCTGTCATTTGTCAAAGTGCCATTCTTTGAGTATTGTAGTTATGTGCAAGTGGCTCACATTGGGGCGTTCAGACTTAGCCTCGCGGAATTTGAACCAGTTGCCTATAACAATCAGGGAGGAAGCATGTCAATTTCAGAGATTCTGGCAACCATCGATCAGGAGATTGCTCAGTTGCAGCAGGCACGCGCACTGCTGGGCGGCGGCGCGGTAGCGGCGCCGAAGAAGAAAGTCGGGCGTCCCAGAAAGATAGTGGCCGCGCCGAAGAAGGCCGCGGTCGTAGTTGCGCCCGTCGCCGTGAAACCCGCAAAACCCGCAAAACTAGCGAAAAAGAAGAAAAAGAGGAACCTCTCACCCGAGGGGCGGAAACGCATCGCCGAGGCAGTCAAAAAGCGCTGGGCGGCACAGAAAGCTGCCGCAGCCAAGTAACTGGCAGCCTGCTTTACGGAATTGAGCTGGCGCAGGCCCTAACCCGCGTCAGCTCGGTTCTCTTCGATGGTTTCTTCCGGCCAAAGCGGCGGCTGAATGGCGCGCGTTCTTTCGTGCCTCAGGTCGGCCAGAATACGGGTCCAGTAAAGAATGCTTCGCTCTGTCCGCGACTGCCGTAGTTGCGCCGCACGGAGTTTGCCTTCGGCGTAGCGCATTCGCCGGCGCAGGATTGGATCGATCTGTAGTGCATCGCGCATAGGGTATCCGGACTGAATATATTAAATTATACTTCTGGCGCAACAAGTCCGGCTTTCACGTAAATTTAATCCATTTAAGACTGTGACCCGAATCCCATTAACGGCAAATGACCATCCAGCATCCCTTGCTTGTTACAAAAAACTGGACCCCAGCCTCATCGCTTATATTTGCGTCCAGGGCAGGAATATGGCGAGCCGCTGGAACCGGAAGCCCCGCCGTTGCGTACCCTACTCCGAGCGCCCTCCCTCTGCGTCTAAACGCTATGCAGTCATTCTCCGACACTCTCGGCCAGGTCTACCGCGCCATGGTAGCCAACAAGCTGCGCACCTTCCTGACCATGTTCGGGATCGCCTGGGGCGTGGGCTCGCTGCTGGTGCTGGTCGGCCTGGGTGAAGGCTTCCGCAGCGGCCAGCACAAGCAGTTGGCCTCCTTCGGCAACGATGTCATCATGATGTGGAATGGCACCATCCCCGCGCTGCCCAATCAGCACACCGGAATGCGCCCATATCAGATGACCTTGCGCGACGAGGCTGCCATGCGTGCCCTGCCCCAGTTGCGCGCGGTTACCGCTGTACTGGGCCGCGGCGATCTCTACGAAGTCAGCGCCTGGTCCAACACCTCCGGCCAGGTGACGGGCGTCGAGCCGAACTATGCGGAGATCCGCTTTCTACCCATAGCCGACGGGCGCTTCATCAACAACCTGGATATGGCGGAGCGCCGCCGCGTCGTCGTCCTGGGCTCCAAGTCCGCGCAGTTGCTCTTTCTCGGTCACCCCATGCTGGGCGAGACCATCACCATCAACGACGTCAGCTTTACCGTCGTCGGTCGCGCCGAATCCATCAAACACGGCAATAACGACAGCGAAAACCAGAGGCTCTACATTCCCCTCAGCATCATGCAGGAACTCTTCGCCTGGAAGGGCGACAATGTGCCGCGCGATGCGGTCGGCTCCATCCAGTATCAACCGGCGGTCAAGGGTGAGGCGGCAGCAGCCAAGGCCGCGGTCCACCGGGTCGTCGCCCAGGATCACGGCTTCGACCCCGCGCTCAACGATGCGTTTCAAGAGTGGGACACCATCAAGGAAGAGCAGATGATTGCGGCCATCTTCAATGCGATGGATGTTTTTCTGGGCGGGGTGGGCATTGTGACCCTGGGGCTGGGCGCAGTGGGAATCATCAACATCATGCTGGTCTCAGTGACCGAGCGAACCCGCGAAATCGGCCTGCTGAAGGCCATCGGTGCAACCAAACGCAGCATCCTGGCGCAGTTCTTCTGGGAGGGGCTGCTGTTGACCGGCATCAGCGGAATGATCGGCATTATAGCGTCGGCGGGATTTATGTGGCTGCTGCAACAGGTGCTAACCGGCAAGATGCCCGGCTGGGATCCGCCTAGGCTCGTCCCCTGGTCGGCCGCTTTGGCGCTGGGATCGCTGACGCTGAGCGGCGTCGTAGCGGGCTTGTATCCAGCCAGCAAAGCCGCCGCCCTGGACCCCATCGAAGCGTTGCGGAGAGAGGGTTGACAGGTTGGCAGGTTGACAGGTTGGCAGGTTGACAAGTTGACAGGTTGACAAGTTAACAGGTGGACTGGCTGACTGGTATGCCAAAACTGGAGGATGGAGAACAAATGGTTCAGTCTTTTCGTGATCTTTTGGTCTGGCAAAAAGCGATGGATCTGACGGAAACCATCTATCGGCTCACACGCAATTTCCCGCGCGAGGAGATTTATGGTCTTTCAGTTCAACTCCGGCGGGCGGCAATTTCCATCCCCAGTAACATCGCCGAAGGACAAGGACGCTCTGGAGTAAAAGAGTTCCGGCAATTCCTGGATATTGCGCGAGGGTCAGTATGCGAAGTGCAAACACAACTTGAAATCGCGTGCCGTGTGGGTGTAGGCCACCGGGATGAACTCGACACTGCTATCACACAATCACATGATGTAGGAAAGCTGTTGTTTTTGCTTCTTCGTTCTCTGAAAACAACATCCAAACTTTAAGATCTCTGATTCAACCGTCAACCTGTCAACCTGTCAACCTGTCAACCTGTCAACCTGTCAACCTGTCAACTTGTCAACCTGCTCCTGGAGCAACCATGCTCAAAGACATACTCGGCCAGGCCTGGGAGGCAATGCTCTACAACCGCCGCCGCACGGCCATCACCATGATCGGCATGGCCTGGGGCATCGCCACGGTGGTGCTGCTGCTGGCCTACGGCGCAGGCTTCAGCCGCGCCATCGAGAGCATCTTCGCCCAGTGGGGCACCAGCACCATCGGCCTCTGGCCCGGCCGAACCAGCGAACAGGCCGGCGGCGACAAGGCCGGCGTCTGGATACGCTTCACCCTCGACGATGTGGACCGCATTGCCAATACCGTTCCCGGCATTACCTATATCTCGCCGGCCAATTACAAGGATGTGACGGTACAGAACGATCTGCACACTTACACCTGGACAGTGAATGGCGTTCGCACCGCCTACCAGAATATCCTCAAGCTCGATACGGCACAGGGCCGCTTCTTCAATGAAGCTGAGGACCAGCAGCGCGCCCACGTCTGCGTCATCGCCTCCGAGGCCAAGACCAAGCTCTTCAGCGGCGGCTGGGCGCTGGGCGAGACCATTCGTCTGAATGGCGAGATGTTTACCGTCGTCGGCGTACTCACCCCCAAGATGCAGGAGGGCGACGATAACGACATCAACCGGCAGATTTACATTCCCTTCAACACCATGAGCGATCTGGCCGACACCAAATACCTGGGAGGCATTTGGTTCGCCTATCAAGGCGACAACGAACTGGCGGAAAAGAGCCTGCGCGAAACCATGGGCGCGGCGCACCACTTCCGCCCCACCGACAAGCGGGCCATCTGGGTGGCAAACCTGATGACCCAGCTGCACCAGTTCAAGATTCTCTCCATCGCTTTGCAGGTGCTTCTTTCGCTGGTGGGCGCGCTCACTCTGGGCATCGCCGGCATCGGCCTGATGAACATCATGCTGGTGTCCGTGCAGCAGCGCACCCGCGAGATCGGCATCGAGAAGGCTCTGGGCGCGCAGCGGCATCACATCCTGATCCAGTTCCTCGCCGAGGCCCTTGCCATCACCACCGTCGGCGGCGTATCGGGCATCGCGCTGGCCTACGCGGTTTCCCTGATGGTCGGGCGCATCACGTTTTACAGCGCGCTGGCCAAAAATGCCGAGTCCGCCGACATCCGCCTGCTGATCTCGCCCTCCTCGGTCATCATCGCCACCGTTATCCTGGCATTGACCGGGCTGATCAGCGGCATGATCCCCGCCATCCGCGCCGCTAATCTCGATCCCATCGAGGCGTTGCGCTACGAGTGAACAGTCGATCAAGCAAGGAAGGAGAAAGTGAGCAAATGATGGAAGTGAAAGTTGAAGAGAACGCAATCAAAGAACAAAGCCCATCGCGTGACAAGCTGGCCCGGCGGGCGGGTGCTGTCTATCTGGCTTATATCGTGTTCATCGCTTCCTTCGGGATCATGCAGAGCCATCAGGTGGTTTGGAGCGATCTGGCTGCCACGGCGCACAACATTCAGCAATCTATCCTGTTTTTCCGTGTTTCCTTTGTGACCGAAATCGTTGCCACGCTGCTCTTTCTATGCGCCACTTGGTCTTATTACGTTCTTCTGAAGCCGGTAGGCAAGAATCTGGCTCTGCTGCTGGTGCTGCTCAACCTTACCGGCGTCGCTGTGGAGTGCGCCTCCGCGATCACTCGTTTCGGCGCTCTGAAATGCCTGACCGACACCGATCTGCTGCATGGCTTCACCGCGGATCAAATGCAGGTCCTGGCCATGCTATTGCTGCGCGTCGGCGGTTCGGGCTTGATCGTCGCCAATCTCTTCTATGGCGCATGGCTCTTTCCCTTCGGCTGGCTGGTTTATAAGTCGGGATTCATTCCGCGCTTCTGGGGTGTACTGCTGTTCGCGGACTGCTTCTGTCTCTGGATCTGCTTTGTGCAGATGTGCCTCTTCCCAGAGTATGAGAAGTGGACCTACCCGCTCTTTCCTATCATGTTTGTCGCGGAGGTAGGCACGGCGCTGTGGCTGGTCATCAAGGGAGACAACACGAAACACCGGCCCTTGCAAAAAATAGCCTTGGCTCCTTAGAGCACCCGCGCCAGCCACTTTCCGGTATGCGAGAGAAGATGTGCCGCAATCTCCTCCGGCGTGCCTTCAGCCACGATTCTGCCGCCGGCTTCGCCGCCTTCGGGGCCTAAGTCGATCACCCAATCGGCGCACTTGATCACATCCAGGTTATGCTCGATCACGATCAGCGAGCCGCCGCCGTCGATCAGCTTGCGGAAGGCCGTCAGCAGCTTCGAGACATCGTCGAAGTGGAGGCCGGTGGTGGGCTCGTCGAGAATATAAAGGACTCGGCTGGCCTGAGAGGGTTTGGCGACGGCGTTGGCGGCGCGCACCTGGGAGAGGTGGGCGGCCAGCTTAACGCGCTGCGCCTCCCCGCCGGAAAGTGTCGTCGCCGATTGGCCGAGCCTGAGGTAGCCGAGGCCGATCTCGTCGAGAACGGCGAGCTTTTCCAGCAATCGCGATTGTCCAGCGAAGAAGCGCAGCGCCTCCTTCACGGTCATTTGCAGCACATCGTGGATGTTCTTGCCCTTGTACTCGACGTTGAGGATTTTGGCCTGATAGCGGGTGCCGTTGCAATCCTCGCAGGGCAGCTCGACGTCGGCCAGGAACTGCATTTCGACGGTGACCGTTCCGTCGCCCTCGCAGGTGTTGCAGCGGCCGCCGGGGACGTTGAAGGAGAAATGCCCCGGCGTGAGCGAAAGCCGTTTGGCCTCGGGCTGCGCGGCAAAGAGCTCGCGGACCAGGTCGAAGCCCTTGATGTAAGTGATTGGATTGGAGCGCGGGGTGCGGCCGATAGGCGTCTGATCCACCAGCACCACGTCGTTGATCCGCTCGACGCCGGTCAGGGATTTGTAGACGCTGGAAGGGTCCGCGCCGTCGCCCTGGCCGAGCGCCCGCGCCACGGCGCGATAGAGCACCTGGTGAACCAGCGAGGATTTGCCCGAGCCGGAGACGCCGGTGATGGCGACCAGCATTCCCAGGGGAATTTCCACATCGAGACCGTGGAGGTTGTTGGCCGTTGCGCCGCGCAGGATGAGGCGTTCCCTGCCCGGCGGACGGCGGCGCGTGGGCACGGGGATGGAGAGCTGGTGGGAGAGATAGCGGCCGGTGAGGGAGTTGGGGTTGGCCTCGATCTCGGCCAGTACGCCCTCGGCGAGCAGCTTGCCGCCCTGTTCGCCTGCGCCGGGGCCAAGGTCGAGCAGATGATCGGCGGCGCGGAGAATGTCGGCATCATGCTCCACGACGATGATGGTGTTACCCAGGTCGCGCAGCTCTTTCAGAATGCGAATCAGGCGGGCAGTATCGCGCGTGTGCAACCCGATCGAAGGCTCGTCCAGCACATAAAGCGCGCCCACCAGCCGCGAACCAAGCGAGGTGGCGAGCTGTATGCGCTGCGCCTCGCCGCCGGAGAGCGAGGAGGCAAGGCGGTCGAGGGTCAGGTACTCCAGGCCGACTGCGTCGAGAAAGCTCAAACGCTGGCGGACCTCGTGGAGAATGGAGCCTGCGATCTCCTCGTGCATCGGCGAGAGGCGCAGCGCGGAGAAGAACTCCTTGGCCTGGGCGATGGTGAGCGCGGTGGACTGGCAAATGCTCAAACCATTGATGCGGACGCTGCGGGCCTCGGCTCTCAACCGCTGGCCGCGGCAGTCGGGGCATTCGGCGTAGCCGCGATACTTGCTCAGCATCACCCTCACGTGCAGCTTGTACTTCTTGCGCTCCATCTGCGTGAAGAAGCCGTAGACGCCTGCGAAGGTGCCTTTGCCGCGCAGCACAATCTCGCGCGCGGCCTCCGGCAGTTCGCGCCAGGGCACGTCCAGCGGCACGCCCAGCTCCGCCGCGTGCTTGCGGAACTCCGTGAACCAGGGGCGGTACTTGGGGCGATTCCAGGGATCAATGGCGCCATCGGCCAGGCTGAGGCCTTTGTCGGGAATGACTAGGTTCAGGTCGAAGTCCATGGTGTTGCCGAAGCCCTGGCAGCGCGGGCAGGCGCCGTAGGGATTGTTGAAGCTGAACAGTCTCGGCTCCGGCTCGCGGCCGGGGCGATGGCAGCTCTTGCATTCATACGCGCCCGAAAAGCGATGGCGCGGACGCGGGGCAGTTTCGTCGCGCGGGAGTTCCTCGAAGATGACTTCGCAGGCCTCGCGGTAGGCAACCTCCGCGGCATCGACGATGCGCGCGCGGTTGTCCTCGCTGACGACAACCCTGTCCAGGAGCACAAAGACCGGCAGCGTGAAATCGAGGTCGAGAAGCGATTCGGGCGTGGAGAACTCGAAGATGCGGCCCCGTTGGTAGAGGCGGTTGAAGCCGGAGGCGCGCAGCTCGATAAGGCGGGCTTTGAGGGCTTCGGTCAGCGGGGATTCGGGAGACGGCTTGGCGGCGGATTTGGCCGCTCTCTTGACATGCTTGGCTTCGGCCTCTGGCGCCTGCTCAGCGTGGTGCACCGGGAAGAGCGCATTGAGGCGGGTTCCCTCACCGAGTCCCAGGATCGCTTCGGCGATCTCGTCCATCGAGTCGCGTTTCACCAGGCCGTCGCAGTGGACGCAGTGAACCGTGCCGCAGCGCGCGTAGAGCAGCCGCAGGTAGTCGTAGACCTCGGTGGCCGTGGCGACGGTGGAGCGCGGATTGCGCGTCGAGTTCTTCTGCTTGATCGCGATGGCCGGAGCCAGTCCGTCGATCAGGTCCACATCGGGCTTTTCAATGCGTTCGAGAAACTGTCGCGCGTAAGCGGAGAGCGACTCGACGTAGCGCCGCTGCCCCTCGGCGTAGATGGTGTCGAAGGCCAGCGAACTCTTCCCCGACCCCGACACGCCGCTGATCACCGTCAGCATTCCGTTGGGAATATCGCAGGAGATATTCTTCAGGTTGTGTGTCCGCGCGCCGCGGATGATGATGGCGTCATTCAAAGGGAAGCACCGAGTGAGAAGTTGCGCCGCCTGCATTGCTGTTCCCACTGTGAGGCTCAGGGCACAGACAGCCATTCTTTATTATAGGGCGCGGGGGGAAATTCTTCGAACCGGATGAAGCTCTCCTTTCAGAATCTGGCGCAGGGCCATACTGAGCCGCGCTTCAGTACTGAGAGCTTCATGTAAACACAAATCGAGGCAGCAGCGCACCGGGCAGTGTGCTGTTGCCTCGAATGGAGTAGAACGGGTGAGCGGCGCCGCGCCAGCTTACAGGAAAGGCGCCAGGGCTTGCAGAGCCTTGTCGATGTGCTCAATGCTGCGTTCTCGCAGGCCCATATTCTCGGGCAAATCCCGGCCATGATCAACGTCGCGGCGCGCCTCTCTCAACAGCTTCTCCGCTGAATGGATAGGCCAACCCGGATTACCCGCGCTCTGCGGCGGCGGAGTGATGTCGGGGTTCTTGCCGTCGTCACGAGCGGCCCTTTTCATTTCGCCGATGGCCTTGTTGATCTCATCGGTGGCATGGTAGCAGGCGCCGGCTGCACTCGGACGGGTGTCCAATTTCAGATACTCGCGCGCGGCGCGAAGGTCGGAGAGGGCGTGAAGGTAAGCGGGGGCCTGGGCGTGCGCCGGCGTCGCCGGTGCAAGAGCGAGGAAGGTCAGCAGCGCGAAGGCTGCCGACATGAAAGATTTGAAACTACGCATTTCCGTTGTACCTCTCTTGGGAAGTCAGTGCAACTACTCTGCCGAGAGGATACTCCCTTCGGCCCATTTCGAGTCAATGCCATATTGTTAATTTCCACTCTTTCGGCCAAAGATTATCATCCATCCGGGCTGTCCGGGGCAATCACTCCGATTCCTCCCCCATCCTGGCGCGTCCAATCCACTGCTGCGTCGTCAACGCTCCGCCCCGGTAAACTATGGATTGAGGTCTTCCGTGCTGCGTTTTTCTTTTTTCGTTCTGCTCTGCGCCTCGCTTGCCGCATTCGGCCAGACTCCCGCGCAGAAATCCGGAGCCAATGCTCCCTCAGCCGCCGTGCCTCAGTCCATCCCCGCGCTGGTTGCGGAGGCCGAGGCGGCCATCGTCAAGTCCGACTGGAAGGCGGCGGAGGCCAAACTGACCCCCTGGCTGGCTGCTCATTCCTCCGATGCGCGGGCGCTCTTTGACGCGGGCTACGTGGCCGACGCCGAGAACCGGCTGGACGACGCGGCCGCGCTCTACCGGCGGGCTATCGAGGCGAATCCGCAATCCTTTGAGGCGCATGTGGAGCTGGGGCTGCTGCTGGCGCGCCTCAATCAACTGGTAGCCGCGCGGACGGAGCTGGCGGCGGCCACCGGGCTTGATCCCGGCGAGGCTGGAGCGGTCGCCAAGGCGCGGGCTTGGCGGGCGCTGGCACAAATAGACCGCGCGAGCAACCCTGCGGAGGCCTCGAATGATTTGCTGGAGGCGCTGAAGCTCTCGCCGGAGACGCCTGCCGACACGCTGCTGGCCGCGGATCTCGCCGGCCAGGCAGGGCAGTTTGATGACGCAGAGAAAGCCTACCGCCGCATCCTGGCCAGGGATGCCAACTCCGCGGCGGCCAGCGCCGGTCTGGCCCACCTGTTGATTGCGCGCAAACAGTATCCTGAAGCTGAAGCCCTGCTCCGCAAGGCGCTGGAGCAAGCGCCCGACGACGAGGCGCTGAACGCTCAACTAGCCGCGGTGCTGGCCTCTGAGAACAAGGCCGAGGCGTTGCCGCTCTTGCAAAAACTGCACGCCGCCCACCCCGGCGACAAAGCCATTACCCATATGCTGGCCGAGGTGCTGGACGACGCCGGAGAAGCGGTGGAGGCGGACAAACTCTACGTCGCGCTGCTTGCGGACAAACCCGATGACCCGGACCTGCTGGTGGCGCATGCGCAAGACCTGACGCGCCAACTCAACTACGCCGCGGCCTTCACGGTCTTCGACAAGGCCACGCGCCTCGACCCGGCCAATGCCGATGGCTGGAGCGGGCTGGCCTTCGCCGCCTCGCGCACCAATCGGCCTGAGATCACGCTCCACGCCCTGACCATGCGGGCCAAATATCTTCCCGAAGTTCCCTCCAGTTACTTTCTCTGGGCCACTACCTACGACAAATTGCTACTGAAGCCGCAGGCGATTGCCTACTATCATCACTTTCTGGAAGCGTCCGCGGGAAAGTTTCCCAATCAGGAGTGGCAGGCGCGCCAGCGGCTGATCGTTCTCGAGCGAAAACCGTGACCCTGAACCCTGACCCCTGTTCCCTGTAAACTGTTGTTAGTGGCCGCCGATTTTGTTCCCATCTTTCAGGAGGAGTACCGGGCGTTGCGCCCCAGGGCGCCGATGCCGCCCATCGTGCTTCGTTTCCGCCGCTATACCTCTTTGAATACCCGAATTCGCCTGCGCGAAGGGCAGATTCTTGTCAGCCTGTCCGATCTGCTCGAGGGCGCGCCGGAGCCGGTGATCCACGCCATCGCGCATATTCTTCTGGCCAAGCTCTACGACAAGAAAAAACTCGACCCCGCGCAAGAACTTCGCTACAAGCGGTTTTACATGAGCGCCGCCGTCACCCGCCAGACGGAGCTTATTCGCGGCGCGCGCGGCAGCAAGCGCTTCTTCGGCCCCGAGGGCCGCTATTATCATCTCGAAGTAATTTTCGACTCGCTGAACGCTCGTTTCTTCGGCGGCCTGCTTGGCCGGCCCGAGTTGACATGGAGCGAGAGCGTCGCCAAGCGCGCGCTGGGCCACTACGACGCCGCCCACAACACCATCGTGGTCAGCCGCGTCTTCGACCGCCCGTCCAGCCCCCGCTACGCCGTCGAGTACCTGCTCTACCACGAGATGCTGCACCTGAAGCACCCGGTCACGCGGCGCGGCCTGCGCCGCTGCGTCCATTCGCGCGCCTTCAAGGCCGAGGAGAAACTCTTTCCGCAACTGAAAGAAGCGCAGGCCTTTATCAAGCGGCTGTAGTTGAGGGTGGCCCAGGTGGGGTGGAGATCTCGATTCTGAGACCTGGGAAACGACGAACCTCTGAACGGAAGGCCGCAGCCATCCTACGTACGCATTCGTAAATTGCGAAATTTGTAGCGCCGCTCTCCAGAGCGGCTGTCGTGCAGGTCTCCAGACCTGCACCCACTGCTGGGTGGCCCAGCTTTCGATTCTGAGGCCGGAGAAACGATGAACCTCTGAACGGAAGGCCGCAGTCATCCTACGTACGCATTCGTAAATTGCGAAATTTGTAGCGCCGCTCTCCAGAGCGGCTGTCGTGCAGGTCTCCAGACCTGCACCCACTGCTGGGTGGCCCAGCTCTCGATTCTGAGGCCGGAGAAACGATGAACCTCGAACGGAAGGCCGCATCCTTCCCAGCCAGATCTTCGCCGCGGATTTCTGCCAGCCCCGATTCCCTTCGCCGCCGGAATCCGTCACAATAATGGGTGGACCCTATTGCAATCGATGAACGCGTGGGCGGCAAGCTCGCCACTCGGCCAAGCCCTCGTCGGCTGGCGGCACGGTTGCTCTGCGCCGCGCTTCTGCTGGCCGCAATGCTGGCCCCGGCGCAGCAACCGCAGCCTGAGGAAGCCCCCACACCCGCGCGGACGGCCGTGCATGGCGTCGTGCGCAACGCCGCTACCGGCGAGCCGCTGCCCAGGGCGCTGGTGCTCATCGAGGGCGACTCCGGGATCGGCGCGTTGACCGATGGCGAAGGCCGCTTCGAACTGCCCGGCGTTCCCGTTGGCCCGCAGACCATCCGCGTCCGCAAGCCCGGCTTCAACGACCGCCCCTACGCCACCGAAGACGTGGGCTATCAGGGCGACGGCCCGGCGCACAGCGTGCTGGTGGCGGCGGAGATGCCGGATCTGGCCTTCGCGCTGACGCCCACCTCGGCGATCCACGGCCACATCGAGCTATCCACCGGCGACCCCGCGCAGGGCATTGAGTTGACGCTGCTCAAGCAGGTGGTGAGCAACGGCCGCGCCGTCTGGACGCAGAACGGCGTTACCAAAACAAACGGCGACGGCGCCTACCGCTTTGCCGGCCTGCCCGCCGGGGTCTACGCGTTCTTTACCAGGCCCACCCTGGAGAGCGAACCAGTGGCAACTGCAGTGGCGGCTGGAGCCAAGGTCGTTCGCAATGGCTACCCAACGGTCTTCTATCCCGAGGCGCAAGAGTTTTCAGGCGCCGCGCGCATCCGGCTCGCGGCAGGCCAGCAAGCCGAGGCCAACCTGCTGCTGCCGCTGGAGCCTTTTTACACCGTCACAGCGACGCCGATCCTGCCCAACGGCAAGCCATTCGAGGGCAAGGGGCTTGAACAGGACTTCTTCTCGTCGGGGCCGGTTCTTGCGGCCGCGGTGCTGGATACGGCAGACCGCCAACTGGATTACTCAGCACCGTTCGATCAAGCGACGCACACCATCCAGGCCATCCTGCCGGATGGGACGTATACGCTGTTAGCCGCGGCATCGGCTAAAGGTGGATCTCGTTTCTCTAGCTCCGGTAATGCCTCAGGAAAAATGGAACAAAAGCCAACACAATTCGAGGGATTTGCGGAGTTTTCCATCGACGGCCATTCCGAAGCCGATCTAAAAATTCCGCTTTCACCACAGCCAAATTGGCCGATTCATCTGCGCGCCGTACGAACGAACACACAGTCCAGCACGAACGCCAGTCAGGAATTGATGAACCTGGTGACGGTGACGGCCACGATGGCTGTTAACCCACCGATGGGCAATGCCAGCTCAAACTCGACAGCAGAGATTGCCGGGGCGGACATTCTGGAATTGGATAGCCTCGAACCTGGCCCGCATTGGATCAGCGTGCAGCTCAACGACCGCAGCCTGTGCGTGGATTCCTTCAGCGCAGGAGGCGTCAACCTGGCCCGCGAGCCGCTGAATGTGCCCCTGGGCACTTCACCGCCGCCGATGGAGCTGACTCTGCGCGACGACTGCGCCAAACTGGCCCTGACGCTGCCGCCGCTGCTGGCCGCCTTCCTGCCCGGCGACGAGCCCTTCTACACTGTCTACGTCGTTCCCGACTTCGACACCACCGCCAACATTCCGCCGATGACCGTGCATCCCTCCTCCGGTGCAACCCTCACCGTCGATGGCCTGACCCCCGGCAGCTATCACGTCTACACCTTCGACCGCCCCGTGCGCCTGGAGTACCGCAACCCGGCGGTTCTATCCGCGCTGCCCACCCCCGGCCAGCAAGTCACGCTCTCGCCCGGCGCTACCGCCAACCTCATGCTGGAAATCCCGGAACAATGAGGAAGCCTCCCGCTGAGATCTTCCTTCCACAAGGCGCATAGGCTGCTAGACCGCAACCATCCTTGGCACATAGATCGCGTTCCGATCGAGCGACTCCGCCACGTCTACCAAAACCGCGCCAAATGTTATTCCGTTAGCCAGTCCTGCAGCGCAGGAGGTAACAGCCAAGCCGGATGCGGATCGTCGCGGCGAAATTACTCTCCCATCTATATCATTATAAATGAGATACAATAGAAAACCCCACACTTTTTACGCTCACAAAATCGATTCCAGACAGTCCCTAGTCCCTTAGTCCCATAGTCCCCTGGTCCCTTAGTCCCTAGTCCCTTAGTCCCTTAGTCCCTGGTCCCTAGTCCCTTAGTCCCTCGTCTTACACCGGAGGCAGCGCGTCCACCACCGGCACGCCAGCGGGCGGCGTGAAGTGAAATTCTGCCGCGGGAATCGCCACATTGGTCTGCTCCGCGGTGAAGGTAAAGCGAGTCAGCGCGCCGTCAGCTTCCTCAATCTCAATACCGGTAATGGTTCCGTCAGCGGTCACGGTGAGTGTGAGCCGCGTCACTCTTTGTTCCTGGCCTTTGGGCTGGCCGCTGAGCGCGAAGCAGCCGTTCGGGGCAGGCGCCAGCGTCAGGCCGATCAATTCCTTTTCCAGTTCCGTGTGGCCAAGCAGAAAGCGCAGCGGCGAGCGCAGGTCGTCCAGTTGCTTAGCCGGGATGCGCTGCACTTGAGAGTCGCCGCGGGAGTAGAACCAGGCGTACTTGCCGTCGAGCAGGAAGAGCTTGCCCGCAGGCTCGCTGTACTCCCACTTCATGCGCCCCGGCTTCAGCAGCAGCAATGTCCCGCTCTCGGTGCGCCGCATCCCCAGGCCTTCATAGCTCTCGCTGAAGCCCGCCTGGAGCGAGTGAAGCTGGTTGTAATGGCGATCCACGCGCTGGGCCAACTCATGCGCGCTGGGCGAAGGCTGCTGCGCGACGCAAATACCAGCCGACAGCATAGCGGCGGCCAGAATAGCGCCGCCACGCCGAAAGAGTATGCCCCCGCTCATTGCACCAGCTGTGTGCAGTTGGTGCCGCCCGCCGGGTCGGATTTGATGCTGGAATCGTCGGCGCAGAAGCCGCTGTCGCCGGTTTTGCCGATGGTCTGCGGCACGGCGGTGATGGTGTAGCTGGTGATACGGTCCGTTCCGCTGGCCGTCACCTTGGCGCAATTCGTAATCGAGAAGATATAGCCGTCCTTGAAGCCGGAAGTAATGTCGGCTTTCAAAAGCTGCGCGGCAGTTGGCGAAGGAGCCCCGGCGCTCGAATCGCCCCCCAGAGCCGGCAGCGAACAGGCGTAGCCGTAGGTCGGGTAGTTGGACGAGTACATCGTCTCCGCCTCCTGGATGGCCTGAATGGACTTGATCGCCGAGAGCCGGTTGCCTTGTCTCCGCAAGGCGCTGAAGGTGGGAATGGCCAGCAGCATCAGGATGGTGATGATGGCCATGACGATGAGCAACTCCATCAAGGTAAAGCCGTTGTGCGGCACGGCGCGGCGAGTGCGAGAGTTCGATTTCCTGCGATTCATGGGTTTCCAATTCCTCTGCGAGCGGCCAAGAAATTACGGCCTATCCGAGAAAATCCTACAACGTATGGACGCGAAAGGGAAATGGGGCGCTCGGATCAGGGGTCAGAGATCAGAGATCAGAGATCAGCTCTTGCGCCGATTGGACGACATAAATCGAATGTGCGCCGAAGACTGATCTCTGATCTCTGACCCCTGATCTCTGAATTAGAATCCGTACGAAATGCCGAAGGCCACGCGGGAGCGGGCATTCACGTACAGGCCTGGGGGAGTTGTGGGAAGCGACAGGATCTTGTTGGCCGCCTGCAGGACGCCGGCATCGATGTTCAGCTTGAGCTTGGGCGAAGGAACGAAGCGCACCGCGTAGACCTTGGAGGTGGGAATGTCGAAGTTTACGCCCAGAGGATTCTTGATCCGCTGCGGCTGCTGCGAGACTTCGGAGCCCAGGATGATGGTGCTCTTGCCGGGTCCGGTGAAGATCAAGGCCAGCGCGCCAAAGCCGCGCCCTGTAAAGTCCGGAGCGTTGCCGCCCAGGCCCCACAGCGAGGCATTGGTGCCGCGCACACCGGCAGAGAGCAGCCACGGAACCTTCCTGGTGAACTGGGTGACGACCTTGGTTGCCACCACGTAGACGTCGGCGTTGTGCGAGCTGTAACCGCTGGTGCCCGCGCCCCCGTTGGCCGGCCCGTTGAAGACATCGTGGTCGTTGAAGCGGAAGATCGTGCCCACGGCGATGGCCGGAACCCACTTGGTCTTTCCGGCATTCTCCGCAACGATGGTCGCCTTGCCGTGAACAATGTCCAGATCGGACGCAAACAGCGAGCTGCCCGGTACACCGGCTGCGGTGACAATACCTGCCGTGCCAGGGAAATAGGGGGTTGCGCCACCGGCGTGAATTTCGCTGGTATAGCCGAATTCGACGCGCTTGGCAAAGCCTACGGTGGTGGAGACGGTGCTGAAGTCGCCGATTACCGGACCGCCGGCCAGGAAGTGATAGGAGACAGAGGGTTTTCCAAGGCCGTTGGCCGGAGAGGCGGACGTGTAGGCGATGGGCGTGACGAAGACGCCGGTTGGACCCTCGTAACCCAGGCTTTGCGCCCGCGTTGTGGCAGAGGCAAAGGAAAGAGCGGCGAGCAGAGCGAGTGTTGCGAAATGGCTCTTGGACACTGGCAATTGGAATGAAGATGCAAAAACGCGCATGGTAGTTTTCTCCTTGATGAAATTGTGTTGAAAAAAAGAATCATGCGACGGAAGGATTCATTGCGACAGCAATGCGTGGAGAGCGTCGGATGCTCCGCGCGCGCGGAGACACAGGCAGCTATCCCAAAAGAATTGCCGATGCGGAATGGATTTTCAGTCGCGGATGGGCGCTGTTGCTAGCTACAGCAGCAACAACAAGCGAAATGCCGGGCGGCATAATGCGGCTGACTCATAGGAACGAGTATACATATGTTAGTCGAAAAGTCAAAACAGTTGTCAGTTCTCAGATTGGCCCTGGGGTTGCGAGCTAATTACACAATCAAAATATCATCTGACTTCCGCAAATGCCGTTGTATATTCGTTTGGCCACTGACAATTGACAACTGAGAACTGAGAACTGAGAACTGTGGTCAACACACCAGCCGCTCCCGTTTCAGCTTCACGCCATCGAGGCGGCCCAGCAGGGTGACGGCGATGCGGGCTGGGTCGAAGAGGCGCTGGGCCATCGTCTGCACCTGATCCGCACTCACTTCGTCGATGCGGGCGATGATCTCGTCCACGGTGATGAATTCGTGGAAGTACATCTCCTGGCGCGCCAGGTTGGCCATGCGCGCATTTGAGCTCTCCAGGCCCATCAGGATGTTGCCCTTCACCTGGTCCTTGGCGCGGGTCAGCTCCTCGACGCTGAGCAGTTCCTGCTTGAGCTTTCGGAACTCTTCAAGAATTAGGTCCACCACCTCCAGAGCCTTGCCCGCCGAAGTGCCCGCATAGACGCACAACGTTCCAGTGTCGCGGTAGGGGCTGAGGTCGGAGTAGATCGAGTAGGCCATGCCGCGCTCCTCGCGGATGGTTTGAAAGAGGCGTGAGCTCATGCCGCCGCCCAGCACGGTATGCAAAATAAGCGTGACATAGCGGTTGTCGTCGGTGATGGGCGGGGCGGGGAGGCCGAGACAGATCTGCACCTGCTCCAGAGATTTTTTGTTGCGCTGCACAATGTGTGCTTCGGCCTCCGGCGCGGGCAGTTCATGTAGCGTGGCGCCGCCGGCCAGCGTGGAAAACTTGCCTGCAATGGTCTCGGCGAAGACGTCGTGGTCCAGATTGCCGGCCGCGGCGAAGATCATGTTGCCACCGTGAAAACGGTCGCAGTGATAGTCGACCAGGCTCCGCTGGTTCAGTCCCGTCACCGTCGCCTTGGTGCCCAGAATCGGCCAGCCCAGCGGATGATCCTTCCAAAATGCCTGGGTGAACAGCTCGTGGACCAGCACCTCCGGATTGTCTTCGTCGAGCTTGATCTCTTCCAGAATCACGCCGCGCTCGCGCTCGATGTCGGGCAGGTCGAAGACCGGATTGAGCACCAGGTCGGCCAGCACGTCCAGCGCAATGGGCACGTGCTCGGCCAGCGACTTGACGTTGAAGCAGATGGTCTCCTTGCCGGTGAAGGCGTCCAGGTTGCCGCCGATCGAATCCATCTCGCGGGCAATGTGCTGCGCGGTGCGCGAGCGCGTGCCCTTGAAGAGCATGTGCTCAACAAAGTGGGAGATGCCGTTGGTCTCGGCGGCCTCACAGCGGGAGCCGGATTTGATCCATACGCCCATCGCCACTGAACGCATATACTCCATGCGCTCGGTCAGCAGAATCAGGCCGTTCGGCAGTACGGTGCGGCGAAGGTTGCGTTCCGTGGTCATCGTTCTCCAGGGTTCAGGGGTCAGGGATCAAGGTACAAAAACTGATTGTAGGCCAATGCTGGCTTGCGCGGCATTTTTTGAGCGAATGCGGCGCGCGGGGGAAATGCTCTATGCTGGCCCCAGTGATGAGAGAAAAGTCCAGCCAACTCGTTCAGTTCGACGACCTCGGCCGGCGGAGCCGCAAGAGTCTCTTCGGCCTGGACGCGGAAGATCTGTCGGACTGCATGCTGGAAGCGGGCGAACCCCCCTGGCGCGGCTGCCAGTTGGTGGAAGCCCTCTATCGCCAGCGAATTACCGAGCTGGATGCGATCACCACACTGCCCAAGGCGCTCCGCCAGCGGCTGGCCGCTGAAGGCTGGCAAGTGGGCCGGCCAGCCATAACGCAGGTCTTCCAATCCGCGGACGGCACGGAGCGCTACCTGGTCGAGGGGCAAAGCGGCGATGGTCTGACGATGGAGACCGTCTGGATGCCGGAGGGCGACGGCGGCGAAAGCGGCGATGGGAGCGACTCTGGCGAAGGACGCGACTCGGATCGTTCAGAAACTCTGGGTGCCTCATCCTTTCCGCGTTCTTCAGCGGAAAGGGTGGGAGACCACCAACTCGGTTCCACCTATGGGCTGGGTACCCCTGTTCTCGATTCTGAGACCAGGGAAGATAGCAGGCAACGCGCCACCATCTGCGTCTCCAGCCAGGTGGGCTGCGCGGTGAATTGCGACTTCTGCCTTACGGCCAGGCTCGGCTTGCAGCGCAATCTCACTGCGGGCGAAATCGCCGGCCAGGTGCTGGCTGTCTTCGACCGTCACGCCGTCGAGGTGGGGCGGGATCGTGTGAACCTGGTCTTCATGGGCATGGGCGAGCCGTTTCTGAACTACGGCAACTTCATGGGCGCGGTGCGGCTGCTGGTGGGCGAGATGGGCCTGAGCCCGCAGCGCATGACCGTTTCGACCTCTGGAATTGTCCCAGGCATCGAGCGCTTTGCAGGCGAGTTGCCGGAGTTCCGGCCCAAGCTGGCCATCAGCCTGAACGCGCCCAACGACGCCGTTCGCAGCCAGATCATGCCCATCAACCGCAAGTGGCCCATCGCGTCGGTCATCGACTCCGTGCGCAAAGTAAAACTCCGCCCTCGCGAGCGCATTACGTTTGAGTACGTCCTGCTAGGCGGCGTCACCGACCGCCCCGAGCACGCCGTCGAAGTGGCTCGTCTCATCCGCCGAACCGGCTTGCCCGCCAAGGTCAACCTGATCGCCTGGAATCCCGGTCCAGGCATTCACTACGCAACACCGCAACTGGAAGCGGTGGAAGCCTTCCGCCGCACGTTGATGGATGCGGGGATTCCGGCCTACGTGCGCAAACCGCGCGGGCGAGACATCTACGCCGCCTGCGGGCAGTTGAAGCGGACGGTGGAGGGTTAGCCGGTTGCAGCTTCCGGACCGTTCCTCTCCGCCCATAGGTGGAGATAAGCCTCCACCGATGGGCAGTTGCCCGCGCCCGCGCCGCCCTTCATGCTCAAGGCACCGGCATGAGAAAACTACCCCTTTCCCTGCTCATTCTGCTGACCACGGCCAGTTTGCATGCGCAAGACGGCTCAGCGAGCGCCGCTTCAGGCGGCTTCTTCAACCAGTGGGAGGCGCGCGCCTCGGCCACGCAAGCCAAACAGCCCGGCTGGGCGGTTCCGCTGGTCACCACGACCACCGGACTCATCCAGGTGGCGCGCACCGACATGGTACGGCAGATTGCGCCCGCCCTCACCACTACCTGGAACTTCGATAACAGCAAGGGCCTGAACCTGATTCCCTGGGCGCGGACGGAGATAGCCTTCGATCTGCCGCCGTACATCCAGCACAACTCCACCGCCAAGGACGGCGCGGGAGACCTCTCGTTCCTGGGCAAGTACCGCCTGCTGAGCGGCAACGCACAGCACGGCAGCTATACGCTGAGCGCATGGGTGCTGGCCACCATCCCCACCGGCAGCTACAAGAACGGCTCAACCGACGCCAGCGTCGCGCCCACCGTGGGCGGGGGCAAGGGCTGGGGCAGCTTCGATGTGCAAACGACGTTGGGCGCAACCCTGCCCACCGGCAATCCCGCCATTACCGCCTCCGGCCGGCCGGTGGCCTGGAATACCGTGGCGCAATACCGCATCGGCAAGCTCTTCTGGCCGGAGCTTGAAAGCAACGCAACTTTCTACAAGGGTGGTACGAACGACGGCAAGAGGCAGGAGTTCCTCACGCCGGGGCTGATCGTGGGCAAGTGCGCGCTGCATCCCTCTGATCCAAAGTCGCGGCCCGGCTTGGCCGTCGGCGCGGGGATGCAGATCGCCGCCAGCCGCTTCCACACCTTCAATCACGGGCTGGTGCTGACGGCGCGGTGGATCTTCTGACTTCTTGTCCCATGAATGCTGTGATAAGGGACGGCTTCAGGGCTGCGCCCTTTGAAAACGCCACTCATGCGGAGGTTCGCGATAGCATTTTCGATTCTGGTGTATACAGAATCCATGCAGCAGAGTGGCATTTTCCTCAACGGGGTCCCCAGCGACTGGTCTTCGTCGCTGGGGTGGAAGTAAAAGCCATTTTGCTGCACTCGTAATGTTAACAAGTGAAGCGAAAATGCTCTAGAACTTGTAGACCAAGCCCATCGAAGCGCGCGCACTGCGGCTCTCATGCGTTGAGCATCCCCCGTTCGTGCAGGCAGCCTGGTTGGTGTTCGCGGCAAACGACGAGAGGATGTCGTCGCCCCAGGCGCGCAGAGCGAAGCGCGGACTCAGTTTGTACTCCAGGCCGGCGCCGATTCCTCCGGCCAGGGAGATGTTGGGAGTGGAAAAGGGAAGGCCAGGTGTGGAACTCGTGCCGTTGATGTGTTCGACGCCCAGCAGCGCATGAACAAAGCCGTCGATATTCTCGTAGAGATGGGCGTGAAAAACCGGGCCAAACAGGAGCGTATCCTCGGTGGGGTTGCCGGGGTTGGTCGAGTCGTAGGGGTATTTATACCAGCCGCCGTCGGCGGTCAGGCCGAAGAATTTGCCCCAGTCGCGAGTGACCGTGACATTCACGCCTATCAATCCGTTGCGCGACTGATTGACGTTGTTGAGGCTGGTGTAGCCTGCTCCGGCGTAGACCTCGTACTTGGTGGAGGGTTCAGTCTTCTCGGCGCGGGGCGGACGATCGGGGGCAATCTGGCTGGTGGCCGCCAGGGGCATGAACGCGGCCGCAACCACGGCCAAAATCGCAAGAAACGACTTCCTCTTCAATTTGGGACTCTCCTCAATGCAGTGCTGAAACGACTCTGGCGCTATGAGGGCCTCAGCCCTGCCCGCCGCCGCTGGAACCCTGACCGGCCACTCATCAACCTCTACTAGACTATCCTCTCAGGCCCGGTTCCATGAAGTCTTGCAACTCCGTGCCCCATCCATTTCGTGATCTTGGCGAAATGGGTGGGAAACCATGCTCTCAAGGCCTCTGCACCGGAACCGCTTCGGAGAGCCGCAGCAGCTTGCCGGAGTTCTCAGTCACTGTGACGGCGACTCCATGAGAAAGATAGCGGCCGATGACCTCGGGGCGCCCCCAATCCAGCTCCCAGCCCTCCTGAATGGCGACGACCGTGTACTGGCCGGGGACCACATCGCGCAGCGAGAAGCTGCCGTCGGAGTCGGACTGATCGCGGCGGACGAGGGCGGGGAAGGCGGACGGTTCCTTGGGGACCAGCACCATCATCACGCCGGGCTGGCCTTTGCCATTTTTGTTGAGGGTAAAGCCCTCGACGCGCGTTTCGGACTGGCTCACCGTGGCGACCAGTTGAATTGGCTTGTCGCGCACGATGACTTTGCTTCCCGCGCGCGTTCGGTTGCCAATGGTGATCGCGGTAATTGGCAGCGATTTACTGGGGTTTGCGAGGACGAGTTCCCAGGCTCCTGGCGGGACTGCGGCAAAGGTGAAGGAGCCGTTGTTGCATTGCGTTTGCAGCGGGGCATGGGGCTTGTCCTCAAGAGAAGTGAGGATGATGCCCAGATTCGCAGGCAACGCAGAGCCGTTACTGGATTGAAGGCTACCCGAGACGGCCACGGTCGGTGTGCCCAGGCTGGGATCGATCCGCTGGCTGGTGGTAGCGTCGATCTCCGCGACTCGCGGCGGATCGCCCTGCGTCAGTTCATAGTGGCCGGGAGCTATGCCACGGAATTCCGCAACATTCGTCTCCGCTGGGCCAGTTCCTGATGAATTCGGGACGCGGGTGCTTTCTACGGAGATCGGTGAGCCGCAGATGATTTGCAGCAACGCGGGACTGGCAAGTCCCCCGTTCTGCTTGTTGGCCGTCTCCGCCGTCAGATGCAGCGCCGGAACCGCATGCAGAATGAAGTCGGCCTCTTCGCTGCTGCCACCGGCGAGCACAATGCCGGTTGCGGAGGCCTCATCGGTCGTCGAGTCAAAGTAAGTTATCGGATATGCCACGTCGAGTACCGCGCCTGCATCCCCTTCCGTCCGCTGCTTCCCTCCTGCGGCAGAGCGGCTCATCGCATACCACGGCTCTGCCTTGACCGCCAGTATGTACTCGCCCGCGGCCAGGTCGTCGAACTCATACGCGCCGGTGTCGTCGCTGGCGGCTTCACCCGCCTGGGTGATTCTTGCGCCGGGATTATGCCCGTGGGGCTTGAGGAAGAGCAGCACTTTGGCCCCATCAACCGGATCGCCGCCGTCGGCGGTCACCACGCCGTGCAGCGCCGCCCCGGGGGTGACGCGGAAGACCAGGCCGCTGGTATCCTGATCCGCGCCGGTGACTATCGCCGTGTTGTAGCCCTCGTGCTGGTCGTAGAAGGCGGTCAGGAAGCCGCGCTTCGACGCGGTCAATGGGAACTTGGCCGCGGGTAGGCCGGCGAGCGAAAATCGCCCGTCGTTGTCCGTCTCAACCGACTCGACGGTATGGCCGTCGGCCTCCTCGGAAAGTACAGCCACTGTGGCTCGGCGCACAGGTTCGCCGCTGGCCGCGTTGACCACAGTGCCGCTGATGCGGTAGCCGGAGGTGGTCTTGGGAACGGACTGCGAGTGCGCGCCTATCGCCGTTACTGCAAGGAGCAGCGCGGTGCGGCAGAGGATGCGAGTTGTGGAAACATAAAACAATTCAGTGCCCCTCTTTGAACATCCGTACCTTGATAGGACGCAATTGGAGAGTAAACCGTTCTTTTATTGCCCAGGAAAACCGTTCACTCACCGCTTAATGAACTCGACTACCTTGGGTCCGGCATCGGCGGTGCACTGCATTTGAGCCAGGTGGCCGCAGTTAGCGAAAACATCAAGTTCTGATTGAGGTAAGAGCTGGTGGATGCGCTCGCCTTGGGTGAGCGGCGCAATGCGGTCCTGAGCGCCCCAAACCAGCAGCACCGGCATCTTTAGTTGCGGCAGCAGATTGTCGGTGACGTCCCGGCCGGTGAGCATGGCATCGACGGCGCGATGAATGACCCAGGCGTTACGGTTCGAATCGCGCACAATGTCGCGCGCGATGAAGCCCGGAATTTTTTGCGGATGGGGCATCAGCAGCGCCATCAGTTGGTCGAGCTCGGCGGGCGTCGCGGGCGTAAAGAGCCGCGTATCCCAGTCCGGTTTCTCGTAGAGGCCGACCGCGTCGAAGAGCATCAGCCGGCGCACCCGCTCCGGATGGCGCGCGGCCACCAACTGCACGATCCAGCCGCCCATCGATGAGCCGCCCATGTCTACCTGCTTCAACCCCAGCGCATCCAGGAAGCCAACCACCACCTCGGCCTGATCATGGACCGAGTAGGAAAAATCGGCGGGTTGTTCGCTGCGTCCAAAACCGGGCAGATCGGGCAGATAGACGCGGAAACCTGCCTTGACCAGCCAGGATGCCAGGTTGCGCCACTCCTCGGCGCTCCCGCCCAGCCCGTGCACCAGCACTACGACCGTCCCGCCAGCCGGACCCTCGGCAAGATAATGCACGCGATGGCCCGCAACCTGGATCGAGCGGCTCGCCGCGCCGGAAAGGCTCTCCCGCAGATAGGCCGCTTCGTTGTAGTAGCTGACCGGGCGCGCCAAGAAGCCGATCCCGGCAGCCACAATCAGCAGCCCCGCAACACCCAAGAGCTTCTTCATGACTTTTGTCGTTCCTTTCGTGCTTCCAGTTCGCGCGCCCTCTGCCAGCCCGCCTCGATTACTCGCACCGTGACCGGTTCGAGCTTGAGCGCGCTATGCGAATTCCACTCTGCACGCTCCACCCAGCGCACGGCATCGGCGTCGGAGGCAGCCCGCAACACGCCGCCCGTCACGCGGCAGAGGTAATCGGCGATCACATAATGGTAGCGGACGCGGTTGTCTTCGCGATGAATTTTGTCGATAAGCTCGATCAACTCAACCGGCTCGACCATCAGGCCAGTCTCTTCCAGCACTTCGCGCTTGACGCCTTCGGTCAGCGACTCGCCCACTTCCAGCAAGCCGCCCGGCAGCGACCAATGGCCCTTGAGCGGCTCAGCTCCACGGCGGACGAGCAGCACCCGCTCCGCTTCGACGATCACCGCACCCACGCCCACAAGCGGCATCGATGGAAACTCTCGTTGCATGATCCTCCGAGTGCGCAACTCACCTTCTACGATAGCGCCTTTTCCCCCGGCGTATCATCAAACAAACAGGAGAGGCCGATGGCGGAATTCAAGCTGAAAATCGATGGAATGCACTGCGGCTCCTGCGTCCGGCGCGTCACGCAGGCGCTGGCCGCGGTGGAGGGAGTCGCCGTCAACGAGGTGAGCGTGGGAGCGGCACGGTTCACTTCCAATCTGGTTCCCGCGCCGATTAAACTTGCCGTTGCCGCTCTGGCCAAGGCAGGTTTCACGGCGCAATTGGAAGCATAGTTCAAGCCATGGCTACGCCCGCGACAGAATCCATCACGCTTCCGGTTCTCGGCATGACCTGCGCCTCCTGCCAGCATCACGTGGAAGAGGCGCTGCGTGCGACGGCCGGAGTGGAATCGGCGCGCGTCGATCTGATGGCTCATCGCGCCAGCGTGGTCTTCGATCCGGCAATCGCCTCGCCCGCGCAAATGGTCGAGGCGATTCGCGCGGCGGGTTATGATGCGGTTCTGCCGCGCGCCGATGCTGCTCCGCAAAGCTCATCGGATGCGCTGAACAAAGGAGCCGAACGCAAGGCTTATGCCACACTCATTGCCGGCGCGGTGGCGATGCTGCTGGCGATGCCGCTCAACGCAAAAATGGGCGCGCTGGACCATGCGCTGATGCGCCTGTTGCCCTGGCTCTTCGCGCTGCCGCCGGAGCCGATGCGCTGGTTTCTGCTGATTCTCACCGCATTTTTTATGGCCTGGGCGGGACGCGGTATTTATCTGAGCGCCGCGCGCGGCCTGCGCCACGGAAGCACCAATATGAATTCGCTGGTCAGCCTGGGGACCGGCGTGGCCTTTGTGTATTCGGCCTATGCTACGATCTGGCCCGCGCCCGGCCGCCAGGTTTACTTTGACGCGGTCCTCTTGATTATCGGTTTTCTTCTTTTGGGTAAAGCGCTGGAAGGCCGCGCGAAACGCCGCGCCCTGGCCGCGCTCGATTCGCTTTCGCGGCTGAAGCCGGCCACTGCGCGGCGCATCCGCGACGGCGTTCAGACGATGGTTCCGCTAGAAAAGATTCTAGTAGGCGACAGTGTGCTGGTGCTGCCGGGGGAGCGCTTTCCGGTGGACGCAACGATCCTGGAAGGCTGCACCACAGTGGACGAATCGATGCTGACCGGCGAGTCAACGCCGCTCGACCGCTTGCCCGGCGGGCGCGTGCTGGCCGGTTCCCTGAATTATGAAGGCGCGGTGACCTGCCGCGCCGAGTCGCTGGGCGAAGCGACGATGCTGGCGCAGATCACGCGCATGGTCACGCAGGCGCAGAGCTCGCGCGCGCCGATGGAGCGGCTGGCCGACCGCGCCAGCTCGATCTTTGTTCCCGTGGTGCTGGCGCTGGCCGCGCTCACGTTTATTGTTTGGATGATCGCCACGCACTCGCTGGAAAGGTCGCTGGCCTCGACCGTCGCGGTACTCGTCGTCGCCTGCCCCTGCGCGATGGGCCTTGCCGTGCCCGCCGCGCTCACCGTGGCTGTGGGGCGCGGCGCGCAGTTGGGCGTCCTCTTCAAAGGCGGCGAGGCGCTGGAACGCCTGGTGCATTTGGACGCAATTGTGTTGGACAAAACCGGGACGCTGACCGTGGGCAGGCCGGTGCTCGAATCTGTTCATGTGCTTGTTCAGACCGCGGAAGAATTCCACCCGATGAAGGGTACGGGCTTTAGCCCGTACATCGACTCCGCAAAATCAATGCGGGCTTTAGCCGCCGAGGGAATGCAAGTCGCGGAAGATACATTCCCTCAGAGGCTAAAGCCCAACTCTTTTTTGGGGTCCTCGAAGGGCACGCCTAAAGCCGTGCCCTTTCAACGCACTGAAAACGATTTGCTGCGTATGGCCGCTGCCGCCGAGGAACGGTCAAACCATCCGCTGGCTCACGCCATTGTGGAGGCCGCAAAATCGCGAAGATTAGCCTGGAAGCCCGCCGAAGACGCGCAGGTTCTGCCCGGCCGCGGCCTGAGCGCCAAGGTCGAAGGCTACGAATGCCTGCTGGGCAACGAAGCGCTCTTCGAGGAGTTCTTCATTGCGCTGCCGTCCAGCGAAATGCCGCCGGAGCAGGGAGTGACGCGGCTTTGGATGGCTCTGGACCGTGTGCCTGTGGGCTACTTCGACGCTCGTGATGCGTTGCGCCCGGATGCAGCCGAAGCCGTGGCCGCTTTGCAACGCGCCGGTTTGCGCGTGCTGATGCTGACTGGAGACTCGGCCGCCGCCGCCGCGCCCATCGCGCAGCAAGCGGGCATTACCGAAATTGAAGCCAGCCTCGACCCCGCCGGCAAGCTGGCTCGCATTCGCGCCCTGCAAGCGGCGGGCGAGCGCGTGGCAATGGTGGGCGACGGCATTAACGACGCAGCCGCGCTGGCCCAGGCCGACGCCGGAATCGCGATGGGCACCGGTTCCGACCTGGCCCAGGAGGCCGGCGATGTGCTGCTGCTGCGCGCGCAGCCCTCAACCATTCCCGCTTCGCTGGATCTGGCTCGCGCGACGCTGCGCGTAATGCGCCAGAATTTAATCTGGGCAGCGGGCTATAACCTGCTCGGCATTCCGCTGGCCGCGGGCGCGCTCTATCCCAGCTTCCACATCCTGCTCAGCCCCTGGCTCGCCGCCGCCGCCATGGCTCTCAGCTCGGTGAGCGTGCTGTCCAACAGCCTGCGTCTGTGTAGTTGGGCACCTGCGATGCGGCAGACACTCGCTATGCGCTCGCAGGTATAAGATCATTCCATTGCATAGTGAAAGCGTATGGGGTAGGGTACCCGACCCCACCCCGGCGCGATAAACTAGCCGTAGTCGTGCGCATCCTGACCCGTTACATTCTCGGCGAAATTCTCTCCCACGCGCTCATCGGATGCGTGATCTTCACCTTCGTCCTCTTCATGAAGGAGCTGCCCCGCATTCTGGAGATGGTGGTCCACAACAGCTCCACCTTCACCAGCGTCGCCGAGATTATTCTCTTCATGCTGCCCAACTTTTTCATGCTCACCATTCCCATGGCGGTGCTGGTCGGTGTGCTGCTGGGGTATAGCCGCCTGGCCGCGGACAGCGAAGTGATTGCGATGCGCGCCTCCGGCCTGGGCATCGGCTATTTTGTGCGCGTGGCCTCGATTGTGGCCATCGGCGGCACGCTGCTGGGGCTGGCCAACTCCCTGATTCTTGCCCCGCGTGCCAACCAGGCCATCCTGGCGATGAATAAGGAACTGGCCTCGCAGGCCTCCTACGAGATTGAGCCGCGCGTCTTCGACGAGGACTTCCACAATTTCGTTCTCTACGTGCAGGACGTGCGCGCGGGAACCGGCGCGGCTCACTGGCGTCAGGTCTTCATGGCCGATACCACGGATTCCGCCAATCCGCTGATCACCACCGCCGCCTCGGCCACCGTCTCCAACGATTCCACTCAGGAGCTGCTCGTGCGGCTGCGCGACGGGTCGCGTCATGAGACAGTCACTCTCCAGCCGCAGCAGTACAACATCTCCACCTTTGACTTTACCGATTTGCCCCTGATCTCCAGCCAGCAAAACGATGTGCATCTGGGGCGTATGGACACGGATATTTATGCAATGTCCATGAGCGCGCTGCGCCAGCGCGGCCATGCGCCCGACGGCAAGCGCTTTCAGATCGAGATGCACAAGCGCTTTGCGTATCCGGCTGCCTGTCTGGTGCTGATGCTGGTGGGCGTTCCGCTAGGCGTTACCTCGCGGCGCGGTGGCAAGAGCTTCGCCTGGATCTTTACCATCCTGCTGGTCTTCCTCTATTACCTGCTCTCCGAGACCGGCATCGCCCTGAGCAAGCAGAACTGGATCTCCGCCTTCTTCGCGGTCTGGTCGGCTAACCTGCTCTTCGCCGCGGGCGGACTCTTCCTGCTCTGGCAGATGGCCTCGGGCGGCCGCGTTCTGAATGCGATGACCACATGGACCTCGCGCTGGCAATTCTCTGAAGCCGCCGTTCCGAAACCCATCGGAGGTCCGCTCCGCGGTCTGCTGAGCAGGTTTCAACCGCGTTCCCAGAGACGCAAAGCCCGCAATGTCTTTCCCCGCATTTTAGACGAGTATGTAGTGCGCGAGTTCCTCGGCATCTTCCTGCTGGTGCTCTCCGGCTTCGTCATGCTCATGCTGGTCTTCACCTTCTTCGAGGATATAAAGGACATCCTGCAGCGCAACATTCCGCTCTCCACGGTGGGCGCGTATCTGATTAACCTCGCCCCCGATATGATCTACCAGATCACCCCCCTGGCCGTGCTGATCGCCGTGCTGGTCACCTTCGGCGTGCTCAACCGAAACTCCGAGATCATCGCCATGAAGGCCTGCGGCATCAGCCTTTACCGGCTGGTGATTCCCATCGTCTCCATCGCCGGGTTGCTGGCCGTCGGTCTTTTTCTCTTCGATCAGTTCTATCTGCCCCAGGCCAACCGCAGGCAAGAAGCTCTGCACAACATCATCAAGGGCCGCCCGCCGCAAACCGTCCTGCATCCGGAGCAGAATTGGATCTTCGGGCAGCCGCGCCCCGGCGAGTCCGGACACATCTTTTACTACCAGTTCTTCGATCCCAAAATCAATGAGTTCGCCAATCTCTCCATCTTCGAGTTCGATCCCTCCACCTTCGCGCTCTCGCGGCGCATCTTCGCCACCCGCGCCGTATGGGATCCCGCGGACGGCGCGTGGAGCTTCCTCAACGGCTGGCAGCGCGACATCGCCGGCCCAAATGTCACCGAGTACCGCCCGTTCCTGAAGACCTCCTTTGCGGAGATTCACGAAGATCCCGGCTACTTCAAGAAGGAAAGCCTGCAAGCCCAGGAGATGAACTTCGGCCAGTTGGACCGCTACATCGGCGACCTGCGCCAGAGCGGCTTTGACACCATGCGCCTACGCGTCGAGCTGTGGCACAAGCTCGCTTATCCGCTCATGGCGGTCGTGATTGCGGTGCTGGCCATTCCCTTTGCGCTCTCCATGGGCCGCCGAAGTTCGCTCACCGGCATCGCCGTGGCTATCGCCGTCACCCTCGCCTACATCGTCTTCAGCGACCTCTTTGAGGGGCTGGGCAATGTGAATTACCTGCCCGCCGCCATGGCCGCCTGGTCCTCGGATATTCTCTTTGGGCTGGTGGGCAGCTATCTGCTGCTCAAGACGCCAACATAGATGTCGGCCAGTTTCTACTGCGGCACTACAAAGAGCGTGATCGACTGCGCCGGGAAGGTGTAATTGCTGATGGTGCTGGTCGTGCTCCCCGACGCCGGCGGCGTCACGGCCACTGCCGGCTGCGCCACGATGGCGTTCAGGTTGGCGTTGCTGTAGAGGTACGGCTGCGCGTTGCCGGTGGTCGTCGGCACGTCCGCCAGCGAGAGCGTGCTGGTCAGATCGCCGTAAGTCTTGTTGATGACCACCACGGTCACGGCGTGGTCCGAGCTGCGCAGCGCGCCATAGACGGCGAGCTGCCCCTGGTTGACACTGGTCGAGGCCAGGGCTGTGTCGCCAAACATCGACTTGTTTCCGTCGTAGTTGCGGAAGATCGCGAACGCCTGATTGATGGGGCCCTGGGTAGAGGAGTCGGGTTCCTGATTTGTCCCGGTTGGCCATAGAGCGCCCAGATCGAGGCCCTCCCGTCCGAAGATGCCCAGAATGTCGGCCTGCGCCACCGCGCCGTTGATGGACTCGACTCCCCCCCAGTTGTATTCGTCGATGGACAGCTTGGTGCCGGGATAGTCTTTCGCAACCCAGCTCTTCATCATCGGAATCAGTTGCGGAGCCTGCTGCGGGGGCGAGCAGTTGCTGGTGCCGGTGAAATTCGTGTCGGTGATGTAGTTCGGCTGAGGGAACTGACCGCTGGCATCGGTGTAGGTCGGATCCCAAAAGACGCGCGTCGAGTTCAGCCGCGCCTGTTGCTCTCCAGTATCGCCAGACGTGGCTAAGGCGACGGAGTTGCCGCTGCCGGTCGGGTATTCGGCCGCAAAGTAGGTGTGCAGGTCTACGTAATCCAGCAGGCGAACCCCGTAGGTTGCCTCCGCCGCCGCGAATTGCTGCAGGTAATACTCGATGAACGGAATGCCGTTGTGCGCCTTCCGGTCGACAGGATTGCTCCACGGCTCGTAGCAGGGACTGCCCTTGTACCATCCACTCTCGATATCCTTCTTGGAGTAGAAGTAACCCCACCAGAAGTCCATCACCGGACCGCTCACCTCGGCGGTCGGATCCTCGGTCTTGATGGCCAGGGCCGTGCCGATGCCGCCCCCGGTCATCTCATCGTAGGTCGCTGGCAAAGGATGCACATCGCGGCTTCCGCCGTCCCACCAGTCCGGCTCATTGTCCAGATCGTAGATGGCCACGCCGCCTAGGCCGTTATTCGCCCCTCCAGGGCCGAACTTCTCTGCCAGGTACTTCACCCAACTGCCTGTCCACGTTGCATCCGCCCAGGCATTCGTGACTGCGGATGCTGCCGGCGGCGCTGGCGGCGGCTCCTGAATGCTGGTCAGTGTGGGATCGTTGCCGGTGATGTTGCACCCGTTGGCGCTCGTGCAGCCATTCGTCCCGTCGGGATAGACTCCATTCCCGCATTGCCGGCTTGTGTCCACTGACTGCTGGCCAGGGTACAACGACACCGGGAAGCTGCACGATGTACTGTCCTTGGCCACCCAGCCCAGCACCGGCACCGTACCCAGGGTCTTGATCCCGTCGGCGGCATTGCGCTCCACCAGGGCGTCGAATGCTGCAACCCCGTTCACGGTGGACAATCCGTCGCCTCCGTTACCGGTATCGTTTTCGAACATCCAGTCGGAGATGGAGTTGGTTACGTCCAGTTTGTAGTTGTAGCGCTCGGTCGAGTCTCCGCCCCAGCGATCAACGCCGAGGTTGGCATTTTTTGCCGTCGTTTCATCCAGCAGATACGCGTCTATCCCGTAGATCTCCGGGGGGATGGTGTGTGTCTTGCTGCCAGCGTCCACCGTCAGCGCAGGACCGGGAGCCGCAGCCGGAGGATTCAGCGCAACCGTCGCGCTGCCGCTCACATTCGTGAATCCCGGCTGGCTGCTGGTAGCCGTGATCGTCACCGTAGATGGCGCCGGATAGGGCGTGGTATACAGACCGCTCGCACTTAGCGTTCCCATGCTCAGGCTGCCGCATAATGGACAGCTCAGCGCCCAGGTCACTCCACTGCTATATCCGCCCGTGCCGGTCACCGTGGCCGTGAACTGCGCCTGGCTCCCGATGGTGGCTGTCGTCGGCGTCACCGTGATGGACGTGATACTTGTTGTCGTAGTCGTTGTGCTGCCCCCTCCGCCGCCGCAGCCTGCCATTAGCTGGCACAGCCCCATCCATATCCCTGCCACCCAGATCCACCGCAAGTTCTTCATTTCCATGCCCCTGTCCGGCCCAATTTCCGCCCTCCGCCAACCCTGCTCCGCAAGTACCTCTCCAGAGAAGGCGCTTTGAGCCTCTACAATCCTAGTCCAATAATCCTTCGTATGCGTTTCCTTCGGGAGAAGATGAGCGCGGGGCTTTGCGAGCTTTCGTCTTGGCAGTAATCCTTTGCAATGAGTAATTTATGTTTTATCCCCTTTCCTTTCAATAAGTTGATGTTTCTTGTGGATGCTACAATAAAACCATGCTTCGCGATCTGGCCCCGCTCTACAGCTATATGCGCCGCTACCGCTGGGGATACCTGTGGGGCACGCTCTCCTGCATCTGCACTAACACCATCTGGGTGCTCTTTCCGCTGGTGATCGAGAAGGCTGTGGATGCGATGGGGCATGGCGCTGCCCGCGGAACCATATTGTTCTTCTCCGGACTGCTCGTTGCTATCGCGCTCATCAAGGGCGTATTTCTCTACGCTCAGCGCTGGATTCTCATCGGCATCTCGCGGGAGATCGAGTTCGACCTGCGCAACGACCTCTTCCGCAAGCTGGAGCGGCAGGACTCGGGCTTCTATCAGCGTTATCGCACCGGCGACATCATGGCCCGGCTGACCAACGACCTGAATGCCGTGCGCATGCTGCTGGGCCCGGCGCTGATGTACAGCGCCAACACCATCTTCTTCACCGTGGGCGCTCTGTTTTTCCTGCTGCGCATCAGCCCCTGGCTCACTCTCGTGGCATGGGCGCCAATGCCGCTCGCCAGCGTTCTGGTGCAGTACTTCGGCAGCCGCATTCATGACCGCTTCGAGCGCATCCAGGCCAGCTTCTCCGAGATCAGTTCGCAGGCCCAGGAGAACTACTCCGGCGCGCGGCTCGTCCGCGCCTTTGCCCGCGAAGAGTCGCAGATCGGCCTCTTCGAGCGGCTCAACCGCCAGTACATCGCCCGCTCCCTCCGCCTGGTTCAACTCATGGGGATGCTGTGGCCCACGCTGGAGTTTATCCTCGGCGTCTCGATGATCATCACCCTGCTGGCCGGCGGCCATCTGGTGGTTGCGCATCGCATCACGGTGGGCCAGTTCGTGGCCTTCAATACCTACATGGTGATGCTTATCTGGCCGATCATCGCAGTGGGCTGGGTGGTGAACATCTTCCAGCGCGGCACAGCCTCGGTAAAGCGCATCGACGAACTTCTGCGCGCCGAGCCGCTGATCGACGACCGCAACGCCGATCCCACGATTCCAACGGACGGTGTATTGCGCGGCGAAATCGAATTCCGCGATTTGAATTTCAGCTACGGCGATACGCCGGTGCTGCAAAGCATCTCGCTGAAGATTCCCGCCGGTTCAAGTCTGGCCATCGTCGGGCCAACCGGATCGGGCAAATCCACGCTGATCAACCTGATTTCAAGATTGTACGAAGCGCCTGAAGGTTCACTATTGATTGATGGCCGCCCGGTGCGCGACTATCCTCTGTCTGTGCTACGGCGCAACATCGGCATGGTGCCCCAGGAAACATTTCTTTTCAGCGCGACAATCCGCGAAAACCTGGCCTTTGGCGCGCCCCACGCCAGTGTGGAAGAGCTGCTTGAAGCCGCCGAAGCCGCCCATATTCGCAAGGAGTTCGAGGAGTTTCCGCAGGGCTTTGAAACCATGGTGGGCGAGCGCGGTGTCACGCTCAGCGGCGGGCAGAAGCAGCGCGCGGCCATCGCCCGTGCACTGCTGCGCCGCCCGGCCATTCTCATCCTCGACGACGCGCTGGCCAGCGTGGACACCTATACGGAAGAGCGCATCCTGGGCGGCCTCGGCGGCTACGCATCCACCGCGACCACCATCTTGATCTCCCATCGCGTCTCCACCGTGCGCAACGCCGACCAGATCGCAGTGCTCGATCACGGAAGCATTGTGGAACTGGGCCGGCACGACGAGTTGCTCGCCCTCGATGGCTACTACGCCGGCCTCTATCAGAAGCAGCAGTTGGAAGAAGAACTCACCGTCGCCGGATGATTTATGCGGATCGTAGCGCCGGTCTCCAGACCGGCCGTAGTGCGGGCGTCCACGCCCGCGCTAGTCCAAAAATCATTACCCGTTCATTTGGTCTGAACACTAGAGCGTGTTTCATAAACTCGCTTTGTATCAGGGCACGACTTCAGTCGTGCCGAAATGGGCCTTAAAAACACGGGTTTTAACCCCTGAGGGATTGCGAACCGTACAGGTCAGACATTTATGAAACACGCGCTAGTCAATATTATTCATGTATTCCAACTGGCCCCGGCCGAAGCCTCGGAACCGGAGTCGGAGCCGTCGAAACCCGTCTGCCGGAGTCCAGGCTTCATGCCGTTCACCTGCATCGGCGCCGGATTGACCGAGGGATCCTTGGCAACCTGCCGCCAGGCGTAGCGTACTTTCTTTACACATTCGATGGCGTGCTCGAACTTCGACTGCGAGGCCGACTGCGAGGCCTGAAGAATCTGCGCGAAGATCGACGCGTAGAACTCGCTGAGCGCCTGCGCGGACCGTCCGCCCGCATCCATGCGCAGCCGCGCCTGCAGGTGGATGACGATATCCAGCGCCCGCTTCACCGCAATCCGCCGCGCATCCGTGTCGCCGCACTCGACGGCTGCCGATGCCGCGTGGAGAAAACCCAGAATGCCATCAAAGAGAGCCACTACCGGATCAACCGCCGAAGCGATGTCCAGCACTTGTTCCTGATAAATGCTCATGAGAAAAAACTCCTTAAACGTTCGAATTGTTGTGATAGCCGGTGCTCGCAGAGTAGAGATCGTTGACCTGGTTCAACATGGAGGGAATGCCTGCAAAAAATGATTGCCGCGTTTCAATTCCCTTGTCAGGCTCTCTTGTTGCGCTGAGATCAGGCTTTCCTCCCTGAAAATCTCAGCATTCAGTGTGGATTCCATCGATAGCTTATGCAGCCTGAGTGCCACCTCTTGCCGAGCCGGATTAAAAAAAGATCATGAAGTTTACTTGCGAATAACGCAGACACTCACGTTGTGTGTACACCCAGTCAGTTAGAACTCGTTACTGCGTCCGGCAAGCCCACGCCGAGTGGAGCGAAATTGATGGGCAGGTTATGTCGGATTCTGTGTGTCCGATGCTTGCCTAATCTTACGCGGCAGCTCTCCGCCGGCATGGCGCGCCCCCCGGAGCCACTCAGACAACCAATCCTCGGCGTATGATCTCGCAAGAGCGGCGCTGGCATGTATAATTGCCGCGTCCCGGAAACCATAATGGAGATTCTGGTTAAATGAAATTCGTAGCTGGAAGTGTAGGGAGCTATTGCTGGAGATGTGAATGAGCCAGACGGGTCATGCCATCAATTGGGAGCTGGTCCACGTTTTCATTAGCAGCACATTCGACGATATGCACGCCGAACGGGATTACCTCGTCAAGAAGGTGTTTCCCGAGTTGCAGGAGTGGTGCGGCCGCAGGAAACTGCGCCTGGTTGACATCGACCTGCGTTGGGGCGTGACCGAGTCGGATGCGACCTATAACAGAAACGCGGTCAAGGTATGCCTCGAGCGAATCGACGACTGCCGGCCTTTCTTTCTTTGCTTCCTCGGGCAGCGGCGCGGCTGGGTGCCGTGCGAGCGCGATGTTTCCGCGGACACCTATCGACAGTTTCCGGAATTACGCAACTACATCGGCGACCTGTCGATCACTGAACTGGAGATACTTCATGCCCTGTTCAATCCCCTCCATCGTGGAGTCTCCCAGGGCAAAGCGGCATCCGGCGACTCCCTGGAGAAGACGGAGCACGCGCTATTCTACTTTCGCGACCCTTCCTATCTAGAGGCTGTCCCACGCGCTCCGGCACTGCTCAGGGAGATCTATACCAATGAGGAAATAGAGGAAGCGGCCGAACGGGAGCGCCACGACAACGAACTCTCAAAGTGGCGCGACAAGGTGAGGGACAGGAGTCGCACGTATACGGCGCGATGGGATGACCGCGCCATCTCTCCGGAGATCGGCATCCCTCTTCTCTGCCCATCGATGGATTCGGGCAACATTGCCCGCTGGCGGCGCAAATGGGCTAAGGCTGGCATTTCCGCGGCGGGTACGAGTGTTCGCGACGACCCTGGTCGGGAAGAGGAGGCCCAGGCATTCAATCAAGCGCTGGTGCGGGGACGTTTGACGAATTTCGTATGTGGAGGCACGGAACTCAAGGACGTCATTCTGGACGACTTGAAGAAGGCGATTGCCAAGCGCTACCCCGAGCATGTCGAGAGCACGGAAGACGACGAGCTGCAAAGAGAGCTCGACCGGCAGGATGAGTTTGTCTACACCAGCGGCGAAGGGTTCGTCGAGCAGGAAGGCGCATTCGCAGAACTGGATCGGTATCTGGCGAGCGGGTCCCGGCAGACGTTCGTCCTCACCGCACCCGGCGGCATGGGGAAATCAACGCTGTTGGCGAACTGGGTGGCCCGGCAGAAGAAACAACTGAACGATGACTCAACCTTGCACTATCGCTTTATCGGACAGAGCGACCAATCGGGGACAGTGACTGGCCTGCTCCGGTATCTGCTTCTGGAGCTACAGCAGGTCGCAGGCAAGATTCCTCTGGTGACCGAGGAAACGGCAGCAGACGCGGACGGAAACGAGCGCACCCGTGAGATACCGTTCGACATCCCGCAGGTGACTTCAAGGGTGCAGGAGATATGGAGAGAGCAGCTCGAGTGCATTGGGAGCAGGGGAAAGACCATCTTCGTTATCGACGCGCTCAACGAGCTCGACTCGGGGCTCAAGGACGTCGCTTGGCTTTCGGTGCACGGCCTGCCTGAAGGGATCCAGTTGATCGTAAGCTTCAGGGACGACGCCGCGGGCGCGGCGTCACTGCTGAAGAAGCTTGCGGCGAGAACAGAGCATGTCCGCCTGGCGCAGGTCAAGCCGTTTGGAGACCTGAAAGACCGCCGTCAGCTTGTGAACGCGTATCTAGCCCATTTTCTTAAAGAGCTCGAATCTCGGCACCTGGAGGAGATCGTCGCCCTGAGAGGGGCATCGAACCCGCTGTTTCTCAAGGTCGTACTGTCGGAGTTGCGGGTCTTTGGCTCGTTTGGCAGCCTGGCGGAGAAGATTCACGACGATTTCGGGGATACGCCCGCAACTGCCTTTGCCGGAATGTTGCGGCGGCTGGAGAATGACCCAGCGTATTCAGCAATCGCGCCACAGGAGTGCGTTCCCTTGCTCTTCGGGCTTCTGGCCCATGCCCGTCAAGGGCTCTCGGCCGGGGAACTGGCGGCACTTCTGGTTCAGGCCGTTCCTCTTGAGCGGACGCCGGCGCCCATGGAAATGGCCCTTGACGCAGTTCATGTCTTTCTCAGGCAGGTGCGCCCGTTTTTGTCGCGTCGTGGCAATCGATTGGACTTCTTTTACGAAGGCTTCAGGGACGCGGTGCTGAGAAGATATGGTTCCGCGGGGTTGACGGAACAACCGGGCCGGACGCGCTCCGCTCAGGAGTGGCATGGGATGCTGGCCACATACTTTGGTCATCTTCCACTCTTTCTGGATGGGCCTGCCCAGCAAAAGCCCAATGAGAGAAAGCTGATAGAGTTGACCCACCAGCAGCGGGAGAGCGGCAACTGGAACGACCTGTACGGCACGCTGACCGACAGCGCGTTCATTGGCGCTGCCGTCACGTTTCAAGGAATGACGACGTTATCTGGACGGCGATACTATTCCGGCGTTTTTCTGTTGCTGGAAGACTACGGCAAAGCGATCGCAGGGATGAGGGGCGTGCCGGAGCAGTTGGGGCGCGCGAATGACCTGAGACACTACATGGAAGCTCTCCGGGACGCATCCGCCGTCCTGGTGTTCTACCCGGAGCTCGCATACCAGGAACTATGGGGACGCATTTACGCACAAACCGGGGGAAGCGCCCACAGGGCGGAGCAGATGCGCCGGCAACTGAGGGAAGTGTCCACGGAGAGAAAGCGCCGGCGCGGACGCATCGAGGCGCTCAAGGGGTACGCATCCCGGTTCTGGAACTACCTCACCTCCGACCTTAGCGGTGAACGCACCGGAGACTGGGATTTGTACGGCCCCTATCTAGAAAACGCGCAGACGTTTTCCGATCCTATTCCGAAGACGAGGATTGGGAATTCAGGCTCACGGGCAGGGCTGCTCATCAGGACGAACTGCGACACAGACGCAAGGAGACTCCAGAAGTTCAGCGCCCATGCGGGCAGAGTGGATGCGCTCGCCTATGGGGAGAAGACAGACACGTTGTATTCGTGCGGCAGAGACGGCACGCTGGCCGCTTGGGAGCCCGGGATGGGCGTGAGAAAGGCAACGATAACCCCGTGTGGGCATCCTCTGCTGGAAATGGCGCTGCTGGACGGAGAGGCGAGCGGTATCGTTCTGTGCGGCCAATGCGGCCCACTGTGGTTCGATCCCGAGACGCTGGCGTTCCAAGGAGGCCCAGATGACGGCGATGGACCCGGCGCAGAAGGCTCCCAACCATACAACGGCCTGCTGGTGTTAGAGGACGGCAAGCGCATCCTTTATGGCAGGGGACACGAGTTGGTCATGGTCGAGAGGGAAGCCGGCCGGCGGACGGCCACCGACACAAACTGCCTGAGTGACTTTTTTCAACGCCGGGCGCAGGACAACCTCACGCCAGAGATGAGGTATCTCACGTATGACAGGAACCTTGGCAGCATCGCGTGTATCCGCGCGTGCGCGGAGAAGCCCTTTCTGATTCTCGTGGTGTACGAGAATGGCTTGCTTCTCTTGCTGGATACCAGGCGGCGGCAGCTCACGTATATGTGCAGGCTGCCATGGCGGCCCAGCCACACGGTCTTTCTGTCTGGCGAGGTGCGCTGCACAGAACTGTCCTCTCAACCGGCGCGAAAGATAACCCTCAGCCTTACTGGAGAGGACACTCTCTTCCAGAATATCGCCGGGACACACAGTTTTGCCGCGCTTGCCGCCAGCCAGGACGGGATGCTTCTCGCGGGGCTAACCTGGGATGGCGCCTTCGGCCTTTATCGCTACGATCCTGGCGAGACTGTTACAGATACTCAGAAAAGCCTTCTCGATGGGGTACGCATCGAGCCCTCGTGCGCGCTGTTTCAGCAGGGCAACAAGTGGGTTGCCATTGGCGACGAGCTGGGATCGATCCATGTATGGGACATACAGCTCCCTTCCGGCACAACCGCCAGGGACGATCGAAAGAAGACCTGTTGGGCAAACGGCGTGCTTCAGGGGGCGCCTGCGCGGGTGGCGCTGGTTAGCACGCAGGACAACGACATCAACCAGACTTACACCGTTGACCTGACCGATCCCAGCGGCCGGCTTCTATTCAAGAGACTTTACACTTCTTATAGCTTGTTGGTGAATATTCAGAGGACCACAACGGGGTGCATCCTATCCAAGGTCGAAAGACACGACGCGGACTCATTGGTCTGGCTCTGCGAGTATTACATCTGGCGTTTGTTGTTTGGCGACAACCACGCCCTGGATGGAAGTTATCCGTCGTCGGTTGTGCACTATGACCTTGAGAAGGAACGGCAGCTTGACCGGTTCCAGGTGTGTGGCCCATTCGAGAACGTTACCCACATATCCATCAGCGCCGATGGGACAGCGATGTGTCATCTGACCGGCAAAGGCAGGCTGATGATGAGAGATGTGAAGCGCAACCGAACGCTGGTAAGTTGTCAAGCGCCGGGTCTCTCGCGGGCGGCGCCCTGGACGCGGGGCAGTGACGGAACGTCGCCATGCGTGCTGGGCCTCAAAGGCAGTCGCCTGGTGCTGTATGCGGATCCCGAAGAGGTGCGATGCGTCTGGCAGAACTCCGGCGCGAGTCAACTGACCGCCATGGCCGCGGATCCTTCTTCCTCACGCGTGCTTCTGGGAGACGAAGCCGGCTTCCTCACCATGGTGGATGTGAGTACGGGCGCTTCCGCGTGCCGATGGAAGGCGCACGTGGGGAGCATCGCATCCTGCGAGTTTGGAACGGACGGCCACACGGCCGTATCCGGAGGCCAGGATGGGCTTGTCTGCTGCTGGGATCTTCAATCGGGAAACCTGGTGGCGAAGGCGGCCGCCGATGGGCCTCTCCGGTCGGTTAGCATGTCGGTGCAAGATGGCTGTGTGCTCGGTGTAGACGAGTTGGGGAACGCCCACTGTTGGCAATATGCGGAGTCTGAATTAGGCAGTCCTTTATGGAAGAACGATGACAGGAGAATGTGAAATGAAAGAAAGCAACGAGAAACTGTTATTGGGTGGAGCGGCCTTTGTGCTGTATGTGCTGATGGGGCCTGCGGCTCGTATAACCCAGGCGCTTGGAATCGTTGGTGCATGTCTCGGAGGCCCACTGCTGACGTTCTGCTTCCTGATGATCCCGGCAATGCTGTGGATGAAGGTTACCGGCAAGTCCAATCCCGCGGAGGTGCGATTCACGATTCGACTGATGTGGCTTGCGGCTGTGGCAATGGTTGCGCTGCCCATTGTCATGGAATTGGTAAACGGATGGTCCACGATAAGAACGGATGAAGACCTGATCGACAAAGGCATCTGGCTGGCAATGTTTTGTGCGAGTACGATGTGGTTTCTGGTAAAGATGCTTGAAAGCGCCTGGCGGGAGGAGCGCAAAAGGGCGGCCGCGGCAACGGAGTTGAGCATCGCCGATCAAGCATCGAGGAGCGCATTGGCGAACAGCATCGTGCAAAGGCTGAGGCTGGGGGAAACCCTGACCTTTCACTCCCGCAAAGGTTACTGGGGCTGGTGTCTTGAGCTGCTTCCCTATCTCCTCGCGATTGTGGGCGTGGCAGTGTACCTCCAGGTGCACCATGCGATTGGGCTGCAAGCGTGGATCGGACTGGTTTTATGGGTTGTACTGTATGGGATTGCCTTCTATCGGCTAGCCGTCGATTATCAGGAGAAGATGGTCGCCGACCAGGGCGGTGTGAGCATGTACAAGCGGGCCAATCGCTCACAGCGGCTGAAATGGCGCGAGATCAGCGGAATAACGGCCTGGGTGCTGCCGGGACGCAATCCTATGAGAGGCTTGCTGTCGGTACCCGGAGGGTGCTTTGGCATGGCGGTGCAGAGCAAGAATGGGCCTGGCATGGTGGTAATGCATTCGATCGAGCTGCTGCCGGCTATCGTCCTGGTGGCGGCCGCAATGGCAGGCGTGAAGCCGGAGATGGTGAATGTAAAGAAGTAGCACGAAGAGGGCTGAGACCATGAAAAGAGCGGGTTGCAAGATATGCAACGGGCCATTGGCGGACGATGCGGAGGATTCAGGCGGGAGCGATCGCGGCGTGTGCGCAAGCTGCTGGATCAGGCTGGGCTGGATCGATGGTTTTCAGAAACTGATGGTGGGAGGCATCGTGGCAGGCGCCGGGGCTTTTGTATACGGCCTCTGGTATGAGGCAGCGCCCCAGTTTAATGGGTACTGCATCGGGCTATTGTTCTTCCTGGCGGCGTGGGGCGCCATCTGTTGTATCTGGACCGGGGCACTGTCTGGGAGGCTGGGAAACCTTGTACTGTTCTCATTCGTCGGTTGCTTCATACTCTACGATTGGATCGCAACGACTGAGATGGGGAGTGTCAAGGCCATAAGCGGAATGCCGGTCCTGGGTGGAGGATTGCTCTTGTCGCTGGTGTGCCCGTTCGGGTGGCTCGTCCTCAATAGGCTGAGGCAAAGCGTGAAACAGCTGTTGGAGACGTAGACCGGGCTGGTGCGCCGTTCTGCGTTACGCCTGAGAAAGGAATTTCGTGTCCATCGTTCGCCGTATTGCCAATCTATTTAGCCGCTCGCGCACGGATCGCAAGATCGACGCCGAGCCGCAGTCTCACATTGTCCTGCGCGCCGGCGGCAATCTGGCCGCGGGCATGGCTCCCGAGGAGGTCCGGCCGGACGCGCTGCTGCGCTTCGGCAATCCCACGGCGGCCAGGGAGCGGGTCACGGCGGTAGACGCCAGCCTGGGCTTCAGCAACCTGGGTCGCAATATCCGCTTTGCGTTGCGCCAGTTGCGGCGCTCGCCCGGCTTCGCGATCACGGCAATTCTTGCCTTGGCTCTGGGCATCGGTCCGAATGTGGCCATCTTCAGTATTATCTGGGCCACTTTTCTGGCGCCGCTGCCCTATCCGCAAGCGGACCGGCTGGTGGTGGTGTGGACCCACTACAAAGGCGAGCGCGGCCCCACCCGCGCCGACGATTACGCCCAATATGCGGCCCAAAGCAATTCTTTCCAGCGCCTGGATTTCGAGTCGTGGATGGTGCTGCATCTCACCAACCCCGACCATTCCGAAGACGACGAGGGCGGCCTGCAAGTCACCCCTGGCTTTGAGAGCAAAACGATGGGCGTGCCCATGGCGCTGGGACGGGACTTTCTGCCCGATGAGGGGGTCCCGGGCAAGGACCATCTGGCGATCATCACCCACCGCCTCTGGCAGGAGCGCTATCATGCCGATCCGGAGATTGTCGGAAAGTCCATCCTCATTCACGACGAGCCTTACATGGTTGTCGGCGTTATTCAGAAGGGCGCATCGGATCGCACCGGCGTCCCCTTCATGGTGCCTCTGATCCTTCCGCCGGGTGTCCATACTCAGCATTTTGGCAACGTCGTTGGCCGCCTCAAGCCGGGAGTCGGCGTGGCCCAGGTTCAGGCGGAACTCTCGGTGATCGATCGCCGCCTTGCCTCCCAGCGCAACGGAGAGGGCGACGCGAAATCCTGGACAGTCAGTGTCGAGCCGCTCAAAAACGACTGGCTGGACCACAAACTGGAGCGCAACCTCTGGCTCCTTTTGGCGGCCGTGGGGCTGGTACTGTTGATCGCCTGCGCCAACGTGGCCAATCTCCTGCTGGCGCGCGGCGCATCGCGCAAGCAGGAGATTGCCGTCCGCGCGGCGTTGGGGGCCACCCGCGGGCAGATATTCGTGCAACTGCTTACCGAGAGCCTCACCCTGTCGATGGTCGGGGGAGTCATCGGCATTGCGGCAGGTTGGGGAATCATGAAGATCAGCATGGCCCTGCTGCCATTGGCAAAATCGACGGCGGAGGCCGAGGTCGGACTGAACATTCCGGTTCTCTGCTTTGCCTTCGGCGTCACGCTGCTGGCCGGAATTCTCTTCGGATGCGCGCCAGGCTGGCAGGCGTCGCGCCTCAACCTGAGCGAAACCTTGAAGCAAGGATCGCGCTCGGTCGGAGGCCGCGGTCGCGGCGCCATCCAATCCGTGCTGGTGACGGTGGAAGTCGCGCTGGCTCTGATCCTCCTCTCTGGAGCGGGAATGGCGCTGCACAGCTTCTGGAATCTCAGCCATATCGATCTTGGATTCAACTTCGATCGCGTGCTGACCGGGCGACTGCGGCCTCGCGAGACCGGCCCGCGGGGCGGCAAACCGGTCAATCTGCCGCCAGAGCAGATTGTGACGCAACAGCACCAGCTCATTGACCGCCTGCGCTCCGTGCCCGGTGTGGCGGATGCCGCTTTGACCACCAATGCTCCCATGCACGGCTACGACACCTTTCCCTTTTCCATTGCCGGCCAGCCGTTCGATCAATCCCATCCTCCCGTAGCCGATCTCGAAGCCGTAACTCCGGGCTTCTTCACCACTTTTGGCATTCGCCTGGTCCGTGGCCGCTTCCTCGCGGAACAGGACACCCTGGGCTCTCCGCTGGCCATCATGGTCAACGAGACGTTCGTGCGGCGCTACCTGTCCAATGCCGATCCGTTGACCCAGCATGTGCAGTTCATCAACCAGGCGCATACCGTCGAATACCAGATCGTGGGCGTCTTTCACGATGTCCTCGACGACGAGCACCTCACCGGCGCGGTGCAGCCGGAGATGTACATTTCGTTATGGCAGGCCGGTTGGCCCTATGTCTCCTTCGCCGTGCGCACGATTGTGGATCCGGTGGCCGTCAGCGGCGGCCTGCGCGGCGTCCTTGCCTCCGCTGCCCCCGAGATGACCGTTCACCAGTTGGAGACCATGCGGCAAGTGGTGGACGACCAGCGAACCGGCGACAGGTTTGGCATGGTGCTCTTCGGCGGCTTCGCCGCTGTTGCGCTGGTGTTGGCGGCCGTAGGAATCTTCGGAGTCATGTCCTTCGCCGTCGCCATGCGCACCCACGAGATCGGGGTGCGCATGGCGCTTGGCGCAAAGCGCAGCGAAGTGGTCGCGCTCATGGTCCGCGGAGGGATGAAACTGGCGCTGCTAGGCATCTTGATTGGCCTGGGAGGTTCTTTCGGACTGGGCCGGCTCATGCATACGACCCTCTACGGTGTTGAATCGGCGGATGTCGGCAGCTTGGCTGCGGTTGCCAGCCTGCTGATCCTGGTTGCGCTGGTGGCCTGCTGGCTGCCGGCACGCCGTTGCGCCGACATCGATCCTATGCAGGCTCTGCGCAACGAGTAGCGGAATGCGGCATTCCCGTTGGGCGTGACGGCGGGAGCGCGATACACGAGCTAGGGATGCGCGCCAGTATTATGGTTCTCCAATTGCTGTAGACCGAAACCACGCCGCTGAGTGGCTTTTTCCTCAAGAAAAAGCCACCTTCGATAGAATCGGTAAGGACATATGTATTGGAGAACCGCTCTAATCGATAGCCATGGCAACCCGGGAACAGCCGATCGAAATCCTGGCGAGCTGACAGGCCGATATAAACTCTATTCCTTGAACCCATTGTGATGCACAAAATCGTCTCTGTCACGACGCACACGCAAAGAATGAACAGGGGTGACGGGATAACCCAATCGCATACTGAACGCTATGGAAAAGTTGTCCGGGAGATTGAGCAGCTTCGCAATTTCAGTTGCCACTTGCTCTCCAGACAACGAGCTGACGATATGAACGCCGATCCCGAGGGAATTCGCCATCAACCACATGTTTTCCATCGCGCAACCGAGGCTGAGGATGCCCAGGAAATCGCCCTCCGAGGCCGGCGCGCGGCGGCTCGCATCGTAGAGCACGAAAAGAATGGCCGAGCTCGATACAATCTGCCTGGCCATATAACCACTCCTGTCTTCATTCTTGATTTCTTCGGGGTCGGGATCGGGCGTTTGCCACGACTTCGGAAACATCGTGCCCATGATCCCGGTTTTTCTGCGGCGCAATTCGTCTTCGGTAAAAGATAATTGCGGATAATTCTCCTTGATGAAAGTCAGATTGGGAGGAACCTTTATCTCACTGATCGCAGCCAGCAGATGTTTGTCGTCCACCACTACAATCTCAAAGTTCTGCATGTTATGCGCCGTGGGCGTCCACCGCGCCGCTTCCAGAATCTTCTCCATGTCTTCAGTGGGAATCGCCCGCTCCGGGTCGAAAAGCCCCCTTGCCGAATGTCTGTTTTCGATGAGTTGCATAAGCTCTTGCATAGTATGTCCTCAAGCGATCTTCAGTACCGCCCTGAAGCGCACTTTGGCTGCCATCATTTTGCCGAAGGCAACCGCTGCCTCTTCGAGAGGAAATGTTTCGACCATCGGCATGGCGCCCGATAGCAGGCTGAAATGAATGGCCTCTTCGATATTGCCGCTGACCCAGCCGCTGATCGAGCGGTTGCCTTTCAGCAGGAGTCCCGGATGAAACTGCATCATCTCCTGCGGCGCCGAAACAATAATAATCCTGCCATCCCTGCCCAGGCCGTCGATGAGCTCAGCAATGGCCCGGCTATTCGGAGCCGTGCAGAGGATTACACGCGCCCCACCCATTTTTTGAAGTTCCTCGGCCGCGCCGCCAGAGCTGGTGTCGAGGTAGGCGTGTGCGCCCAATTTCAGCGACAGCTCCTTTTTATCTGTACCGCGCGATATAGCGATGGTTTTGAAGCCGAGATTGCGTGAATACTGAATAGCCAGATGCCCCAATCCGCCGATACCGTGAATGGCAACCAGGTCGCCGCCGCGTGCGCCGCTCGACTTGAGCGCGCCAAATACGGTGCGACCGGCGCAAAGCAGGGGCGCGCCTTCGATAGAATCGAGCTCCTGGGGAATCGCCACGACAGCCTCGTTGCGAGCCGCCATATATTCGGCGTATCCGCCATCGACCGTAATGCCGGTTACCAGGTTACAGCTACAGGCAGAAAACTCCCCGCGCCGGCAGGCGGGACACTGGAAACAATGGCCGCCGTGCCAGCCCACGCCTACTCTTTGCCCGGCCTGCCAGCCGCTTACATCGGGACCACACTTAACAATTGTTCCGATAACCTCATGTCCGGGAATTCTCGGATAAGTGAGGCCGGGAAAATGCCCGCCTTTCAGAATCGCTTCGCCGTGACAGACGCCGCACGCCTGCACCTTGATTAACAGCTCTCCGGTCTTCGGTTCGGGAATCTCCCGCTCCACCAGTTCGAAATCGGCCCCTGGCGCACAGATTTGAATTGCTTTCATCGTCGGCATGGTAGTCAGACCTTTGCATCATGATAAGGCGATGCGATTTACACGGTTTTGAGATTAACTGAAGCCGAGTACCGGATGCGGCAGATACGGCTCCTCAAGAGAGGCTATCTCCTGCTGCGTCAAATGCAAAGAGAGCGCCGCCGCGGCGTCCTCAAGATGATGCGGCCTGGTTGCGCCAACAATGGGCGCGGTGACAGCCGCCTTACTGAGCAGCCAGGCGAGCGCAACCTGCGCAAGCGGGACGCCACGCTCGCCCGCAACCTGCGCCAGGCGGTCCACAACTCTACGGTCAGCTTCTTCGGTTTGCGCGTACATCTTCTTCCCGAACTGGTCAGTCTCGTAGCGCTTGGTGCTCTCACTCTGCCAGGGGCGCGCCAGCCGGCCTCGCGCCAGAGGACTCCAGGGAATGACGCCGATGCCTTCGGACTGGCAAAGGCCAATCATCTCCCGCTCCTCTTCTCGATAGAGCAGGTTCCAATGATTCTGCATGGAGACGAAACGGGTCCAGCCATGAAGGTCGGCTAGATAAAGAGCTTTGGTGAACTGCCATGCGTACATGGACGAGGCGCCGATATAGCGCGCCTTGCCGGACTTCACCACATCGTGCAATGTCTCCAGAGTTTCCTCGATCGGCGTTTCGTAGTCCCAGCGGTGAATCTGGTAGAGATCCACATAGTCGGTCTGCAAGCGGCGCAGGCTCTGATCAATTTCAAATAAGATGGCCTTTCGCGAAAGGCCGCGGCCGTTGGGTTCGTCGCGCATGATGCCTTGAACCTTGGTGGCGGTAACGACGGCTTCACGGCGGGTATTGGCCTTCAAGAACCGCCCCAGCACCTCTTCGCTGGCGCCGCTTGAATAAACATTGGCAGTGTCGAAGAAATTGATCCCGAGATCGAGCGCCTGGCGAAGAAAAGACCGGCTTTCTTCTTCATTCAGAGCCCAGGCCTGTCTGCCGGGTTTCAGTTCGCCCGTGGCGGGCTCTCCGTAGGTCATGCAGCCGAGACAGATGCGAGAGACTTTGAGTCCGGTCTTGCCAAGATTGACGTAGTCCATTGCGGCTCCTTCAGAATATTCAGATCGAGGCGATAGCGCCCCGTGGAGTTTCGAACTTCCTCTGCATATGAGTCTACCGCCGCCAGAAACGATGCAACGTCTTCGTCTCGTGTTTGCAGGACACGCTCGTTCAGCATCTGGCGGAGGGCCGGTTTTGCTTCAAGCTGGGCGGATTCGGGAAATTCATCGTTCACTACAGACCTTCGAGGATCGGGAGGATCGGCTCTAGCAACAAGACCCGCGAGATACGCAGAAGATGCAGCTCACCCTCGTGCTGCCGCTGCGCAATCAAACCATGTTGACCGGCTATAGCAAAGCCAGGGATGGCGCATCCCGAAACCATCACATTCAAGTCGACGCGACCATCAGGGAGCGGGACCTTAGACGAGGCTAATCAGGCTACAATATCCCTGGTTTTGCTCTAATTGGGCAAGCTCTATGACCCATCCAGCCCCAATTACCGTCATTTTCTCAGCGTCGATCGGTTCACCAAACAAGGTGAGTGCGGCTTCGAGGGTGAGGGCCGGTTGAGGTGAACCTTCCTGTAAATCGGGCTGCTCTGGCCTCCCACCCATTCGCACAGTACGCGAATGGATGGGGCACGGGGCAGTTATGGAAAAGCAGGCGGCGAGCGTGGCCAGCTTCTTGCGCTCAAATTGGGTCCAGGGGCGCTCGTGGGCTTTGCTTCTGCCGGGCATGACTGTGCTGCCCTGGCCCTTATCGCCCTAACCGGCGGTGAGCTTAATGGCTTTTTCCAGGTTGGGGTCGAGTGGAAGATTGAGGGCGGCGAGAAAGGATCATTCGGCGCCGAGGTTGTCCAACTCTACTCCCAAGCAACTTCTTGTTGGTTACTTGGAATCATCCATAGCCCAGAGCCGGTTTCCCTGTCGCCACAAGCAATCCTGGATGGGACGTAAATAAGCTATTTCCAGATGCTTCGCAGCGAGCCGAAACCGGTGATGAGCATTTCAATTTGCCGAGGAGGGGAGTCGGCTGCTCAAAGCAATGAATACTTGTTTTCAAGCCATCGGGGTGAAATCCCGGTATCGTGCTTCCCGGCAATTCGTCCTCTCGAAGAAAGAGGAGTGCCGCAGTCGAAAGCAGTTGGTAAGTGAGTGGCTCCGAAGCTGTAGGACTAGGTGAATATGAGAGTCATTCCTTCTGCGAAACCAAGCGCGAGGCGCCACCCAACCGCTCCAGCAGCTCCCTCACTCGGCGCCGGCTCACTTCCAGGATCACGCCCGTGTTCAGCGCGACGTCGGCCGTTCCTCCAATCAATGGCCTGACTTCGATGATCGAGTTCAGGTTTACCATGGCGGCCCGTGAAATGCGGAAGAAAATCGCAATATCGAGTCCTTCTTCGAGATCGTTCAAGGTGGGTTCAAGCACGTACTCCCGGTCGCGAGTGTGCGCCCGCGTAAGGCCTCCCTCGGAAGAGAAGTACACAACATCGCGCTGCGGAACCACTCGGTACCGATCGCCGCAGCGGACCAGCAACCGCGTATTCGCCAGTGGCAACTCCCGGGTTACGCGAGTCAGGTCCGTCTCGGTCTTCAGCGAGTCTTCCCGGCGTATCCGCTCAATGGCGCGGGCCAGCCGGATTCGATTCACCGGCTTGAGCAGATAGTCCATAGCATGCAGTTCAAAGGCATCCACGGCGTATTGATCGAAGGCTGTGCAGAAGACGATCTTGGGACGGGGACGCGGAAGACACGCCGCCACTTCGAGGCCGCTTATGCCGGGCATCTGGATATCGAGCAGCACAAGCTCCGGCCGCAGCTCTATAACCTTCTGGATAGCCTCTTCGCCATCCGCAGCTTCTCCCACGATCTCCAGGTCCGGAATCGCGCGGAGCAACTCGCGCAACCGCTCGCGCGCGGGTTCCTCGTCGTCCACCAGCAGCACGCGGATCATGGCGCCACCTCGGCAGCTTGGGCCGTCCGCGGCATCTCTACGTTGACGACAGTGATTCCCAGCGTGGCGTCACGCCCGATGTCGAGGCGCGCTGCGTCTCCGAAGTAGCCCCGCAGCCGTTCGCGGATGTTTCGCAGACCGTGGCCGCCACCGGAGCGGTGAAACGACCGCATCGCGGACTCCTCAAAGCCGGGTCCATTGTCGCGCACCTCAATCTGCAGGCGCTCTGCCGAAACTGTCGCATTCACATCGATCCTTCCCGGCGCGCGGATCGCTCCCACCCCATGCTTGACCGCGTTTTCCACCAGCGTTTGCACGATCATCGCGGGAATCCTGACGCTTTCGGTCCCTTCGCCCGCCACCACTGAAAACTGCAGTCGATCGCCGAAACGCGTCTGTTCAATAGCCAGGTAGGCGCGCACCGCTTCCAACTCCTCATGCAGGCGCACCCACTCACGCTCGGAGCGGCGCAGGGTATGACGAAAGACCTCAGCCAACTGCTCGATCGTTTCTTCGGCGCGTTCCGGACGCCGTGGAATCAATCCGGCAATCGTGTTCAGCGCGTTGAACATGAAATGAGGATTGACCTGGGCGCGCAGGGCCCGGAGCTCCGCGCGGTTGGTTTCCAGCAGCAGTTCATGTTCCCGCTTTTCCTGCCGGAGATGCTGTTCGCGCAGCCGCAGATTTTCAAGCAGGAACGAGAACGTCTCCGCAAGCGATGCTAACAGCTCAATGTCTTCGCTGAGAAAGCGTGGATTATGCGCCCGCTGCTGAATGCGGATAAGGCCCGCGCGCTCGCCATGCAAACGGATTGGCGCTTGCATAAATCCACCTGCCTCCTTTTCAAACAATACTGTGGATGCGCCGAGCAGAACGTCGGACTCGGATTGAAATATCTTTCTCAAAAGCTCTGTCGCCCGCTGAATAAGTTCGCTCTCGCTGTTGGCATTCTGCAATCCGGTAAGAAAGTAATTGCTGGCCTGCCCCGGAAGAAAGCGGCGTCCTAGCCAGTTCCGGTCCAGCCAAGCCGATAACTTGCTCTGCCCCCACGGCGCAAGAAGCACAATCGGCCAGACCGAGATGCCCCAGATCAAAGTGCCAATCCAGCCGCGCAAAGGAAGGCTCCACAACCAGGGAGTGGCAAAAGTCATGTACATAGTGAGCAGGAAGAGCGAAGTGAAAATGAAGGCCGCCTTCTTGATCAGAACATCGAAGAACGCGTACCGCTCGACATAGTAAGTGACCACAAATACAAAGGCGAGCGGGCAGGCGTCTTTGATGGGTACGATCCAGGTGTCATTCCCCAACAGCCTCCACACCAAGACAACGCATCCCCACGCGCCAAACACAATCAGTATCCTGTTTCGTTGATTGCGCTCATAAGAGCCTTGTTGCGAACGGCGGGAGGCGCAGGTCACCGCAATGCCGCCGGTGACAGCAAGAAATGCTGGCGGTATGAAGACAAGATTTGCCAGGAACAACCTAGGCTGGACGTGGATCGCGCCTAACTCCCAGGCTACAGCTAGAAATGCCCCAGTCAAACTCATGGCGTAAATTACGAGCAGCCAAATCCGCCACATCCAACGCAGGGACAGGTACTCGAGTTCGGCCTGGTAGAAGACGTGAAACACCAGAGCCGGAAGCATCAGGGTAGTCACGCCATCAATTGCATCCAGCAACATCACGGAGTGGCCGAGGCTATATCCGGCCCACTCCTCCGCCAGCATATCCACATACAGGATCGCGTAGGCGACTACAAAGGAAACATAAGCGTTGCCTCCCCAGCGTTTTTTCCGCGTCCGGCTCTCGCGAAGACAATAAACGGAAAGAAACACGAACGCGATCGCGCAGAAACTGCGCACTAATATGGGAATCAGCCCGTAGTACGCGTGCAATGGGTGATAATGCGGCATAACCCCCTACTCGCTGGCGGCTAAAACTCGAAGGTAAACCCTCCGGATGGCAGAATCGGCAACATCTTGTCGTTGATCAGTGTAACAGCTCCAGTGCTGCAATTATATGTATTCAGGCCAAAATAGCGCACATTGGTATGGAAACTATGGCTTTGGCAAGCGGTTCGCCTGTCTTGAGATCCACGACCTTGCCGCGAAGGTGCACGGTTGTTTGGGCGGAAAGAAAGCCGGTAATCTCGAAATAAAAAACAAAAAAATAAAGTCGTCTGCCCATCTTTCTTCTCTCCTTACAGGTCAAAGGGAAAAAGCCGGTTCGTTCGTGTTACCGCGCCGAATCGGATGCCATGCACATCACTTACTCTACGGACACATTGGCGCAATCTTATTGGACTCGCTGAGCGCATGGGTCCAATCCCACTCGTTATTGTCGCTGGCAAGATAGAAAGTCGAGCCGTTGGGAAAGAGCGCGACGATGATGCCGCCGGAGCCAGCCATGTTTGGCACCCAGAAGCTGCACGAGTAGGTCATCTGGTCGGCATGAAATCCATTGAAATACATATCCACAGGCGGGCCAGTAGTGGATTCGGGTATGCCAAAGGGCGCGCCGGTTCTTTGCAGTGTCTCCTGCAAACGGACAGGGTCCAGTATTTGTTTGCCGCCGATCATGCCACCGTCGTTATTCAGCAACTTGTCGATCTTGGCGATGTCATCCTGAATGACGAACAGGCCGGAGTATCCCAGCGACTTCCCAGTTGCGCTGTTATCAGTGCGGAGCGTGTCGAAGCCCTGGCTGATGTGGATGGGCGCAAAGACGTCCTGGCGAGCCATGTTGAAGATATCGGCGCCGCTTCCCTGTTGCTGTTGCAGGTAG